>ERZ761584.15-NODE-15-length-70494-cov-121.482474_pt1 | contig 70494 bp, 93 predicted proteins | sample MGYA00512168_ERZ761584 | MGnify/ENA primary metagenome ERZ761584 (study PRJEB28899, sample SAMN03785564) | bioreactor sludge metagenome | biome: EBPR Sludge; feature: EBPR Bioreactor; material: 0.22µm filtered reactor supernatant | place: Saint Lucia: Queensland...
CTAGATCAGACTTAACTAGATCAGACTTAACTAGATCAGACTTAACTAGATCAGACTTAACTAGATCAGAATATACTGTTAAATTAAGACTCGGTTCCCTCGTCTTAATTTAACATGATACAGATGTTAAACATCAGACTAGTTCTATGTAAGATAGTTTTAGGTGATTTGTATGTTTAATACTCAATCTTTGTTTAGTTATTCCACAATTTCAGTGCCAAAAGGCACTGAAGTGATATTTGTGTCAGACTTGTTTGTCGAAGATTACACTGGAGGTGCTGAGTTGACATCTCAAGCTCTAATTTCCAGTTCTCCTCTAAATGTATTTAAATTACATTCCAAAGATGTAACGCATTCTCTTATGAAAGAGAATGCTGACAAGTACTGGATATTTGGGAATGTTTCAAACATAAATTTCCAACTGATTCCAGACATAATCACGTACTTGAATTACTCACTCGTTGAGTATGATTATAAGTTTTGCAAGTATCGATCTCAAGAAAAACATTACGATGTAGAGCATGTTAAATGTGATTGCAATAAATCCAATTTTGGAATGTTGATTGCATCGTTCTTACATGCAGCTGACACCAGGTTCTGGATGTCATCTGCTCAAATGAATCAACACTTCAAGTCAATTCCAGAACTTAGCACAAGAAAAAACATCGTTCTGTCTTCTGTCTTTGATGAACTAACACTAGAAAAAATTTCTTCACTAAATCAAAATAACAAGACAAATAAATGGATCGTTCTGGGATCTCAGTCATGGGTTAAGGGATTTAATCTAGCTGAAGATTGGTGCAAACAAAACAACAAAGAATATGAAGTCGTATGGAACGTTCCATATTTCCAGTTGCTTGAAAAATTGGCTTCTTCACAAGGGTTTGTCTATCTTCCAAACGGTGCTGACACTTGTCCTAGAATGGTGATTGAAGCAAAATTGTTAGGTTGTCAACTTATTTTGAATGAATATGTCCAACACTCAAATGAGTCATGGTTTCATAATGACGACATTAAATCTATTAGAGAGTATCTTAAGTCAAGACCTAGTGTTTTCTGGAATGAGATTTCAAGATTAGCAAAGAAACAGTTTACGATTTCTGGATATATGACGACGTATAATTGTGTCAAGCAAGAATACCCGTTTATCCAATCTATTCGTTCATTGCTTGCTTTTTGTGACGAAGTTGTTGTTGTTGATGGAGATTCAACTGATGACACAGTTCAAAAATTGCAAGAATTGCAAAATGAATTTGATTCTTTGAAAGTGTATATCAATCCAATTGACTATGAAAAAGTTAGGTTTTCTGTCGCAGACGGTCAACAAAAAGCAGAAGCTAGACGACATTGTACAGGTGACTTTTGTTGGCAACAAGATAGTGATGAAATTGTTCATGAAGACGATTATGTCAAGATTAAAACGCTTGTCAAAGAACTTCCAAAAAACGTCGAATCAGTTGCTCTTCCAGTGATTGAATATTGGGGAGGATACGACAAAGTAAGAGTTGATGTCAATCCATGGAAATGGCGTTTGAGCCGCAACCTTCCACATATCACCCATGGCATCCCAGCCACACTCAGAAAATTTGATAGCAACGGGTTATTGTTTTCTGCACCAGGTTCAGATGGGTGCGACCTGATTTATTCTGTGTCATTTCAACCTGTCCCATTTGTTAATTTCATGACTAGAGATGTTGAAAATGTAAGAATTTCAGCACTTCATGGTGACAAAAAATCGTTACAAATATACGAAAATTGGTTGAACGAAGTCGCTGATAAAATTCCTGGTGTGTTTCACTATAGTTGGTTTGATATTGTTCGGAAGATTAAAACTTATCGTGATTATTGGACAAAACATTGGGTTGACATCAGCGGTGAGAAATACGTTGACAGTGCAGAATCGAATATGATGTTTGATAAACCATGGAGCGAAGTCACTGAAGAAATGATTGAAGCTCGTGCAAAAGAGTTTGCTTCAATGGGAGGTTGGATCTGGCATCATAAATGGGATGGGAGAATCACACCGTGGGTGACAATAAACAAGTCGCCTCCACTAATCATGTCACGATAAGCACTAAACCAGCTCAGCCGCTGCAAGATAAATTTTCATGTTCCTAGCACTGGCTTCATCAGATAAATGTGTTAGTCACTGTCATCGCACTCTGTGTCAAAGTTTGAATCACATAAAAATTGATACATTTTGTTATAAAGTTGTTTGTTTAAGGCATGGAAAAAATTAGGATTGACGATTTTCTGATCTCTCATGATATTGATGTGTCGCTGATTAATCTTGGTGATTTTGATTACATTGGTGAATACACAGCAAAGAAAATGAGAGATCAGAAGTCACAACAGTGGAAGTCACATGGTGCTTTTTTTAGGCCTGCATATGAGCGTGGAATCTTAATTCATGAGTTGATTCGACGTTATAAGATTCAATCATACATCGAAATCGGATATGGCCGTGGTTATTCAGCCATTTGCGCCGCAAAAGCATTATGTGAAATTGGAGCAGATGGTCACGTCATTACAATTGATCCTCAATTTGATGAAAACAATGCAAAGTTAATTTCTCAAGTTTTTCCTCGAGAATGGATTGAACGTATTCAGTTTGCAAAAGGAACGTCACAAGAGTTGTTACCAAAGATTCCCTCAGAACATAAATTTGATTTTGTTTATATTGATGGTGATCATCGTGCAGAAGCTACCCAAACAGATTGGGATCTGCTGAAAGACAAGTGGGATGTTTTTTGTCTATTTGATGATTATCATCTGCCAACAAAAAAAGAAGCTGACATTGAGTGTTCTCAAGTCATTGATAAGATTGAAGTTCCTGGAGTTCAAAAACAACTTATCATTCTCGATCGACGAATGTTTAATGACGATCGTGGCATGACTGATGATAAGATTGATTATGGTCAAGTCCTATTGACGCGTACAGAAAAAATCTCTGATCGGTGGTAATAGTAATATGAATCAGACTCAATTTGTCTTTGTTGTCCCAACGTACAACTCTTCAAAAACACTAAAACAATCTTTGTTTTCCGTTTTTGCCCAATCTTATCATGATTGGAAAATGATAGTCATAGATGATTGTTCAGATGATCAAACAAGTGAACATATTCAAGGTTTGTTTGAACTCAGTGGCAACAAAGACAAATTGACGTTGATTAAAAATGATTGTAAGAAATGGGAAGTTGAAAATACGTTGATTGGATTGTCACATTGTTCAGACAATGATGTTGTTTTGCGTCTTGATCTTGATGATTTTTTGATTGACAATCAAGCATTAGAGATCTTGAATCAAATTTATGAATCAAATACGCAATTAGACGTTGTTTGGAGCGCTCATCGATGGTTTTATGATGACGAATTAACGTTTAGAAATATTTCTGGTCCGTTACAAAAAGGCGTTGATCCTTATGAACATCAGTGGGTTTCTTCGCATCTAAAGTCATTTAGAAAATCATTATTAAATGACGTGAAAGACGAGAATTATCGTAATCAATATGGGTGTTACTTCCAACGAATCGGTGATCAAGTTTTTATGTTACCAGCGTTAAAAAAAGCTAGAGAATACATGTACGTTCCCTTACCATTTTATGCCTATCGTTGTTCACAAAAACCTGAAACTTTTCAAAGTCGTGATGCTAAATTTCAGGCATTAGAAGCACAATTTCTTCGCAGTAGAGGATTTGTAAGATAAAACTAACTGCATATAGTTTAAGATTGAAGAATGATTGACAATTTAAAAGAAGTGTTTGATTGCATTGATAAAGTTAGACGATTGTCAGTTCCTGACGATGATATTGTTAGAGTTTCAAAATATATTCGTAAGCATCGTCATTTGTTATCAAAACCTTCAGATGAATTTGAATCAGCACTTTTAACAATGTTAAATTGGTGTCAAGAAATTGTTACGATGCGTATTGAAGGTATAGTAGATGATCATGTTGGTGTTGACGAATGAAAATACTTGTCAATCGTCGGCCGGTAAACGGCCCATGGGGTGGTGGGAACGCATGGGTACAAGCGTTTTTTAAATATGCACCAGAGTTTGGTGTAACTCCAGTTACTAGTTTTTCAACAAGACCTGACGCTGTTTTAATTGTCGATCCACGATATGATGAATTGCGACTTTCAATTAACGAAATCTTAGCATATCGACACTTAATGCCAAAGATTAAAATCTTTCAACGAATTAATGAATGTGACGCAAGAAAAGGTACATCAGACATCGATCCCTTGCTACAAATGTGTAGTTCCCATCTTACACATGCATTTTTCGTCTCCAATTGGACTTTGGGATATCACCAATCAAAAGTTTGGAATTGCTCTAGTAATTCTGTGATTTACAATGGTGTTGATAAAGATGTGTTTTGTCCAACACCAAGAACAAACAAAAAAATTAGCATTGTGACTCATCATTGGAGCGATAACGAGAAAAAAGGTCAAGATGCACATGCGTGGCTTGATCAGTTTGTCGCTAACAATCAAGATTTCACATACACGTTTATAGGAAGATCAAAATATCAATTTAAAAATTCAGTACACGTTCAACCATTACATGGAAAAGAACTTGGTGACGAATTAACAAAACATGATGTGTATGTTACAGCAACATATGCAGATCCGGGACCGAATCACGTAATTGAAGCGTTGTCTTGTGGATTACCGACGTATTCGTGGATTGCTGGTGGCGGTGCTATTGAATTTACAGGTAAAGATCATTCATATGATGACATTACCGAATTAGAGAAGATTTTGTTGTCAAAAAACTACACACAAAATACATCGTTTGTGCCAACAGATTGGCGAACTTGTATTGAATCATATGTAAAAACAATTATAGAAAGGGTTTAACATGGAAGAAAATTACAGAGCTAACACACGATTTGCTGACGTTTTGACACATTACATCAATCGTGGATTACAAAAGTATGTTGGTGAATCAATGACCAAACAACTTTTAGGTGAAATCTACGTTTACGTCAGACAAACAGTTGATGAAACATTTGGTAAATCAAAGCTAAATTTCACATCAAAAACAAAAGAATGGATTTCACAACAATTATATTCAAGCATTAAAATTGGAAAGCCAGAGCTTATTTTTACAAGTGATTCACAAAATGCAATTAGTGCGCCGAAGATTTATGATTCAATCAGCATTTCTGATTTGCCTATTGACGAATTGAGGACGATTGGATCGTTATTTAGCGATGCTGATTTTGCTCACATAATTGCAGGAGAATTACGTCGACGGGCTCCGTGAAAAATACAGATTCTGTCGTATTGATACGACAACCTCTTATTATTGATGATGAAACTAGCAAAATTGTACGCGACAACATTAAAAAACAATACGTAAAAATTGAATATGCGTTAAAGTTTAAAAAACACGCAATTGTTGTCGCATTGTCATTATCAGAAGCAGGATATTTGCCTTGTCTTGTTGAATCAACAAATTACACGCCTAACGTTAGAACTATCTTTCATGATGAAGTACCTTTGCAAGTGTCATTGGGCGCATGTAAACTGATAAATGCAATATTAGAGATAATTCCGGTCGAATAAGATGAAAATTTATTTTGATAACGTAAACTTTGATAGTAGTTCTGGACCACATACATTTGCGACAAGACTTGCACAAGAATTGTCATTGCAAGGTCATGTGATTGCAGATTGTGATGATTATGATGTTGCTTTAGTTTTTATTGAAAAGACACAGCGTCTTAATACTAAAAAGCCATTTGTTCAGCGTCTTGATGGAATTTGGTTTCGCCCAGATGAATTCGCCACCCGGAATGTCAATATTAAAACTACGTATTATTTCGCTTCTTCAGTTGTTTTTCAATCTGATTTTGATAAAACAATGATTCAAAAATGGTGGGGAGAACATAAATCTGGTCACATTATACGTAATGGAATAAAACTAGAAAAAGTCAAAACAAAAAGCGAAGCATTGCTACACATTCATGACAGGTACAAAAAAGTATTTGTTTGTTCTGCAAATTGGCATCCTCAAAAACGTCTTAGCAATAACATTGAATTGTTTGAACATATTCGTAGCACTATTGAACCATTTTCATGTTTAATCGTCATGGGAAACGGTCCTGATAAAGTTGTTTCTGATATGAACATTTACTATACCGGTTCTGTTCCTCACCAAACATGTTTAGAAATTTATTCAATATCAGATTGGATGTTACATCTAGCGTATTTAGATCATTCTCCTAACGTTGTGTGCGAAGCGTTATCACAAGGATGTCCAGTCATTTGTTCTGAATCTGGTGGGACAAAAGAACTTGTTGAAAATAATGGTTTAATACTAAAAGAGAGTCAACAATACAATTTTGAATTGTTTGATTACGAAAAACCACCGAACATTGACGTACTTCAGCTAAAAACTCTTCCGAACATTAAAGTTGATGCATCAAAACTAGACATTAAAAGTGTAGCGCAACAATATATTGACATTTTTAAACAAGTCGTTTCTTGAGAAACTAATTACTGTTATCTACGATGCATAAAACATTTCCCGTTATCAATGAAGACTTGTGTAAAAAAATCAAATTCATCTCTTCTACAGATGCTGATAAAATTTGTGAAAATCGACAAAAATCGACACAAAAATTATCGACTTTGTTGTTTCTAATGTCAGAAGGAAAATTGACAGAGAATGATTCTGCAAAAATTAATTCTCAGATTTTGCGTGAAGCTCAAAAATTAGAAAGATTGCTTGTCATTGAAGGTGTTTCTGATAAAAACTTTTATGAAGTTCAAAAAAACTTTCGCTCAATGGTTCGTGCAGCAAATATCATTGTGAAATGGTTTGTTGGTTCGTCTCTTGCGTCAAAAGTAGAAACATTGCGAACTCAAGGAATCGAACTTTTAAACGATCTGTATGAAGATATTAAAAACGTTGAAGCTGGTGTCGATGTCCAGAAAACTGGATTGAAAATGAGTCCAGAAGTTTCAAAATCAAGAGATCAATTCATGAAAGTTTTTGCGGATTTTGCAATTATTTTTAGGGGTTGCATGGCACTTGCAGACTTATTTACTGGTGAAGATAGAAGTGAAATGGAAGGAATTCTTAGTTCTCTTGACAGAGATGAACTTTCCAGTATCAATCTTCGTTCAGCGTTAGTTAAGTATGATTTTTCAAATGATTCTTTGAAGGGTCATATCACAAAAAATCTTTCTAAAAAAGGTAACGGATTGTTTGGTCAATTTCAACGAATCGTTACACAAACGTTGGCGACAAAGACACCGGGATTTCAAAAATTTGTTTCTATTGAAGAAATCATAGAAGTTTTAATGAGAAAATCAGTAGATCAACTAAGGGCATATTTTGAGAGATTCAATCAATTTGTCGTGGCCGATGTTGACGTTGAATTTTTATTGAATGTTTCAAAAACACCAAGAACAATTGGTTCGATGTTTAAATCACTGTGGACTGCATTTGGTTCTGGTGGTGGCAAAACGATGAATATTTGAAGTATTTTGTGTAAGTTTAACGGCACTTTACGTGCCGTTTGACGTTTAAACAACATAAATTTTTGTTGTATTTTGAATAGTAATGAAAATTTACACAGTTCAACCACATGAAGATTGGTGTGTTGATAGATTGGTCAATGAGTGGAATGAACACAATTCAGACATTGCTGTGGGACATTATGATCATTGTGATACGATATGGTTATGCGCTGATTGGTGTATTGATCATGTTCCTTACACTGTTCTTAAATCCAAGAAAGTGATAACAACCGTTCATCACATAACGTCGCCATTATTGATCAATACAACACAACAAATTAACACAGATAAAAAGGTTTCTGAAAAATTCTTCAATAACGTTTCAGAAGTAAACAAATTTATCATTAGACATGAAATCACATCATTGTATCATACCCCTTGTAAACATACTAAATGGCAACTAGAAACAATTTTTGATAAACTTCGTCTAACACCAAAACCAATCATTGACATTCCGTTTTGGATAAACGATAGTTTGTGGAAAAAATCAGCAAATGTTCAATCTTTACGACGGAAGTATGGATTACCACAAGACAAGTTTCTTGTTGGCAGCTTTCAAAGAGACAGTGAAGGTGAGTCTTCTGCACCAAAACTTGAAAAAGGTCCAGATATTCTTGTTGACGTGACAATGTCAATCAAAAAAGATGTGCATGTTGTGTTAACACCATGGCGACGCAGATTTGTTGTTGAACAACTTAAAAAACATAACATTAGTCATTCACATTTTAACACAAATCTAAGACTATCATTTGAAGCTGTCAATGAATTGTATAGTTGTCTTGATTTGTATCTAGTAACGTCTCGTGTCGAAGGAGGCCCATTAGCAATTCCAGAATGTGCTGCCACTCGAACTCCTATTTTGTCACATTATGTGGGTCTTGCTCAAGACGGATTGTTACATGATAAATGCATTTTACGTACTGACGTTGATTATAATGAATCTTTATCAATGATTGACGAAAGTGTAATAAACGCTAATTATGAAAACGTTTCATCATTATTGATATCAAATGGTGGGTTTAATCGTTTTAGAAGAGAATTATTTGGAATTGGTGTTTAAATGAGATCTTGGATTAAGTGTGTAATTTTCGATCTTGACGGAGTCATATCTGATTCAAAATACATTCATTTTGTCGCTCTCAATAGAGCACTTGAAGAAATAAATCCTGCATTTCAAGTATCAGAAGAATGGTATGAGTCGTATGATGGAATTTCATCGTTTAAGAAATTAGAAATTCTAACAAAAGAAAAAGGGTTTCCTAAAGAACTACACGGTAGAATTTTAACTTCAAAAAGACGTCATACACTTGATATGATCAATTTTGAAATTCAACAAGATAATGAGAAATCGTTTTTATTTTCAAAATTGAAGTTTTATCATGATGTAAAGATATGTGTCGCATCAAATTCAAGTGACGTATATGTCAATGAAATTTTGACAAAAATGCAAATTAGGCAATATGTTGACGTTGTCGTTGGTGGTGATAAGATCAAATATCAAAAACCAAACGCTCAAACATATCTTCAAATAATGTCAGATTGTGGTGTTTGTCCCACAGAAACAATCATATTTGAAGACACGGTAGTTGGTCAAAAAGCTGCATTAGATTCTGGCGCACATCTTGTAAAAGTTAAATCTGTTGATGAAGTAAACATTGGAAACGTTATCAGAGAAATTAGAAATGCAGAAAGAAACTGTCGATTTAATCAATTTGATGCAACCATTTTACATGGTTTAGAAAACGTAAATGTTCTCGTACCCATGGCTGGCCGTGGCCAACGATTTGTAAATTCTGGGTACACAATTCCAAAACCATTTATTGACGTTCGTGGAAAATCCATGGTACAAGTGTCAATTGACAGTATTGGAATTCCTGGGAAATACATTTATTGTGCGCTTCAAGAACATTTAGTAAAATATCAACGGTGTTTTGTAGAACTGTTGAATCATGGTGATGTTACTGTTTCAATTGATTCCGTGACAAATGGTACTGTTTCTACGACACTTTACGCAGAAAATTACATCAATAATGATGATCCTTTGTTCATCATCAATTCAGATCAATACATTGAATGGGATCATAACAGGTTTATGACTCAAGCAATAAAAAATGAAATCGACGGTGGAATTGTTACGTTTAAAGCCAGTGATAATAAATGGTCATATGCAAAAACACAGAATGAATTTTCTGACATTGTTGTTGAAGTCGCAGAAAAACAACAAATTTCTGATAACGCAACCGTAGGCATCTATTTTTGGCGTAAAGGTAGTGATTATGTCAAATATGCTAAACAGATGATCCAAAAAGACATTCGCACAAACAATGAGTTTTATGTTTGTCCAGTTTACAATGAAGCAATCGCAGATGGAAAGAAAATCGTTATATTTCAATGTGATAAAATGTTAGGACTTGGAACACCTGAAGATCTTACAAAGAACGTAAATTTGTTATGAAACCTATCGTTATTTCATTGTTAGTTCATGAACAACCTCTTGTTGTTATTGATCAGCTTCAGAACATAAAAAAGTTCGTTCCAAATTCTATTACAATTGTTCACATAAACAGATGCTTCTCAGGTGACCCGAGATTAATCATTGAATATGCAATAGATTCTAGTGTTCTAATTAACGAGAATTTTCTAGCCGTTGGCTGGGCCGATCTAATACAGGCTCACAATTCTAACTTTAGGTACGCCAAACAGCAACTAGGTCAAGCATTTGATAAGTTTTGTTTGCATGCCAGTAACGATTTGTTTGTTAGGTCTGGTGTTGAATCATACGTTAATTCATATCATTGTGGTGTTAATACGTTTGTGACTCATAAAGACATGCAATGGACACCCAGACGTAGAGCTGAACATGATGATCAACTGCGTGACATGTTAAATTACGTAGGGTCAGATTCGATCTGTTGTTCTCAACCAGAGGGCACTTTTTATGATGTTACGTTGTTTGAAGAAATAAATCGAGTCATTGATTTGTTTTTCGTAAGAGATAAGATCAAATCGTATCAAACAAAAAATGATAATGATCACAACAACACTTTATACGCAAGAGAAGAAGTCTATTACCCAACTCTTGCAAAACAACTTTCTACACAAATAACGTTTCCATATGTGTTTAGTGAAGTGATGTCATGGCCGAGAGTGTCGATTGACAACAATTTGATTGACCAAGTACGAAACATTACAACACCAGCAGAATACTGTCTTGAACGTAGGTTGTTTGAAAAACAACAACAGTTATATGATCGTGATTTTTTGTTTGGTGTGAAACGCATTCAACGTAAAATTGATGATCCCGTTAGAGAGTATGTGAGGAGATTAAATGTCTGAATTTCATTTGATTGCTCATCGTGGAAATATGTGTGGAAAGACAAAGTGGGAAAATCATCCTGACTATTTGTTAGAAGCTTTACAAGCTGGATTTGACATTGAAGTTGATGTCTGGATTGATGATTCGCAACAATATGAGCCTTACAATGGTTTGTATCTTGGACACGACACACCGACGTATAAAATTGATGTTGATTTTTTGAAAAATGACAAAATTTGGGTTCATGCAAAAAATCATCAAGCATTGCAATTTTTGCTTGAAAACAACATTCATTGTTTTTGGCATGAAAATGACGATCATACGTTAACGTCAAAAGGATATATCTGGACTTATCCTGGAAAACCTGTCACACAAAAATCAGTCATTGTCAAACTTGAAAAAGATTCGTATAAGTTGTTTGAAAACAGGTGTTCAGGTTATTGTAGTGACTATCTTGAGTCATCACGATGAATGTGTTTATTTTCCCAACAGATGATAGGTCTGGACAACTTTCAATCATCTATCATTATAGATTGTTGGGTCATGCCGTGTTTTTACCAAAACACGGCACTTTAGGTCTTGAATGGTCTAAAATTGCTACGTGGCCAATGTTGTTGTGTCGAAATTCAGATGGTAAAAAAAACTTTGACATTCATGGATTTGATAGAACACAAGATGATTTGTTTGGTGAAGATTATTTTTTGACTCAACAAACAGTCGAGTCTAACGCTGATTTGATATGTGACATAGTTGATTTGACACAACAAAAATATGATATCGACATTTATCATACGCTTCGAGGTGGTGAAAGATACCTTTCAAAGTATGCTCAGATAGCTCGAGAGCATTTTCCTTCAGCTAAATGGGTTTCATCAACACTTAATGCATGGGATATTTCTCCAGGCGGTGTCATGGCACCAAACATTGCAAAGATTATTCCTGCAAGCTATGAAAATGCTAAAACATCAAGTAATTCATGCACAGTCATGTGTCATGAAATTGAATTGAATTTGTTAGGTGTAACACCACGACATCGTAGACACGGTTTTGCTTCGTTTAATCATAACTTTGAAATCAGACAACCAAAGGATTACAGACTTTTCGTTGAAATGAATCAATTGTTGAATGAACATTCAATGTCGGTCACAAATTACGGTGGAAACATTCGTTCGATGGGTGCTGATATCAGGTATCATAAAAATGGGCCGACAGGAAACTTTCCAACTCTATCTCCGAAAGATTGTCTAGCATTCATATCAACGTTGAAAGCAATAGTTCATTTTAAACAAACAGATTGGGGCGGTGGGTGTTTTTTCCATGCATTGAATACTGGAACGCCTATGATTACAACTGAATCATACGTACAACAATCATGTTCACAAAAATACTTGATTGACGGATTCAATTGTGTGTTAGTGAATACTCCTCAAGATGCTGTCACTGCAGTTCTTAAAATTGAAAATGATCATGAGTTTGCTGAAAGTTTACGTCATGGCATGCTAGAGATGAAACGTCGTATTTTCAATGAACAATATTGGAAAAATTGGTCAGATTTTCTTGACAGGTTAGCATGACAAATGATATTTTGTATCTGTTAGTTACATGTTCGTTAGAAAAAACAAGATTTAATGTTCTTGAACAAGTTGTGCAAAATCTGAAATCATTTGAAGATCAAGATTTTTTACATCACATGATTGTATTTGACAATGCATCAACGATCGCAGAGTCTGATACGTTGCTAACAAGTAATTTTTTAAATGTGGTAAAAAGCAAACACAACGTTGGATTTTGGAGTGCGATTCGATGGGTATTACGTAACTACCAAACAATTTTAGGAAGACAGTACAAATATCTTTATGTAATTGAATCAGATTTGATTCATACAGATGATGCTTTTAAACGTCTAGAAGATGTTGAACATTTTCTTGATGAAAATGGAAAAGTTGGATTTGTCAGAGTTGAAGAATTTTTCGTAAATCAACGTCATCTATACGATAAGCAACGCCCTTGTGTCGATTCAAGGCAATATGCATGGTGCGTACAGAATAATTTTTTGACAAGAGAACGAGTTTGGTTTGATATTGCTGATGAAAAGGCAAAAATATACAAAACCAATTTTTTAGCTAAAATACCAACTGTAAGTCGTCTTGAAGTGATGTGTGAAATTTTTGAAAAACTTGCAAAACTAGAGTCATTTAACGAAATGACTTTTCAAAAATTATATCATGAATATCATAAACAATCTGCGATTTTAGACGGTGGAATTTTTCATTCAAAATTAGGTAACACCCCAGAGTCTGTTTTGATGGGAAGCTATGTTCAGAATGGAAATTCTATCGGATATAGAGAAACTCGTAGTGATTTCATAGTTGACGTCAAAGACGATTTGATTCAAATTTTTCAAGGAACAAAATGATTAAAGGCAAGTCGATTTTGATATTTGGTGGTACTGGTTCACTAGGTAAAAAGCTAATTGATAGATTGTCATATAGCAATTCAATTAGTGTATATTCACGTGATGAATTAAAACAATGGACTCTTAAAAATGATCTATCGATTAAAGGATATTCCATTGAACAACCAAAATTTTATGTTGGAGACGTTAGAGATTATAATCGAGTCAAAGACGTAATACGACAAGTCAAGCCAAACATTATTATTCTTGCTGCAGCTCTTAAACAAGTTGATACATGTGAACTTTCGCCATGGGAAAGCATTCAAACAAATATTCATGGCACGCAAAATGTGATAAGTGCGATCAGTGATGTTCATTCAAAAAAACTGGAAACGGTTTTGTACGTCAGCACTGATAAAGCATCATCTCCAATAAACACTTATGGAATGTGCAAAGCAATATCTGAAAGGTTGATAACTAGTCAAGCCTCGATCGAGCGTAAAGATAATGTTGCATTTGTGTGTACTCGATATGGAAATGTGCTTGAATCCCGTGGAAGTATAATTCCATTGTTCAAGTATCAATCAGAAAAAAATGATTGTTTGACAGTCACAAATCCTGAAATGACAAGATTCGTAATGACGCTTGATGATAGCGTTGATTTAATATCAAAAGCAATTGTAAGTGGTGCATCAGGTGAAACATGGATTCCAGTCATTCCGTCGATGCGAATCGGAGATCTTGCTGAATTGTTTTCTGAATTATCAGGAAAACCAATTAGAGTTGTTGGTTCACGACCTGGTGAAAAATTACATGAAGATTTAATTAATGTTTCTGAAGCAACAAGAACAAGAAAAATTTGTGATTACAAGAGTTCAAAAGCTAAAAATTACGTTATTGAACCTGTGTTTTCAACAACATGTTCTCGAGAAGTTCTATCTTATGATAGTTCAATGAAAGTTCTAACAAAAGAAGAACTTAAAAAACACCTAATCAGATTGAATGTGTTTGATATGAAACTTGATCAATTTTCAGGTCAAAAAATCGAGGAAATTTCAACAACATGAAAGAGTATTCATTATTTCGTGTTGGTATCAGTAACTTGCATGCCCTTAAAGAAATTGATAATGTCTTTAATTCAGGATTTATAAATGAAGGTGTTCAAGTCACTGAATTGACACAGGCGTTGCAAGTAAAACTCGGTTCAAAACAACTGTTACTAACCAATAGTTGTACCTCTGCACTGACGTTGGCATTACAACTTTCTGGCGTTGGATTTGGCGATGATGTCGTTTCTACGCCGATGACTTGTGTTGCAACGAACACGCCAATTGTTAATTTAGGTGCGAACATTGTCTGGACTGACATTAATCCTCATAGTGGAATGCCAGATCCAGAGATGATTGAGGCAAAAATAACACCAAAAACAAAAGTAGTTGTTGTTGTGGCTTGGGGAGGTACACCACCTGACCTAATTGGCATCCAGAATATTTGTAAGAAGCATTCCATAAAACTAATCCTCGATGCGGCACATGCCTTTGGAGCCCTATTTGAGGGCAAACCTGTATCAGAATTTGTAGACTTTACTTGTTATAGCTTTCAGGCCATCAAGCATTTTACGACTGGTGATGGCGGGGCACTTGTTTGTTCTGATAATGAAATGTTTGATCGTGCAAAAGCGCTGAAATGGTTTGGTCTTGATAGAGACAAATCAAAAGATGAAGTTGGAAATTGGAAAGGTCAGCAGTGGGATGTTGACATCACTGAAGTTGGTTGGAAACATAACATGAATAATGTTTCAGCCGCAATTGGACTTGCAAACTTGTGGCGAATTGATGGGATCATTGACGCTCATAGACAAAACGCAACAATCTATGATACATCGTTACGTAATGTAAATCCACTGATCAGACACCCAAAAGCATTGTCAAGTCATTGGGTGTACGGAATTACACTTTCTGATAATTCACCTATAACACGTGATGAATTATTACAAAAACTTAATTCAGAAGGAATCAAAGCAGGTGTTGTTCACGTTCCAAATGACACATACACCTGTTTTAATAAATTCAAAGCAGACCTACCAGGAGTGAGACAATTTTCTAAACAACAACTGTGTTTGCCTGTTGGTTGGTGGCTTAAATCAAAAGATATTGAACACATTGCTCGTAGAGTTATTGAGTTATGTAGATGACATGCGTAAGAAAATACGATAACACCTGTCTAAGATATGTGTCAGATGATGATCATCAGTGGTTAGTTGAGTTGCATAATGATCAAACAACGTTACGCAACATAACAAATCCAATACCAATTGATTTCAAAAGTCATATGAATTGGTGGAATAAAATAAGCAATTCACAAACTGAAAAAAGACTAATTTTTTGTGTTAATGATGAAAATGTTGGATTCTGCAAGTTTTACAACATTGACAAGAACAACAATAATTGCATTTTAGGTGCAGACATACACCCTCGACATCGTGGTAAAGGTTATGCCATAACGATGTGGAAGTTGATGCTTGATTATTGTTTTGATAAAACGTACCCAGGACTAAGTTTGCATCGAGTAAGTCTAACAACTGCGGATTATAACGAAATTGCAAAAAAAGTCTATAAGAAATTAGGATTTCTTGAAGAAGGTAGACACGTTCAATCACTGTTTCGTGATAACGAATATCATGATGAAATTTGTATGTACATGTTGAAAACTAATTGGATTTGCGAATGAATAAAGAAAAAATTGAAGTCATTATTCCGTGTGGACAAAATTCTGACAAGTTTGTTGCAAAGTATATGAAATCTGCATTGGAAACTTGTTCTGGTGAATACGATTTAACATTTTCACTTGGATTAAACAATTTTCCGCAATTTGAATATTCGCATGTTGAATTTGTTAATCAACATGCAGAACTAAAAATCAAATCAGTAGATACTGAAACAGAACCTGGGTCAGTTGGACATGCGCTTGTTCTTCAATCGTTATATGATGATGTTGATGCTGATTATTGTCTGATTGCTGATTGCGATGTCATGATGTTGCGTAAAAATTGGGACCAGATCATGGTTTCAAAGCTAACTGACAAGATTGTCATTTGTGGCACAGATTATTTTAAAGACAGTAATTTACCAAAGTATGTCAACTTTCCAGCATTGATTGTTGCAATGTTTAGGCATAATTTGATGAAAAAACACAATATTTCATTTATGCCTCATCCTGATAAGGGCGCCCACGAAATTGTAACAAAAGAACAAGCGTTATCATATGGACGGCCAAAGGGATCAAGAATTTATCTTGATGTTGGCTATGAGTTTCCTATGAAACTACGACCATATGGTCTTGATGGGTTTTGTTTTAATTTTACAAAGCCGACGAGGTTAGGAACTGGTCAAGAATTTCATTATGAAAATGAACCATTCTTAACTCACATGAAAGGTTCTAGTGTTAAACCCGCAGATGATCCTTTTGCACAATTTTGGCTATATCAAGCTGATCGTTGGAATACATTGACCATGCAAAAGAATAAAATCATCACATGAACATATTGATTCCGATGGCTGGTGGTGGTACAAGGTTTTCTCAAAATGGATATAAAGATTCAAAGCCACTAATTGATGTCAACGGTCTACCAATGATTGTCAGAGTACTTGATAATCTTGGTGATATTGGAAAGTACGTGTTTGTTGTTAGAGAAGATGCACCAGATTATCATCGCTTGGTTTCATTGTTATGGTCACTAAAACCTGGTTGTAAAATCATTACAACAAGACATTTGACACGTGGTGCCGCTGAAACTTGTTTGTTAGCAAAAGATTACATTCAAGATGATAGTTTATTGATTGCAAATTGTGATCAAATTGAGGATTGGACTCCACAACAATTTATGAATTGTGTTTCTGTATCGACAGCTGATGGCATTATGGTGACGTATCATTCAAATGATGTCAAGAATAGTTACGCTGAAATTGATGTAAACGATCCTCTAAAATACAGAGTGTCTCGTGTTGCTGAAAAAGAAGTCATTAGTAATTGCGCAACAACAGGTCTTTACTATTGGCGAAAAGGTTCTGATTTTGTCTCTGACGCATCAAACATGATCAGAAAAAACATTCGTACAAACAATGAGTTTTATGTTTGTCCTGTCTACAATGAAACAATTTCTCGTGGTGGTCTTGTTGAAATTTACCCAATTTTTCAACATCATCCAATTGGAACGCCAGAAGATTTACAAAAATATCTTTCGAGATCAACAATAAAATGAAGATTTACAAATTTGAACAGATGAAAGGTGGATGGTTCGTTGGAAACTTTTCACCTTCTGCACATGTCACAGAGGCATGTGAAGTGAGTTACAAGATTCATCAAAAAGGTGAATTTTGGGCACCACATATACATCGAATTGCCACTGAAATAAACTTTCTTGTAAAGGGAAAAATGTTATTTCAAGGTCAAGAATTAAATTCTGGTGATATTTTTGTTGTTGAACCAAGTGAAATTGGTGATCCGATCTTTTTAGAAGATTGTGAGTTAGTTGTTGTGAAAACGCCAAGTGTTCCAGGAGACAAGTATGACACAATTTGAAGTATTTCAACCTGATTTTGACACAACTGATTATTTTGTTGTGACGTATAAATTGTCATCAACAAAAAGTCTTGAAAATGCTGCATGGAATTTAGCAATAGGTCAAAGTGTTGGAAATCCTAACGTTAGAAATGCTTGGGAGTCTGATGAACTGTTCGCTAAGCATTCTTGCATTGTGTTAGAACAACGTGGCAGCAAAAAACTTCAACGTAAATCTGGAACTGTAAAAATTGCATTTCCTTTGTCAAACATTGATTTTTTGTCTGATGGCATGTCACAATTTTTATGCCATATCATGGGTGGTCAGCTTGACATTGACAGTATTGTGAAATGTCATGTTTTAGATGTTCAGTTTCCAGACAGTGTTAAAAACACTTTTCTTGGACCAAAATTTGGGATTCAAGGAATTAGAAAGTACACTGGTGTTTATGACAAGCCTCTTCTTGGAGGGATTGTCAAACCAAAAGTTTGTATGAATGAAGACATTTTGTTAGATCTTGTCAAAGCTTTGGTCGATGGCGGTGTCAATTTCATAAAAGAAGATGAAATTATGGCAAATCCATCATGTTGCACTCTTGAAAAAAGACTACCAAAACTAGCACAATATCTTTCAACGCAAAACGTTGTGTATTGTGTGTGTATTAATGCAGATCCTCATAACGTTCTTGATAGAGTAAAACAAGTTCATGAAGCTGGTGTCAACGGAGTTCATGTAAATTTCTGGTCTGGATTGGGTGTTTACAATAGCATCCGTAAGCTTGATTTGCCTTTGTTTTTACACTTTCAAAAGAGTGGTGACAAGATTTTCACTTCAAAGAAACATGCTTTTCACATTGATTGGAGTGTTGTTTGCAAGCTTGCTGGAATGATGGGTGCCGATTTCATTCACAATGGAATGTTAGGCGGGTATTCATCAGACGATGAAAGTGAATTGAAAAAAACTGTTGAGATCTTACAATTTCATGGTACCATGCCAGCGCTTAGTTGTGGAATGCACCCAGGCCTTGTAGAATATATTAGAGGAAAGTTAGGTAATGAACTGCTTCTAAATTGTGGGGGAGCGATCCATGGCCATCCGGGAGGCACAGTCAGTGGTGCTCGAGCCATGAGACAGGCTATTGATCGCCAACATGGTAAAGAGTATGATGAAGCCATTTCCACGTGGGGATTGGTTCAGTGAAAGTTGCCGTTTGCTTTTCTGGACACACAAGAACGTTTGAAAAAACATCACAGTCTATTCGTCAACACTTACTTGACAAGTATGATTGTGATGTTTTTATGCACACTTGGGACGTCAAAGGTACCACAAGAAAAGAAGACGTTGGTGGTCTGACGTCAATTGACGTTGCATCATTAAATGCGTTATGCAAAATCAAAACATTAATGATTGAACCACAAATTCAATTTGATTTGGAAAATCATGATTGTTTTTTATACGCAAGAACTCCGCCGCATAACGTAAAAAGTAAGTGGTACTCTGCTAAAAAAAGTTTTGAGTTATCACAACAAAGTGAAGTCAAGTATGACGTAATTGTGTCAGTGAGACCTGACATGTTATTTCATGAAGATGTTATCTTGACAAGTAGAGAAAAAGTGTTGTTTTTGCCTGGAAACGTTAAAACACCAAACGGAACATTACATGATTATTTTGCTTTTGGTGATGTTTCTGTGATGAAATCTTACTTTGAACTTTATGATCAATTTCACGATTTATGTAAAAACGTTACACAATTCAGACCAGAGACAATTTTTACGCATCATGTTTTAAACAAACAAATTGACATTAGTTTTTGTCAAATTGAGTATTCTTTAGTACGTTTAAGCGGTGAAATTAGGAGATGTTGAATGAAATTTAACGTAATAATCGCTGATCCGCCGTGGAAATTTGATGATAAATTGACCATGAGTTCTGTCAAAAGAGGAGCAGAATCTCAATATAAGGGTGTTTTATCCGTCGATGACATTGTCAATATTGACGTGCAATCCATCGTTGGTGATTGGGGAGTTTTAGCATTATGGGTTCCTTCATCGATGTTATCTGATGGACTTAGGACAATGACATCGTGGGGATTTCGACAAACAACAACATATGTTTGGGGTAAAACCACAAAATCAGGAAAAATTGAATTCGGCATGGGTCGAATGTTTAGAGGTTCTCATGAAATTGCGTTGATTGGAACCTGTGGTAAACCATATGCAAATCTTCAAAACAAATCACAAAGATCACTCATTGTTGATGAAGATTTGCAATCTGATTTTGAGCTTGCTTTAAACGAGATGCACAGTAAGAAACCACAAAACTTGCATAATTCATTCAATTTAATGTTTCCTGATGCAAAGAAACTTGAATTGTTCGCGAGACGTCATACAGAAGGTTGGACTTGCACTGGAAATGAGTTAGATGGTCTTGACGTTAGAGAATCGTTAGCTAAACTTAAGGAGTCACAATGAAACAAATTTTTGTTAGAACAGTGAATGTTGGCGATTTTATTAAAAGTCAAGAACATGTAATAGATGATGTAAGCGTCGTATCACTCGATGACAACGGCGTGTTAACTTTACGTTTTACTAGAGATATGGTAATGACGGCAAAAGTTGTTTATTGTCTTAGGTCTTCACGAGCACTAGAAATCGTCTTAAAACAAGACGAAGCTACAAAGACATCTTATTACACGCTTAGAGTTGATACAGTTGAAATTCCTTTGATTATGTCATTGGAAGATATGGAATTATTTGTTGAAGAGGCGAAACAATTTCTTTGCACTTCTTGAACATAAGTTTAGTAGATGGTACTGTAAAAAAGTAACGAAACACTCAAACAATACTGGAGAAAACAAATGAGCAATCGTAATGCACGTATCGTTTCTAATGTCAACGTTCATACACTTCATGCCCGTGAGACTTACACTGATCGTCGTGATCCTGGAAGTCTTGTTGCAGTTGCACAAACGTCGACAAACAATGCAACAAACTTTCTTTTGTCTAGAGGCGGTGTGACTGTGGAACTAAATGGTCACGAAGCAAGAACTCTTTTGCGTCTTCTAGAAACTCATTATTACGGTTGATGTAGTTTTTACTGTATAAAACTGACACTTGCAATAAGATTTACATTTGCAAGTGTCAGTTCCTTTTTAGGAGAATTCACATGAATGTTTCTGATCAAACAGTTGTCACACTAACATTACCAATCACTTCGACTGATTCAACAAGACCGTTGTTTATTCGTACTTTGTCACCGAGACCAAACCAATTGCATACTGGTGGGTATTCAAGTGGTGGAATGGTTCAAGAAGAGTATGTGCAACTTTCGGTTCTACCAGATGATTTGAAAAATAGAGTTATCACTGCTATTCAAGCATTGATGGTCCCGTGAATAGTAACATTTTAATCGCAATTGCGATTTTGTGTTGGGGTCTTTGGGGGATATTTAATAAAGCAGCACAATTACGAATCTATCCAGTACAAGTATCATTGATCGCTGCACTCGGCAGCGGAATAACAATTCCAATTTACTTGTACATGTTGAAAATTTCAAATCATTCATTTGATTCAAATTTCAAAGGTAATTGTTATGCTCTAATTGGAGCTTTGTGTGGTGCAATTGCCACGTTAGCATTTACGTTCTCATTAAGAACTGAAAGTGTGTCAAAAGTTGTTGGATTGACGTCTGCGTATCCAATGGTTACGTTCATTCTTTCTATATTCATTTTCAATGAAACAATCACTTCTGGAAAAGTGATTGGATTGGCTTGCATTCTTACTGGTTTGTGTTTCTTAGGAAAGTGATTTCATGATATTACCCACTGGAAAACCTCATATTTCTTTTTCTGAGCTTAAAGATTGGTGGGATTGTTCTTATCGTCATTATCTTAGACATGTCAAGAAAATTGATTTGTCAAAACCAAGCATTCATTTAGTCTTCGGTTCTGCAGTCCACGCGGCTGCAGAACATTTTTTGAAAAACAAAGAAGTAAATCTAGACACTGCAAAAAAAATTCTTGATGAAGGATTTGAAAGGTTTGGTGCCTCAGAGAGCTTTCAAGAAAGTAATAAAGAAAAATTAGTGCAATCAATTCAAAATATCATGAATGAATTGCCAAAGTTTTTAGATGATACGTTCCCAAATTGGGAAATGATTGCTTCTGAAGAAGCATTGTTTGAAGATTTGAAAGTTTTCTTTGAAAAACATGACGGCTTGAATTTTAAAGGATTCATAGATTGCGTCATAAAAGTTCCTGGAAAAAAGCCTGGACAATTTCTATATTGGATCATTGACTTCAAGACTGCAAATAGACCTTGGAATCGAGATGCAATTGGTGATGTTAAAAAACGAGCTCAGCTTGTCTTATACAAGAAATTTTGGGCAACAAAACATAACATTCCTTTAAAAGATGTTAGATGTGCCTTTCTTATTCTGCTGAAGTCTGGAAAACCTGGAAAGCTATGTTACTCAATTCCAGTGTCTGTTGGCGACGTCACAATTGATAGATCACTTAAGATTCTTGGAAATTCATTGTCTTGCATCAAGCGTGGATTCTCATTGAAAAATAAAGAATCGTGCAAATATTGTGATTATAAAGACACAGAACATTGTAAATGATTGATTTTATTAGAGCGTCTGGAGATTGTGTTTGTCAGATTTGTGGTAAAGAATATAGAAAACATCCATACGATCAAGACATATTATCTGGAGTTGAGGATTGGGACGGAAAATTCCGTCCCTTTCTGCGTATAATTTGCGACGGAACAAGGGTAAAATTGTAACATGAAAAAGATTTTAGGTCTTTGGAGTGGGCACGATGCATCATTTTGTGTTTTAAACGATGGTAAAATTGAACTGCACACAGAGGCAGAAAGACACCTTCGTGTAAAAGAACCCCCTTACGATAGCATTAAATTGTTCTTTGAACATCATGGTGATGTAAATGATATCATTGGATTATCAACATGTCATCTTGATAATGGAATCAAAGAACATAGACAATCATGGGATAAAATCTCTGGTATTGCACCACTTTACGTCGTTGGACATCATCAAGCGCATGCATCAAACGCTTTTTATTCTAGCAATTTTAAATCTGCCATTATCATCACAATAGATGGCGGCGGCATTGAAGACGCATCTGGATTTACCACTGGCGTCACAGTTTGGAAAGGTGATGACACAAAACTAAAAGCCGACAAATACATTCCGTTATCGCAGATCAATATTGGTGGTGTCTGGTCAAGAGTGACACGCTGCGTTTTTGGATATGAATCTGGATATCCATACGGAAATCAGTGCGGAACAACAATGGCCCTTGCCGCGTTGGCAAAAAATCCAGAAAAGTATCTAAAAGATTTTAGGTCTTTTATGACAGATAACTTAGCGAAAACTGTTGCAAGAGCTCCCGGGCATATTACAGGTATGTCTGTTAAAGACCCAAGAGAACCTCGGCATCCGTTCCTTGGAAAATGGCGTGACATCGCACAAAACGATGAGCAAGCTAAATTTGACATGGCTGGTGCGTTGCAAATGGTGACGCAAGAATTGATCTTGGACATTGTTGGAGACGCTGTACAGGAACTTGGAATTGGCAACATTTGTATTTCGGGTGGTGTTGCTTTAAATTCAGTTGCCATGGGAATGTTATCAAACATGTACGATGTTTATATTCCACCCGTCCCGTATGATGCGGGCCTAACAATAGGTTCTGCCCAACACACTTGGCATCACGTTTTGGGTAACCAAAGAGTCGATTGGAACAAAAACGCATCATCATATCTTGGGAAGTCATATTCTAAAAAACAAGTGTTAGATGCTCTGGAAAGTTGCCCTCAAGCGGTGGTAGAAAATTCGGATGACAATTTTGTGATAGAACTACTGTCAAATGGTTCGATTATTTCTGTGTTCAACGAGAGGGCGGAGTCCGGGAGAAGGGCTCTGGGTAACAGATCAATCATTGCTGATCCTAGAAATCCACAAATGAAGGACATGATCAACCAGAAAGTCAAACACCGTCAATCGTTTAGACCATTTGCACCGTCAATTTTGTATGAACATGTTCGTGAATGGTTTCAGGTATATTCTGACGTAGAAAGTCCGTATATGAACTTCGTCTTACCGTTTAAAGATGAAGTGAAATCAAAAGTTCCTGCCGTCGTTCATTTTGACGGAACTGGAAGACTACAAACTGTCAGAAAAGAAGACAATGAATGGTATCATGCATTTTTGACAAAATGGTATCAACGAACAGGTGTTCCTATTTTATTGAACACTTCGTTCAATGACAGAGAACCAATCGTCGAAGAACCAGTTCACGCAATTAACTGTTTTATGAAGACACAAATTGATTACTTGTATTTTCCTGAGCATAAGTTACTTGTGAAGAAGAGATGAAATGAGAAAAAAATCTCGTTTTAAAACATATGATGTGATATGTCCTATTTGCAATTTACAACTTACTGGCTATTCTAGAACATTAGGATTGCATGCAAAACAACATAATTTGAGTTCTGAAGAATTTTACGTTATGTTGTTTTGCAACAATATCAGACCAAAGTGTTCTTGTAAAAATAATTGTGAAAGTTATACAAGTTGGTCAGGTTGGAATGACGGGTTTGGAAAGCTTGCATATCGTCATACAACTAATGAAATAATTCAAAAAATTGTAAAAAGTCGTTTACAAACAATCCAATCACCAGATTGGAAACATTGGTCAACAAAAGAACAGAACGTAGAAATTGTCAAGAAAGCTTCACAAAAACGTTCTGTTACAATGAAAAACAAAATTGAAACTGGCGAAGTTGTCATGTGGATGTCAACTGACAAAAGTGAAGAAATTAGAAAATCAATATCACAAACACGTAAGAAGAATTATTGTGCAAAAAAACATCCACTTCGTATGTCGTATGATGTTTTTATTAAACGCTTGAATTTAGTAATTCAAGATAAATTTGAAATTGTTAGTGGCGTTGATTTGTTTGATGATCGTCATAATAACATTGATCATCAAATAACATTAAAGTGTAAAACTTGTGCTTATGAACATAAGTCGAGTGTCTACAATCTAATAAGATATGATGATAATCAATTACGATGTAAAAATTGTGGATTTGATTCAACGCCTTCAAGATCACAAATTGAAATTTTCAATTATGTGAAATCATTAAATGTACCAGTATTGTTGAACAACAGAACGCTTATTTCTCCATTGGAAATTGATGTGTTAGTTCCAGATCAATTGGCGATTGAATTTGATGGTTTGTATTGGCACTCTGAATTATTTTCATCTAAAAATGACAAAGAAAATAAACGTAAAAATTGTTTACAACAACAAGTACAATTTTTGTCATTTTTTGAAGATGAATGGGAAAACAAAATTGATATTTGTAAATCAATGATTTTGCATCGTTTAAAGAAAAGTGTCAAAATTGGCGCTAGAAAGTGTAATATTGTTGTTTTAGATAACGATGAAAAGAAAGAATTTTTTTCTAACAATCATCTTGACGGTGATGCAGAATCGATAATTTCGTTTGGATTGACATATAAAAATGAAATTGTTGCCGCTGTTAGTTTGCGTAAATCTTTTAGTGAACACGGAAATTTAATTGAAATTGCAAGATTCGCAACAAAACAATTTATTTGTGTAACTGGTGGCTTGTCAAAATTAATGACATTTGTAAAAATGTGGGCTAAAATGCATGAGTATACACAAATCATAACCTGTGTAGATGCAAGGATTGGTTCTGGATTGTCATATATGAAAATAGGATTTAAACAATTAGACGACACAGATGTTAAGTTCTGGTTAACAGATAAAAATCAACGTTTTTCACATCAACAAATAACACAACAAAATGAAATTACAGAACGTAAAATGTATAAAATTTATGGTTGTGTAAAACATAAATTTATAATTGATGTGTAGTTATACGTTTTTACGTAAGAAAGTAATATAGAGTCATGAAGAAGAAAATTCTAATGTTCGCTGACCATCCGTTATCAAGTTCAGGAGTAGGAACCCAAGCTAGGTATTTAATTCATGGTCTTGTAAACACTGGAAAATATTCATTTAGGGTGTTGGGCGGCGCGATTCGACACGAATCGTATGAAACTGTCGCTGTTAACGAAGATTTCATAATCAAACCCATTGATGGGTTTGGTAACCAAGACATGATTCGAGTGTTATTAGCCACTGAACGTCCTGACGGCCTTCTGTTGTTTACTGATCCTAGATTCTTCATGCACATCTTTGCGATGTCAGATGAGGTTCATCAAGTATGTCCCATTCTTTATAATCACTTATGGGATCAATGTGAATATGCACCGACATATAACAAAGAGATTTATGATTCTGTTGATTTGTTGAATTGCATCAATAGACCGACGTATGATTTTCTAAAAAAGATGTATCCTGAAGAAAAGTATCCCAATAAAGTGAATTGGGCACCACATGCATTGCCTCAAGAATTATTTCATCCGTTGACCGTTGAAGAACAACTGAAACATAAACGTAAGTTGTTATCAGGAAGACCTGATGATGAATTTGTTGTTTTGTGGGTGAATAGAAACGCCAGACGCAAGATGCCAGGCGATGTTTTAGTTTCTTGGAAAATGTTTCTTGATAATTTGCAAGAAAAACACGGTCATTCTAAAGCAACACTTATTATGCACACTGATCCGTTAGATCCAGAAGGACCCAATCTAAACGTGATTGTTGAAGCACTCGGAATTAAAGACAAAGTTGTTTTCAGTAGATCGAAACCGATGTTTGAGGAAATGAATCAACTGTATAATATTGCCGATACTGTTATAAACTATAGTTGTTTTCCAGGGACTCAATTAGTTGTGACAGATAACGGATACAAGCAAATTGCTGATGTAAATGTTGGTGAGTTAGTGTTGACACACGAAGGTCACTATAAACGCGTTCAAAAGAAATCATGTCGTAATCTTCAACCGAATGAAGGTCTTTATACTTTTAGCATCACTAACAATGACAAAGTTGTTGTAACACCAGAACATCCATTTCGAGTGATTCGTAAGTCAGATGTTAATTTTTTGATTAATGAAAATCTTGATAAAATGCTAGATTTAGTTACGTGGGTAAAAGCATCTGATATAAAAGTTGGTGATTACGTTGTTTATGATAATCAAAAATTATCTGAATGCGATTCATATACGTTTGATTTGTTTGATTACGTAAAGGATAGAAAAATTTCTTATAATGAACAAACAACTTGTGATCAGTATTCTGCTGATGATTCATACATTTATGCAGGTTACACTAATTCAGGTAGACAAGTATGTGATAGATTTCTAAAATTAGATGAAGATTTAGCGTATATTTTAGGTTTATGGTGTGCTGATGGAACAACAAATTCTACTGTATTTTGTTTAAACGGACTTACAGAAGAAGAACTTGCACATCAATTACAAGAAAAAATTAAGCGTGTTTTCAATAAAGAATCTTTTTACAAGAATAAAAATAATCGAATTGGTGTTTCAATTAAAGAATCAGCTGTTCTTGTTGAATTTTTCAATAATGTTTGTGGAATGTATTCACATGGAAAAAAAGTGCCAAATGAAATTCTAAATTCTAACAATGACATTCGAAAAGCATTCTTGAAAGGTTATTTTGATGGTGATGGTTGTGAATTGACACACCCACAATACGGAAATAAAAAAAATCGTATTCGAACAGTGTCACATCAATTAGCGTATGGCACAAAAACTTTGTTGATACATCTTGGGTATTGTCCGAATGCTTATTATAGTGAAAATAGTGGATTTACAAAAAATAAAATCTGGACAATTGAATGGAACGAACGTCAGAGAGTAAATAATGGATCATGTCGTTCTTGGAATATAAATGGTCATATTGTTTCAAGAGTTCACAATGTATCGTTCGACTCAACGGCATCATGCGAAGTTTATAATTTTGACGTTGAAGACGATCACACATATTCATTACCAGGATGCACTGTGCACAACTGCGCAGAAGGGTTCGGCCTCGCAACACTAGAAGCAATGTATTGTGCAAAACCAATCATTGCAGTTAAAACTGGTGGCCTCGAGAGACAAGTTATTGATTATCGTGATGGTTCAGAGAATGGATTAGCATTGCCAGTTGAATTCAAGACACTAACTGGAAGTCAGCAAGTTCCAGGAATTTATGAAGATCACGTCACCAATGAGACTAAAGCAAAGACATTAATGAAAATGTATGAACTTGGTGACGAACAAAGACGTAATATCGGTCAAAAAGCAATGTTGTATGCACATCAAGAATTTTCTTTGCCACGATTGATACAAACATGGGATGATACCATAACAAATACGTTGCAAAATTGGAAATCTTCGTATAAGCGCTGGGAATCAATCAAAATCTGATTATAAGGAAACATAATGAAAACAGTTCTTTTTAGCGCACCAGTGTTGACTCAAAGTGGTTATGGCGTTCATGCACAACAAGTTTTTCAATATCTCCTTAACGCAGAAAAACAAGGAAGAATCAAGCTTCACGTTCAAGTGGTGCCTTGGGGCGACACATCATGGCACGTAAATCCAGCAAATAAAGACGGTCTTATTGGAGAAGTCATGAAGAGGACAGTTCCGCCTCTTCCCAAGTATGACGTTTCGTTACAATTGAAATTGCCAAATGAATGGTCAACTGCAATGGCGACCTATAACGTAGGTATGACCGCTGGTGTTGAAACAGATAGATGTAACCCTGAATGGGTCACAGCTTGCAACAAGATGCAATTAGTTATTGTTCCTTCAGAACACTCTTTGAAGTCAATAAAAAAATCTGGAACGCTCTTGACGCCTTCAAAAGTGGTCCCAGAAGCGTTTCCGGTAGTGTACTCTAAAGATGTGATTGAAGACGTTGATTTTGGATTTGACACGCCATTCAATTTTCTAGTCTTTGGACAACTTACAGGCAACAATCCAGAAAACGATCGCAAAAATATTTTCTATACGATTAAATGGTTGTGCGACACATTTGCAGGAAACAAAGATGTCGGTATCGTTGTCAAAACAAACGGTGGAAAAAGCAGTCACTTTGACAGAAGCATGATGAAGAATGTTTTTACGACTTTACTAAAAGAAGTTCGACAGACTTCTGAATTTCCAAAGGTTCACCTATTACATGGTGATATGACAGATAACGAAGTTCATGCTTTAATGCATAATGAATCTATCAAAGCTTTAGTTGCATTAACAAGAGGCGAAGGATTTGGATTGCCAATTCTTGAAGCTGCTGCCGCTGGTTTGCCAGTTGTCGCAACAAACTGGTCGGCGCACACTGAATTTCTTGGTTTAGGAAAATACATTGATATTGATAGTCGGCTTGTTGAGATTCATCCTTCAAGAGTTGATAATCAGATTTTTATGAAAGATTCAAAGTGGGCAGCTCCTTCTGAAGAGTGTTTTAAACGAAAAATCAAAAAACTGCATTCAAATTACGAAGCTCCAAAAAGATGGGCATCAGAATTGAAGCCATTGATTCTTGAGAATTACAACATTCAGACAATCATGAAGAAATATGATGATGTACTCAAGGGAATTATATGATCGTTTGTGTAATTATTATCGTTATTTTAGTTGCATTGCTGGTTTTTTGTTGTTACCATTGTTTTAGACTGGCAAAAATTGTTCTCAATATGGAAGATGCAATCAATGAATCATTAGATGTTCTAAACACATCATATGTCAACATTGGTAAGGTGTTAGAAACACCAATAGGTAGTGACGATCCATATATAAAAGGCGTGATTAATGAAATCAAAAGATCACAAGAAGCAATTTTAGTCATTGCAAATCAGATAACAGAAGGTTGGGAAAGCGAAGAAAAAGATGAGTGACAATTCAAACGATCAATCACCTCCGCCAGTGATGCCTAAAGTTAAGATTAGACGCCGACGAAAAAATGGGTCAAATCCCAATAGCCCAAAACTATATTTCAATGAAAATACGCAAGCTGCAATTGTTGCGTATCAAAGTGCTACAACAAAAAAAGAACGAGACACGTTGTATGTCACTGAAATATTACCTGCATTTTCAAAACTCGTCGAAAATCTAATCAATATTCACAAGTTCACTGGATTATTTGATTCATTTGATGATTTGAAAAATGATTGCGTCAATTTTTTGTTTGAAACAATTTTTAAGTTCGATGCATCTAGAGGAACTGCAGCATTTTCATATTTCAATGTTGTCGCAAAAAATTGGTTAATCGTAAGAACAAAACAAAAATCATTAAGAATGAAGAGAAATGTTAGTATTGATGATTTAGATTTGCTAACACAATCAGATATTGAATTAATTGAAGATCACACAACGTTACAATCTCAAGAAGCAATTTTAGAAACTTTAAATCAAACAACTGACATCAGCAATTTGTTATATGAAGTTCATCACAAAGTTCACGGTGAACATGAAGAAGTGTGTATGAACGCAATCAAATCTATTTTTAAAGACATTGATAAAGTTGATTTGCTAAATAAAAGCGCCGTGTTGTTATATATGAGAGAGCTTACAGGTCTATCACCAAAGCAGTTGACAGCGGCAATGCAAATTATCAAGAAACATTACGTCAAGAGCAGATATGATGCCCAAAACAAACCTTGAACATGAATTGACCAAAGAGGAGAACACCACTCCAGATCAAAAAATACGCGATTTTTCGTGTTTGTTGGACGGTCTCAAAACATTGTCTGAAAAAAAGAAGAGGTTGTGGATTGACATTTACAGTAATGCAATTATCGATCGAAATAACTCAAGTATTTTAATGACAGCTTTAATGGGAACCGTCATCACTAACTCTACTGAACACGCAATTCATGGTCCTAATATCAACAAGTACATTGCATGCATGGCAAAGGCAAACGATCAAATTATTCGTCTTGCCGAATTGATACAGAATGCTGAAGAGTTAGAAAATGACGACGATGATGAACCTATGGACACTGAAGAAATTTATAAGCAAATACAAAAGAAATAAATGTCAGAATACACAAAAACGTTTGGAGCTAAAGCAGCAACAGAAGGTTCTGCAATAGACGTATTAAGCAGATCTTCTATCACTGGAGATGTGCATAGCAATTCACAAACGTTTCAACGTGTTGTTGTTGAAGAGGTTGTGTTCGATCCAACTTCATACGATGATAAAAGAATTGAGTATTTGATAAAAACTTACGGGTTACGTGATACGTCTTTTGTTAGAAAATTGCCTGTTAATACGATTTTAGGCAGACGAGTTCTTGATGGTACTGACACTGGTGAAAATTCACCACAGTATTTTTTCCCATTCTTTTCACAACACATGATGTTGCCTATCAAAGCAGGCGAGCATGTGTGGGTATTTTATGAACCTAACAAAGAAAATTTGTATGGGTTTTGGATATCAAGAATCACAGAACCCAGAGACATTGATGATGTAAATCATACACACGCAGATAGAAAGTTCCACCTTGAACAAAAGAGTAGCACAATTGAAAAAGCTGAAGGAACTTCAAGTAAGACGCCTGGATTTGATAACGGCGCAACAAGAAAATCAAAAGACGGAAAAGTAATTGACGGAATAACAGCTTCTGCTCTTGGTGGTGAAAAAGCATACGAAAAAATCATAAATGATTCTGACTCTGGTAAAATTTCAGAAATGGAAGATGTACCACGATACAAAAAACGTCCTGGTGATTACGTTATGCAAGGTTCGAATAATACCTTGATCTCTCTTGGAACTGACAGGACTGGGCCAGTTGCAGATTATTCTGTTAATGACAAAAAAGGTAATTCTGTCAAGGGGAAACCTAACAAAGACAAAAAAGGCAAAGCAGGCGCCATTGATCTTGTCGTTGGACGAGGTGCAGGCGATAAAACAAAGCCCAAGAACGTTGTAGATAATTCCCTGTCAAAGAAAGAAGTTAGCAAATCACTAAATGATGAAAAAAAATCTGAGGGTGATCCTGACTTCGAGACAGACCTTGGTCGTATCTACCTAAGCATGAAATCTGACGTTGACAAAAATTTCAATGTCAATCTAAGTGGAATTGACAAATCTGGTTCTGAAGACTGTGTTGGTGTCATAAAAGTTGATCATATCAGAATAATTGCAAGAAAGTCAATCAAATTTCTTGTTCAACCAAAATTCGATTCACCTGAATCAGAGTGTGCGGGTGTTGTCATCAAAGATAACGGTGAAATCGTTTTTATACCGTCTGATTCTCAAGTAATCAAACTTGGTGGTGAAGACGCAACGTCAGCTATATTATGTCTTGACGTTGGCGCAAGTTCAGCAGGTGGCAAAGTTACATCGCCACCATTAGTAACGACAATGGGTGGAATATTGGGTGTAGGACCTGGTAGTGCTCATGGCAAGTTTTCTACAAAAGTTTTGATCAAATAATGGCTGTAGGAACTGATAAAATTCTCGGGCCTGCTGGCGCTGGATTGTTAGATTCAAACGGAAAACTAACGAAATCAGCACGTGATAAATTTTGTGTTGACGTGTTGTCGATCATGGCAAACGGTAACGAAAATGGAATGGGACTTTTACATACGGTTCCACCGTTGCCTCTTCCTGTGTTCCCAGTTCCAGGACCAAAAGTTGCAATTTCAATAACAAACCCAAGTGGCGAAGATTTTTTTTGGTTTAAACCAGATCCACTTATTGCGTTAGCAAGCACACCTGTTGTTCTTGATCCACAAAAAGAATATCAAAAACTCATAATTGATAAGGTTTATGAACCTTTATGTGGAATGTTGAATGTCAGTGGAAAGACATCACTTGGACCAGTGTTTGACCCAACAATTTTTGTAGATTTATCAAAACCAAAGTTTGCTAACATAAAATTGCCAGACATTCCTTCTTTGTTGGCTGAAATAATAATTCAAGCAAATCTTGCGGCACCTGGATTACCAACAATGCCTGCAGCAAAAATCAAGTTGGCTCTTGATTATGGTATTAGTGATCTAAAGATTTTAGATCTAATACAATTAGTGTTAGCGCCACCAATACCTCTTCCTCCGATTATAGTGATACCAGAAATTCCAATTCCACCGTTACCATCGTCAGGAATTCCTAGTTTTATCATGCCAGATTTAGTATTGGGATTGTTCAAGATTCCACTTGATTTATTGCCTCAATTAATAACATTGATAACAAGCATTTCAATTGATCCTATGGATTTATTTACAAAAATCATAGAATTGATTGTGAAAATGGTATTGTCGATACTTGAAAAACTAGGAATGATAGTCGGTGTACCAAAGTTGTTGTTGTCATCATTGATGGTTATCATCAAAAACATGACAGGAATGTTATTGTGTGTAATAATTGGTTCACTACTTGGCACCGGCGCGTTGGTTAAAATTGTATCTACACTTATTGGTTTGGCATAGTTAAATTATGGCAATTTCGTTTAAAAGCGTTGGAAAGACAATTGAAACGCTACAAAAAGAGTCGTTAAAAGAAACACCTACACCTATTGGCATTAAAACGCCGTTGCGAGTTGGTGAAAACAGTGAAGGTCTTTTTGCCATGCATTTTTCACTAGCAGATCAAATACACGACAATTTACGAAATTTGATTTTGACAAATTGGGGTGAAAGACTTGGATCGTATGATTTTGGTGCAAATTTAAAAGAACTTACGACTGAATATGCCAGCAGAGAAGATTTTGACAATGAAGCCGTTGTTCGAATAAACTCAGCCGTATCAAAATGGATGCCATTTGTGTCATTGAACGAATTTGAACCACAATTAGATCAGGAAAATGCTGGAAATTACGTTAGATTTAAAATAACATACGACATCCCAATTTTGAATGTTGTTAACAAAGCACTTGAAATTGTTTTGCGTATCATATAACGATTCATACTTATGAAAAGATAACAAATGGCAAGTGATACAAAAAAAGATGTTTTACGAGCAGTTCGACATCGTAAATACCTTAACAAAGAATTTGATGCGTTTAGAGGTGATCTTCTAGAATACGCAAAAACGTTCTATAAAGAGCGTATTAACGATTTTTCAGACGCCAGCTTAGGAGGCGTGTTTCTTGATTTTGCATCATATGTTGGCGATGTGATGTCATTTTATCTTGATCATCAATTCACGGAGCTAAATCCAGAAACAGCAGTCGAAACTCTAAACATAGAGAGAATGTTGAAAAATTCAGGAGTTGATATAACTGGAGCTTCGCCATCTGTTGTAAATCAAACTTTTTATGTAGAAATACCTGCTGTAAAAACTAACGGTGTTTCGATTCCTATGCCCGAAGCGATCTGTGTTATTGATGATGGAACTGTCGTTGTTTCAGAATCTGGTATTGAATACATTTTACTTGAACCAGTTGATTTTACTGAAAAAAAACAAAATGGTGAATTAAAATGCGAAGTCGTGGTTGGAAATGTTGATGACAGTGGTGTCCCACAAACGTTTATTTTAGTTCAAAGCGGAATGTGTGTGTCAGGGTTTCAAACACAAGAATCGTTTAACATAGGTTCGTTTGTTCCTTTTCTTGAGTTGTCATTATCAAATCCTGACGTTACTGAAATTCAATCAGTGTATGATTCGTACGGTAATACGTACTTTGAAGTTGGGAGTCTTGCACAAGATGTTGTGTATAGAGGCGTTCCTAATTTAAACGATGATAATGAACTTGTGAAAGAAAGTTTAGAAGTCATCCCAGCACCTTATAGATTCACAAAAAAAGTAAATCTTGACACTAGAACAACTACATTAAAATTCGGTGGTGGGTCAGCTGACACGATGGAAGATGATGTAATTCCAGATCCGAGTGAATTTGCGTTGCCGTTGTATGGAAAAACAACGTTTTCAAGATTGAGCATAAATCCACAACAATTATTAAACACAAAAACACTTGGTGTTATCGCTCCAAACACAACACTCACAGTTAACTACAGGTATGGTGGTGGATTAAATCATAATGCTGAACCTGATTCAATTCGTTCAATCAAAACATTGCAATTACGATTTCCGTCAAATCCGCAACCTTCTCTTGCATCCGCAATTAGATCTACGATCGAAACAAGAAACATCAAACCAGCTGTTGGTGGAGACGATGCTCCTACGATAGATGATTTGAAAGAACAAATTACGCCAGCTAGAAATTCACAATCTAGAATTGTTTCAAAGAGTGATTTAATTTCTAGAGTTTATATGATGCCTTCTAACTTTGGAAGGGTTTTCAGGGCTGGTGTAAGGTCGAACCCAAATAATCCTTTATCATCACAGTTGTTCATAATCAGTCGAGATTCGCAATCAAAACTTGTAATTGCACCTGATGCGCTAAAGCAAAATCTGAGAAAATTTTTGAATGACTATCGCATGATTTCTGATGCAATTGACATTCTTGACGCTCCAGTCATAAATCTCAAACTACAATTTGAGATTATAGCTGACCCAACATTGAACAATCGATTAGTTTTACAACAAATAATCAAAAAACTAAAGAAATATTTTGATATCAAGAATTTTCAAATTGATCAACCAATCATGTTGTCAGATGTTTCAAACATCATATTCAACACTGTAGGTGTTATTTCGGTCAATAACTTTAAATTTGATAGTGTCACTGGAAATGTTGCAAATAGACAATATAGTGATGTTTACTTGGACGTAAAATCTCAGACGACAAAAGGGTTATTGATTCCGCAAGCTGGTGGAATATTTGAAATTAGGTATCCAGACATTGACATTTTGGGAAGAGCGGTTTGATACATGTACAGAATCTTAAAAACATCCGCTGACACGTACATCACTGATAGAGTGATTCGAAAAAAAAGAACTTATAATGCAAACGTCGGACAAGCTGGTACGCTAGATTTGTTTAAGTTGTATGGAGTGACTTCTTCTGGAAGCAATCCAAACAATGAGTTGTCAAGAATTTTGATAAAATTTGATTTGACATCGTTAAAAGATGATTTTAGAAATGGGATTATCGACATAAATGATGAAAACTTTAACGTGTCTTTAAACTTAATTGATGTTTTTGGTGGTCAACCCACGCCAACTAATTTTTCAATTGAAGTGTTACCGTTATCATCATCATGGGATGAAGGTATTGGACAAGATGTTGTGTTTTATCAAGACACAGATAACGCAAATTTTTTGACAAGATCATATGTTGCTGGTGAAACAAATTTGTGGTTTGCAAGCGGCGCAAATTCAAAAGGAATTTTAGGTAGCTCTAACATAGACGTAGTTACGTCTAATGGAAATGGACTCAATTTTAATGCTATTCAAAGCTTCAAGAATGGCACAGAAAATTTAGATGTGAATGTAACACATATTGTATCATCAACTTTGTGTGGAATTTTACCAGATAACGGTTTTAGGGTGTCCTTCACTGAATCGCAAGAACAAGATCAAAAAACACGTTTTGTAAAACGATTCGGGTCAAGTCAAGCAAGCGATCCATATTCTAGACCGAAATTAATTGTTCGATATGATGACGCAATCACAAGCAATGATTTGAACTTTGTTTTTGACTATCCTGGTTCGATATTCATGCATAATTCCGTCAGAGGTAATCTCACTAACGTCTTATCTGGTAGCGCTCGCACTGAAATTATGGGTGACAATTGTATGTTGCTTAAGTTAGTGACGCCAGTTTCAACGTCAGCTGGATTTATTAATTACGAAAATTACGTCACTGCATCACAATATAAGATCGGAAATCAATACGTCACTGGCACTTATTTTGCAAAATTTACGCTTGATTCAACAGATCAATTTTATTCAACAAAGTTGATCCAATCTGGATCGGTAAAATTTGATAAAATCTGGTCGTCATTTGATGGAACTGTATCGTATCAAAGTGGTTCGCTAACTGTCTATCCAACAAACGTTGCATCATATTCAAAACAATATTTTGTTAACATAACAAACTTGTTTAGCGAATACCTGAACACTGATGTTGCAAAATTGAATGTTTACATTTTTGACAATTCGCAAGCATATGTCAAGATGTCAAAAACACCATTTGAAACACCGAGTGTAATATTAGAAAATGTTTATTACTCAGTAAGAGATGCAATAACAAACAAAACAGTAATACCTTTTGATGAGTTATACAATTCTACAAAGTTATCAAACAATCAAAAAACAATGTATTTTAACCTATGGTGCGAATCGTTAGTTCCTGGCAGAACATATGTTATTGATATTCTCGTAATTGAAAATGGCAATCGTCAGATTTATCGTGATGCATCTCCTATATTCAAAGTCGTTGAGATATAGTACTATCGATACTTAGAATTACATGAACAATAACTCGCTAAAGCCTACCTACGTTCCAGGTAAAAGCATTAAATCGTTGTTGGAGGCTAATCGACTCGTTCAAATGACGGGTCAAGATCGAGTTGACACAAACGTTCAAAGCTCGTCATCATTTTTTTATGATCCACCAGCACTTGGTCTTAAATCAACACAACAACTAAATGTTGATTGGTCAAAATTTGAAAATCATACGTTTTTTAATTCTGCAGAAGTAAACGTCAATGTTGTGTTTGATCAAATCATCAATAATTTCCCGTTTGATGGAACAAGAAAAGAACACGAACTATTTTTTGAACGTTTGACCGGATTTGAAAAATGGGTGTATGATCAATTTCCAAAAAATTCTGGATTTCTTTTGTTTTCTGGAACGCAACCTAACGAAGATATCAACGGAACGTTAGGAACGTTTATTTCAGTGACTGATTATGCAGGCGGTCCTGTTCAAACGTTGTCAAAAAACAAATCAGGAAAGTCTGTTCTCGATCCAACATTAGGTTCGTTCACTATAGAAATGCATTTGTTTTTGGCTGATAAAGCAAATTCAATGCAAGTTATTTGTCAAAAATTATCAGATCCAACACATGGATTTTCATCGTTTATCAAACCAACATCAAATGTAAATAATTGTGAAATAGCATTTGCAATTGTCTCTGGCAGCGTCAGTTTAATAACTTCAGCAACCCTTGACAAGGGAAAGTTCAATCATGTGTGTTTGGTTCATGATAAGAAAAATGCAAAAAACAAGTCATCAATCATTGTTAATGGAAACGTTCTGTCAGAGACTGAAAAATCGATAAATTTCGGTCTATTGGGAATTGAGGCAACTACTTTCTACATTGGAAGTGGCAGTCAACTTACTGTCAACGGATCAACACTCACACCAACACAAACGTTATCTGGAGCTCTTGATGAATTTAGGTTTTTTCATAAAGCAAGAACGATTGAACAGATAAATACGTTTGCAAAAAAATCTATTTACTCTATTCCTGAACTAAAACTGTATTACAAGTTCAATGAACCGAATGGTTGGTTTTCATCAGATGAAAACGATTCAATAAATCGCATAGTTTTGGATAGTTCTGGAAATTCTTTACATTCATATATTTCTGAACAGTCATATGATCCATCATTACGTGGAACTATTTTAGAAAATCCACTGACGTTAGAAAAACAATCGTTATGTCCTGTTTTGTTTCCTGGATTTGACGAAGTATATGCGTTAAACTCAAAACTATTACATAGTGCATCAGTTTATGATCAAGCAAATCCCAATCTCATAACAAGATTGATTCCTTCACATTATTTCGTCGATGGCCGTCAATACGAAGGTCTTGACAGTGATAATGGAACCATCAACAGGGAAATTACTGAAGATGGAAAACTCGGAACAACACAATTGATGTTATCGTTCTTGTATGTTTGGGCAAAATTTTTTGATGAACTAAAACTTTACATTGATGCTTTTAGTGATTTGAATTTCGTTGATTACAACGCAAAGAAATCAATTCCAGATCATTTTTTGCCTGTTTTGATGAAACAATTTGGATTTGATGCTCCTCCATTTTTCTTAGATTCATCAATTGAACAATATATTGATGGTGAAAACATTCAACCTGTGATTAGTTCTGACGAACAGTCTTTACAATTTGTTCAAAATCAAATTATGAGACGAGTGTTGACAAACATAACTGAAATTGTGAAATCTAAAGGAACACAACATAGCGTAAAAGCATTCATGAGAACTGTTGGTATTGATCCAGACAATAGTTTTCGTATCAGAGAATTTGGCGGTCCAACAAAACGTCAACTTGAACATGCTCGTGAATCAAGACTTGTTTCAGGACGGTTTCTTGACTTTGTTGGAAATGGAAAACTAACTTCACCATATTTGAGCTCATCAAGGGCCGAGGTGGGCTTTCCTGCGCCTTCTGGGCAATTCAATAAGGGAATATCCACAAATTATCATGGAATTTCTAACAACCGTTCGGACGGTCTCTACACTAGTGGTTCTTGGACGTACGAAGCGATTTACAGATTTCCAGTGGGTAGGCAATTGTCAGGTTTGACACAAAGTCTTGTTCAGATGTTTGTCAAAAATTCAAATAACGTTGATAATCTTGTTATGAATGTTGTTGCCACAACAGGTTCTTCAGTTGGAATCAAAGCATACTTTGGTGTTTGTAATCAACCAAACGTTTCTCCACTAGAATTAAGCATTGATTCAGTTGACGTTTTTGATGGTAAGCCTTGGAATGTCATAGTTGGTAGGACCAGAAACGATGCAATAAATTCAGCTGTTTCATCTTCATATTTTTTGACAGTTGGAAACCAACAAGCAGGAGAGATCACAAACATAACGTCTGTTCAATCTTTTTGGAATGAAACAGGTAATGTTGACGTTTCTCATAACGTCTTACAAAATGTTACAAATGATAACATTTTTGGACCAACACTTAAAATTGGTAGCTCATCACTTTCAATCTCTACTGGCTCGTTTTTGAATTCTGCAAATACATCATTGACTTCTAGAACAACAAATTTCAATGGTCAAGTTTCAAAGGTGAGATTTTGGACAAAAGATCTTTCAATAACAGAAATCAAAGAACACATTCGAAACTTTCAATCACTCGGTGTCAACGATCCGACAAAGAATTTCAATTTTGAAACTGTCAGATCTGGTTCATGGGAAAGATTGAGATGTGATCTGTCAATGGATCAACAAGAATTAATCACTGATTCAAATGGATTTTTGAAAATATTTGATTTTTCTCAAAATAATTGTCATTTTTCTGGAAGTTTTGTTTCAAACACAAACGTCTTTAAAAATTCATCATTTTCACAAAATTCAATATCACCAGTATTTGATGAAGCCGCCACAAATGAAAAAGTTCGTATTCGTAGCTTTCAAGATTATGAATTGGCAAAAGACACACCATGGGCTGAAATAGCACCTGTCTATCAAATTAGACCTAGTGAAGCGCCAACGGATGATACTAGATTTGCAATTGAATTTTCAATAATTGATGCGCTAAACAGAGATATCATATTGATATTTTCAACTCTAGATTCATTAGAAAATGCATTGGGAAATCCAGAACTTGTGTTTTCTCAAGATTATCCAACGTTAGAAACGTTACGTGAAATTTATTTCAAACGTCTTACTGATAAAATCAACATAAAATCGTTTTTTGACTTTTTTAGATGGTTTGATACTTCTATAGGCGGGTTTATCGAACAATTGATTCCACGCAAGACAAAGTTTTATGGAACAAACTTTGTGATTGAATCACATATGTTAGAAAGACCGAAATTTGAACACAATTATTCTGACATTTACTTAGTTGAAAGTGACAGACATCATCAAAGAGACACTTTGCTAGTTCAACAAATTGTGGGAACTTGTGTGCGTTATTAATAGAAAGAACATATTATGAGTTTTGCGCCATTTAGTGAAGGACCCCTTGGTCCTAAGATTCATCTGATAAAATCTGGAAGCATTAACACAAAATTCATAGATCCTTTTAGACAAGGAATCGAACTAACAGAAGACAAGTTTCATTGTCTAGGACTTGTTAAAATTCATGCTGGTTATCCACGACATACGTTGCCTCAGACACAATTTGGTGAACAATCTGATGAAATAATTGAACAAAAATTGTTTGTTGATGTTGATTATTTCAATCCTTTGACGTACATTGAAGGAAAAAGTGGCACAAAAAAATCTGGATTGACGTATCCTATTGTTTTTCAACATTCAATATTGAAAGCAGCAAATGTACTTGATGGAATTGTTGAACCTTTTGCCATTAGACACGTTGCGATGTTTTCATCAATTGATGCACCGTTTGAAGCACATTCAGTTAAAGGCAACTTAGAGTCTGGTAACTACAACAGTTACATAAACTCAGACAGAGTTGTTGATGTTCAAAAGAACTCAGATGTGACAAGAGGCATTCATCTATTTGAAGATAATATTGATAACTTCAACGGTTCACCTATAAATTTAGGGTATTTTCCCAACACATCCAAAGTTATTTCACCTTACGAAGATGAACAAATCAAGTCTGGTGTGATTGTTAGTGAAAAAATGTCTGAATCTATTGTTGGAACGTTGACAAATATGACGCCAGCAAGTGACAATTATTTGCCAAAAAATTACACAAGAAACGTTGTTGGTACTGATTACGAAAATGTCGTTGGTTCACCAAGATCCGATTCAATTGCATATGGAAATCTAACGTATAGATCAGGAACGTTGTCAGAGCGAATCGTTGAAACGTTTGAAAGATATGATTCGACTGTGTTTTCTTTCGATCCGACAGTTTTACCGTGGGTTGGTTGGTACAGAGAATCAACGATTTATTCTGATTCAGCAAACCCAAGAAGCGTCAGTCGCTGGCTTGATTTGTCTGGATATAAATTTGATTATAAAATTGGAAATTACAGTACGCCAAGTGAAGGTGAAACAATAAACGAAAATCAAAGTATACGATTTGATGCTTTAACACCAGGTGTGCTTTACTCTAGTAACGGAATATTGTCAATAACGTCTCGTAGTTTTTTTGATGTATACATCGTATTGAAAATTACACAAATAACAACGTCAAATTCAGATCCAAGAATAAACGATAGAATTTGGGGAGATGTTGGATTTTCTGGTTCTCAAATGGTAGGATTATCAGCATCTACAAGTGGTGGAAATAAACTTCAATTATGGTACGTAAACGCATCAGCTGTCTTAACAACTGTTGAAGTCGCAATTTCTCTTGACACATGGATGTTAATTGAGTGTAGACTTGAAAATGGAAGACTGACAATTTCAAAAAATAGAGAATCAGAGATTTCAACGGCGGCAACGGGCTTGATAGTAAATTCCAATCGTTATTTGCACTTAAACGATCCAGTATATCCTTTTTATGGAAACATTGCCGAGTATGGAATCACAAATACGTCTTTTGATTCTGATGAACGTGATTCATACAAGAAATATGCATCTTTGAAATATTCACTTACGTGATATGTAATACAATACAAACAATATGGCATCTAAAATACGACATGTATTACCAAAGCTAGAACTACGAAAGCAAGATAGACTTGCAGGAAGTTATCCAACGATTGCTAGAACTGGTGATCGTGGTCGAAAAGGTAACAATAATATATTTTTTGATGATACTGATGTTGTGATGTTTATAACATCGAGCGTCGTGTCATTTCCAACAACGTTACCAGTCGCAAGTCGCTTTCTAAAGACAGGAATGTCTAGTGACATTCAAATAACATCAAGCGTATCAAAAAATGCCATAGAAAATTGGATTGTTGCATCAACAAACATAGAAAAGTTTGTTCCATTTAGTGAAAATAAGCTTTTTGAACAAAATCTTGATAAAACTTTAGCATTTTATGCAACGGGAAGTGACGTAGGAAACGTTGGATTTGGATTCAGTTCAAATTTAGGCAGCAAAACACAAATTCGTTTGTCATTACCGGTTCGTAGCATCACTACCTGGAATGCAACAACAGCTAGTTTGATGTATTACAATTCAAAACGTCAAAAATGGGAACAAGTTGGTGATCTTGAGCCTCCTATTGGAAAAGGTAGAAAATCTGTCTCATTTTCAGAAGACGATGGTTTGACACGATGCATTGATGTCTTTGCTGATGCTAAATTATTTGGCGCGTTCGGCAATAATGTAATCAGTGGTTCATTATTGCCGAACCTGTATACTGATGTTTTTACTTCTCACGCTCCAAAGTATGTTAAAAATAACATTTTAGAAGCAAGCTTATTATTATCAGATCCTTCAAATGTTACGTTGAATGCAAATTTTGAACCTTCAACGTCACAAGTGATCGATATGTCAAAATTGATAAATCAACCATTTCTTTTGGAGAAAATGGTCATTGACATGCCGATCAAGGCAGGACCAGGGTGGACAAGAGATCAAACACGTATTAAAAAGCTTGATTATATCAGTGGTACTGCAAATGACACATTAGATATCGGTGGGCCTGCTATAACAATTGGTCTTATGAATCAACTCGCAACAAGAACGCGAGATGTCATAATTTCAGGAACAATAATTCCAGATAAAGATAACGTATCATTTCAAGTGATAGAAAAACATCCTCAAGTAGGTGATTGGAACCGATTTGTATGGGGATTTTCATCATATGCAACACCCGCTGGTATTGTAAAAGACAACGAAAACGGCTTTTTTACAGGATCTGTTACAATGAACATGATCCCAGCTGTTTCAAATGGTGCAATTACGTATAATGATCTTTTAAGTTCTTCTGATCACGATGGAACAGTAAAAGATTCATATATCATAGCTGTGAATCCTTTTGGACGCAATATGTCAGGCGTTCCTTCTGGCAGATCATATGTTGGCAGAGAATTTATGATGCCACAAGATACATCAATCAGAAGTGTCAACACAAGACTTTTTGGTCAGATCACAGGTTCACCTGATGGTGCTCCTTATCGAGACGCAGAAATTTACAATTACGAACAAGGTGCATATTCACCTTATGTTCTGTTTCCAAATGACAAAGTAATATTATTTGCGTCTAAACACAGACCAGTAGCGACAAAAAATATTTACGCATTAAATAACGATATTGACGGACCTTGGTTGTTGACAGGTTCGCATGACGTCGCAATGTTTACTGGAACGATAAACATTACGTTATATGGATCTCTAATTTCTCAAGAGAGAGAATATCACGACACGTTAAATCAACGTTTAGAAACAAACGAAATACATGAAATTATTGGTGGAGAACCTATTTTAGATGATTTTAACGTAGAGTATACATCAACACATGCTGGTTCATTTTTATCTGATTATCTTACAGGTTCTTTAGTTGGTATTGATTCATCAAATGTCATTACGACAGGTAATAGAAAACTTGTTGCAGACAAAACAGATAAAAATACGTATTATCAAAATGTTGAAATTTTCAATAAAAACATAGGCACTGAAAACGAAGTTATTTCTTACAGCGATTACAACACTGTAAAGAAAGAAAAGTTTTCATTTCAAAGATTTATACAACTAGCATCATCACATGAAAGATTTTACGACAGCATGGTGCCGTCTCTTGACGGTATATTCAAAGCAGATTCTGCGTTTGTTTATGGTGTTCAATACCTTTATTTGCCGTGTTCGTTTCCAATGCCACGTGGATTACCAGTCGTTTACATTAACTTTGACATAAACACAAATGATGCGTCAGCACAAAATTACGACTATCAAGACTCGATGTATTCGTCCAATATTCACTGGACAAAGTCATATCCGTTCGAAGCAAAGTATTCTACTGTGTCAAGACAAATTGAGCATACAACATACTCAAGAAAAACAATCGCATATGGTTGTGGATATTTGCAAGTTTATAATAACGCAGGAAATATTGATGAATATCGCGCGGCAAGATCACTTGTAAATCATACACTCACGTCACGTTGGGCTGGTGAAACGTCTAATTTTTATAACGTCACAAATGGTGTAAGACCTGACACAATTGTAAAACTTGTGTATGGGTTCGGTGATTCAAACACTTACCCACAAAGATTACAAGAATCACAAATTGCAAGCAACTGTAGTGATAACGTCGTCCCTTCAACGACAAACAGAATTTTTGGTTGCACCAACGCTCCACAACCTAGAACAATTTTGCATTATTCCGGTAGCACAACAATGACTTGTCCAAGAACACCGGCGAATCGTGGAGCTGTTATCAGAGGATGGAAATACGGTTTGATAAATGGCTTTGCGCAATTTAGCAAGTGTATTTTTAGACATGATAAGTTTGGACAATTTAGAGATATGTTAGAACAAAGAGTTGACACAAAATTCTATGAGTCGACAGGACCGACGCCAGCTGCTGTAAACGTAAGATTTGTCAATTATAAAGGTGAGAAGACAAGACCGGAATTTACATACTCGTCAAATCTTCACTTTGAATGTTCTTCGTCGCTTCCATATTTTGATGGTGATGTTAAAAATAGGGAAAATCCGATAAATGTTTCTAGTCTTGAATTGTCTTCTGTAACTTGATATATTAATTAAGATTAAAATGACTACAGTCGCCGAAGCAAAAAAAAGTGTCAATGTCGTTATAAAAGATCCTCAAGGGAATGTTCGAAAGGTTATAAATACAGGCGATTTTCAGGTAGGATTTCAAGGTAACGAAGCAACACTCATTTTGACAGGTGGTCTTGAGATAACCTCAAGAGTTGTGCGTCTAAATCCTGTAAATCCATCTTTTACGTTATCAAGCGAAGAGATCGTTGTTTGTGTTTCAGCACCGACTGTTCAAACAACGATCTATTTGCCAAAAATTCCCAATAAGGGAAAAATGTACATTGTAAAGGATGTTGCAGGTACGGCCCAGCAATATCCAATACAAGTGGTCGGAGCGTCTGGTGTTTTGATTGATAATCAAATGGCCGGAATCACGATTAACGACAATTATGGATCATTTATCATCATCTATAATGGTGAACAATGGGTCACCATTGCAAGGGGTGGTACTGGTGGAATATTTGCACCATCAAGTGCATCTTATATCACAGTAAATTCTGAAACTGGATTGTCGCAAGAAAGAAATCTTGACACTGATAGCAGTTTGGTGATCACAGACAATGGGCCTAACTCAACAATTGAAATAAAGTTGTCTGATACTGGTGTGGTCGCAGGCACGTACAACACACCTCAACTAACCGTTGATTCGCAAGGTAGAATAACTGCAATAACTACGGGATCTGCTGCGCCGGGTTCTGCGTCATATGTGTCGATAAATCCAGAAAGCGCCCTACCAAACGAAAGGGTTCTAACTGCTGGATCTGGGATAAATATTTCTGATGGCGGTCCAGGGGGTTCTGTGACCATATCTGCGACAGTACAGGAAACTGGTGCAGACAAGGACGCGTCATACGTGACGCTCAATAACACGTCATCTTTACCAAATGAACGAGCGCTTTCGGCAGGAACAGGTCTAAGACTAACTGATTCTGGTGCCGGTTCATCTGTGACATTTGCAATAAATGATAACATCGTTGCAACAACGTCAGGTTCTACTTTTCATGGTGACGTTACATTTCAAGGTTCAGTAAGGTTTGATGCAAATACTCGCATTTCTAGAACTTCTAACGACATGTTTTTCTATGATGGAAATCATACCGGAGGCGTCACCTTAACTGACTTGTTAAGCGGTTCCGGTACCGGAGGAGGTGGAGGTGGTGGTGCTGATATAAATGCACAATATTTGCTATTAGCTGCAACATCGTCACTGCCAAATCATAGAAAATTCACCCTAGGATTAGGTCTTACGGGCAGTGATATCGGTGGTGGTGGTAATTACATTGTAAATGTTGATGACAGAGTTGTTGCGACTTTGTCTGGCAGCGTGTTTACAGGCGCACCAAAATTTAATGCTGGTTTATCTGGCTCGCTAACAAAGCTTGTAAATGGTACTAGCTATCTTGTTGCAGGCGATTACATAAACATCACAACTTCATCGTTAGGTCAAGTTGTCATCACAGCAACGTCAGGAATCACTGCGTCTTTAGGAGCTGACGCCGGAGCTTCATACGTTGTTATGGGTGTGACGTCATCTTTGGCAAACGAAAGAGCGTTAGTAGGTGGTACTGGCGTCAGACTGACCGACGGCGGCGCAGGATCTAATGCTACGTTATCAATAAACGATGGAGTTGTTGCGACTGTTTCAGGAACTACATTTACAGGCGTCACAAGGTTTAACGCTGGTTTATCAGGAACGTTATCAAAGTTAACAAACGGACTTAGTTTTATAGCTGCAGGTTCTGGAATTGACATTGTTACAGCATCAAACGGTCAAGTTATCATCACTTCAAACGTAACATCATCATTGGTGTTTGCAAATGGTGCCGATCCTGATGCGTCGTATCTTGTTATTTCATCAACATCATCATTACCAAATGAAAGATCCATTGCCGCTGGCACTGGTATTTTGATCTTTGATAGCGGGTCAAATAACAACGTTATTTTTGGAGTGAACAACAACGTTGTTGCGACACTATCAGGTTCGACATTTTATGGACCTGTGAAGTTTAATGCAGGTCTCACTGGTTCAATAACACAACTATCAAATGGTCAAGCTGCATTCACAGCAGGACAAAATATTGTTATTTCAACTGGTTCAAACGGTCAAGTAATTATATCTTCATTTGCTTCTGGTTCGGCGGGTTCTGGTGCTGATCAAGAAGCATCATATATCGTTTTGTCAACAACATCATCTCTTCCAAATGAAAGAGTTTTAACTGCAGGAAATGGTGTTAAGGTTCTTGATAATGGTGCTGGAGCAGCTGTCACACTTTCGATAAATGACAACGTTATTGCGACACTATCAGGTTCGACATTTTACGGACCTGTGAAATCATCTGGTGGGTTTACAGGCTCACATTCTACATTAGCGTCTGGAATTTCATTTATTGCTGGTGGCAATGGAATTCAAGTTGTGACAGCTTCTAGCGGTCAAGTTATTATTAATGCACTTGATATTGGTTCTGCAAATAGTGATCCTAGCGCATCTTATTTAGTCGTTGGTGTGACGTCATCTTTGGCAAACGAAAGAGCGTTGACTGCAGGTTCTGGAATTACATTTACAGACGCTGGAGCTGGGTCAACGTTTACTGTAGCTGTTGCATCAACAGTTGCAAGAACAACTGGCACGACATTTACTGGACCGACGATTTTTAGCTCTGGTTTGACAGGATCGTTACAACAAGTATCAACAGGTCTGTCTTATATCGTTGCTGGTGATAACATTACGGTGACATCACAGTCAAACGGTCAAGTTGTCATTAAAGCAAATTTGGCTGGTGTTGGTGGTGCAGGAGCTGACGCATTTGCACCATATATTGTCATGGCAACCACTGCTTCGCTTGATAATGAAAGAGCGCTCGCAGCCGGGTCGGGATTACGTTTGACTGACGGTGGTGCAGGTGGAAACGTCACGCTTGCAATCAATGACAACGTTGTTGCTTCAATAACTGGTTCACGATTTACAGGTCCTGTTGAAGCACTAGCAGGATTTACAGGTTCATTATCAAAATTAGCGACAGGATTGTCGTACATTGTTGCAGGAGCAAACACCACAGTCACTTCTCAATCAAACGGTCAAATTGTTATTGCAAATCGTCAATCTGTGACTGGAACTTGGCGTGATGCAACTAACTCACTTATCACCACTGGTTCTGTTGTAATCGATTCACAAAATAGACCCACGTCGCAATTAGGAACAGACACGTATTTTTACGTTTCTGGATCAATTGGTGCTGTTGGTGTTGACAAGAAAATGTCAGTATTTGGTGGTGACGTATACGTCAGTGGAACAGGAATATTTGCGTCTGAAGTTCAAGCGTCAGTTCAACGTTTACCATCAGGATTATCATATTTGGTTGCTGGTGATTTTATCAAAATTTCATCACAATCAAATGGACAAGTTGTCATTTCGTCAGAGGCAACAATAAGTGGAACCATTCCAACGGGACCTTCTGGTCCAAACGGGTGGAATGACTTAGGAAACGTTCTTCAGACAACATCATCATTGTTAATAACAGGTTCAGTGACGTCAATAAGTGGATTCACTGGATCGATGACGACGTTATTTGATGGTTCACCATTCTTGGTTGCTGGTGATAATGTCACAATCCTATCGCAAAGCAATGGTTCTATCATCATTCATGCGTCTGGGTCGGGTGGTGTAGGGTTTACTACAGGTTCTGCGATAAGGCGTATAGAGTCTATACCATTGTTCATTGGGACAAGACAATCTGCGCAGGACATCGATTCAAAAGACTCACTTGGAATGAATTATTTTGATCCTTCAAAACTCAATACATCAATCGGGTCTGTCAAATACTTTTTTAGAGGTATATTTGCGCCAAACAATATCAGCTTAGGTGTTGCTCATCTAGATATGTACGATTATTCTGGAATCATTTTAGGATACCCTGGACAGGTTTCAGGGTCTATCATAACAAACTATAGTCAATCTTTGGGTCAATATGAAGCTGATGTTTCGGACGCATTTTTACTTGTGACAGGTTCTGGCATTCTTGAAGCGAGGATGTGGGTTGACGGGCTTGGAAATCAGTCTGTAGTTAAAAACGCAAGATTAGATATAGAATGGACATAGAGGACGCTTTCACATGACAGTAAAAGTTAAAGCAGATTGTTACATAACGTCATCACAAATGGTGAACACTAGTGAAGTTTTTTGCAATATCATTCAGTTTTTAACAAGTTCTGATGCAGCTCAGCTTGGAATTCAAACAGTTGAACTAAACAGAGGATTAAATGGAAGGGGATTTAACTACATAGACACATTTGATCAAGTTGGTCCTCGTGCTTGGGGTTGTTTTAGATTTTTATCGTCATCATACGGACAATTTGATCTTGTGTTGTCTTATACGACTGGTTCTATTACGTCTATTCCATTTAACGTAAACACTGCAACGTCAGACTCAACTTATGGAATGATTGGACTGTCTGTTGCAGCACATGTTTCTGGTAGCGTGACAGTTCCATGGAACGGTTCATCAGGATCATTTACGTCAGGAACTGTTGGCACACCAGTTTTTAAGACTGATTCATCTGGAAGACTTGCTACATGGCCCCGACAAAACGCGCCAGGCGGAGCTTTTGCAACTAATAAGCAATATCAAGTAAAAATTTCACCATCAACGACGTCCACAACGAGACAACATATAATTCTCACAGAAGATTCATTCACTGCGTTATATGATGCTGGAAACTCTCCTGGAAATTATAAAGTCGTTCATTTTGGTCCTGTTTTGCCAAGATCTGGTGTTTTGTTAGATGTTCCATATTTTATGTTTGTTAGAGACACATTTGGTGGTGCGCCAGCGTTTTATACAACAACAGTTGGTGCTACTGCTGGAGCATCATCGCCTGACAACGAAGGAGGATTTCCGACACCTACGTTGAATTCAACAAATGGAACAAAAACATGCACGTTTTATGGAATTGGTCAAATTACGTCTCAAACAATATATGAATATTTAAATACGTTTATGTCTTCATCTTATGAAGTTTTGCCATATTACATTGGGATAAAAGATGGAACTGATGCAGGTATGTTAGGCTCGGCTGCAAATGTTAACTTGTGTTATGGGACACCTGCACCCACAGTTTCGCCTTCGAGTTCTAGTCTTGTTGTTGGTTCAACGACTATTCTTACACAAAAGTTTGTTTTTCCTTGGGCAGGCCCATCGCCGGGGTATATTTCAAACACTAGATCAGGTCGAATAGAAACAGGTACTTGATGGCACATAATTTAACCAAATTTGTTGATCCTAAAAATAGAATTGAAACAATAATTCCGTTACAAAGCAATCAAGTAATTAATTTAACATCGCTTGGTCAAGCAACGAAAGTCATTAATTTACCGTATACTCCTGACATCATTTATCGTTTACGAGGATATTACGTTGCTGGTGCGACTTTTGAAGTGTGGACGGGATCAACAAAAAACACACCACCCCCGACAGGTCATACGTTGATTGACGTAGTTGTCGAGGGTGTGTTGTAATATGTTGTAATTGCTGAAATTATTTAGTGTTTGCTTCGATCAAGCTCTTGACTTCTGGTGACACGTCCCAATCTTGACGCCAACGTGTGAATCGAGGAAATCGAATTTTACCATCATCTGTCAGAGGAGGTTGACCTTCGACTTCACACGCGCGGCCAATTAAGTTAGATCGTTGTGCGTTAAGATATTCTCTTTCTTCATCTGAGAAACCTGTTCCGACACGTGTCACTCCACCTCCAGGGACTTGAACGCTTAGGATAGTGTACATTCCATCCCATTTTGTTCCTTCTCTTGCCGGGAGGACGTCAACAACAACACAATCCCATGACGTCAATGGTTTTAGCTTCAGGATCGCTTCACTACGTTTGAAGCAATATGGAGCTCCCAAATCCTTTATCATGACCCCCTCAAGGCCCCCAGAAATATTTTCACGATAATATTGAAGAATCTCCTCTTCGTTGTTTGCGATTATTCCTGCAGCTTTCTGCACAGGATCACCAACTTTACAAGGAATTATCGATTGGATCAAATTCGATCGAGCGGCGAAACTTAGACTTTCAGTTTGATCCTTCCACACTGAAAAAGGAAGACAATCAAACACGTGATAGGCAAGTGTCGCATCATCTTTATGATTTTTTCTAGAACCGATGATTGATGCAGTGTCATTCCATTCTGCACCGATTATTTCGCCATCAAGAACACATTCGTCACACATGTTCTTTTCAAGAAACGCTTTGATAGCAGGAGCTCTATCAAACTCTCTACCACTTCGAGCAAACAATGTGACAACACCTTTTGTTTTCACAGCAACACAACGAAATCCATCCCATTTAGGTTCGACTCTGACAGGATACTTGAATTGCGTCAACAATTTTAGATTGTCATTTTCAATGACCCAATCACATTCTTTTGCAAGAGACGGCTCGAAAGATGGAACGAGTCCTGGCCAAACTTTCTCAATAGAAGAGTCTCCGACTCCCAATCTCATCTTTCTTGAGATGATTCTTGATGCCCACTTATATTCAAGTTGCGACATCCCAGTCAATACGTTAGTAATAATGTCCTTCGCGGCATTTCCAGTAACGACACGCGCCATAGTTTTTTCAAGTGCGCACAGCAACAATCCCATCATCTCATCACTTGATGATTCATTTGGTAATGTTTTGACCTTCGGAACCTTTGCAACCCAAAAATTGGTATAAGGATCAGACGTCAAAAATAAAACTCTCTTTAGTAATTCATTGTCACGATGTTTGTTTAGAATCTCGCCTTTTGCGTTTGTGCCTTGAGTGGTTTCAATCAGTTCAAGAATTTGAAATACGTTCATGTTTATCCTTGCGTCACTTCAATCAAAAAATCAATTTGTGACAGAGACAATTTACCATCACTGGCTAATTTTTTCACATACTCTTGTGTTGATGAAATACAACCAGAAAAGATTTGATAACAAGGTTGTGGCCATTTCACATTTTCATTGACTAGTTTTGCAAAAACCTTTCTGTCACCATTGGCGACGGTTTTATATGTGATTGTTTTTTGGTCGATATCATTGAAAAATACGAATAATTTTCTTTTGATGTTATCCAAGTTATCAATCACGTCTTTGGGCAAAAATTGTATAGCGTCATCAATCGAGTCATTTAGAATACATCGCATAACGTTTCGTGGCGATGATCCAAGACGAGTATGTAATTTGTTTCCAATGACCCAATTTATATTTTTGACCTTGATTCGATTAAAATTAGAATCGACTATCACCGCACCTTCGAATTCTGTTGGTGATAACGAATTCATCAATTCTTGAATCTCTTCAATGCTAGCAAGTGACCATTTTTTAGGTGTCGGGATTGGGGCGGAAACAGAATTGACAAAAGCGTCGATGTCAATCTCATTATAAGGCATCACGTTACGTCTTACACCGATTAAGGTGATTTTTGAGCCGTTGTAAACGCAATGAACCCTATTCCAAGGTGACGTCAATTCAAAACAATACGTGTTATCTGTTGGCAGATAACTTGTAAATACATCAAACGTCGTGCCAAATGTTTCCTTTACTGCAAGTTCAAATAACTTGCGAAACGTCATTTCAGGACGGCCATCTATTTCTTGATTTGCTTCTGGAACTGATCGAGTCGCAACACACCACTTTGTTGAATCATGATGTAAGATACACAACGTGCCGTCTAGTTTCTCTTGAACTTTTGCAGAAGACCAATCGACAGACACCACACCTGGTTCTGAAGAATTGTAAAACTTGTCAAACGGATATGCAACGACTTTTGTTTCACCAATAATTTTGTGTGGAAATTGAGTTATGTCAAACGATGCTCGTAAAATCAAGCCACGACACTGTTCAGCAATCGGATCGCCTTTTTGAAATTCAATCATGTCGTAATTTAATGAAAATTTACGACCGTCATTTGCAACCTTTGCATAAACACCATGTTGCTCTTGAAGATCACGTAACGAATGCGTCATTAAATATTCTTGCGTCTTTAGCATGAATCTAATCATAACCTAAAGACGCAAGTTATTCACAAACACAAATTATCTAAGGCTTACGTCAACAGGTAGCGATTGCAGCGGGTGCGATTTTTCATAAGATAGCGCAGTTGACAACCTGACATCTGCCATTGGATGCCTACCGGTCTTACACGATTCACCTGTGTACATACACAACGATTTATATTTCAACAATGAAACTCTAGCAAAATGCATTGCAGTTTTACATGCGAGTTGTCTGTTTTTCACAAGATCGATTCCACGAATGATGTTCTCATCATGTGAAACTTCACGAGTGTAATACATGTATGACGTTGGTGTTAGCACGATACCGTGTATTGGATGAATCTGCCACATCGAGAATGCGTTGCCATTATCGCATTCATTTGCATAGCACTTGCCTTCGTCAATTCGCTTGATGAAATTACTTTCAAACCGAGCGATGCTGATCATCAATAAACCGGTTTTTGTTCTGTTTAAATCATCAATGAACAATTCAGGTTCTTCTTCTGATAGGACAACAGTCGCAACGTCGTTGGCAACAGATTCGTACCAAGTAACATCAGCGTTAGGAATCCAAGAAATCATTGCTGCCGTCAAGTAAGCCGACAGTTGCATAATCGTTGTCAATATTGCACCTCATGTTGGGTCATTTGTTTAGTTTACTACAGTATGTTACAATATTCACATCATCAAATGAACCAAAAAGTCTCTCCTATTGATTCAAGCGTGATAACACATCCTGACGATAACAAGATGACATATTTTGCAATTGCGCACTCGTTTCCATCAGGATATTTTGTGATTACGTTTATGATTACTCCTTTGTCTCCTTTTTTGATTTTTGACGTAGTGTTATGATCGCAAATAAGATTGTCCTCTAGTATTTCTACTAATCTTCCTTTCGCTTTTTTTTCTTCAAAAAAGTAATCGATCATGAATTTACGTATGGACTAAAAATCACAATGAATTTAAAGTTTCACTCAAACAACACATAATATTGTTAATAAAGCAATTCATTGTTTCAAGTTCAATTTGAGTGAAATCAGACAATACGTGATCAAGAACTTTACGATCTTTTGGAGGGCGCCCAATCCCACAACGGATTCTATGAAAGTCATGTGTATCAAGCACCCTGACCACGTCTCGAAGCCCACGATGGTCCGCTCGAGACCCACCGAATTTCATTCTTACATCGCCATATGGAATATCCATCTCATCATGTATCACTATCACGTTATCTGGAGTGTTCGATTCAACACAATTTTTTACAGCGTTTCCCGAAAGATTCATCATCGTTAGTGGTTTCAATAACATTATGTTATGATTGGTTGCAACACCAGAAGAAATTTTGCAATTTTGATATGCATCTCTCCAATCTGAAAATTGTTGTTCTTTGTGAAAAGAATCTAACACATGCCAACCTATGTTATGACGATTTTGTGAATATTCCTTACCGACGTTACCGAGGCCTACGATCAAGATGTTCATGTTATGTCCTTGCTATGCATGTTTATCCAATCATGTTGATATTGTGTAATACGAATCCAATGCATACCAAACTTTGATATGACTTTAGCAATCTTTTCACAACTAGAATCATTTTTCCCATTGTTATCATACATGTCAAGTATGATGAACACATTATTTGTTGATAACCATACATCAGTATGATACTGACAACTTGATTCTTTACACAAACCAATACCAGATTGTGTCAATCTTAATTGCGCTTTCTGAAATTGTCCCATGCTAAGTTCAACCATATGTCTATTCCTGATGAACTAGGATGTATTCCATCTTCTAATGGAATGTTTGCATCAATTGAATCGACATAAACACAAGTTTCGCTAACTGCTCTTTTCAACAATTTATTGATTGTAATGTTTTTATCACCACGAACGGCAACCGGTCCAAGCCACACGCAATCAAGCGATTTATTTTTGACAGTTGTCAAAATTGATTCAATGTTTGGTAAAACTTTATCAAGATAATTGTTTGTGCCAAGAAATATGACAACTTTGTCAGGCGAAAAGCGATCAATTGAAGTAACAAATCTCTTGTCATTCCAATATTGGATTGTTGTGCTGACCTTGTAATCAACAACTACCGTTTCGTTTGATTTTTTAACACGATCAACTCTTGTTGAACACCGACCAGCTTGTGAATCACCTATTAACAAAATTTTTGTTTGTTTAGCGAATGATGTATCGTTAGATGAGTCTAACACGTCAGCTATCACACTATCATTCACATCTGGTAACGATATGAAAGCATCTGACGAATTAGCGTAAGAAGGTGATTCGCATCCAACAAGGACACTTAACAATAATGTTATCAGTTTGCGTTTTGACATACCTCTAATAAATAGTGTTTCAACACGCCTTCTTCATGAAGGCGTCGAATCACATCTTTATCAGATTTTTCAATTTTTAAGTTATTGATCAATGACGAAATGCACAGCAAAACTGACGTTAATATCAACAAACCATAAATCAACAAAAGTAACGCGGCGACATTTCTATGATTGGTATAACCCAACATGATTCCACACAATCCACAAACTTTACCAACACCAATTAATGTGATAGCTACGACGTTTTTTGTGTTAGACGACATATGAAAATTGTAAAATATAGATTATCGTTGTTTAACGGAAAAAGGCCTGTTTTCAGGCCTTTTCACATGTTAGACTATCTGTCAGTAAAGATCGCCAACATATAACGCTAAATCAACGCCAGAGTTCATGGCAAGATAGTTTAAAAAGTCAACAAGATATGCATCAATCGTGGTTTGACGATAGACGTCATAATCTAATTGATGTTTTTTTGTTACCTTTGTTAAACCATTCAACACATCAATGATTTTGTCGCTGCCCTGATATGACTCACAAAAATCATCAACAATTGCTAACAAGTGTTGTTTGACAACGTTTGAGTCAATCGTTTCTTCATCGTAATGATTCATGTGACTGTTACGTATCAATGAATCAGAAATACCAGACTTAACATAAGAAGAAACAACAAAATTCAATCTAGCGCGATAGTCAGAACTCTTCAAAACAATATCCTTTCAGGTTGTAATTACAATTAACTTTGTTAGATTTGAAGTACTACGATTCACTTCTTTAGTCACGTAATCATGTTGCTCGTAATCCCACATTTTAGCTGTGGCTTTAATTCGCAATAAAGTTCTTTTTTCATTAATGTCTACGCCGTAAACCACACCAATTCTAAGAGCAGAGCCACCACCATAAGTTCCTATTGCATACGCAACTTTACTGCCAATATAAATTGGATTTGACAAACAATCAACAGCAATTTGCAATTTTTGCATTATTTTACCTTTATTAGAGAATTAACATCAAGATACGATCTGTAAATTTGTAATCCTGTAACTGTAGCAAAACATATAACGTCAGCAATTTGCCCAAAAAACATACAACATACAGTTGCTGTTATCATCGTAACTGACCCGCCGACAGACAACGTGGGAAGAACAAAACGACTGACATTAAACATGTTACACCTCTGTTACATTTTTAGATTACCCTAACGAAGCATTGGTTACAATATTATTTGTAACAACAATTGTAACTCTATCAAGTCTATAATCACACGTCAACAAATGGGGCATTCCTTCATTATGTTGATTTACGGTGAAACCAGATTCTTTTAAAAGTTTAACAGCTTCATTAACGTTCATTCCAATGACATTTTTTACGTTCATTTTATCCAATCGCAGCTTTCACCACGACTCCTTTTTGAATTTCAAGATTCATTCGATTGTGATGCAAGTCACTAGTCACGACAAACCAGATATCATCTTCTCTGATGATTCGCGCTAACATTTGTTGTTTTTCAACCAACGACACAGCGTCCTGCTTTGACATACCAATCAAAGTGCTAGGCTTTACATGATTTGATTTTAGATCAATGATTTCATCAACATCAGAAGATACTGTTGGAGATGTACGTCGTTTCACGTCTAAAATCATTTGTCTCAAACTTTTCATTGTCACCTAAAATCAAATGTAACCTAAACCTTATTTTTGTATATTTCGTGTGGGTTGTTGGCTTATGGGCGCTTTTTCTGTTGCAGCAATTTGTGTTGGAGCGACTGTACCACTATCGTAGTGACGATTGAACACGTCTTCAGTATAACCATAATCCATGATGACAAGACGACCTGAACCTGTCTTGCCCCAATGTTCAACTTTCAAAAAGTCAGCCTCGATCAGATTTCCTGTCTCAATCATATGAATGACATTTTTTATCCACTGTTGACCCTTTGGATCGAGTCTGCTGATAAGCCGTTTTTGTGCTGACGGTGACGCATTCACATGTGACTGGATAATTTGGGTAAAAAATACGTATGGAACGCCAGACAAATCTTCAAACTCTTGATCGTCGACTTCACGAACCATTTCTTCAACTAGCCAAGAACCGTTAGGATCATAATCCTTCAATTCTGCAATGACTGGTTTCATGTTAGGATTTGTTGCAACGTCAAGTTCAGCCATGTTTTGTGCAAAGCCAGCTTTGTTAGTTGCAATTTTTAGCACGTGTCTGTTCGTAAAGATGAACGTGATTCGTGACGAGCCTTCGCCAAGCAATTTTAGACGTTGCTTGGCGTATTGAACTTTTTCATTTTGATCTTTTAGTTGTTTAAACTCATTGAATAGAAACTTACTTGAGGTTGTTCCCTCTGGTCTCTCTTGATGTATTGCTTCTAAAACTAAGGAAATGTATTGTCTAAGAGTTTCTTTCATTCTAATGTTAAATATGCAATTTTTATTGCTTTTTTATAAATTTACGTTGAATCAAGTAACGTCCTGACTCAAACATCACGCTCACTAACATCGTGTCATTATCTTCAATGACAATTTCATGTTGATTTGCTATTAGATGCGTTGCATATTTCATGTTATCGTCATAAACTGCAACACGTAAAGACGTTCCTGTGTCAAATGTCTTATCAAGCGGTTTCACACCGTTATGATTGATAATGACAACTAGATCGCCTTTATTAAATTTCATTTGAATTTTTTAGCGTTTCTAACGGTTGTAGACCAAGGTAAATCTTCCCAACCTTTGAACGATGATAGCTTTGTCAATGGAATATCACAATCGTCGCAATAATAAGTGACACCCATTGGACATGAACAATTTGTGCTACGAGTTGCAACCTCACCACAATTTCCAACGCACTGAGGAAGAAACTCACATAACAATGTCAATAATTCATTGATTACTATTTTTTCATTCATGTGATTTCCATAAATTGAGGCATGTATTTCACATCATTCATCATTGCAACGATGTATCCACATCCGTTCTTAGACAAGAGTTTGACGGAAATTTCATAATCGCTTGTTTCATCACACCAATTTACCTGATGTTCCAACACTGTAATTAAATCACCGCATTGTACACGTACATCAAGCTTTCCTAACGAATAATCAACACGATTCCTAGCGAACCAAAAACAGTCGCCGTCGGCTTCACCAAAAAAACGATACACTTTTCCGATTATAGCAAAATTTTTGTCAGAGATTTTCATGTTATTAGAACGAACGTTTTCAAGTCAACTTCTGATTTTTCAACTTCGATAATTCCACAACTATATTGCGATGAAAGAATTCTTAGTGCATATCGATCTTCACTTTCAAGGACACTCAATACAAAGATGAGATCATTTTCATGAACGTTCCCAACGAACGTGTCGTCAAACAAACCTTTTGATACATAATGTGATTCAGGACCAATAAATTGATACACGCTATGGCATTCAAATGTGTTTACCATGTATCAATGGTAACATAAAATGCCATAAGTTACATAATCACGTTTCATGTATGAACAAACATGAAACTCTGTGCGAATCATCAATTCCTAATTGAATCATTCCTACGTGCCCGCGAGAAGTTAAAAACGAGATCCACATGATATCAAGTGTTACATTGATATGCGAAATATCAATAATGATTATTTTATCATTATGATAAAGAAATTGTGCTTGACCTTTTGTTTGATCGACTATATCGTCACCTTCAATAAAATTGAATAACTTAATTCGACTCTTACCAACGTACGTAAAAAGTCTACTTACTTGGAACTTTGTCGACATGGTATAGATACCCTAGAATGCACTAAGTAGTGATACCACGTAAGTAATCCATACTCACCCATCCAACACCAAACTTAGTTAGCACTTGAACACGCTTTTTGCCACGTAGTTTTTGAAGAATGATAACAATATCGTTAAATTGAAGATGGAAGAGTTGTCTGTGCCCAATGTTTTGAGGATCTTCTGCAAAGGCGAAACATGGTATCTGATTCACTGGAGACGTTGGATCACTTCGAAGATATTGTGTCAGAGGATTAGAATCGTGCCAAAAGATTTTGCACAATCGACCTTGAAATCCATCTGACACTATTTGAAGCATGAAACAATTATAATTCTCATCTTGTTGATATGCACATTATTTATCATTATGGTTAATCATACGTTAAGAGAATGTTTACGATTGATGATACGACAAACTCTGTCTGAGGCAATAAACGTCGCCGCAGATCCAAAATCACCTGGAACGTGGCAAGTTACGTTTACTGGTTCGACAGACGGTGGCAACACTGAAAACGGCTTTGGGTTCATGGCACCTGGGAAACCTTACATCAAGGGAACCTCAAATCGACAACAGGTTCTCGCACCGATTCAAGTCGCACAAAGCTTTGCTGGCGCATACTCAAAAAACATTCCTGAATTCTCTCCAGAAGACGTTGTTGAAGCAATTAAACTAGGAAATGCCTCAGAACACAACATGGTGATTGAACCTGGAATTCAGGAAAAACTTGCACAAAAATTTGGTGGTCGAGCCGCAAGTTGGATAACAGAAAAAGTTGATATCGTGACGTGTCCTCAATCGAGGAGCCAACTCGCAAGTATATTTGCCACTGTCATCGCTCAAAAACTAGGTGCAAAATTTGTCCCAGCTGGCGTTGTGAAACAACTGAAAAATGCACAATTCGATCCTGAAAAATTAAGCAAGATGTCACCGACAACTCAAAAGTCAGTGACAAGAGGTCTTGAGAGAATGAAAGCAGACCCAACACCAAGCATCAGAAAATACGTAAAGCCTGCGTTCAGGTCTGCCGTGCAGAACTGGCAAGCTGCCAACGATTCAATTATTGATGTTGCTCTTGGTGGTGACTCTAAAATGTATAATGTTATAATCGTTGATGACGTTGTAACGACTGGTTCAACGTTTCAAGAGGCTGCAAAAGCTCTGGAGGACTTGGGGATGTTCAAGGTCGTTGGAATGCTTGCATTGTTTAAGATGCAAGACTCTCGCTGACACCCTGACAGGATCGCTTATTCTCATTCTATTGAGATGAATGCGATTAATCCACCACGTTCCAGTAGAAGTTAAAATTCTAACTAGATCTGTTTGTTCAAGAACAGATAAAACAATCCCTCGACGAACATCGCCGATCCATTGGATGACGTGTTCTCGAGGGAAACTTTTATATCCCATACGATAAGTGACGTTTACTAAATCACCAGGACACAAATTTAGCATTTGTAATTTAAATGTTCATCACATGCAAGTCTATTGCAAAGCTCAATTTTTGAGGTAATCTTAATAAAGTTTTGTCGTTCTCGTACGTTACTAACCACTAACTGCTTATCATCTTCAATTTCGACTATCGCGTAATTTGTATTGTCATACCTGACGCAAGGCAAATTATCAAACACAAAAAAGAACTCACTTGCTGCCGAGTCACCAGAACGTTGTTCAACAGTTTTCCACTCACTTACGTCAGGTAATATTACGCGACAACGATATTTTTTCATGTTATTCTTGTTTAATTACATCCTACGAAGGTTTCTAACCCAAATCCAACCCACGCCGATTGATGACACAACTTTACTTAAATAATTGTCGTTGTCGTACGCTACAACCATCACAATTGCTCCTTTGTGAGGATTTATCATTTTCGCATTTGATTGCCTGTCAAGCGTTTCAAATCCGATTTCATAAACTGTCTGGTAAAGAGCGCCGCGATAAATAACATCGTTTTCCAACACATCATACCTTTTTAGATTGTTCTATGTACCATGTTCTAGCGTACGTTGAACATGCCTTTTCTAATAGTTTTTTGTCAATTTGTGACGCTTCGAACTCTGCTTGACATTCTTTTTCAATGTCTTGTTGACACCACTTTAAAAAGCTTCCAATTTTATTCATTTCAAACGTTGTGGCACCCACAGCATTAACACCTTGTTGCAGTCTGGCAGGTGCCAACACCAACCTCGAAAAATCATCACATGATTTTGTAACTTCAGCCGATGCCATGACGGAGTTCTTTGTTGCAATGACTTTGTGTTTCTCTCCTTTCGCTTTGAAAGCAAGATTTTTGAAGTCTTCATTGTTACTTCCGATCGGATAATACACGATTCCCTCACCGACACCGCTAATTCCAAACGTTTCAAAAATCCATGGATCGCATGTTTCAACTCGAGCAACAAGTTCATTGATCGGTTGAATCGCTCGTTCCAATTCATCAACTGACGCATTCCAATCAATGACAATTTCAGAGTTTTCTATCCAAGGAAGAACGTATGTGTCAGGAATTCCGCTAACGATTTCACTCAACTGTTGAGGATCATCAATGAATCTTATGGTGTCACCACAAACCAATTTCGCTCCAAAGACTGCCCAAATCTTTCCTGATAACTGGCTTGCTGCCACACCACTCTGAACTCCCTTACCACACCATTCACCATAAATGATCAATATTGAATCGTTTGCAACGGCAATGTTGGCAAAATTGGCAAAATTGTCAATGACCCACTTTCCAAATCCTGCATTGTCAATTCCGTTTGATGGCGATAGGAATTGACTTCTCGACATTGGTGTGACGGAAACATTTGTCACCTGCACACCAGAACACGTGCCATGCAGTTTGATTTTTCCACGATATTTACGTCGAGAATCACCGTTCAAGAGGTGTGGATATTGTGCGACAGAACGTCGAACGTTATGAAAATTAGCAATCTCAAACCACGGTAAAAACATTGTTAAATTTCCTTTTTTAGATATTGTTTACGAATATCACGAACGCCAAATTTTGTCAACACTGTGCACCAGTCTAACACCCGCCCTCCTCTGTACGATTTCATGTAAATGACGCACTCTCCCCTTCTAAGATGATCAACGCTTTCAGTAATACACCCAGTGTTAGTGACGACATCAACATATTGCTGACCGGGCTGATGAATCACAATTGAATATAATTTTCCTTTATGAAATGTTTGCATGTGTGATGTTTCTATCGATAATACGCATCAGCCCAAACTTTGTTAAGACGACATGATAAGAAGTGCCTGATACACGGTTATGGAACCTAACATAAATGACATGTTCGCCTTGCGAAAAATTTTCTGGCATGCCATCAGTTCTAAATAAATTTGCATTTGTTGCATAGGGTATGTCACCCACGACACAACATAAATCGCCTTTTGTTAAGATGAGGTTGCTTTTTATCATGTGTCACGACATAAGAAAAACGGTCTTTTGCAACGTGATCAAGAATCAATTTAACACCTAAATTTGATGAAAATACATCGTCAGTTAGGCGTCACCTACATTGGCACCAGATAATTCATCAAATTTAGGTGTTGTTGTCATGGACAATTGTCTCATGAATATTCTCGCCACCGTCTGTGGGTAAAGTTTCTACTGAGAGTGAGGCTCGTTTGACACATACCGGACATAACACCCTAGAGGACGACCCACCGGTGTTAAAATGAACTTGCCAACCCAATTGTTCAACGCCATGAATCATGTCATCACAACTTTCATTGCGCGTATCAAAATATCCAGCTTGAAATCGCATGCACGTCGGATGCGACAGCCAATTTTGACACCGAAACGTAAAAATCATTCCTGTCCGATCATCGTTAAAATCTTCCGACATTTAAATTTCTCTCTCTCTTTTCACGTCTTGTAAAGAGCCAATGAATTAGACTTATCAACTGTCGACGACCCATCGTGTTGACATTTTTTAATCGCAACCAGAGCGCAAGCCTAATCAAGTTTTGGTGTTGACATTTCGAAAGCGTCGGCCTCCTGATTTTTGGCGTGAAGTCATCCATGATTCAATCTTCTCACCACATGACTCAATCGTTTCGTGAGTAATAAACCCAATACCTAATTTTGTGAGGATTAGAACTTCTTCAAATTCATAGTTAACAGGTTTTGGACACGGTCGAATGACAAGGAACACGTCACCTGTTTCAAGGAACCCAACCGCGCTATCTTTGTTGAAGACGTAACAGCGTGACGTCCAAACCTTATAAAGGTGACCAAGATTCTTCACAACGTCCAGTTTTTCTGGAACAAACTTGTTCTCTCGTCAAAAGAGACCTTACGTAAGGCAGACAAAAATCGTTGACATTCTTCGTGTGGAAGAACGTTTCCTGACGACCAGCAACATTTTCCACACGAACACCGGAAATCAACCATTTCTTGTGCCCGCTCGAGCGACGAGTCATCAAGGAATCCCATATCGATGATGCCCTCGCAACAGCAATTAATTCCCCGAGTCGCGATGACACGTTGCGCCGAGACAACAATTTCATTCATGGCATCTGACATGTTGGCATTAAACACTGTTTCTAAGGAGTTTTCATTCTACAATCATCAAAATATAATTGATGTAATTAAGTGGCCACCACTTTGAACCAAATCGACTTATGGTCAAAAACGAATCTTTATCACGATCAATTTTGACGACAATCAACATGTTTGATGAAGATACATGACCTTGATTTGACGGCCAACCACGGTCGGCCAGCAACGTTTCGATTTCTAACATTGTGTTAGGTTTCCGTTAGAAAAGTGGACGGCCGCAAACTCTTCCACACCGCAACGTCCTAACACAAAAACAATTTTTACGAACTCATACGAAACAAATGGTTGACACAACAACAAAAACGTTTCAGAACCTTCTGGGATTAAACAACCAATTTCACCATCATCACGTGTTCGATACAATGATTTAGAAGTAATCCACAACGTTCCAACCGATAATTCTTGATTGATCATAGTTTTGTTACTCTATTCGGTGTGAGGAACACAACACCGTATTTTGACAATATCTCGATTCGCCATTCAGCATCATCCCATGCAATCATCAATGCGACGTCTGATAGATCAATGATGCCAACAGAACGTTTACAATGATCATAAACGTATTTACTTTCGTCACCGTCGTATAAACCACTTATTTTTGCAATACACAACAAGTCTCCAGGTTCAATCATGACATTGAACACATTCTGTTGTGTTTACATGTATCCACATGACACCATTATAACATAATATCATCATCAGTTCATCTGGGGTGCCTCCGTGTAAACGATCACGAAGTTCATCATCATCAGGTTTGACTGTCACGCTTTTTAGACAGATGAACAATCTTTCTTCTGATGGAACGTATTTTACTTTGGTGATTTCACCAGAGTTGACGTCATATGAATACGCACAATAATATCCTGTGGCAGAAAACTTTCTTAACGATCCTATTTGATGATTCATAGCCAAATATGAAACCATGCAGCAGCACAGTTGCGCGTGCCATCATATGCCAAAATTTGGAACGTGCTAGGAACAGACGTCTCGACGATGATCATACCAATTTCTAGCTTAGCATAGCTATTCTCATCCAAAAATAGAACGAGATCTCCTGAGCTTATGATACGTCGTTCTTCTTCAATCTCATTGTCTTTCATATAAGACGTGTTAACCATTCAATACGAATTGTTTCAATGCCTTGTTTTGTTAAAACGGTGCATCCCATTTCTTCGTTAAGCGTTTCCTTAATAACAACGGCAGGTTCGATCGCACCCTTGTCAAAAGGAAGATTACGCTTATAAAGAAGAAAAACGCCGATAATGTCACCGTAATTAAACATTGAGTTTTTTCTGATGGTTGAGTGTTTAGGTTGAGTGTTTATTACACTTTAGATGTCACTTATCAACATTTCACAAATGACACTTGTGACGACGGAACAATGATCCAATCCTTTCCAGGGGGTGGCTCAACGAGCTTTAAAAAACAATTCTCTGGAGCGTTTGGTCCGTCGGCTCTGGTCCATAACTCCCCATCATCATCAATGAACCATGGTCGAGCGGCGACTTCAAGCTTGTTATATAAGAGGAATTCTGGAAACAGAACACACAACGTGTCCCCACCAACAATGTTCAGACAGATTTTCTTGTCAGACATGAACTTATTGTATTTTACATCCCACAGAAGTTCATTCTGTGGGTAACCTACAAACATGAGACCCAAAAATCCATACCACACCATGCGATGTTAGTATCTGAACGTCTAAACCACTTCGCCTCAGAAAAATGACAACATTATACGGTTGCAAAAGGATCGCTCCTCCACCACCTTTATGTGTGGAAGCCATGAGACCTGCCGTCGTCGGCACGCCGTGTCCTCTTCTCTTGATGATCAGAAGCTCGCCACGTTTATGTTGTTCAATCATTTGACCCAACGCCCATACACCATTCTAATCCACGCATCGTTAACACTCGAAAAAGTTTTCCTGCTTGAAATATGAATATCACGACTTCAGTTTTTTCAACATGACTTTTATTTCGTGTACACCCAATGGTTTCAAATGCAAACGTTGTTGATTCTTCATCAACCAACAGTAATTCACCATGTTTGCAACGTTGTGTCATATGTCAATGGTATCATATTCTGACGACAATTTCACCATGTGTAACGCCGATGATGCGATCCAATAAAGACCACTTGAACCTAGAACATAACACATTTGAAGGGAACGCGATCCTTCAGCTGTTCGATGTGTCCTACGTTGTTTAAGAACGATCACGATCACATCAATACGTTTGATAATCGCAATGTCACCACGATTTAACGTCATAAATCCCCAACCTTTGATTCGTAAATCCATCCTGGCCCACGTTGGGTTAACACAAAGATCACATTAGATCCTCCGACCAAGGCCACATCAATAATGACACACGGAGAAGGATCTACGAAAAAATCAGTGCGAGTCAACCAAGCCTGTGCGGCGGACGATGCCAAACCAATCTGTTCAGCGTGACGAGAACGTTTTGTGCCAGGATTATGGCGTATATATTGTAATTCACCACGATTTAACGTCATAAATCCCTAATTTCTGATTTGTCGACCCATCCTATCCCACAATGTGTCAACGTAAAAATCATGTGAAAACCGCCGACGGCTTCCACACCAAGGATGATACATATAGAATGATTTTTTACAGAAAAATCAATAAGACCAGCCCAAGCGCGTTCCGCTGTCATTGACACACCAACCTGATCGTTTTTCGGGCGTTCCTGCAAAGATCGCAATTCACCGATCATGTGTCAATCATAACATTTCTGACATTCAATTTACACAACATAAGGAAGATGTCGCAATCCACCAGACGCCATTGGCGCTTAGAACGTAAGACATCTTCATTGATCTTGATTCATCTGATGGCAACAGGTATGTCGCTTGTTTAAGGATGATCACGACCCAGTCGTTACGTTCCACCTTTGCAATGTCACCTATGATGAGTGTAGAATTTACCATAATCACCGTAAATCGTCTTGGTGTCAAGCACCTCGATAAACGCAGTGCCGGCTGATGTTAATACTTGAAGTAAACTGTTGTCACGATGAAGAACGATGCACACGTCACCCTCTTCTAACACGGCATAATACAGGCGGTATAGGTATTCCTTCTCTGATGCATACAGGCAAACTTTGGGAGCCTTGCCATCCGGACCAATCCTATCATGCGACAACATTTTTCTAAGCTCACCGATCATGTGATAAACCTTGTAACATAATGTTTAAGAATAGTCACCTGACCGTGAGCGCTTAGGACGACGCAGACGCCACCACCACGCTCAAGAAGCACGCCAATTTCACCTGATTTTTTTAATGTGAGTCTTGGTGCCCCGCGTGGCAGTCGTTCGAGATCAACAATTTCTGTCCATGCAGACACACCTTCAACCCACCATATCTTTACCAGATCACCCCTAATCATCGACCTTCACCCAATCCTCGTCATCAACGTAGACGATGCCACACTTCACCAGGACTTGTGTTTGCCATTTGCATAGATAAGATTCATCGTTGAGACATTCATCACAACGCTGGCCATGAGCGAGGACAAACCCAAGGGCACCCTTGGCTTCCCAGCGTGGATTATCTTGATGAACGCCTCTATAGACCATGGCACTATGCTTACAACGAATCAGGTCGCCACGGTGCCAGTCCTCATAGTTGCAACAACAATCTCTGTTTAGAGTTGACATCAACGGAAAGGTTTCATTTCCCGTTCACAACATCGACACCCAACAGACCGATTTTCAATCGATGCCGGTCACCAATCCGAAAACCGATAAAACCTTGTCGTAAAGCCGGGTGATAGGTGACAACCTTTCCTGAATCGGTGGTGAACGTGACGTCATACTTTTCCTTGCGATCCGATATTCGTTCGTCCTCACGACCTGACGTCGTCAACCGCAACGCGATCTTTTCGTCGCTCGGCCACCATGTCTCGACGGAGTTTCCCTCGGTGACGACGTCACGTTGATGATCCCATCTCCACACGTCCCAAGAAAACCATGGCATAAAGACAGGATCGTTACGATAATCCTGGACGGACACCGAACAACTTCGAGTGACGCATGACATCCCACCACCAGAACACGTCGTTCCTCCACCTGTGCATGTCGCAAAACCGTTGCGATTTGAGGTGCAACTGCGGGGCACCGTTTGGCACACTTGGGGTCTTGGCGTGCAAACCTGACCACACCGAGAGTCGGTCACAAACTCCGAGTGAAACCCGTTTGGAACGGAGACATAGTGATGCACCCGAGCACCGGACATCGTGACGTTTTCAGCGCCAAAGGGAGCGTTGAATCCCTCGTCATGAACGCTATGAAAACGTTCCACGCTCACGGTGTAAACCCAGTGTGACGTATCAACCTTGGCGCCTTCGACACGAGGTCTCAATGCCAGGTAAGAAACGACGATCCCAACACCGACGACACCACCTCCGATCACCGCCCATCGCTTCCACGAGTGGAAGTGAAACACTTCCTTGAACTTTGGTCGGAACGTTGGGATCTCAACGGACGGTTCGTCAAGTTTTACGTCCGCTCCTCCACAGTTCATGCAGTTATCGCCATCTGCCCATCGCATGGCACCACAAAATTCACATTGCACATCCGGCTGGCCCTGGGCCTTTTTAAGAAGCGATGGATCTGTCACAACGTCAACGTTTTGCAGGTCGTCAGGCATGATAAAACTTTCATCCCTCGTCTTGCGTCGGCCGCAACCGGTGCAACTTTTGTGGCGACCACCGACAGTTGACTTGCAATTTGGACACACCCACACCATCTCAATTTGTGATGTCATATGCAATCAATATACCAAGCTCCGGTGAATTGGTCATACAGAAGACCTCGAAGTTGGCTCGAGGCTGACGGTGGCTCCTGACCTTGGATTTACATGAAACGACACGGTATGTTCATTGTTCGTAACTGTTATATCATCATGACATGATCTGTAAGGCGGCATGTTCTAGGATTCCATATGATCACAGATGATGAATTTAGGGTTGGTTCACTGGTTGGTGGTTGGTGGTGGCGTCGCCTCGGTGATCAGGACGATCATAATAGGATGATCGTTCTTAGGCGTGACGACACGATAGTCATAATGTTAACTGCGAAAGGAGTCGTGAAACATGATTTCAGAGACCGGACACGATTAGGATTAAGCGATCACCTTTATGTCACTTACAAGTGCTATGTATGGTAAACTCAAGTAACCGTCAACCTAAAAACTGCCGTGTCACGGGCTAGACTTCATGATCAAACGTTTTAAGGTTGGTGATCTCGTGATGATCCACCCAGAGGTCCATGGAACCTATTTACACGACGCGTTCTATTCCGGTCGGTATTTTAATAAACGTGATTGCACCGAGCCACTCTTGGTCATTGACGTGTTCAAAATATACGATCTATGCTCAAAGCCTGACGGCGATCCCGTCTACTCTGGCAAGAACCTTGTCAAAATACTGACGATCGATGGCACCTTTACGATAGAAGAAAATTACGTTGTCGACTGTCACTAGGGCCAAAATCGGTGCCGGAAATTTTTCGCGCGCGCACATGGGAAATTCAACGTTACGTGATGAATCAAGGTCAACGGCCAATGGTCAGGAATCAATCCTGACAATGGACTGAATCCTGACCTGAAAAACTATCCCGTGCGCACATGGCCTTAGTGCCCACGTGACGGTTCTCTAGGGCCCCACAAAAGCTGCCAGCCGCTCCACCCCTTTTGATGGGGTAAATATGGGGCCGTTTAAGGCCGATTATTATGGGGCCCTAGAGGGGGTTGAAACGGGGTGTTTTTGGCCAGCCATTTACCCGGGTCTTTCACCCCGGCTTTGAACCGGGGCGTATCGCCACACTTTCACTCACTCGCAAATATGAACCGTGTCGGTGCTGTTTGTGTACATCCCGTAATCATAGCAATGAGGGTGTGAGGGTTGAGTGACTGCAACTTTCACGGACTTTGCCATCGGTTTCGGAGCGGTGACTTTCACAACAGCTGTGATTTCACCAATTGTGACAGTGGGCTCTGGATTGGTGACCAACATTGGCAGTGCGGCATCACTGGTGGTGAGTGCTGCGTATGAGGGTTTTTCAACGCTGGTTGTGAAAATTGCGCCGACCAAGCAAGCAACCGCGCCGAAAACCATACCGATGGTGAAAATCTTGTTCATGATGTTTGGCTCCAGGAAAGTGTTTCACTTTCCGTCTTTGTTACCAGTTGATAGATAGACTATATACTTTCGCTGTCGAAGATTCACAGTGTTCTGGGGGTTTGCACCCCCAGAACTTTCACATCAGTAGATGGTGACCGTTGATTCTTCAATAATCACAGCGTATGACTCTTCAACCTGGGTGTCACTTTCACAATCCTCGGCGCTGATGGTGACCGGTGAAAGTTCGATGGTGGTGTCAACGGGCACCGTGGTGAAAGTGACGTTGAAGAGAGTGACCAGCAGAGCGAGGGTGGTTGCCATTGAGATAGAGTATAACCTTTTCGATGTTGTTTTACACATCGAAAAGTTAACAACACTTTGTGAAAGTGTCATAAGCTATCGACATCGATGATACACAAACACT
>ERZ761584.16-NODE-16-length-69512-cov-23.191730_pt1 | contig 69512 bp, 100 predicted proteins | sample MGYA00512168_ERZ761584 | MGnify/ENA primary metagenome ERZ761584 (study PRJEB28899, sample SAMN03785564) | bioreactor sludge metagenome | biome: EBPR Sludge; feature: EBPR Bioreactor; material: 0.22µm filtered reactor supernatant | place: Saint Lucia: Queensland...
GTCAGAACTGGAAAAGCGATTGCGCTGGATGGGGGTGGAGGGGGAAGGGAAAGGGTTGAGCGTGACTTTTTCTTCTCGCTCTTTGAGGCTTAGAATCATGCTGGAGCAAGCGATACAGGAGATGATTCAAGAGGGATGCTATAGCGATGTAATCGGCGGTGATTTGATTCTGACGGGGTGTGGTGAAGGGCTGCTTCGAAGCGTTCTTCTATGCACCGGTCTGTGATCGGCGAGAGGACTCAGGGAAAACGAAGTTGGATTCCAGCTAGGTACAAGCCAACTGTTGCGACAGATAGCTTGTTTTGCGAGCTTCCGCCATGCTGCATCAATCACCGTAGGAGAATGGTAAATTGGGATGCTGGGGCACTGGTGGCACGGAAGCTACCTTAATATGAAAGACGTACCGCAATGACGCGGTGAGATTGGCACACCTTAACCATCGGAAGCCAAGGGCGATTGTGACGCTGCCCGGTCAATCATGCTGTGTCGCGCGTTACGATCCGCACTGGCAGAACGCGGATTATGCGACACATCTTTAAGCCAGCCGGTTTGTTAATCACGCTGGCCGTGTTTGGGTGCGATTACCTGTTTATCTGCCTGCGCAGGGCTGAAGCAATATCAGTCGGCACCTTTGGCGTTTCGGCATTGTGGGTAGCGGTGTTGGCGCTGGTGGGTGGTTGGGGACGGTACAAAAAGCGACCCGGGGCTTTGCGGCCCCGGGTTGGAGTTGTTTGTGAGACTGGCTCCACACTCTGGCTGACGCCTGAAAAGACGCCCGAAAAGACGCCCGCCATATCCTTTGAGTCTTCGAGTGACGATTCACCAATCTCACGCGAGCATCTGTAACGCGAGACGGCAATTCTGTCAACCGGTTATTTTTCTTCCCGGAGCAATGGACACCAATGGGGCTGTTTGGCGAACAGGCTCTTGCCGATCATGCGGCCATGTTTGGCCATTCCTGCGCGCAGTTCAATTTGCTTTTCCCGTATCTTCGGGTCATCGGATAGCGGGCTGTCGTTGTTGGCTTCCGGGTGCATACAACACCAGAGGTCCCAGACATTGCCCGGGCCTCCGCGCATTCCGCCTTGGCTTTCAAGGTGCGCGCAGGGCGAGCATCGGTTTTCGGTGTGTCGCAGGATGGTGAATTTGGTCGGCATAGATTCAGGTTTCAGATGATTTCTCTTTTCCTTTGCCCAAGGCTTGGATCAAGGCGTCAGCCATCTGGACGCAATACTTTGCGTCTGCCGCGCGCGCCTCGGCCCGCCATGCTTCCACATCTTCCATTCGGCTGTGCGGGCAGTGGCGTTCGTCGTCTTGGGACAGCAGGCCGGCAAGAGCGGCGCTGGCGAAGTAATCGCGGCGGGTGATGATAACGTCGGATTGGGCGTGCATTAACTTTGGTTGGTATTTGGATTTGATGGGCATGATGGTTTTGATCGGTTGGGTTTGGTTTGGTGATGGTGGTAGTAGCTGGCCATTGCCTTTGGGAAGGTCCGGTTCCAAGCTTCGGCCTGTTCGCGGCTCATCGGGACGTAGTAATAATTATCTTCGCCCAGATGCGGGAGAGTGTTCTTGATCTCGTATAACGCTTTGAACAGTTCGCTGGCAAGCTCGCGGCCAAAGGCAATCTCCTGCGCCAAGGCGACGGTGGCAGCCAAGGCGGCGAGACGTTTTAGGAAGGAGCGGTGGGATGGTTTCATGGCGCAATGTCTCCCGTGCCGAGCTTGGTGTTCTGCGCGCGGGCGATGGTGATGTCAAACTCCCACAGCAGGAAGCACAGCGTCAGGCTGGTGGTTTTGTAGCATCGGCCAAGCGAATCCTCTGTTGGTGTGTGGACCGACCTCCTCCATTCGTCAAACTCGACCCCAATTGTCCAGCGCCTTGAAATGCAGTTGCGTTCCCAGCGGAAATGCAGCCGCCATTCCGTGCGGTAGTTGGGCCGGCCATTGGTGCAACGCCACATCACCGGCCCGAGCAGGATATGCGGTATGAACTTCCAGCCGCGCCGATAATTGGCGTGGCGTTCAATCAATCCGAATTTGAGGTTTTTCATGGCCGGGTCAATCCGCAGAATTGGAACAGTTCCAACAGGACATTGAAGTCCGCGCCGTTGTTGGGGTCACACAGCAACAGCCGCGAACTAAGCTCGGGGTCTTCGTTGAAATCGTGCGCTTCGTCGTCAAGGATGCGGTAGTCGGTGGTTTCCGGATGCGCCTTGAGCCAAGCGCGTATCTCCGCGCCCCGGGTTGGAGGCATGTAAATGCCGCCGGGGGAAAGCGGAAGGTCAACCGGTGTGCGCCAGTCGGTTTTATGAAGGCAATGTACCAGCCCGCCCTCCGCAAGCTTGGCCCGGCACTTGGCGGGAGTGTCGCGCCATGTGCTGGAAATGACGATGTGCGTTCCGTCCTGATCGCAGCCGCATTGCAGCAGTCGGCACAATACCCGGTCTGGTTCGGCAGCGCTCCAGTTGCGTCCGGTGGCAATCATGGTGCGGCGCGTCAACAACACGCCATCAATGTCGAGAAAGATGATCTTCATTCGAGTTTGTGCTTATTTGCCCGGTGGCTGTCCCGGGCAAAGGTTGTTGGTTCTGCCTACGCCAGCGGCGTAGCCTCCACGCCGCGCGCCTGCCGGTCGCGCGTGCGATCCTCCAAGCGCTGCAAGGCCATCTTGCAATACTTGAGCGCGTCGGCGGTTTCTTCGCTGGGCAACTTCTGGTAGAGGCTATCCAAGTGGTCAATCAGCATGGCGAGAACTTCCTCGTTCGTGGTGCCGTCGTTAACAGTGATGAACTTGACGCTCTCTTCATGCTCGCGCTGCTTCTCAATGAATTGAAGAAGCTGGCCGGGCGCGTCCTTGTTCTCATGGTTGGCCAGTTCGTATTTATGTCCGGGGGTCAGTACTTTCATGGTTGCATTGTGTTGTTTTCACGAAGCTGAAGGAATTGATTTCCCTTCAATCGCTCGTAAAGCGTTTCTCCGGTGGGCGTGATGGCGTAAGGCAGCATCACTTGCTCGATTTCGGCGGCGCCAATCTCAATCAGCGCCAGTTGCGCCCGCAGCCAATCGTGAACGCAACGCCACGCAACACGCTTGGCGTGATCGTTGGACCTGAAACGAATCGGGCATTCCTTGGTGCGATTCAATACGGTCAACGTTTTTCGCCAGTCGCAGGGCAGCCGGAAGCCAAGCTGATTGTCGCCACGGTCAATGCGAAACGTGATGGCGCAAACTTCCTTGTCTTCATATTCCTGCATCACAGCTTTGGCGCCGGCGTTGGCTAGCAACTGCAAAATCCATTGCAGACTGCGGCTGACCGGAACGGTGGTGGTGTAATTGGCGATGGGCATATTGTTTACGGATTTGGTGTTGGTTCGACGGGATAAATCAAGGCCGGCTCTTCGTGGCAGTGCGGGCAGGTCGCGCTTGGCTTAATTGGTTTTTGCCTGCTGTCCAGCTTGACCGGAAAAATTCCACCGCAACTCATGCAGCAGCCTTCGCCCATGACAATGATCTTGTCCGGTCTTTTGGTGGTGATGACCGTCTTCATTTCTGGTTGAGGATGAGGGGCAGATGATGCTTGTGGTGGATCGCCTGCAAAGCTGGCATGGCCGGCGTGATGAAGCTGGCGGCGCAATCGCAGAGGTCAACAAACTGGGTGTGGTCGAAGACAAACAGGTACGAGGATGAGTCGCCCGCCACGCCGCTGCGCTCCAGCCGCAAACGATTGATCGCCATTGCCAGTTCCAAGGCTTCATGCAACAGCACTTCAACGACGCTGGGCCAGTGCGGTCGCTGGATGCCCACTTTTATGCGAGGCGCTGATTGATTGTCGGGGTTGGTGTAGAAGCAGCCGCCGGAATCATTCGTCAGCGCGTACAGGTCAACGGAGATGAAGCCGAGCGGAAAGGCGCCCACGTAAATTTGCGTGATGGGCAGCCGGCTTTTTTTGTGGCGGCGGATTTTCATACCGGTCGTTTGCTGGTCCATTTGAACGGCAGCCGGCCAACGATCCAGAGATGGCGCATGTTGGCGACATTCACGATGTCAAAGTCAGAGGGGAAAATCTCAACGGCATCGTTGCTGCCCCATCCGCATTCGCGTTTGAGCCGTTGCAGCGTGTCCCAATCGAAGCCCTCTTTCCATCCGCCGTTCTTGTCCAGTTCGGTGCGGCAAAAGGACAGGCGCACCGTGCCGTCGTTGTTGTGAAATTCCTGACAGAGAAATTCCCGGGAACGCCAGACGAAATCCGGACATATGGTTGCTGCCTCCATCGCCGGCCACTGATCGCGCGGAACTTCAACCAGACGGGCGGGCCATTTCTTGTTTTCTTCGTAAAGAAAACGGCGGAGGATTCGCAGTTCTTTGGAGGTCATGTCATTTTGCTAAGAATCAGTTGTTGATATGTAATCCCTTTAATGCGTCTTCTTGCGTTATCAAACCAGACACGGCTAACTCCAACTGTTTCACACCACTGAGATACAGTCATTTTCTTCCCTCCTATCTCTATGATTCGGTTGGTTCGCCTATTGTTTGCTTGTTCTTTTGATGTGGCCCACGAACAATTAGCTTTGCTGTAACCTTTGAGATTGTTTTTCCTGTTTAACGTCCTCCCGTTTGGACGATTTCCCATATCTTCAAGAAAATTCTCAAATCTGATCCATCTCTTGCAGACTTTTATTCCGGCGCCTCCATACCTTTTGTAGTCTGGATTTTTGGGATTTTCACATCGCGAAACCATGCTTGACCAACTTCGGTATGTCGGAGTTATCCGTGATCCAAATATGGAATTGTTTTGAAGCCTTGTGTGCCCGTGTGACGTATGATCGTCCCGGCTTTTACATCCGCAGCTTTTTGATGCTCCGCAATTCAGTTGGTCTGTTCTTACAATCCCAAACGCTCCACAGTCGCATCTGCATCTCCAAAGCACGCTTCCGCTTTTTGATTTTCTCCCGCTGTTTTTAATTACCACCCAACGATCAAACCGCAACCCGGTTAAGTCTCTTTTCATGCTTTGTAGATTTTTGCTTGTGAAACATCAATAAACGCATTTTCTCGTCTTGCTAAACCACCATTACAGGTTGCAGCCGTTTCTGTCGCTAAAATTTTATATCGGCACACAATCAACCCGGTTTTGTCGGTCAGCCGCACAGCCAGCACGCAAGCGCTCGGCTTCAAGTACACAAATCCGAATGCGGGAATTCGCATCAGTCGGGATAGCGCATGGATGTCGAGAAGCTTCTGGTGGGTCAGCAGCCACTTGCCGCCGAACTTTTGCATCATGTCCTCTAGCGTGTTGTCTCGGCTTTTGATTTCCGCCAGCGCGTGCGCGCAATTGTCCTTGATGATAAAGCCGTCCACGGCGGCAGCGTCATCGGTGGGGGTGTGGACAAACCAAATGTTGGTCGAGTGACGAAACACAATCTCCACAGCCTCCAATTGATCCTGTGCGGCGATGCGGCCTCGCGGAGTAAGAATGTCGATGGCGCCGTTCATTTGCCCCGTTTCTCCAGCCACGCAACCGCTCGCTTACAATCAACTTCGCAAACGTCGGAGATGGTGACGCAGTTATCGCTGATGACGGCGTGTTCTTGCAGCAGGTTCATGGTTTCGTCGGCGTCCATGTCATTTTGCAAAACGTAAAGCAGGAGGCTGTTCATGGCGGATTAGAGAATCACTGCGCCGAATTGCGCGTTGCGCTGCCACCATTCACGCGTCTCCTTGGTGACGTATTGAAGAAAGCGGAACTTGTCAGCGCCGTAGTATTTCCACTGCGCCTCAAAAGTTGCTCGCGCGTATTCCTCCCAAGCCGACTTGTCGTGTGACACCAGATTCAACTGCGCCGCCTCCCAATGAAATCCGGCGGCACCCAAAGCCTTTTCGGTGCGCTTGAATGAGTCGCCGCGCACATTGATGACTTCAGCCCAACAGTGTTCAAGCCTCTCGGGCCGCAGCGCATTTGCCATGTCGCGCGCAAACTTTTCATAGTCGCGCTGGGGCAGGCTTGGGCAGATCATGCCGAACGTTCTGAATCCGTTGTCCTGCAACCAATGTATGGATTCAATGCGCTTCGATACCTTTGGCGTGCCTTGCTCGAACGCAGCGGCAAGGTTGTCGTCGAGTGTGCCGGTGCTGACTCCGTAGATAACTCTTGAGCGAGTGCCATGATACGCATAGTCGCTTGTGAAGCTTTTGCCTGCGTCAACTTCATCCGCCAACGCTTGCGCTACCTTTGGAAGCAGATTGCTTTTGCTCAACAACCGGATGTCCCAATTCGTGAGTTCCAAAATCACCTTGCAGATTTCCACCGTCTCGCGAACCAAGTCCATGTTTGCCGCCACGTCAACCAGCGGTGAGGCGTAGATGACTTGCTTGCTCTGGCGAAACGCTTCCGGCTTGGACAGGATTTGCTTGCGGGAAATGTCCGCAGCGTTCTCCCGGCGAACAACGTGGCTCATATGCTTTCCAGTGACGCCATGATTCTTCAGCCAGTCCTGCTGTTTTTGCATCATGGAATCAACATAGCAAAAACTGCACGAATACGCGCACGCGCTGCCAGCCGAGAATGTCATGCCGTCGCAAAGCAGCTTCTTGCTAAAGAGCGATTTGAAGTTGATGACGGTTTTGGCGGGAACGGTGAAGACTGGCTTGCCGGCCATTGTTTTTCTTTCAGATGTATTTTCCATGCCAATCTCTCTTTCTGGTTTTTACGTGCAATGCCGCGTGTGTTGAATTTGTTTCAATTTGGATGTTTTTCATCCTGTTGTCCGATCTTACCCCATTTAAGTGATGTATGTGTTCGCTTGTAAGTAGTGGCCGTCTGATTTTTCTATCGGCAACTATTCTGTGCTCCGCTGCGTAGCCGCGCTTATCTGCGAGTGGATTGTCTGTGCCTACAAAAATGTAGATGTATCCGTTGTGGCTTTTGCGTCTTCCGCCTTTCCAGTTCGGATTATTTTTACCAGACCTTGCCCCGTTCCATTTATGGTAATTCTTTGACATGGCTGCACATTTTGAAGCGTCTCCGTCCGCGTGTGCAGCGTTCGCTCGAAAGCGAGGCAACCCCACTGAAGGAGTTCGCGGACGGAGACAGATTGAATTTACGCTGCACGCAAACATGTTTTCATGTTGTTGCAAAAAGTCAACCGTTCATGGTGGTTCGTTCGCTCATAACGGTATCGTGATTACGGCTCTTGGGTTGGCTTTGTCGTATGCCTTGGTGCTGGTGTTGATCCAAAGAAAAGTATCGTCAACCACAACGCCCGCGCGCTCCAAGATGTGAAAGATGGAGTCCAGCACGGCGGGCATGTCGCGGCGGCGCGCGTCGCCGGCAACGTAAGCTAGCGAAGCGTTCACAGGAACGGCGATGGCGGAAAAATCCGCCGGCAATTGCGCTCGCACTTCAGCAACCTTCTCGTCGCGCCAACTAGCCCACTCAGCTTTGGGAATGTGCTTCCCTTGGCGCGTGACAATGTAGTTGTTTTTGCCGCCGCGAATCTGGCCGGTGATGACAATGGTTAACTCGTGGGATCGTGGTGTCGTGGCGACAACTGGAGGAAGCTTGGGAATTGCCGTCTTGGTTTTGTTGACCCGTTTTTGCATGGTCACGAATTGTTCGATGGAGATTCCCATATCAATCAAAGGAGATGATCCGGCCATTGCCGGTCGGTGGGTTTGGTTGCGGAGAGGTCTCTTGCGTTGGCGCCGTTGCGGTCACTTCCGGCATAGACGACTCTAATACTTCAGCAATTTTCGCGTAGCGCACAACGTCATCAATGCGACCGTCTTCTTCGGCAAGTTGCATTTTTCTTTTTGCCGCCGCGATGTCCTGTCGCAATTGGTACTCGTGAAGCGTCTTGTACATGGCCTGAGCCTTTTGAAATTGAGTTGCCCAAGGCTCTTCAAGCGTCGCTGCCGTCATTGAAGTTTTCTTTGCATTGGATGCGGCCAGTTCCTTTTTGCGAAATGGCGGCTCCATCAATTCTTGCGCGGTCTTCAAAAAGAACCGTTTGTTTGGGTGGCTGATTTGCCGGCGATAGCGATAGATCAAGCGCCAGAGATACAGCGATTGCTTGTCAGTTATCTGCGGCGGCTGCGGGCCGTCGAGCTTGACGAACATTGTGCTCGCCATGCGCTTGTCGTAGGAAGCGAAAGGGAAGGTGACGGAGCGCAATAGCTTGGCTGCTTCAATCTCCATTGGCGTCATCTCGCGCCAAGCTGGTTTCAATGGCTTCAAATCACTCATGGCCTTTTCCTCTGCGCTTCAAAACGGAACATCATCGGCTTCCGGAGGTGAATCGTCTGGCTTGCATGGCTCTGCCTTTGGGGTCGGCTTGGAGCTTTTTGTCCGATCCAAAAACTTGGCGTTACCAATGATTGGCATTTCCAGCTTACGCTCGCGCTCTTCCTTCGTGCATTGCTGTTTGATGATGTAGTCGCCGTATTGCGAGTTCGGTGTTGGTATCAAAACAATGTCGATGTATTTGCCGTTCTTGCCTTCGAACAGGCGGGCTTTCTCAACTTTGCTGACGTTGATTTTTGCGGTCATCATTTCGCTCATAGTGATGTCTTTCAGTCTTCGGGTGGTGGCTCTAACTCAGGCTGGGCGGGGGTTTGTGGAACGTCTGCTTCAGTAATTTGAGAACGTTCGGTGATAATCATTCTGCCGCCATCAAAGTTACACTCTACCTCAGTGCCGCTTCCGCCTTTGGTGGCTTTCAAAACTTTCAGGTGCATCAAAGAGTAATCCTCGGAATCACGCCACGCCCCAATGACAACGCCGGCTGAGTTTTCAAGCGCTCCAGAGTCTTTTGCGGAATGCAGTGACAGTTTTTCCGGCTGTCTATTGCCGCCGCGAGCATCAGCTTTTGGGCGGGCTACCTGAGAAGCAACGACAATGATCGTTTTGGTTGCTTTGGCCAACACCTTCAATCCCTCGGCAATATCGGAAGTTCGCTCGTATCGGCTGGTGGATTTTCCGCGCATCAATTGCACATAATCAATCAGCACCAGTTGTGGCTTGGCGCCCATTTTTAGCTCGGCCTTTACGATAAGCTGTTCCATTCGGTCAATGGTCAGGCCGGACTCAGGGCAGATAAGCAGCTTCTCAAACAAGCGATTCAATGCGGTGGCGCCTAAAAATGTTCCGGCACGATAATCCGATTCTACGTCAGTGGCGCTGGCGTTGACTTCGTTTCGGCTGGCAACAAATCGCTCGAACAGCAATTCCTCCGGAAGCTCCATCTCGAACACGATTGTCCACAGATTGCGGGCGCTGTTGGCTATGTTCTGAAGCAGCGCAGTTTTCCCGGCGCCGGTATCTCCTATCAACAGCGCAACCTCTCCGGGAATCAGCGGACGCACGCGCCGGCCAAGAGTGGGGAGCCAGTTGGAAAAGTTGAGAGCAACATCAGATTGCCTCTGCGCTTGCAGCGCGTACTTAGGCTCAATGTCCGCCATTGTGTAGAGTGGAAGCTTCACACCGTCAACGAACGGAACCGAAGCTAGCAGCAACTCGTTGATGGACGATCTGGCCAAGTCGGGAGTGGCAAATGTGGCGATGTAGTCGGATATGTCTTTCGATGGTGGTGGGACTTTTACAATGCGGACGGTTTTTGCCTTTCCAGCAATGGAATCGAATATCAACTGAACATGATCCTGACCCGGCTTGTCGTTGTCGCCACACAGAACGACATCCTTTCCGGCGAGTGATTCGGTGTAACCATCCAACCACTTTCCCGCGCCGCCGACATTGCAGGTTGCCTGAAACCCAAGCTCGGAAAGATTGTCAGCGTCCTTCTCCCCTTCAACAATCCAGACGCGTTGCTCCTTTGTTATTGCTGGAAGCCGGTAAAGCACTCGCTCTACTCCAGTCATGTTCCAAATCCATTTCGTTCCGTCATAGCGGCGCTGGCGAAATGATTTTGGTTTCAGCCGGATCGCTTGGTAAAGCTCCCGGCCAATTGGGTCTTGGTAGGAGTAAATCTTCTCAATCTCGGATGGCTGTGTGTCCTTCTGTTTGGCATCCCCCAATTCCGCAAATGGATCGTTGTCCTCTTGTTCTTGTGATTTCTTGACAGGTTTCGCTGGCCTTGGCGGCGGCGGCGTCCAGCGTTGCGCCTTTTCCGAGAACAGGTCTTTTGGCTCCAACCCAAGCGCTCCAACAATTTCCTCAAATCGGCATCCCGCAAAGCATTTCACCAGAATCTTGCCATCAGCTGTTTGAGTTACGGACATGGACGCGGTTTTGTCCTTGTGCGCGGGGCACTTTACCATGAAGCCGCTCGCCGTCTTCTTGATCGGCTCTTCAAATCTCAGAATGAAGGCGTCAATGGTCATGGCGCGAAGTCTAATGTTTTGGATTTAACCGGAGCCGGCCCGCGAAATGACTTTGGCCCCGCCGGCCTCCCGTCAGACTCCCACTTCGCCTTAACTCTTGCCATGACAGCGCGCCAGTCTCGGATCGGCCTATGGTTGAAATCAATCCAACCGCATCCTTGCATCTCGTTGAACCAGTCCGCAGCCTTCCAATCCGGAAGCCCTGTCATTCTTGCAGATTCTATTACCTCAGAAAGCGATGGATAGTTAACTTCAGGAAAGTGAGGCTCTGGTTTTTTAGGCAATTGCGCTGTACTCTCTCCTGCTAGTACTGAAGGTGAAGGTGAAGGTGAAGAGCGACCGTTCTGCGATACGCTCTGCGACTCGCTAAGCGATACGCTCTGCGACTCGCTAAGCGATTTTTTAGACCACCGCTTTTCATTGGTCTTAGTAGCTCCTAAACTCTTTGCTTTCTTGTTGTTACGAGCTTTTTCTAGTTCAATTTCTATGCGTTTGTGAATCCAAAGCTCTGGGTTTGACTTTCTGACGATAAAGAATTTCTCGATCACAGACCGTATCGCTGACCAGTCGCTTAGCGATAATTTGGTCACGTTGGCCAAGTATTTGTTGTCGTTTTGTATTGGCCCTCCGTTCATCCAATACGCATCCATCAACAGGTTGTAAGCTCCATGCTCCAAGCATGATAGGTGCATTGTATCACCGTGATAATCACCCACGTACTTGGGATACCAGATGTCGGCTTTTTCACCCATAGCTTAACCAACCCCCTTCATTGCCTCGGCTATGATTCTTTGCGCAATCACATGGAGCCTTTGCGTGGGGACCTTCATAATTGCGATTCGCAAAGCGTCGGCGCTTTTGTCGGAAAGCTCTTGGCGCTCCTTGTGGCACGCATCGCAGAGTGTTTGAAGAAGACTGTCTGGATATTCCCAAGGGTCCATCCTGCGGTAAACGACGTGGCGAACCTGAAGGTTTCGAGTTGAGTCTCCACAGGAAAAACACTTCCACCCGTCGCGGTCTAAGATCAGGAGACGCTTTTTTTGCCAGCGAGGATCACGAAGCTTTTCGGAGTAGGTCATACAGTCAATCAGTCAGCGGGATTGTTTCTCTCATAACACCCCAATGCGTTGCAACAAAAAACTGCGCGCGATGCTGGAATTTATTGCGGCCATCAAAATCCCTTGCTTACCAAGTGCTTTGAGCTTAACAATCGCATGGCAGCAGTGCCCGGCTGCGTAAGACCGTACGCCAGATGGCAACCAATCGAGAGCAAATTGCGGCGCGCGGCACATCGAATCAGGCAACCACACTGGTTATCCCGAAAGTGCCTTCAGCCAAACTGCCTCCACGCATCTTGAAGGCGTATCCCGAACTCGAAGAATGGCAGCGCGAGCAGGAGCGTCAACACGAGCACTGGCGCGAGCAAGTCAACGTCATCCTCGTGGGCAAGATTGGAGGCTGATCGGATTTTATGGCAAGGCAAAGCAACATCAACCCGTGGCAGCGGTTTACTGAGTCGCTGTCCGCTGGAAATTATCCCGGAAGCTCTGGCTACTGGGGATTCCCGGCGGCATCGCGTTATCCGTATTCGCAGCAGGGACCGAATGAATACGGGCTCTATCCCGGGGACGCTGCCAAGGCGAATCTGGCCCGCCTTGCCGGGGTTCAGGCGCCAGCAGGATTGGCCGGATTCAGCCGCAATGGCGGTCGGGTTGCTCCCGGGCTGAGTGCGAGCCATGCGCGCCGTTGCTGGAAACACCCGCCTGTGGGGTTTGATTGACGGTTACAAGGCCAAGACGAAGGGCATTCGTCGGTATCGCGGATAGGTTCTAAAAAAGGCGGCGCAGATTTCACCGCAGTTGCTCAAGCAGGCGGAATCCATCGAAGACCCAATTCTGGTGTTGATGGCTGATTCGTACGAAGGCGGCAACCGGTCGCAATTCGTCGTCGAGGCCAACCAAAGCGCTTTGCAACGCGAAGACTCGGTGACGCAGAGTGTTCAGGATGCTCGGGCGCTCGGGGACCTGACTCGTTACACATTCACCGCGCAAGGCTTGCTGATAACCCTGCTGATCCCGTTGACAGTTTTTATTGTCTATCCCTTGCTAGGGGCTGGTGCGGTGATTGAACGTGACTACGAGAGACGTCGGCCCGACTAGACCCACGATTGACCAGAGGCTGAATGACCACTTGCGTGGTGACGATTCCCGTATTAAAGTCGTCATATGAATACGGTGACAAATAAACCAACGAAGACGCCCATAAAACGCAATCGGCCATTCAGAATCTTGAAGCCACTTGACCCGAGCAAGATCGCTGAGAAGTTGACTGAACTAGGAGCGAGTAACAAAGAGATTGCTGAACTGTATGGGGTGAAAGAGAATCAGTTCTATGTTTGGCAACGAGCCCTGCCTGATCTGAAAAAGGCCGTTGAAAAAGGTCGTCTTCGAGCCGATGAACGAGTGATTGATTCTTTGTTCAACTTGGCCTTGCGTGGGAATGTCACGGCTCAGATCTTTTGGTTGAAGAACCGGCAGCCGAATGAATGGAATGACCGCCGTGAGCTGTTCGGCAAGATTACAGTGGAGAATCAGTCGCCAGATGAATTGGATCGTGCCAGTGATGCTGAGTTGCGGAAGATCCTTGGCACCGGTGGTTTGTGTCTATTGCGCGACCAACCGGCGGAGAATGGAAACGGTCATCCAGACCGGAAAACGGTTCCGGCGAAAAACAATAATGGTGATGATTCTTCTGAAACCGACCCGTGGTAGATAATAAGGTATGAACAGCTTGGCCGGATGCCGTCACAGTCTATTAAGTTTATGAACACCCCTACCGACCGCCAACTAAAATTCGCACTCGCAAAAGAGTTGCCGGAGTTGATTGAAGTCTTTTTGAAATGCACATGTCCTGTGCCTCTCGAAGAATCAGACAATTGTAAATGCTCTGACTATAATTTCTTTTGGCGGGACACAAAGGCTGGTGTTACTGACCGCGAATGGGATTGGGTGGTGAATGAAGTTATATCAAACTCCTCTGTTTCAGTAGAGCTAGAGAATCTAGTTCCAACATTAAACTGGGGTAATGCAACTTGGCAACAACGCGCTATTGCCTACTTCAAAACCGTCGGAAAAGAGATTTGACGATAATAAGACGATGAAGTGTAAATATTCAATCTGGGGTTGGTCGCTTGGTGGTGTCGGCGGTGGACTGGCGGCGATATTGTTGGTGCGGCTGCTGGCTGATTCTTCTTTTCCTTTGCTGCCACTTGTGCTTTTGTTTTTCTGGAGCGGGTCGTGCATTGGCCTGTGGGCCGGCGGTAAACTGGATGATGGAACATGGTAACAGAAGAATGATAATACGAACATGAGACATTCACAACGACTACAGAAAATCCTCGCCACCCTCACCCTCATTTCCGCCACTTTCCAAGCGACGGTGGTTAATCGAGCAACCCAGGCCCGGATCAAAGCGAAGAAGTCACTCGGTTACATCCCCACTGCTGGATACGGGCACGGCTCTTACGGTGCCCGGGCGGACGGACACGGACCAGACTCGCACACGATGGAGCAACGCACACAAATTGGTTCGCGCCGTTTCATCCGTCAGCAACGGAGGATGGTGAACACTTTGAGCTGGCATCCTTTCAGCAAGATGATTCGCAGCTGATGTGAGCGTGCTGAATCCATCTCTCGAACAGGTACCGGCCGCTACCAGAACCAAACTGGCAGCGGCCGTTAATCGTGCCAAGCGGATCCTAGCCAAACGGTACTTCTACGAATTCGTTCAGCAAGCCTGGCACGTCCTTGAGCCAGAGAAGGAATACAGTGACAACTGGCACATCAAAGCTCTGTGCGAGCACCTCCAAGCGATATCTGAGGGGAGAATAACCAATGTCATTATCAACGTCCCGCCGGGCACAATGAAGTCTCTCATTGTGTCAGTTCTTTGGCCGGCTTGGGAGTGGGGTCCAAATGATCGACCTGGGAAACGATTTATGTCGGCCAGTTATGCTGAACCGCTGGCAATGCGTGATGCAGTAAAGACACGTGACTTGGTTCAGAGTGAGTGGTACCAAGCACGGTGGCCGATTGAGTTGCGCGATGACATTAACGCCAAAGGCAAATACCAGAACTTAGCTGGCGGGTGGCGACTGGTTGCTTCCGTCGGTGGTAAGGGAATAGGTGAACATCCTGACTACCTGATAATTGACGATCCGCACAATCCAATCGAAATGGAGAGTGAGGCTGAGCGAAAGGCCGTAGTGGATTGGTTGGATGGTGTTATTTCTTCCCGTGGTGTAACCCGTGACGTTCGTCGCGTGGTAGTGATGCAGCGACTCCACACCCAGGACGCGAGCGGTCACCTGCTAGAAAAGCGAGACCCGGCGGGACAGCCTATTTGGGAGCATATCTGCCTGCCGATGCGTTATGAGGCACCAACGCGAGATGAAGTAACGGGATCGGTGATATTCCGGATGCGACCGACTTCGATTGGTTGGACTGACCCGCGCACAAGAGAAGGTGAGCTGCTTTGGCCAAACCTTTACACGATGACACGAGTCGAAGCGATGGAATCCAACATGGGGCTCTATCACGCGGCTGGTCAGCTTCAGCAACGACCGACTCCACGTGGTGGTGGTAAGTTCAAGCGGGCTTGGTTTGAGGTGCTCACCACTTGTCCGCCTTTGATTCAGGGAGTTCGTTATTGGGACAAGGCCGGATCAAAAGGAGGCACGGGCGCACGGACGGCTGGGGTGTTTATTGGTGCCTATGATGATCCGAGTGTGCCAACCAGTTCACCTCTTCGTCGCAAATACATCATCACCGACGCCCAAGGACACCGGGTAGAGGCACCTGAACGGGAGATGATTATTAAGCAGCAGGCAACGATTGACCAGCGGTTTTATCCGGCAGTGGTGACTTGGGTTGAGCAAGAACCAGGGTCAGGAGGAAAAGAGTCAGCTCAGAACACCGTTGCCAATCTGGCTGGTTTTACGTGCATGGCGGAGCGGGTGACTGGGAGCAAGGAAGTTCGCGCTGATCCTTTGTCGAGTCAAGCCAGCGTCGGCAAGATAAAATTGTTGGCTGGTAATTGGAACAAAGAGTTCTTAGATGAGATTGAGTTGTTTCCGCTCGGCAAACTGAAAGATTTGGTAGATGCAGCCGGCGGCGGGTTCAACAAGCTCTTCCAGCCGACGGTGTTTGTTGGGGCTGATTGGGTGCGACTTAATCCAAGTGAAGAGCGTGAGCAGTTTGAACCAGACCGATTAGATTTATGAACCCAAACCTGACACGGGTATGGATTCGCAAATGGGATGAGAACTGGATGATCCCTTCCTCGCAACGGAGGAGCGAACGACCAGAGAAGGCGCAAGCCGGTTGGAGCTTGGCCCGCCAAACTGGAAATATACCTGTCAGCGGTGCGTTGTCACCGCTGGCTTTTCTTTGATTATGAGCAACTTGGTTGACTTGTCCATTGAGGAATTGGAAGTAGTAAACGGTGAGCTTTTAAGCCACAAGCAACGGCTGTCAGCTGAGAAACAAGCATTGCAGGGTCAGCTGGGTGTGTTGAAAGCTAAATGCACCATTCGTCTTTCCCCTTTAGAATATCACAAAGTTCAGACTGAACGTGGTCAAGTGGTCAATCAGCTTTCTGAAAAAGAAGTTGAAATTGGAAACCTCAACATTCAGTTGCGCGAAGTGATGACGGTGCTTGAGGTTAGGAAACGGCAATCCGGGAAGATACCACCGAAAGAGGTAAAGGAATTGGTAGGAATACGTGACCGCTGGCACGACTTTAGCATGGACCCTCCAACCATCAAAAGGCACGTGAGGTGGCTTGGAAGATTTCGCAAGAGATCCGAACGTGTCTGCGTTCGTTCTTTAACCTAACTGATGGATGATTTATGAAAGAAGGAATTGCTTCACCTGAACTCGTAAAGAAATGGCTGGCACAGGGACGAGTCAATATCACTCCTGCCTCAGCGTCTGACCAGGTTGTGCCGGTGAAAGGAGCGTGGCACAAAAAAGGTGAAGGAAATGGACTTCACCTCCGTCCAAAGACGATTGCTTTGTTTTTGGTGCTAGATCCAGTCATCACTCATCACACTGTCATGCGGGAATTGGAAGTGGTTCGCATGACGGCAGCCAATATCCTTTACCATTGGAAGCAGATGGGATGGATTGAATCAGTTTCTTGGGGGGGTGTATCGGCGGACTGATTTGTTTGGCAAGAAGATTGATTGAGTTACTTTTTTGAAATTCTTCCTTTACATTCCTCTATCATCTGCAATTTACTCATAGCGGGGTTAGGAGTATGACTGCTCCAAGCCGTGTTGATGAGATTGCTAGGACTAACGATTGAGCGCGCCACGCCAGAGTTGATGGTTCGAGGAACCGACTTTGAGGCGCGCTCAATCGTTTCAGCCTCTCAAGAACTCCCTACCAGCAGCACCGATCTCCAGATTGTCCGCCAGCAACGCAAGGCTGGGATGCGTGGTGATGAGATGGTTGATCGGGTAGTGATGTCTGATCCGCTTGGTGATTGGTATTTGGCTTTGCCGTCAAAGCTGGAGCCGAAGCAAGTGGATTCGATCATGCGGGCTTCGCTCGCCGGCAACATTTGGCAGTTCACCCAGCTGGTGCAGCGGATGATGGAATCGTGGCCGATGTTGAAGAAATGCTCACATGAGTTGCGCCAAGCGGTGTCACGGGTCAAATACACCGTGGTTCCATTTGTTGAGAAAGAAGGAGAAGATCCGACTCCAACCTCCGTCGAGAAGTCTGATACCGTGGCCCGGGCGATGCGGTCGTTTGAGATTGATCGCTTTTCAGATGAGGAGAGTTTTAACGGGTTGGTGTATGACATAACCGACGCGGCGATTGTCGGGCTCTCCATCAGCGAAATCATGTGGCATCAGCAGGCTGATCCGGCGGGCACATTGGAGTGGTTGCCGCGGGCCAGTGCTTATGTCCATCCGCGCCTCTATGCGTTTTCAAGCGACGGAAAGATAGGAATTGGTCGAAGCAACACGGATGATCCGATGTGGCAGCAGGTCCAAGCGGCCAAGCCAGTGTTGAACAATCCGATGAAATACATCGTAGCCAAGTTCAAATCAGGCAGCGGGTCCTGTCTGAAGAACGGGTTGGCGCGGTCGTTGTGCTGGTGGTGGGTGGCGGTGGTTTACGGACGTGACTTTGCATTGTCCTTCGCTCAGAAATTTGGCGGGCCGTTCCTCGACATTCCCTACCAAAGCGGTATTCCCAAGGAGGACATTGATAGACTCGAACGGCTCGCCAAGCGAGCTGCCAATCTCGGTTACTGCGTCCATCCAAATACGGGTGAAGTTAAGGTGACACCGGCTCAAAGCATGGGCGGTGAGAATCCACAAGTGGTGTTGATGCGGATGGCGGATGAGGCGTGTCAGATTCTGTTGCTGGGCCAGACGGCTTCGACCATGGGCACGCCAGGGATGCTCGGACAAGAGAATTCACGTGAGACGGTCCGCCGGGAGTATGTGGAAGGGTTTGCTGCTTGGGTGGCTGAGATCCTGACTGAGCAGTTTGCTTGGACGGTGGTGAAGCAGAATTATCACTTGTCCAGTGCGGTTACGGAACGACCGAAAGTCATTGCTGATTTCACCGAGACAGAAGACCCCATGCAGGCAGCGACGCGCTGGAGCACATTGCTTCACACGGGTCAGCCGTTCCATGCTGATGAGTTTTATGACGGGGTTGGTGCTCGTCAGCCCGAAGAAGGCGACAAAGTCGTCGTTGGTCAGAAGATTGGAACGATGGGGCCAGACGACTTCATTGTTACTGGCCAACCTGATTACGGTTACGGGTTTGATGACTGGGGCAATCCTATTCCTCCGCCTGAGATGCAGCAGATGGGGATGGTGCCTGGGCAAACGATGGGCGAATTCAACGGTCAGCAGATGATGGCACGCGATTCTCAGGTCCGTCGTGCGTTATCTCGCGCATCTCTCAGCGAACTCAACGCTCTGCGGGCAAAGGCTGCGGCCTGTGTCAAAGCGCGAGAGACAGGACACATCAACGGAGAGCACAACGAATTTATCGCGGCCCTGCGCCAATTACAAGTCAACCATTCAAGACGATGAAGATCAAAGACAAGAAAGCCAGACAGGACAAGCCCCAGGTAACTGAAACGCCGGAAACGGTTTCACCAGAGATTGCAAGCACAGAGGCGGCAGTTCCCGTTGAGGTTACCGAAGTGGTGACAGCGGCCGCAGCCGAGGAAGAGGAAGGCTGGGATTTGGCAGCTAAGGAACGGGAAAAGAAGGCGAAGGACACTGCCGTGGAGGAAGAGTGGTGCCGGCAGCAGATGGTTGGCTTTCAGGTTTATGCTCCTTCACTTGAGGAGTATGTGGCGGCAGGCTATACGGCAGCCAACTACCCTCCGTCCTTTGCCACGCAACGCAAGCAGACGGAAGAGTGGCATCGCTTGCGTGATGCCCAATTGAAGCAACCGGCGAAAGAACAGCCGAAGCGGGAGGCAGTTGAAAGCATTTTAACAACGGCCCTGAATACGAACACGGTGAGCAAGACGGCGCAGAATATGCGGTCGTTCGGCAAGCCGCAGACGTTTCGAGCCTGAAAGGAACTATGCCAGCTTGGTTAAATCAGACAGATGAAGGGAAGTGGGAGACGGCTAAGAGTGCCGTCCTCAAGTCGTGTCAGGAGACTGATCCGGCTTTTCTTCCTTTGGTTACTGCCGTCTTCCGAAAGATGGGTGGGGTGGTGGCTGACGATGCCGTGATGGCGAGTTGGTCGGATGCGGCAAGGGAGGCTGCGGCGGAAGCTCGTAGGAATGGTTCTCATGCTTGGAAAAAGGATGAGGAGGCATTTAATGCGACAGTGAATTTGGCTTCAACCGGTGGTAGTGCGGAATCACACCAACGGGCGGCTGATTTGCACAAAGTGGCATTGGCAGCTCATCAATCGGCTGCTTCAGAAAAAGGGCCTGAGACGGATAGTCATTCTTTTCGTGCTGACATCCATAAAGAATACATTCAAAAGCATGAAAAAGAGGCCGCCGGGTTCAAGTCGGGCGGTCATGTCGTTTTCCAAGGTGATGCCGCTTCCCTTCCGCACCCTTCTCCGTCTAATGAAAAAGACAAATACGGTTTTACCGTATTTAATCAAGGGAAGGTTTACACCCCAAAGCATTTAGAAGGTCAGGTGGACAAGCATTACCGGTCCAAGGGATATACAAAGAATCGAGACAGGTCGAGGGGAGGCAGCTGGGGACCAGCGACATATACTCGGAATGGTGCTCGTGTGTCAGTCCATTCCATTCAAGGTGATTCTACTAAAGCATCTGATGTTTCATTTGACGATGCCGTGATGGCGAGTTGGAGTGAGGAAGCCAGACAGGCAGCATTGGAGAAGCGACGTGAGTTGAAGAGCCAGCACAACGGCAAAGCCGGAATTGATTTTATCGCACCACACGGATCACCAGGCCATTTCATGGCGGTGGTAAAAGACAAGAGCCGATTGTCGGAAGCGGCTGAGCACCTGGAGGACGCTGGTCATACTGTGACGAAAGTCCACTCTGGTGATGAGAATACCCATCCTGCTGTTCATTTTACACCGAAAGGTGAGGCGGCGGCTGAGGCGAGGAGTCGAACCACATCTGCTTATCGCAAAATGGCTTCTCATGCTTTTGAGGCATCTGATGAAGCTGATCGAGCAACTGCCTCTGCACATGGTCGTTTTTCTAGTCGATCCAACCATGAGTTAGCAGCCAATATGCACCGGCAGGCGGCTCTTCACCATAGTCAGAACTATGATGAAATGAGTGAAGGAAGCGGGATGCGAAAAGGAGCAGGTGACATGATTGACTACCATGAGAATCAAGCTAAGAAGCATGACCGATTGGCAAAAGGTAGTTCTACCAAAGCAAGTGACCCAACTGGAGATGAATTCATGAGTGACACAATTAAGGCGAGTTGGTCTGATGCGGCTCGTGAAGCCGCTGCGGCGAGTCGGAAGGCGCACATGGAATCGGCTGAGGCATCTGGATCAACTGATTTCAGTCTGCACCGTGCGGCAACAGACGCGCATCGAGAGGCAGATGATGCTCATCGAAATGCGGCGAATCAAGCTCGAAAAGAAGGTAAGAATTGGAAGTACCACAACCGCCAAGCTCGTCAACACGAGGCATTGGCAAACCATCACTCAGACCTCGCTGAGGAGTATGATTCCAATGGTGCTGAATCTTCAGATGCTGGTGGTACGTCATTTCATGACGATTCTCCCGCCAAGGCGACAGAGCAATTGGCAAGTGAACGCAATATGATCACCGCCCGCGATCCAATCGTTCGTTGCCGCGATTATGGCTTTGCTCTTTCCAAGTCGGTCAAGGCGAAGAAAGTTTGGAAGCCGGGTGAGCAAGTGGACTTCCAGTGGATGCCGGGTGGGGTTCATGCAATTACTGCCTCGTATGGCCGAGGTGATCGCAATGTGCCAATTGAGTTGTGGGTCCATTGCAATGAAGCTGGCGCCCGTCGGGTTCAGCAGTCATTCGAGCAGATCATGGCAACGAATTCGCGCCGTCCTCCTTTCATTTGCATTGAGCACCAGGCGAAGGAACGGGCCGGGCAGCCGGTTGGTTTTAAGTGGGGCGTAATTGAACATGACCAAGGCAGTGACACTGGCATCATTTGCACTTGCGACCCGTCAGCCCTCGGAGCCAACAATGTCAACGGCAAGATCCATACCTCGTTCAGTCCGACGTTTGACACTGATGCCGATTACTCTCAATTGCGTTGCACTGGTTGCGCGAAGGACCGTAACGGTTGCCAGTGCGCTTCGCCACATGCCTTTGCCTTTGCCCGTGGGGCCCGTGGCAGCCAGGAGAATCCAGCAGAGGTGACTCGGCTCGATGCTCAGTCAGTTGGGTCGTTAACGAACTGGAATGCGTTCAAAGAGATTTTGCCGATTGCTGCCCGTGAACCTGAAACGGTGAAAGCTGGCGGCACGAGTGAGGGTGCGAAGAAGGGGTGGGAGCATCGTGGAAACATTGCCCATGATTTGAGTGCAAAAGCCGATATCGCAGAACAAGAGGCCGATGACTCTGCTACGATCAAAACATATAGAAAAGCAGCGGATATTCACCATAAGGCTTCAAGGGCTCATCGCGAGGCCGCAGACGCTGCGAGTGAAGAGGGCTACAAAGATGCGGCGACAGTCCATGAACAAGCGGCAAGTTTTCATTACCGCAAATCAATAGGTTTGCACGCAAAAGGTGATTCTGTCAAATCTCGTCAGCCTACTACCGCCGCCGAGAATCCCAATCCTGTCTTTGCGACGTATCCAGACCTGGCGTTGGCGAGTGTGAAGGCTGATGAGGCTGAGGCAAGTGTGAAGGCGACTTGGTCCGATGCGGCGAGGGAGGCTGCGGCGGAAGCTCGTAGGAATGGTTCTCATGCAGGTGGCGATGAACACGATAGTTCAAGTGAAGGGAGGTTATTAAACCAACCCTTGTCTCCTGCATTCAAGTCTCATGTTATTGAGCATTTGAAAAATCATATAGGAATACACGCGCCAGAGAAGGTTACGGTGAGAAAGAGTTCTGATGTAGAAGGGACGGTCGTCACTCTACATCATGCTGGTAAACGGCATTCATACTACACACCGCATGAAAATATGTCGACTTTTACGAAAGAAAAAGAAGGCCAACATTGGATTAAGGCAAGTGATCTAAATGAAGACAATTCCTTCGCCATCATGCAGGCCCATGCCGAAGTGATTGTCCAGGCTGAGTTGGCAATGGTGAAGGCCCAGGAAACCAACAACCGCGATGACGTCCAGGCTTTGCGTGAGTTGATTAAGGCATCGAATGGGAAGATTCTGGAGCATGGTGAACAAGTGACTGACACTATTTTCACTCGTGCGTTGAAGTCAGACGCAGCGGTCCGGGCCATTGCTTTGCGGGTTGAGCCGGTTGATGACAAGTTTGAAGACACTGAGACGGTATTTGCCCGGTTGGCCGAGCGAGTGGCCGAGACGAACCGTTTACTGGAAGGGAAAGCGGCCTTGCCAAAGACGGACGATGACATGGTGCGTGAGATCATGGCGCGGACTCATAATCCAGCCGAGAACGTGACGGCGACTGGTACGAGTGAAGGTGCGGAAAAGGGGTGGGAGCATCGGATGAGATTGAGTGAAGAGGCTCATTATGCCACGAAAATTGCTCTAGGTGCTCGTGGGAGTATCAATGAAGATGCTTTGTATAAAGAGGCAAGAGACAGGCATACTGACGCGGCAAAGGCATATCGTTCAGCTTCTTCTGAGAGTCGTCTTGTAAAAGAAGACAATGAAGGACGAGCGAAAGAGCATGAGGCACTCGCAGCCCATCATCAACAGGTGATGGATAACGTAAGAGGCTACAAAGTGGGTGATTGATTTTTGATTTGCCGCAATGAAGCGGCGACTGGTCACCCGGCCAGCACAACTGAAACGGGAACAAGAACAAACAAACAGGAGACAACGATGAAGAAAGTATTCATCACTAAGGTCCCGCCGACAGGTGCGATGTGCAAGGCTGGGGACTGGTTACCGATCCAAGCGAGTGCTGAGCTTGACGCCCTCACCGCAAAGGGTTACGAGTTCCAGACCGAATCCGAATACAACGCAGTGAAGGCGCGGGAACAAGCAGAACAATCGGCCCAGGCCAACGCGGTCAAGGCCCGTGAAATCCTTATTGACGGTGAGATTACCCGAGCGCGTGATCGCGGGGTGTTCGCTGCCAAAGAGGACGTTTCGACGGTCCGCGCCGAGGCGTTGGAAATGGAAGCCTTCCGTCCCGGCATGGGCGTGAAGTATCTGGCCGACAAACAACCGGTCAAGGCACAAGATGCCTCGCTCAAAGACCGCCTCACTGCCAGTGATCAGCCCATTCGGGTTCAGGTTGTGAGCGAAGGTGTGCGGGAACTGGTGCGTGGTTTCATTCACGCGAGTGAGCCGTTTACCAAAACGGTGCGCCAGGGCGGTATCCTGACGGTGTGCCGCAATGACAGCAAAGCGATGAGCGATGCAATTATGGCATCCCGTAACCGCGCCATCATCACCGGTGAACTCATCCGCGCCATTGAGGGCGGAGCGAACTTCACCCTGCAAGACATGGTGAAGGCCGGCGACTACGTTGACCCGGCGTCGAACAACCCGTTGGGCACCTTGAATTCTACGCTGGTCCTGACGTGGAATCTCGGTTACCTGAAGAACATGCTGCCGATGTTGAATGACGTCGTTACGAGCATTAGCAACCAGCCGATCGAGTTCGGTCAAATGGCGAAGGTCCGGTATATCACCGTTCCCAAGTACCAGAAGAAGACGAGCACGACGGCCTGGAGCACCGCCCAGTCCGGTAACACGGTGGACGTGAACGTTTCGCTGACGAACTACAACGGCGTTCCGATCGCCTTCCCCGAGACCATCTTGGGTGCGACGGTGCGGCAGTTGCACAACGAAATGAAGACGCCCCAGCTTTACTCGCTGGGTGAATCCATGGTTTACAACCTGGTCAACACAATCATCAACGGCAATACCCGATATGCCAATGATGGTTCGACGACGTCCACGATCAAATTCGGCAATGTGGCCGAAGGTGGTACGGCAAACGGCATTCCGGCGTTCGGCGTTACCGGTTCGACGCTGGCAACGTTCACGGCGGATCTTCCGGCCTACATGGACCAGTATAAGCTGGCAGGTGGGCAGGAGCCTCCGGGCACGTCAGTGGAAGACCTCGCACGCTTCGCGTGGTTGCATCACAGCGTCTACGCCAACCTGGCAGCGGACACCAACCTCATGCTCAACCAGAGCATTTGGGGAGCGGTCGCTGGCAAGGGCGGAAACCTGATGGCGACGGGTGTCCTTCCTCCGTTGGGCAATGTGAAGATCAGCAAGAGCCAGCTCGTGCGCGATGGTTTGTCCGAAACCAGCGACGGCGCCACTCCGCCCCTTTACAGTGTGACGGTGCCGGCGACGGCTCCGGCCAGTGTGCTTGGGTTTGCTGGTACGCGCAACTCGCTGCTCTTCGCGAGCCGAGTCCCCACCGACTACACCAAGGTCATGCCGGAGATTCCGAGCACGGCGGCGGTGGAACTGGTTACCGAACCCTCCACGGGGTTGACGTTCATGGTCGTCAAGTACCTCGACCATGCCTACGAAATCAGCAATGCTCGCGTGTCGCTGATGTTCGGTATGGCGATCGGCGACGAGCGTCAGGGCTTCATCCTCAAAGTCTGATTGACGAAAGAGGCACGTAACAATAACGGGTGAGGCTTGTTTGGCTCACCCGTATTAACTAAATCAAAACATCAGCAGATCAAAAGCAATGAAAAACAAAATCACGAGTCCATTCGTTGGGCCCCTCATCACGTTGGGATTGGCGGTAGCCGCGGCTGTCACCATCGCAACTTTCGCGCCTGTTGAAAAAGCACAGGCAGCCAGCACGTTCCGATCGGACGGGAATCCCCTCTATTCGGTGACGTATCACAGTCCAGGTGGTGCGACGAACATCACAACTGGTTTCACCAATGCGTTGGTATATCGCCCTGTCACTGGGTCACTCCTGACCCTGGGCTTTGAAGCCGGCGGTACCACAGTCAACGTCTCCAATAATGTGACCATTGTCGTTTTCCCGTCGTGGGATGGAACGACCAATGACACAACGGCAGCGGCGCGAATCCAGCTCTTGCCAACGACGACGTTCAAACGATGGACGACCAATGTGTCAACCATCTGGGGCGCGCCTTACGCGGCCATCCAGTTGGAGAACCCCAGTTCCAATGTGGGGTGCCTGACGAACGTGGTCTTGCGGTATAACTCGAAACTTCCTTAGCTCGGGTGTGGGCTATGGTTGCGGGGCCGTCCGCTGGGTTGTTGGTTAACCGGCGGACGGCTTTCCTAGAAGGTAAAAATGGCGACAAATTGGATCACTCTTACAGGTGCTGACATTCGTCTGGTTCTAGCCGCTGCGGCCCAGGACCAGACGAATGAAAACACGGCTGAAGGGACTGAAGCAGGATCAGAAGTTGATTTGGGTGCTGATAATCGCCGTGACTTGTTGGTAGAGGATGCGGTAATCAGGATTCGTGCCGCCATCGCGAACGGCCAGCGCATTCCTATCAGTGTCACGCCAGACACAATTCCACCAGAAGCGAAACTCCATGCACTGTACCTTGCGGCGATGCCGTTGGTTCAGTCAATGCCGGGTCTGGCCAAGTCATTGTTGATTGGTGAGGACGGTCGCAAGACTTCATTTGAACGCTCTTACGACCGCGCCGAACAGTTTCTTACCGATGTGATGGGCGGCATGAATGTTACCTATCCAACTGACCCGGTTGGTGAGGACGGTGAGACAGCGGTGACGGATGACAATCCTCTCTATTCTGCCGTCCGGTATGGTAGCTTGACAAATGTGGAAGAGGCAGACTTAACCACCCAGGGTCCAGTAACGGAGGGATGAATGAATGTGCTTTCTTCTACTTCTATTCGCATTGGCCATCTTGCTCGGAATTTGGCTTGGAATGCGAAGCCGGCTGTGACGGCATCTTCGCCTCCCCCGCCGGTTGATCCCATGTTGGAAGATCCATCTAAGTTGTTCCGGTTGCTGGATGAAGAATTGATTGTGCGTGAAATGATCACGGCAGTCGGTCGCGATACTTCAGTTTCAGTCAAAGCCACTCTCAAAGATGCCAATGGCGATGTCTTGCTTTTGAAAGATGTCCGAACAGGCAATTGGGACCTGCCCGGCGGTCACAAGCAGGAAGGTGAAAGCGATTACCGAGCCCTTGTCAGGGAGATAAAGGAAGAGACGGGGCTGGACGTGGCCAGTGTGACGTTTGTCAAGCAGATGCCAAAAGCAATCTTCTATGATGTGTTGGTTACGGGTGTTCGGCCGGCGGTAGTTTTAAGCAACGAACACACTGATTTCAAGTGGGAACAGCCAGGTCGTGCAAAGCATGACGCGGCCTATTGGACGGGAGGTTATCTCGTGCATGATCTCACGCGAGACCAGGCGCAGATCAGTGTCACTAATGCCGTCCGGCGCATTGTAGCATTGGCTGAGACAGACGTGATCTCGGGCCGAGACAACCCCCATTATGAGGATGATGCTGCTTTGATCTTCACCGCCGCGTTGGCCGCTGCTTACGGTGTAGCGGTGATGAAGATGGACAAAGAGGTTCGGCAAGTGAACCAAGGCGATAAGACGACTAGGGTAGAAGACAGGATCTTCGCTCATAGTCGGATTGATGACTTGCGCGGATTCATCCAGGACGTGAAGGAACGTCTGAAAGATACTGCCCGCACTTTGCCGGTTGAGGAGAAAAACACGGTTGAACGGGCTCGGCGGGTTCACGCTGAAGGAGATGCCATTCTCGACGGAGCCGGCAAACGAGTGTCTGAGACAGAGTCCCAAATCATTTACGGACATTCGGTTCTGCGAGCTCTCCAACGGGCCGGTTATACCAGCGCCTATTGGGTGACGATGGGAGATGAACGAGTGCGCGATTCCCATAATGAGTGTGAAGCGGCCGGTGCCATCCCACTAGGCCAACCGTTTCCAAATGGTCTGCTCTTTCCGGGCGATGCTGAGCACGGTGGCCCAGAGGAAATTTGCAACTGCTTCCCAGCTGATACACTTGTGCAGCTTCCTGGTTTACGAGCAGTCACCCGTCAAAGGTACAAGGGCGATCTCGTTGAGTTGCGATTTGCCAGCGGCCGCTGTCTCTCCGCTACGCCGAATCACCCGATATTGAGGGGTGACGGTAAGTGGATTCCTATTAACCTCTTCAACGAAGGTGATGATTGCATCAGCTGTGAGATTGGTAGGGAGCTCCCCAGCCAGCCATACAAAAATACAACACCAACCAAGATTTCCAAGGTCTACGACCTTCTTAATTCGATGGGGGTGTCTAAACGGAAAGTCGCATCCCCGATGGACCTCCACGGCGATGCGACCGATACTCAAATCGAGGTTGTATCCATAAAGGGGAGTTTGTCGGACCACATGGGGATTCCGAAGAATGAGCAAATTATAGAGTTCGGCTTCGCCCTTGCCAACATTACGAAGAAGAGATTGTTTAACGAAGGAGGAAGTGAGACATCGTTTATGCCCCCATTTCGATCGTTCGGATTCAATGAAAGGATGGTTGGTTCTTCTGGCGATGTTGGCAGCTTGTGCGTATCTTCTCTTTTGTTCCGTTGTCCTTCCATTGGCGAGGAGTTGATTGGCTTCTTGGCTTCCTCTCAAGATGACACCAACATTCATCAATCGATTGCTAATTGTCCATCGGCTGACTTTGAACAACTCCGCCAAGAAATTTATACTTTCCCCTTTAGTATAACGTTGGACAAGGTCGTTGGTATCAAGCGGTATTTTTTTCATGGTGAGGTATTTAATTGTGACACAGGAGCAGGATACTACACCGCCAATGGTATAGCAACGCAAAATTGCCGATGTTGGCTTGAAGGAGCATCAAAGCGATGATTTTTGTCTTAGACCTCAACGATAGGGAATTGCAAGGTTTTGATGAGCACATTATCAAAACCATTGAGGGTGCGAAGGCGCGAGTGCTCGCAGCCATGCGTGATCGGTTTGAGGCAATCGTCAAATCCAATTTTGGAATCATGGGACCTGACCGTCCTTGGTCCTGGGAGATGTTGGCTGAGTCCACCAAGCAGAATTACCGTAAAAGAAATCCGCCGGTTTTGCGGGAGTATGCTAGTTTGGAACTGACAGGTGCGATGAAGAATGCTATTATGAAGGGCGGAGTGGAAGGGGGTTCGACCACTGTCAGCCTGTCCAATGCTGATGTGCCTTATGCAACGGCACATCATTACGGAACGAAGAACCTTCCGGCCCGGCGGGTGTTTCCGGTTGACATAGATGACGAGGTGCTGCCATGGACGCAATCCGAGGTCTTGGCAGCGGCGCGTGATGAATTGAGAGATGCTTTGAGCTAATATGCCTTTGCCCGCACCAATTACGATTTCGACTCAGCTGAAGATGCTGCTTGACGTGCTTCAGCCATGGGCAAAAGAGCGAGATGGTTCAGCTAAAATCATCGCTAATCAGCGCCATATGTGGGAGGAGTTGGTCAATCTGCCAGCGGTACCAGCGGCTCCTCGCATTCTTATCATGTTTTCTGGTGAAATCTCACGTGGTTCATTCGCTGAATCCGGACGATGGCACCGCGTTGATCGAACCTGGGAGATTGTCGTTGTCCGCGGCCGTGGATTCAGCAATCTCAAAGATCCAATGTCCGGCGGGGCATACCAGCCTTTCACTGATTCACTTGAAGCAATACGAGACGTGATTCGAGTGATTTTGAATTTGAGTGAGGAGTTTCCGTTGGTCTATACTAGCATGAAACCTCTTTCCTCAGTCATGCCGTCGAAGGAAGCCGATGCCTACATGGATGGCACCGTGCTATCGTTTTCAACGGCCAATGACATCCCAGAGGTGCTTTTAGAGAACCCAGTCCAACCAGAAGAATAATATGGCTACCACAAACAATGCAATCACCGTCACCGGCGGACTTACCTGCTCAGCTCTTTCCAGTCCTCCGATTGGGGTAACTGGGGTATCAGCTTCACTTGCCTATACGGACGGTGATGCGGCTTCAGATACCTACGTCAATGTCAGCGCCACAACCACACCGGGCACGGCTCTCCATACGGACTTGGCGGCGGATGGATTTGTCTTTGTCTTTGTCCCGTCCGATGGACAGAAGGTGACGATTTATTCAGGAACGACCTTGATTGGGCCGATTCCGCCAGGGTTCGGTGTTCCCATCCCAGTGGGAAGTGGCGTGGTTTTGAAAGGTGTCGTCGCAAGTGGGACGCAAATGGTCGGAGTCGTGGCGCTAAAGACCAGTGCCAACGCATAACGTAACAGTCAAAAGAAAAAGGAAAACACAATATGTCTTGGCCAACTACAGGAGCCGGTTCAGTTGCAAGCGGTTATTTGGCGAGTGGCGTCTCCACTTATTTCCGCTGGGGAACTGACGAAGCCATTACTGTCATCAACGGGGTTACCGTATCTGGTTTCCTCACCATCATGTCTATCAACCAGAAACGGAAGAAAGAGGACATGGAATGGCCGCAAGGAGACGGCGTTCAGGCCGGTCGTACTCAAATCATCCACGGTGTGGTTTGGGAAGCCCGTGTCCGTGACGACACCCGTATCACCGGTCTTCCGACCGAAGGAACCAGTGGAACTATCGTTGACATGGCTGGTCTGCTTGGTGCCGTTGGCGGGACCTACACCGCCTACCTGCTGACAGCCGATTATGATGCCGCTTTGAAGCAGCCAGGCGAACGGGTTCTGGTATTTGAGCGCATCAAGCTGATTGAGGGGTAAACCAAACCAGACCGCAATAGCAGAACACACCAAATGAAAACCAACACGGAATTACCAAAGGTACCAAAAGCAATTCAGGAAACAATGGATCGTCAGCGGGCGGAAGATGCGGCCGGCGCACGAGCGGCGGCTACTCCTCTGCCCGGGCCGGCCCGGGATATCTGGAAACCGTTGCCTGATATTATCGTCGGTCCGCACCGGATTCGGCCTTTCTACGACATTGATTTTGAAATCCTCCAGCATCTGAAACACCCGCTCTATGAGTTCATGATGAGTGCGCTTCATCCGAAGACAGGGGACAGTGGAGAAGAGGACTTCATGCCAGTCGGACAACAGGGGCGTGAACTGGCACTTCTTTTCACCGTCACTCCAGATGAAGCTGAAGCAATGATGAGTCAGGGGACTTTCAGTGATGAGGCCCGGGCGCGATTTCGACGATATAACGCCATTCAGCTCATTGAAATCACCAAGGCTGTATCAACGCAGATGGCTTTGTATTGGTCGCCGGCAGTGGCGTATGGTCCGGTGAAGCAAGGTGAGGGTGAGGGGGTTCAAAGCGATGTTCACCCCCCGTCTTCGGAGCCATCGACGGTTTTGGTTGGTTAATTGAGAAGCGGTGCCGATTGGCGAAAACTTACGGATGGACGGACGACTACATTCGCAAAGGCATCACTGGAGCCAAGGGATGGGTCTATGCTAACTGGGCCCGGGAGAATGAAATGACGGTTTTCGGTGCGATAGAAGAAAGAAAGAGTGATGGTTACGTTGCCCAAGAACGGAGAAGAATTTTAGCAGATGGCAAATAAGAATGAAATAGCAGTTGAGCTTCGGCTGATCCTTGATCGGTTGCGCGGTGATATTCGCCAAGCCGCCCAGGCGATGAAAGCTGGTTTGACTGGTAGTTTCAAAGACACGGCCCGAGATACTGAGAAGGCGGCGGGCGCGATGGACAAGATGGAACGCTCGACCAAGAAGGTGAGCGATCGTATCCGAGAACAGAAAGCCGCGTTGGATGCCTGGCGAAAAAGTCTTCCTCCGCCAAATGTAACCATTTATGGTGAAGGAGGTGGAAATCGATCTACCTCTCCTTCAACACCAGTATCTATTCCTAGAGGAGGGTATGGTCTAGCTACGAAGCCCCCAGGGGCATCATCAAATTCTCCTCCTATTACACCCCCTCCCATTATGCCGCCACCGATACCCGGTGGAGCCGGAGCAGGGGGCGGGGGTGGTTGGCGTGGTATTTTGGCAACGGCATCACAGATAGGGAATGTCATTACCGGAGTGGCGGCTTCATTTTATTTGATTCGTCGTGCCGTCAATATCGTGTTGGAACCGCTTAGGATGTTCGCACGGAATGTGATGAATGCGGCCGAGGCAGCGCGATCACTTTATGCTAAGACATTGGCGAGTGGTGGTTTACCAATTGGCTTTACGGCCCATCGGTCTAGCTTGTCGGCGGTGATTGGTATTGGTGAAGATCAGGTCTATCAATACGCTTCGGCGGTTTCTTACTTGAATTCACAGTTACGGCATTCGACCACTATCATATCTGAAACCACTCGAATCAACACGGCCACCGCGTGGAGTTTCAAAGCAATGGGGTTGAGCTTTACCGCCATCTGGGCCAAGATTGCCGTAGCGATGGCACCAGCTTTGCAAGAACTGGCGAATCTCATCCGGCACATGAATGAGTTCGTGGTAGATACATTCGCCTTCAATTATGTCATCGTGTCAGTTGGCAGAACTTTTTGGGGACTGTCAAAGATACTTGAAGCGGTAGCAATCGCTTCTGAGGGCTTTACTGTCGCCATGCAAGGACTAGTAGATTTGTTCACTGGAAGTCCGGCAAACATATTTGGCAAAACAAAGAATTTGTTCAGTCAATGGATGGAGCACACCAAGTCTTTTTTCACCGGGGGTGTTAAAGAAGCCCCAGCTCCAACGGTATCGACCCAACGGTTGCCGGGTTCACCTTGGGAACGGATGGGCTTGGTGATTGGAAATGCTGGGGGTGTGAACTATTCTCAGCAAATTGCACATAATACACGTCGGTCTAACCTTTTACTTGAACGAATTGCCAGCAACTTTATGCCTCGCAGTGGAGGAGCCGGTTTTAGTCCAAATACCGCCATGCCATGAAGACATTAACGATTTCAGCTGTTACTACGACACGGGCCACTGGGACTCTCACCTCTGACAACACCAATGTCTCTAACGGTGACACGGTTACCATAGGGACGACGGTTTATACTTTCAAAACAGCTTTGACGCCAACTGAAGGTGAAGTGTTAATTGGTACCAGTGCTGATGCGAGTCTTCTTAATCTGACGAGGGCGATTAACCACACCGGAGAACCTGATGTGGATTATTCGTGCGCGGCAGCGAATGAAGATGTGATTGCGGCAAATTCTATCACATCTCATGCTTTTGCCGTTACCGCCATCGTCCCAGGCACTGTCGGCAATGCGATTGCAACGACCGAGACGTCATCACATCTGTCATGGGGAGCAGCGACACTGGCAAGTGGATCAGATTCTGTTTCAATCACAGGGGCATTGTCAGATGCGACCTACACCCAGCCGGCGCAACGACTCACCATCAACGAATATCCTACTGGGAATGCAAGTTGGTCACGTAACATCCGAACCACGTCAGATGGCACGATGGTAATGCGAAACGGAGCCGAATCGGTCATTGTTACGTTGACGTCGCTAGGACTAATGGCACTGGCATTGGAGCCTTCTCTTACGTGGGATCCGCGCATTGATGATTCTGATCAACCTACTGATGCCTCTTGTGTCCATTCCAGCACGGCAGCATCGTTTTCGGTAGTGGCGTCAAGTGAATTGACAAAGTCGTACCGCTGGGAATACCTGGCGCCGGCAGCAGGGACAATCACCTCTGACAACACCAATGTCTCTAATAATGACACAGTGGTGATTGGAAGCAAGACCTACACTTTCAAAACCACCCTAACCCCAACTGAAGGAGAAGTGTTGATTGGGGCTGATGCTGATGCCAGCCTTCTTAACTTGATACGGGCGATCAACCATTCCGGCACGCCTGACACTGATTACAAGTGCGCCGCAGCGAATACGCAGGTCTCAGCTGCGACTGCTGTAACCTCTCATGCTTTTGCCGTTACGGCATTGACAGCCGGCTCAGCGGGCAATGCGATTGCAACGACCGAGACATCGTCGCATCTTTCTTGGGGGGCTTCGACGTTGACTGGTGGCGGATGGACACCGGCAACTGGAACCATCAATGGTTGCGCCTACACCAACGACACGACAGCGACGCTAACCTGCACGCCAACCACTACCGGTCAGACGGGTTTGTCGCATCGTTGTCTCATCACCACCTCCAAGGGTGTCACAGCGACTGATTCAGCTGAACTAACCATTACTTGATATGCCTGAACTTCCTTCATGTTTTGATCGGGCCGATGGAATAGATGGGCGTCCAGGCACTCCAGCGCCAGAGGATTCTATTCTTAACACATCACCGTTGGGTGAAGGTGTTGAGAATATACCAATTGAAGAGGATCCGGAATCACCTGAAATCGAACGAGCTGAACAGGCCACCATTTCTAAGAATTATCGGATGTCTTGGGATGAGGCTCTCAATCGAATTGTTGGACTAGGGCGTGGCACACTTCTGAGGGATTCTAGTGGTAACGTCACCAAGATTCTTTCTTGCAAAATCCAACGCCTGAAAGGTCAAGCAGCTCGGCTGATTATCGTAGCCGAAGGGGTATCATTTGATAGTCCGCCGGATGAGTTTCAAATCATCCCAGTCGAGCTCAGTGTGAACTTGCTCAAACACCCTCGCTATATTAGCGCCTTAGAAGGTAACACCGTCACTGAAAACAAATTGAATCAGCAGGTTATCCGACGGTTGCAGGATTACTTTGAGAATCCGTCGTCAGCCATGCGGGATGCAATTACTCAGCAGATTTGGGCATCGCTTACCTTTCCCGGGACGATAGATGGATCTGGTAACCCCGTAAGTGATGGTGATACACTGGTGAAAGATTGGGATGGAGAAGCCATCACCATTGAAACGATTACAGGTACTCAATTTGCTAAGGCGGCGGCGCTGGAAATCATTCAAAAGTATTGGCGCAATGAAGAGACCCCATACATCGTTGGTTATCAGATCACTTGGTCATCGTTTTATTTCCGACCACAGTATTTGAATCCGGGCGGATATGTGGAAGATCCCATCTATGATGCCACCCCGCAGTTGCCTGACTATTTTTGGTCACCTGATTTTCCACCTTCGACCAATACCATCTTTGATTTGTTGAGCGAGTTCAATCCACAATGTTTTTCAAGGAATGGACTGCGTGGTGGTCCAGTTCAGATCTCATGGCTTCGCAAAGCTGACCAGCAGGACTACCAGAGGACCTGGTTTAAGATAGATCGAACCTGGATTGGTTCACCGATTGGTTTTTGGGATCCGCAGTTTTTTAGTGGTGATCGAGCTCCGCTTTCTGCTAGTGACTACGTCTACACATCGCCGTCGCGCAATCCTCCGCTAGATGTAGGCCAGGATCGGACCATTATCAAAGAATGAAAGGGGCAAATCCACTTCCGAGAATAGGGCTTCCTCGATTGCATGAAGGATCAGGATTGCGATCTGGACGAGACAGTGATGTGACGGCGAAACTTTGGCAGAAGGTGCTCCCAGTTGATCAGCAACTCTATCGAGCTTGCCAGGCAATTGAGGAATTGCAACGCCAGTTGAATCGTTTACGTCGTCGATCTGGTGGTGAGAGCATAGGAGGAAAGGATCCGGTATGGCTGCCGTAAGGTTGCTGGCGGGCGGGGAGCAGGCCTCGTATTCGTATGTGCGCGACCTGTGGCGGGAGTTCGACTCGAAACTGTCACAGATGCTTTCTGGGAAGTCTTTCCTTGTAGGTCAGTTTGGCAAGGGTGACTCCGACCTGGGCGCGATGTCGGCGAAGTTGATGGGGAAGTGCTTCTTCTTTACGTCTGGGGATACGCGCTACGTGAACAACGCGCCGGGTTTTATTGCGGATGGCGGAGGGGCGCGCAATTACGATCACACCCAGTTCGAGCTGGCGCTGGCGGCGGTGGTGGTGACGGACTGGGATGAGGTCAACAAGGTGGCGAATATCGAGCGGGTGGATGGCTCGTGGTATGCGGGTTTGCCGCAGGAGGAAGCGGTGGGGTTCTTCGAGCACAGCCTGGCGGTGCATTCGATTCCACACACGGGGGCTGGTGATTCCGGGGACGTCCCGTATTACGTGCGGGAGGCGGCGATTGGGTATCTGCATCCACCGCCGGAAAAGCGGCTGCGCTACGGCCTGGCGGAGATTTTACTCGAAGGCGTGACGACATTGGTGTTGCCAGGGACGAGCAAGTACGACTGTTACCGGCTGCACAATTTGAATTTTACGGAAGCGACGGTGGAGCTGGCTGGGGAGACGGAGAATCTGACGGTGACACTGGCGGCGTTTGATTGCCGGACGGTGCGGCGCCAGCGGGACGGAAATTTCGAGTTAACGGGTTGGCACTATTTTTTCCCGCCGCGGGGGGCGGAGACGTTTCCGCGGGGGGATCCGCGGTTGCCTTGGTTTCTGCCGACCAAGACGATTGATGCGGCCAACGACATCAATGACACGTATGTCAGCGCGGAGCAGGGCCGGGCGGCGAATTCGATGGCGGCGAACAACCTGACGAATCCCAGCATCATCTGCGATTGGGTGAACCACTTTGACCCGGAGAATCGCAAGGCGGATTACGCGCCGTGCCTGCATCGGGACCGCGACGCAACGGGAGCGGAGGAGGACATCAGTGACAAGTATCTGGAGTTGTTCGGCGATCCGGGCGACCCGGCGACGTTGCTTGGGGACCTACTGCACCACAAGGGGCGCATCGTCATCATCCGCAAGTCGCTCACGGAAACGGACCCGCTGACGAGCCAGCCGGTTATCACGCGGGACGAGGTGACGTTCAACGGGTATGCGACCATTGTGGCCGATTTCGCGGAGAAGCTGTTGAGTGTGACGGAGGACGTGGACGGCAATCTGGTGATTGACAACGACGACCCGGACAACGACGTGGACCTGTTGCCGATCGGGACGAATCTGTTCAAGACAGGCGAGAGTTCGCCGACGATTGTGACGCTGCCCCATACCATCGAAGCGGCGGTATTTGAAACGACGGAGGCGGGCGGCCTTGGTGGTTACACTTTGTCGGCCACGGCGGACAACGTGGTGCAACAGCGCAGCGTTGCGGAGACGACGGACGTGAAGCACGAATACATCATGGAGGCGGACGGCGATATTGTGGCCCATGATTACACGGCGACGGACACGGAGAAGGTGATGAGCGGGGCGTTGACGCGCTCCGCCGCGCGGGTGATGGCGGGGATTCATGCGGTGACCGTGGCGGACCTGTTGGACTTGTCCTGGTGGGGCGACGACGCGTTACCGAACCAGAGCAACGACTGGGTGACGTTCAGCAACGTGCGGCTGTTGCTGACGTGGGAGGGTTTGGTGTTGCGCTTCACGGAGAGCATCGCCGGGTATCCCAACCTGGAGGCGGATTATTTGTCGGGCCGGCGATTCGGTGGCGCGAAGGAGCGGAGGATTTGGTTTCGCTCGCACGGCTGGCCGTATCATTCACCGACGCTCGGCGGGTGGACGACGGGCTGGCTTTCGCCGCGCAAGGGACGGTTCACAACGTCGGTGGATTACGATGCTGAGGAGGTGGGATTATCGGGCGCGGACTTCGCGGTGTCGCGGTTGAGAGTGACGGAGCAAGCCATCACCGTGTTGCGGAGGATTCGGAACGCCTCGACGCTGGCCTCGCAGGGGGATACCTGGCTCGCGACGCCGAACGCTCGTTTCTGGCACGCCCGGTTCATGGACAATTTTTTGCTCTGGCTGGAGGAAGGTCAGTCGGATGCCGGCTACTGGAATATCCGCAGCTATCTGCTCGCCCCGCAGGATTTCACGGACGATCCGGCCGCCTCCAGTGATTTGTTTGTGTGCATGGCATTGCTGCCGGAGCATTACAACGCGCTGGCGACGACAGTTAATTCTCTGACGTCGGCGCTGCCCTTGAATGCGTTCTCGCTGCGCTGGGTGATTGGTGGGGATGTCTGCTGGCTGCCAGAGATGGGGCGTTACAGCAATGTGGGGAATAGCAATCCGGTGCCGATCACGGAATGGACGGAAGTGCCGGCGTCGAGCGACAGCAACTTTGATATTTTGCTCGCGGAGTTTGGGGTGACAATCCGGGACAAGACTGATTTGCCGTCGTGCCCGGACACGTTGACGGTGAAGTATAACATCAACGAGGGCATCTCCATCACCGCCGACAACTTCAGCGGGCCAGACGGCAGCGGTTACATGACGGGGGATTTGCACTTGAGTCTTTCGGTGGAGGACAACACGGAATGGTACTACTCGACGGCCAACCCACTTTATCCGACCGATGCGGATTTGGACCCGTTCCGCTACATCCCGGTGGGCGGGCCAAACATGCAGACGGGGTACGATGACTACAACTGGGTGACGATTGAGGACATCAAGACGACGTTTGGCCAGTGGGGAATTCCGGTGCTGGGCGTCCAGGTGTGCAAGCCGCTGAACCTGGTGGAGTTCTCGCGGGCGGACGCGACGTTCAACTGGAGCAATCTGGGGCCGGTGGACGATTCTTTCAGCATCATCGCGGATGTGATTCCCGATCCGCTGCCGTCGCTGGCGGAGGGGAACGACAATTTTATTCCGCTGGAAACGCCGGAGAATTACAAGAGCGGGCTGATGTTTGCGCCGGCGATCATTCGCGGCGAGGACTCGGCGTTGTGGAAAACGCTGGGCGGCGTCGCGCCAGGCAACCAGATCAAGACGAACATTGATTCGGTGGGCGATACCCAACTGCTGATCCAGCCAGGGTTAAACGCATCGCATCCGATCATCACGTACACGGGCAGCTACAACCTGGGACTGGAGGCGTTGTGGGTGGTGAATCCGCCATCGCGCGATCCGGACGACTGGCCGGCGAACTACGCCTGGTGGTGGCTGCAACTGCCGTATGACGATTTCTACAACACGCTGAAGAATACGGTGACGTGGGGCATCATCTCGGAGAACTGCCGGCTGACGGTGGCGCTGGTGAAACGAAATTACTGGGAGCGTCCGGTTTCCTGGGTGGACGCGCCGAGTTTCTGCGCGGCGGTTTACGCGGACGACATCCCGTGGACGTTCACGGCGGCGTCGGGAGTGCTGGAGCGGATCACGAGCCAGCCGGGCGTGTGGACGGACGTGAAGCCCACGGCGAGTCAGCCCTTTTGGGGCGACGGTTTGTATGACCTGACGGACGTGTTCATCTCTTTGACATGATTTCTTATGTTGTAGAATGATACATGAGGTGTAATATGAACTTGAGACAGATAAACGGACACCATGTCCTTATGAAAAGAATCGCTGTTTTTTTACTTTTTTTGATGGTGGTTGCCTCTCATGGAGCAGACATGAGATTTGACTTTAGCGGATTCAACGCCTATCCTGCCAGTAATCGATGGATGACATTGCAAGCCCTCACTCCTTTGCGGGGAAATGTCATCAACTACACGAGCGACACGAGCGGCATCAAAATAATCAGCAATCTGAGTTCAGGGTATTTTTCGGTCGTCATCAAAGCGAAGGGAAATGCGTCTGAGATTCCCTTCCAGGTCTATGTGACTGCGACTGACAGTGGGCTGCTGGAAGCGAGCAATCGAACTTCAGTGGCTGGGGTTCAAACGTATCCATCAACCGGCGCCGCAGCTTGGACCATCCAGGCATCAGATCAAAAATATCAGAGTATTCCAACTAACAACTCAACGGCAAGTGATGGACAGGTCATTTCAAAGACAGGTGACAAGGCCAAGTGGATTGACATGAGTGGCGGTGGTGGGGGCGGAACAACCTACACAAATAATTCTGACGGGCTACCTGGTGTGGTGGTCGGTGCGGGCATTGGCACAAATTATGCTTCCATCACTGCACCATTGGCCGGAACGAACGAAACTCGGGCCGTGACTCATACGAATGCCGCCAATCAGTTTCGAGGAAAATTACTTTGGACGGATGGGACTACTTTACTAGATACTGCCGATGGATTTTTGAAAACCACGGGTGGCATACTGGTGGCGGATATTCAAGGAACCTCGCTTAATGACCCTGACACCGGAGCGGATTCCGTCTTGTGGGGCAATCGAACGCTCAGTAAGGATGACGGAGCGACGACTTCTCTTGATTGGCAATTATTACATTTGAACGGTGCGTGGCGACTGGATACCGCCGAAACAAATACTGCTCTGACCGGCGGCGTGCTCGCGGCGGATGCCAACGGGAAACGCAAAATCGCCACGCTTTCAGGTCTGTCCTGGGATGGATCATCTTTAACTGTGAATTCTGGCGGACCTCTTGTAGGAGATGGTAGCGGCCTGAGCAACGTCGTCAACGCCTCAATCCCCATGTTCAACTCCATATCGAACATGATCGCCGCTTCGGTCACGAACAATGAAGTCATCGTCAACAGTTACTGGGGCACCAACCATAGTCCGGGTCGTTTCCGCCTGTTCACTGGCACAATGACAACCAACCTCGGGACGATCTTCACCAACGGCGTTTCGGGAGGTTATCGCGTGCGGGTCGAGTGGTTGCAACGCACGAATGAGTTAAAGCTGGAATGGTTCGGCACATGGCCGAACCAATACGATGTTACATCCGGCTTGCGCGATCAATCCGACCGCGTGCAGGCGGCCATTGACGCAACACCCGGAGATCAAGGGGTGCTGATTATCCCGGAGTATTGGATAACGATTACCAATTCACTGGTGTTCACCAACTGGCGTGGGGCTTATTTCGGCGGCGCGACAGCGGCTACCCGGAGGCCGGGCTACCGTTACTGGCCCTACCCGGTTTCAGGCTTCAACTGGAATGGCCCGACCAATTTGGCGATGATAAAACAGCACAATGTCGGACACACTACTTTTGCCCATTTCGGGCTGGATACCCGCCCGCCAGCACAGGCGGCTTACTGGTCGAACTATGCGACGCTGATGATTGACGCAGACCAACTGACGGGTCACATCACGACGACCTCGGCCAACCGATATTCGGGAATGATGTTTCGTGAGCGGGGCACGAACGCCGGTCTGGTGGGGGTTCGTATTGCCAATACGTCGTGGGACAACTGCGAGTTCTTCCATTTTGAAGATTGTTACTTTGCCGGCAGCGGGGCGTCAGATCGGTCTCAATACTGGATGGCAACAACGAACATTGGCGCGGCGACCGCGATTCAGGTGGGGGGAAATGGCGGTGGCGCGAACTCTTTCAGTCATACGCTAACCCGGTGCGGTTTCGATAGCTGGCAATACTTCGTAAACGGAAACGGCAACTGGTATGTGCAGAACTGCTACGGCACGGCGGCGGGCGTTCGCGGGTATCATTTTACCGGAAATGCGGCCTCTTACCTCATAGGCGTCAATGATGAAGGCGATCGGCAGTTCGCTTACTCCACCGGCCCGTTGTATCTGGAGAGTTGCCGAATTGCCCTCGTGTCTCTGTCCGTTTCCAACATCGCGGCTGTGGATGGACCGCAGATCACGATGAACAATTGCGTTTACAACAACGATCCGAGCGGGAACACCCCATCCGTCACCAACTCGTATAATGCCACCGGGCGCTATTCCGGGCGCAACAATACACTTGCGTCAGTCAACAACGACGCGCTCTCCATATCCAGTTGGCGGTTCAGTTCTGCGTTCAATTCCCTTGGCGACTTCGGAACGATTGCGGCGAACAACAACATCCAATCGTTCCCGATGAAAACGCCATCGGCGCTCTCGCTGACGAACAAGGTATGGGCTGACTATCTGGACTCCGCGACGTGGCCGTATTTGACGCTGATGCCGAGCAACGGCTCTCTGGCCGTTGGCAGCCCCGGCGGCAATGCCGTTCTCAGCGTTTTTAATACCGATCCCGCAGTGAAGTATCACTACAGCTTCGGCGACGCTGTTAAAACTATTCGCCATCGCGGCTACGCGGGCGGAGCGACGACGTATGCCGAGGTCAACGGGCTGAGTCAGGGATGGCAGATCATTCAGTCGACCAATGCGGTGTTTAACCTCAAAGCTGGAAATGCCAACAGCACGATCAACTTCCAAAGCGGCTACGGAAGCATAACAACCACTGGCGACGTTGCTGTTGTGCGTTTTGAAAATGATGGTCGGGTGAGATTTCCGAATAATACCAACGTTGAATTCGTTGGGCCAATCCACGGCGGAGTGCTCCGCGCCACGAACCATCTGACGCTGTTCACAAATGACACGCTGGCCAGCCTTGGCGCCACGCCCACGCGGTATGGCCAAATTTCGCTGGTGGATTCCAATGCCACGCTGCTGGCGGCGACCGCCACCACGAGCGGCACGCTGGCCTGGGCCGGCACGAACAGCATTCCCACGACGGCCAGCCAGGTGGTCGGCAAATTCAGCGGCACGCCCACCGGCTCGTTGTTCCTGCGCGACGACGGCACGCTGGCCGCGCCGAGCGTGGGCGGCGTCGCATGGGGCGCAATCAGCGGCACGCTCAGCAGTCAGACCGATCTCCAAACCGCGCTGGATGGCAAAGCCACGATCGCCTCGCCAAACCAGTTCACTAAGACGAATGCGTTCGATGCCTTGCGCGCTACCAACATGGCCCAAGGTGTAAGCTCCGCTCTCGTCGGCTGGGTGGCGGACACTAAACTGTTTACAACAGGGAGCGTCGTGGTGGCTGGTTCACAAATCAGCCTGAGCGGCACGGATGGCGCGTTGCTTTACAACAATGCCGGCGGGGTGGACTTCGCTGACTGGAGTGTGTTCAACTCGCAGGGCGGCACGCTCACCACAAACAACGCCACGCTTTCCGGCCTCACGAAAGGCAACGGCGCGCGCGGAGTAATCAATGCGGATTGGAGCGATGTGCAGGCGCTCACGAGCAATCCGATTCTCACAAACAACCACAGCGCCGCCGTGGTGTTCGGCAACACCATCACCAGCACGCAGTCCACCAGCGGAAAATTTGTGTCCAGCGGCACCGGCAGCGGCACAATCGAATTGAAAGATGCCACGCCTACGTATGGGGCGCGCATCACCGCGGCAGCGGTGATGACGACGAACTTCAACTACATCCTCCACTCCAATGCCACCGGGGGCGTTCTAAGGGCCGTCCCGCGCTCGGACTCACCGACGAACTTGAACCTCGTGCCAATTGCGGATCCAGCAACGTCGCGGTTCGGCCTTCCGCAATTTCTAGGGACCGATGGCACCTCATTCCACTGGACGAACGCCAGCGCGTTCGGTTTCAAGCGCACTTTTGCGATCATCCCAACCAGAGATGCGAACTTCACATCCATCGGATTGACTTCGCCCAATTCCACAGGAACGCCCGCGGCCATCGCGGCCGGCAGTTACCATGCCGGAGTGCGCGTCTATTCCGCCGGCACCACCGGCTCGCAGGCGGGCTATCTCACGGGCGCTTACGTGTTCGGATATGGCCAGCCTTATGACGTGTCGTTCGTTGTCGCTTCCACAAACTGGTCGAGCGCCCGCTCCTACCTGGGATTGACATCCACCACGTTGGGCAATCTGGTGAATGACCAAGCGCCAACCACTCGGCACTTCATCGGTTTTAGGGCGAGCACTAATTCGGTGAACTGGCAATTCGTCACCTGTGGCGGCTCTGGACTGACCGCGACGGACACGGGAATTGCGTTTGCCAACAACACGATCACCCGCTTGCGGTTCATCTGCGATGGCTCGACGACTGCCATCGGCTACATCAACGGCGTGAGTGTAGCGACCAATCTGGCAAATTTGCCCGCCCAGGGAATCGGCCCGGTGTGGGGCATCCAGACGTTGGAAGCGGTGGTCAAGGCGGTGGACATTTACAGCTTTTATGGTGAAGCGAGTTTTTAGTTGGCTGTGGCTGGCGGTGGCGCTGACGGCGCGCGCGGACCTCTCGCTCTCCGGAAACGGAAGCGTGAGCGGGGCCGTGAGTCTGAGTGCCATCGTGTTGCCGGATCCGCCCGGCGCGATCCGAGCCACGAACACCGTGGACTATTGGCTTAACTTCGAGCAGGACGGCCTGCTGACGACGGCCAAGCTCACGAACAGCACTTCCACGTCCGGATGGTTCAGCTTCAGCGCGACGCCCGATACATCGATGTTGTTTACCAATGAGGCCGCCAAGGCGCTCCACTCCTACGTGAAGGTGGGTGGAACGGTCTATGACGACGTCGGTGGCACGCGCGGCTTGAAGTGCGACCTGAGCATCACCAACACCGATTATATCCGCATGTCGTTGCCAGACGGTTACGACGAAATCGCCATTGCGGGTTTCTTTAAGACCGATCACCAGTTTGTGAACTTCAACAATTACGACTGGTTGATGACGGAAACCAACAGCGGGCAGGAGTTCGTGAGCGCGAGCTTGAAGCAGTTGACGTTGCGCGCCCACACCAAATGTGACCAGCTCAGCGGCGGCGATCCCGTTTCCTTCAGTGCAAATCAATGGTATTGGGTTTGTCTCACCGCCAAGCGCTCTGACTACGGCCGGGCCTACATCTACTCGACGGCCAACTGGCAGTTGGTCGGCAGCACGGCGCTCGCCGTTTGTAACTTTGGCTTTAACCGCATGTTGCTCGGCGGCATTGAAAGCCATGGGGCCATTACGAACGCGCATTATTGGTTGGATAATTGGGTGATCAAACTCGGTTCAAGCACGCCCATTCCACCGTGACTTTATGACCACGAATCTCGGACAACTCTTGCAGGCGGTGGACGTGCTCGATGAGCAGGCCCGGCTGGCGCGCGGCCCCAATTGGAATGAACAGGTGCTCGCTCACCAACCGCTACAATTTGCAATGAATACCTTCTGCCAACGCCTGCTCAACCGGCTCGCCCCCGTAGGCTGGGAGGATGAAGCTGGTTTTCATTACGGACCGGAGCGCGGATCGCTGAACCCGCTACGCATTAGCCGCTGACCACTGACTATTGACCACTGACCACTGACTTTTACTCATGGCCGATAACCTCATTGAAATCCTGATCAAGTTCGGCCTCGACAAGTCGAAGGCCGAGGAGGCTTCGCGCGAATTGCGGCGGCTCGGCGAGACTTCCGCCGCCTCCGGCAATTGTGCGGCTGTCGTGGGCTACATCAACGGCGTGGCGGTGAAAACCAATGCGACCTATTTGCCGGGCGCGACCATGACAACATCAATGACCACCTACACGACCGAGAATGTCGCAAAGGGTTATTGTTTTTACAAATATTTCCGTCGCCAAGCATTGACGCCATAATGAAAACTTTCCTGCTGTTTTACCTTTTGTTGCTGGCTGCGCCTGCAAACGCGCAAACCAACGCGCTGTTTATCGGTGCGCCCGCGTCCTCTTGCGTGCTTCAGTGGAATTACCCGGCTGCCGAGACGCATAGTAATTTAAGCTTCACTGTTTACACGTCGCCGAGTCTCAGCATCCCGCACACGAACTGGATGAGCGTAACAAACTTTAGCAGCCTGACAAACTTCACGACGATCAATGGGACGAACATTTACTCGGTGCGTGTAGGCGTGTGGTATGGCACTCAGTTCCATGCTGCAACAGCAGACGATACGTTTTGGGGGAAAAGTTTTTTCTCCAACGACGCGTGGACAAATCCGCCTCCACGCCTTGAAAATCGGCTAAGAATCAATTCGCCATGACGCAGCCCCGCCGACAATTCAAAATTGATTGGGCGCGAACGGCGATTGTGCTGATGATCTTCGACCTGTTATTCGCCTTCACCCAACTCAGCAATTCGGAGCGAGTCCGCAATGAGGATTTGCGGGTGCTTGTGGTTTCCATTATCTGCGCTCGAACGCTCTTGATGTTTATCCTTACTGGTGTTTGTGTTACCTACATTCGGAGCAATGAAAGGCGCCAATGATCGAATGGACGGAAGAAGCTATCACCTTTGCCAAGCACGCCATCCTTGCGGCAGTGGGCGGACTTGTACGCGAACTGGCCAAGGGCGGAAAGCACACGCTGGCCGGCTGGATCGGCGGCGCATTGGTGGGAGTGTTCACTGGCTTCTTGGTCGGATTGATTTGCGGACACTACAACGTCGAGCCGAAAATGACTTGGGCCATGTCCGGCTTGGGCGGCTACATCGGCACGCCATTGCTTGACCTGATGGGCGCTATCGTGAAACGCTTCGTGCGGCGCAACATCATTTACCCGGACAAACCACCGACAACATTGAAATGAAAGAGTGGGCATCAAAATCATGGCAGACCGCGCTGGTGTGGAAGCTGGCCATCGTCAAGGCTGTGCTGTTTTCGTTGGTGACGTTGGGGGCAGCGTGGCAGGTAGCTACCGCCGGCATGGATTTCGGCGCACTCTCATACTGGGATCGCGTCAACATCGTTGTCGGCATCCTTGTGTTGTGGGGCAACCAGATGATTTCATTCTTCGATAAGACCGCTTCGCAAATTTCCAGTGGACGCCCGCCCATTGGCGCGACGGGTGACACCGAACTGCTAAAGCGCCAGAGCCAACCCGAGAACGGATAACCACCATGAAACCAACACTGTTTGCCTTAATCATCATCATCGTTCTTAGCTTAACGCAGGGCTGCGTTCTGCTGAAGAATCAGGAGCAATCCAAGCTCATCGCCGAACGCGCCGCCTATCGCATTTCCCAGCAAGTGCTGAAGCGTCACCCCGAATGGAGGGAGCACTTCGAGAAGGCGCGGGCGGAACTGGCCGCGCTTCAGGCGCAGCCGAAGCTGGACGCGCTGGCCGTCGTGGAGATTCTTGACCGGCTGCCAGAGGATGCGCTCGGCGCTGACGGTGCGTGGATCATCACTGATGCGGCGACACTAACGATTATGGTTGTTGGCGATCCTGCGCTAAAGCCGGAAGCAGAGGCACAGGTGCGTGCGGTCGTTGCCGGCCTCATTGCTGGACTGGATCGGAGGCTGGCTACACCGTGAAGCTGCTGCCATTTATTGCCCTGCTGGCGCTCACCGGCTGCCAGACCTACCACGAGCAGTTCGTGTACTTCAGTCCGACTGGCCAGACGAATCACATCGTTAACGTGGGATTCACGTCCTGCCTCATGTTCGGGGCGGCGGCGCGGCTCAAGACCGAGACGCAGACGGGTGAATTCATTCGCAACGTGAACGCGGATGGGCTTATTACCAAGCCCGACGCGGATTCGATCAGGGCGATTACCGAGGGCGTTGTGAACGGATTAAAGAAAGTTCCGTAGGAAATGCCATCACGGCATTGATCTTTCGTTTAGCTGACGCGAGCGAGTCAAAACTCCAGATGGTTGCTTCGCGCACAATAGCCTCATTGGTTATCACCACTATCCTGCGGATTATGTGAGATGGGAATTGCTCCGCTGTGAGTGATGCCATCTTATTCCTCCGCTTTCGGTCTAGCTCCCAGCGGCGCATTGCCATTCTTTTTCCGCGCTCGCTGGCTGCCTTAACTTTTCTCCGAATGTAGTAGGACTCACTCATTTACGCTCATCAGGCATCTGTTTAGATTTGCATATCTGCTTGTTATGCCTCACTGAGCGCGGCTCCCGTAAAAGATGGCGCAGCCGTGCCCAAAGCGGCACCGCTGCGGTTGGGTTGGAAAAGATCACGCTCCGCGTCTGCCTCGCCCAATGCGAGATTCGCAGCCGCTTGTTTCCAGTAGCTCGCTTTAAGCTCCGCACCGACAAATCTCCGGCCATTCATCAGCGCGACCCATCCTTCGCTTCCGATGCCGGCGAACGGCGACAGAACCAAGTCGCCCGGATTACTCCAAAGAAGCATCGCACGACGGATTACATCGAGTTGCAGTGGGCATATATGCCGCTCGTCTTTGTCTTCGCGTGCGCTTCGATATTGGAGCGTGTCCGATGGGTCGATGTCCATCCACACCGGCGACGCCCACTGCTGCCACTGCTCAACCGGAAACTCTTCGTGCGTGTGCTCAATCGGCTCCGGATTCGCGCCATCCTTCCGCATCACGATGAGATAGTCCGGCAGACCTTGCCGACTCATCGCGGAGTCTTTTCGGATCTGCTTGTGTAGCAGCCCGAGTGCTTTCGTGCGCTGCATTTGCGTCACCGGGTCTTTCCAGATCGTGACGCGCGAATGATACACGAACCCTTCGGCCTCGAATGCCAGCCGGATTTGATTCGAGAAGTCTTTCAGACCGATCACGCCGTCCCGCTCTTTCATGCTTGGGATGTCGAAGCAATGGACGGCGACAAGTCGTCCCGGCATCATCACGCGGCCAAGTTCGCGGACAAGAAACCCGAAGTGCGCCGCGAACTCGGAATCGCTCTTGGCGTTGCCCATATCGCGGTCGCTTGCGGAATACGTGTAGAGGCTCGCGAACGGCGGCGAGAACACCGAAAATCCGACGCTGGCATCGGGCAACTTGCGAACAACCTCGACACAATCACCGAGGTGCAGTTCGTAGCGCGCTCCGCGCGCCACTTCTTCCACATAGGCGTCAGACGTTCGCCCTGTTCCTTTGATGTTGGCTTCATTGATTGAGTGCATGTGTTTGACCATTTCTTCAGCCATGCGCGCGGCATCGGATTCTTTTCGTTTGATGTTTGCCACGACCGCGCCCTCGGCGCTCGACGTGATGATATAGACCTTGACCTCCTGCTTTTGTCCGAAGCGCCAGCATCGGCGCACGGCCTGATAGTATTGCTCCCATGAGTCGGACAGCCCGACGAAGGCGACATTACGGCAGTGCTGCCAGTTCATCCCGAATCCGGCGATGCTCGGCTTGGTCACGAGCACGCGAATCTTTCCCGCGCTGAAATCATGGAGTTTTTGCGCCTTGGCTTCCGGTTTCTCGCTGCCTTGCACTTGCACCGCATCCTCAATCTCCGCTTCCAGCTCATCGGATTCAGAGTTGAGGTTGCACCAGATTAGCCACGGCTCATCCGAGCCGTTGACCATCGCTGCGCATTTCTTCACGCGGTCACTCACGCTTTCGCGGCGAGCTGCGATGCGCTCTTGGAGTGTCTGAGCTTCCATCGCGAACAGGAACTCTCCGGCGTTTTGATGCTCGATGCTGATTTGTTCCATGGTCAGCGGGGGCAACACAAACGCGCCATCGGAGTAGCCGAGATCGGATGGCTTGCGAATCATCACCGCCCACGAGCAAACCCATTTCCAGAACTCCGCTTCCGCATGGCCTTTCAGTCGCCATTTCGCCGTTTCGCCGCCATCGTGGACGAAGAACATCGAGAGCATTTCCGTGCGACTCATCGCGCCGACAAACTCCGCGTGATTGCCAAGCTCCATGTGATCGTTCGGTGCCGGCGTCGCAGTGCAAGCCAATCGAAACGGCGTCTGCGCGAACCGCTCAATTACTTCGCGGCGCGTTTTGCCGGCGAAATGCTTGATGATGCTTGACTCATCCAGCACGACCCCCGCGAACCGGGTGCAATCAAAGTGTTCTAGCATCTCGTAATTCGTGATCGTGATTCCCTCTTTCACGTCCGCGCCATCGCGGCAGTAGCGCACGAAGCATCCGAGTTTGGCGGCCTCATCAATCGTCTGCGTCGCTACGGCGAGCGGCGCGAGTATGAGCACGTCGCCTGGTATCTGCCGCGCCCATTCAATCTGCATGAACGTCTTGCCCATGCCACAATCCGCGAAGATACAAGCACGCCCCCGGCGAAGCGCCCACTTCACGATGTCGCGCTGAAACGGAAACAGGATTTCATGCGGTTCGCGTGGCGCGATTCCAGACGGATCGTGAATCACCGCCTTAGCCGAGAGAAAGCTTTGGTATCCGTCATCTGTATTCGACCGCGCACCGTCTCCGCCCCGCAGACAAACCACCGGAGACCGTGCGCTATCGCCGTTGTAATTCGGTGAGGCATAACCAGCGCATGCAGTCGAACGCGCCTCCTCTGTGCTGTTCACGCTTTGAGTAGTCATAGGATCAGGATTCCAATTCCCGGTTAGCCCCGGCGCGTCGCTGATGCGCATCGTTCGGCAACTTCACGATCATCCCGTTTATTCCGACGCGCTGGATCATGTCGTTTCGCTGCATCATTCGCACGGATTCTGGGAGCAGCGTCCGTATCATTCTGTTTGGACGGCAGTGTTTTAGTCCGCTCCAAAGCTGCCAGTATCCGCAAGGGTGATGGTAAAGGCTATATTCCGTTGCCGAACCATGCGCTCCAGCGAACCCGGCCTCCGCTTTGCGCTCGATGCTTGTAGTTGACTCCATAGTTCCTTTCACGCTCAACGCCCGCCGTCAGGCCGGGTCGCTGAGCTTGGGTCGTTAGACGCCAAGGCCACTCGCCCCGGCAATTCGTTGCTTTGCTGTTTTGGCATATTGGTTTTCCTTCTCGATTCCGATGTAGTGTCGGCCCTCTTCCATCGCGGCCAGACAGGTTGTTCCAGAGCCGCAGAATGGATCGAGTATCACGTCCCCGGTATTTGAGTATGTCCGCACGAGGTAGCGCATAAGCGCCACCGGCTTTTGCGTCGGATGGATTTGTTGCTGCTTTGACCAGTCCTGTTTGAAGTCGAGTAGCGTTGTTGGGAATCGCGTGCCAAGATTCGTCACGTTGATTTCTTTCAGCCCGATTCCGTGATTGTTCGTTTTCAGCGTGTAGCCGTTCCGAGAGTATGGTTTGCCTTCGCGCATTTCCGGTGTGTATCGGTGTTCTCCGGCCACGAATACGAGGATGTTTTCATGCAGCTTCACCGGCCTATGCTTTGCAGTCAGCGCACTTCCAGACCGTGATTTCATCCATATCCACTCGTATTTGAATCCGGCGCGGTTGCTGTTTATCAGGTCAGTTGTGAACGGCTGACTGGATGTCATCACGACCACGCCGTTGCAGATGCGATTTGCTTGTGTCCACCATGCTTTCCAGTCTTGCGCCACGTCCCATTTCATTGATGTGGTTTTATATGGCGGGTCAGTGATGATTGCGTCCACCGATTTGTCGGGGAGTTCAGAGAGGACATTCATGCAGTCGGCGCACACAATGGCGTCTAACCCGACAGTGCAGCGAACCGCGCCATCTCCGTGCGCTCCACCGTTGTTTGAAATTCGAGTGTCCATTTTACGAGCGACGCCCTTCCCCGGCGCGGTCGCTGACTTCATTGTTCGAGCGCCGGGCGACGCGCTTGGGTTTCTTCGGACGCTTTGCCCACCGCGCTTTCGCCAGCTCGGACATTTTCACGGCCCGCTGTTCAGCGGACAGGCCGCTCCAGCGGGAGTCCGCAGACTTCCGCTGGAGTTGGCGCATATATTTCGAGATTTCCGGTTTCATTACCATCCCCTTTCGCTCGGCGGCCACACCACCACACCGCGCTGCTTTTGGGTCGTGACCTTGCCGGTGCGCTTAGCGATTTCGTCCGCGATTTGGTCCATCCACAGACCCTGGCCGGTTTGGTCGAGCCATCCGCTCAGAGTTCCCGCTGTGTATTCCTGCACCATTTTGTCGGTGATGGTCAGATTCAGATTTTTCGGAGTCGTCATTTTGTTTTCTCAGTTACCCAAGACCGTCATTGATCTTGTTGAGAAGAGCCTAATTCATGCGCAGCCGCTACGCAAGAGAAATCTGCATTTATTTTCCGATTGTTTGTAAGTCGTTGACCGGACGCTCGAACCATACGCTGCTGCGAAGGGCAGCGGGCGATGGCAGTTGTGGAGTCGGGCGTCATTGGCCGCTGCCCTCGCAGAGCTTCACGTTCGGTGCTTGAGGTAGAGGCATCCAGTGTGTCCAGATTGTTCCTCGGTCATAGGGTATTTCGTCCCATGCTTGCTCTTTCATGCTCCAGTATTTTATCTGCCACTGTTGGCGCTTCGAGTTCCACGCGAGATAGTTTCCGCCCTCGCTGGGTCGCACCGAACAAAGTCGCTGGAGCGAATGAGTGCTCCGCTCTCGGTCGCAGAACGCCGTAGGGCAGTCTGAGTATGTGCAGTGGTCTGGATCGTCACAGTATTTCGGCGCACTCATCGCTCACCTCCATCGTTGTGCCGCCGGGTCACGTCATCGGTGTGCCAGAGCGCCTTTGTCATTTGCCAGCATTGGTGTATCCATTCGAGCGCACCGGCTGTCAGTGGCTCTTGCAGATCGAAGCACTTCTTCACCCACCACGACTTCCAAGCGTGTTCTTCGTTCGGGTGCGGTTCGTCAGCGTATTTGGTTATTCTCAGTTGTAGGTTCATCTTGCACACCACGCACACATTGTTGACCGCTCGGCTACGTCGAGCGGGATTTTTATTTGCGCTGCCCCTTTCGGGATGTAGCCAGCTTCAAATTTTGCACGGAGTTCTTTCAGGCTTGCAGGCCACGAGTCGCGCTGTTCGCTGCGGAGCGTATGCCCCGTCCAGATTTCGAGAGCTTCGATTTCCATCCAGCGGTCGAGATGGTCGCGCCACAGTCGCCACCATTCGCCGAGTTGCTGGTGATAGCAACAGTCGCAGTCCGTGCGCTCTGGTATCGTCACGCCGCGCTCACGCAGGTATTCTTTGACCTTGTTCACGCCCCATCCCCAGCGCACCAGCGGCAGGTCTTGCGTCACGCCTTCGATTCCGTTCCAGTTCGTTCCTTCGCGGGCATTGTCGCCCATGACTTCATCGGCACGGATTCCGACGTAGCACACCGCAGGCGCGAGTCCCGCCGCGTATTTGATGAAGGGTTCGATCTTCACTTCCCGCGTGCAGTAGCGCATACGGAAGTTTGGGAGCGTCTTGTATTGCTTGATCTTGTCGAGCAGGGACGGGCCGGGGATTCTCACCAGCGGCGCACCGAGCAGGCATTCCAGCTTTTTCCAGTGGTCTATCATTTCCGGCAGTTCGCGGCCTGTTGGCGTGATGCAGAATTGGTAGGCTTGCGGTTCTACTTCCGCGAGGCGTAGCGCGAGAGCCGTCGAGTCTTTTCCGCCAGACAGAGCCACGATTCGGGCCGGACTGGCACAACAAATCGCTGGACACGAATCACCGCTGCGCTTCTCTGTTTCGGGAGTCGCGGGCGGCATTGAGATTGTTGTGTCGGCGGGTGTCATGGTCAGCGGTGATCGGTCGCTTGTTGTTAGACCGACCAGACGTTTCCCATCCACGAGCAGTCACCACCGATGAGAGCACACAGACATCCTTCATTTGCTGTTCGACCCATTCGCAGCGGCGGTCATGCTCGACCTGCCGGAGTTCGTTGCACTCGTAGCCGTTGTTCATCACCAGCACCGGCGCATTATCTGGCCAGCCGTTCAGTCTTTGTTTTAGTTGAGATACAGTCATATAAGCGGTCTAACCATGCGCTGCAGCCAACCCCGGTTGGGCGCAGCAGCATGATCGTTAAGGTTTCTGGTTGTTGGTTACGCTCAGGTCCGGGGTGGCTGAGCTTGATTCGTTAGATGACTTAGCCTCGGCGTCTTTGAACGCACAGTAAAACAGCGCCCACTCAGCAGTGTCTTTCAGACGCTTCCCGCAGCGTTGTTTTGACCGCCATCCACCATGAGGCTCGGACACGCCTTCGACGATTTTTACCAGTTGTTCTGCGGCAGCGTGCAACGCTTCATATTCGTCGTGGATGTGGAGCGCGGCGGCTATTCGATTTGCGGTTTCTACGTTCATTTTGCCTTTCGATGGCGAGCATTCATGGTGATTCGGCACGGGTCGCAGTAGTGCCTTCCTTCTGGTGTTTCAGCGCCGCACTCAGGACACAGTCCGAGCAGTTTTCGCAGGGCGTGCGTTTTATTCTTTCCTGGCACTTTGGCGCGGGCTTCATCGATGATCTTTTCGGCAGTGTCCCGGCGCTTGAATGCCCACCGAATCCGAATGATTTGGTTCTTTGAGAAGCTCATGACACGATTGACATGAGTGGGACGGTTACAGTCTCCACTATTTTACCGCGCTCCTTTCCTCCCGGCCATGCAGCCACTTCGCCGGTTACGGTATCTTTGGATGTGTCCACCGACTTGATTACCATTTCATGGAGGATGCCGTCTCCATCTTCTACAGTTACAATTTCGTTTGGTTGAGGATACATAGGTCGTCATCTAACAAGGCGCTGGACCGAAAGCGGCGGGCCACGCCAGTTTTGTTTTCGGGAGTCACTGACCGCCGCTTCGGTCAGCTTTCTCGTTCGGGCGCTTAGTCACTCCACGCCCGACGCGGTTCACTTTCCGGCTGGCCGTTTTGCCAGTCCCTTTTCTTCGAGGATGGCCGCGAGGTCATCCACATGCAGGCAGTCACACATGCACGCGCCAGCCGGTTGCGGCTGGATGGGCGCGATGTGGCCGTTGCAGTAGTCGTTTCCCGGCGTCGCATCGTAGAGGACGCCGACCGCTGTGATGACAGGGCCGTCCATTTGGAGTTGGATTACCTTGTCACCGTTCTTCGCTTCTCTGCCATTTCGGTAGTGCATTTGATTTGTTCTTTCGTTGTTGTCGCGCCCGAACCACCGCATGGAGCGAAAGGCGCGGGCGCACGCCATTCGCAAATTCGACCGTCACTTGTCCGCGCCTTCGCTCATGCGGACGTTAGGGGCTTTCGGTGCTTCGATGATTTTGCAGCCGGTCGCCGTCTTGCAGTCTTTGGTTTCGCACCACCACGATCCGCCTTCACCGTTGCAGCTATTACACGGCGTCGTATCGCCGGGCTGGTAGTAGTTCGGGTCGTCCTCGTAGGCGTCATACCATCCATCGCCACCACACTCGCCACAGTGTTCCCATTCCATTTCGCAGTGACAGAGCGCGCATGTCATCGCGCCATCAGAGCCACGATACATCGCCCCTAACAAGTCACTGCACGCAACCCCGGTTGGCGCTCCGGGTTGCTCGGTAACGTTTGGTTCGCTCATAGTTTTTCCTTCCGGGGTGCGTGAGTTCCGTCGTTAGCCATTAGTCGAGGCGTATGGTGCTACCTTTGAGCCAGCCCGACGTGACAGCGCCGGTTACGATTTCGCCGCCGGGACTTTTGGCGCGGAATCCGGTCGAGAACACGTCCTTTTCAGACTTGGCGAACGGACGCCAGCCTGTGATTTCGATGTCTTTGTATCCTGCGGCAGCTAGTACCCGAGTTGCATCATCCGGCCGCGTGCATCCGTGTGGCAATGCGATTGCCAGCAGCGCGACCACCGCCAGAGCCGCTATTACTTTGAGTGTTGTTTTCATGTTGATGGCTAACCATGCGTTGCAGAGAACGACGCGATTGCGTTTCAGTTGCAGACGACGCCTCTCTGTCGCGCCGTCTCTGAGCTTTATTCGTTTCCCAATACACGTATAGACTGAGTTTGGTTGCGGATTTGAGGATCGCGCATTCAATCGTTCCGATGGCTTCATTTAGTTCGAGGCACTTGGTTTCTTTCAAGCCTTTCGGATTAGTAATCACGGTGAAAGTTCGGACGGTCGCCCGGACCGCTTTGTCTGCCGAACGTTCGCCGACCTTTATTTGCTGTTTACATTTGTTGCATTCCATAAAGTTAGTTGTCCTCCAAAAGTGCCGCTTAACTCGGGTCGTTACGCCTCTTTCAAAATATCATCCCCCTGCCTACGTTCAATAAAGTCATCAAGGACGTTCTCGTACACCGCTTCAGCCATTGACTCCCGGTAATTCAATTCATGCTGGAACGCCTCCACCACGGCGGTTTTGCTGAGTGACAAGCATTTCCAAAGCGTATCTGCCGGCAAGCCAGCTTCAACCAGAGCGTCGAACGCCAGCTTGACGTCGCGTACTTTGTCAGCGCTTCGCCCCAGCGTCTTCTTCAGGTCCAACCGGTAAAGCTCTTCCTGCGGCAAGTCATACAGCCGCGCGTGCAGTGCCTCCATGATGTTCTTGATCGCCGTTCGCTTGCCCCAAACCGTGCGGACGGTTTCGATGGGGATAAGCCTCACAAGCTCCTTGGCCGTCTTCTCCGTGATCTTGTCGGGGGCCGGCGGCGCCAGTTCTTGGAGTGGTGAGACTGCCTCCTTGGCTGCGGCTTCGCATACGGCTTTTGCTGGGCAGTATTTGCAATGATCGCCGGCCCGAACCGGCGCATCCGGTTGCTGCGTCTGCCAGAGCGTGTAGTGCGCCGCGCGTTCAATGTTCTGCAAGTCGAACAGGTTGAAATCCACGTAATCCACCCGCTTGCCAAAGGCTTCCGGCTTGATGAACCCAGCGCGGATGTCCGTGAGCTCGGGAATCTCTTTCCACAGCAACAGGGCTTGAATGCGCAGTTGCCAGCTATCCTCTGCGTCGCCGGCAGACTTGCCGCTGGATGTCTTCCAATCGTGTACGATCGCCCGGTCATTGCCGGCCAAAAAGTGAACGTCAAGCTGGCCGGACAGCATGGGCTTCATATTCAGCGGATGATGCAGCCAAAGCCGCAACTCCCGCTCCCCCTCGGTGACATTCTGAAGCCCAAACTCAAGCTGCCAATCCCGTGTAGCCTGCTGTTCGATCTTCAGGCCGTCGTTGTACGCCGTCAGTTCATCCGCTTGAAGCTCGAACGTGTTCCCGGTTTCCCTGCTTTTGTGAATGCGCGTGCCGCGTTCTGCTAATTCGCTTCCGGAGGATTCCTCTCCCTTGTTTTCTCCTGACGCGCGCATGGCACGAATCAAGTTGCGGTTGCCCGGACAAGCTACGTCACGCGAAAAGCTACTGGCGGATGAAAGGCCAAGGCGCGGGTCTTCTTGTGGGATCATGGCCATTATGCGTTACTTGATTCGCGCTCCGCTTCTTGCGAATTGCGCATTCGGTTTGGCGTCAAAGTCGTGGTTTTCTTCGGCTCGGCATTTTGCGCAAGTGGCGTTTTGTTCTCCGTTTGGGTCTTCATCCATTGCGCCAAGTTCTGCTTGGTATGAAACGCAGAACGACTGGTCCTGATGGGATGGATTGCGCATTTGCGAAGCGGTGTTCATTTACCAGTTCATTTACCAGCCTTGATTGAACATAAAACGAAAGGAAAGAGCGGAAAACAAAGGAATCCCCCCAATGAAAACATGGAGCACTCCCTTGGTTCTGCAACACGTTTCCAGCAACCGCTCCTAAAGTGAGAAAGGAAAGGAAAACCGCAAGGCTCTGGAAGGCATGGCTGGAATCGAACCAGCAAACGGGAATCCTCAGCAACTTGTTTCCCCGCATTCGGTGAATCTCCAGTCGCACGCGGAAGATTTGCGTTCTGCCTGCGCCGTGTCTGAAGCCAGCGGAAGCCAACCGCCATCATGCCCATAAAAGCCCTGTCGTTTACCTTACCTGTTGGCCGGTGAGATGGGAGTTTCCTCGCGTGCCCTAGCGCTAGCACCCGCCGCAGCGAGGCCAACCATGTTCCGGCAACCGTATGGCATGAAGCCGTTTCACGGTTCAGCACAGGAAAATCTCCGCACCAGCCTTTCGGCCAGTGCGGGTACGATTCACGAGTGACAGCCTCGCACGCAGCGCATGTTTGGCGAGTGTTCAGCAAGCCTTGAGGCTGTTGAACTCGTGTATCTAAATCTCGTTTGCATGATCTGCGTCGGAAGCAATTACTTGCTTGCTGAACAGCGCAAACTTGAACCTCAGTCGTCATTTTGTCAATGCCTCAATTGCCTCGAAGATTCTATGATTGTTATACCGTGGCGGCAGCAAATCCAATCCGAGAGCATTCACAAGCTCCACGCGCAGCTTCGAGTGGGCCAGTTGGTCAACGTAAAATGGTTCTACGAATTCCTTGATCAACGTCGCCACAACTTCAGCCCGGTTCAATTTGCTGTCGCCTTGGCTGGCATCGCAGGCGTCAACGATCTGAGCGGCTAGGGATTCGATGGTCATACGGTCAGAGTAGTAGCCACGCAATGAACGCGCCCAAGAGGATTACAGCCGTCACCGGCCAGTAAACCAGCGCCAGCATGATCGTGACAAAGGCCTAGTTGCCGCGCTCAGGCTCAATGGCTTCAACCTCGTAGCGGTGGTGGCCGTCTTCATTCTCGGCAGCTTGGCAGGAATCACACACGGCGAGCGCGGTAAGGCAATCGCCTCCGAGATGAATCGGTGTTCCGTGGTCAATGACAGCGGAACACCGAACGCAGATGACGTGGCGGCGCATGGCTTGTATTGCGGGTTAAGTGCTTGCTTGAGATTTCGGCGCTTCATCTTTTTCGAGCGTCTTTTTGAAGCCAGAATTGGCGGCGACGTGGAAGCAGATGATTCCCTCTGGCTTCATAAAGCCGGGAGAGGCTTTGCTACCATTTGCACGCAGGTCAGCGATTGCCGCTTCGCAGGCGTCAGTCGTGAAGATACCTCGATACAGCACCGGAACGAGGTGGCAGCAGGCGGGTAGCACGTCTTGCATTTTCACGATTTGAGGGTCAGCGGTCGGGATGCGTTGCGGAGTTTGCCCGGCCAGACACCAGCGCGAGACGTTGAACAGACTCCACCGCTTTTCGCCTTTCGGCAGGTTGTATCCACGTTGGCAGCCGCTACCCCACCATTCCCCGAAGTGCCTCCCGACTCCGAGCGTCATCAGTTCCTCGCTGTGTTCCATAGCCCACCGAGCAAATCCGTAGTTGTCCTGCTCTGGTGTTATCCACCGCGAGCGCGAGCCGACGAGCATCTTGCCATCTTCTGTGATGCAGATTTGCCCATTCGTGCCGTCTATCTTTTCCGTAATGATACATTCGCGAGACAGGCGCGCGATTTTTGGAAATTCAACGAACTCACTTAGCAAACCACTGCATACAACCGACTTATCGCTGGAAGTTTGTGAGTCTTTGGATTCGTTGACAGTTTTTGGTTGTTCGAGTGTTGTTGTCATATTATCGGCGGTGGTGTGATTTCCATCGTTACGCCACAGGCTCGCCCTGCCCTTGAATCTGCCGCAGTTCAGGCAGGATGTTCGGCCAGACCTTAATCAGATTCTTCAGCTTGGTGGTAGCCAGTTCGGACAGCGCGTTTTGATTGTCGCGCGCCAACTTGTTCTTCTTGGCGAACAGCATCACGGTGCTCTGTTGGATTTCCGATTGCTGGCAAAGCAAATCCACGGAGGCTAGCGCATCCGCGCCGTCGTCTGACGAAGGAGCGGAAGCAGCAGGGGCTGGATTGGCCGGCGGATTTGCCGCAGCTTTCTCAGCGAGCGCTGCCTGCATTTCCGGGCAGTTGTGCGCGGCCATGTCCGCAACCGTCTGCTTGCAGTAATGGCACGTCACAACGGGGGCTTGCGTTACAGTCCCATCGGCTGCCGGCGGCGGCGGTTGTTGCTTGGTTGCGGTGGACGTGGCTGGAGCTTGAACTGGCGGCGTTTCCTGCGGTTTCCCCTGCGGTTCTGTGGCACCAATCTGAGTAATCGGCGCAATGTCAGTCATGGCTGGCCTGTTTTCCGAACCGGGACCGTCAGGATAAACGATTTCGCTGTCAATGTTGGCCTGCGCTCCCTGATCGTGCCGAAACGCCTTCTGCATTTCCACGGAGAGAATGCCCCAATCGGAAAGCTCGTTTTTGATGACGGTCTTGAGGGCCATTTGCTCGTAATGCGTCTGCCAAGGCGAGGTCCTTCCCTTCTTGAAAGCCATTGAATAACGGCTGGCGTGGTCGCGAATCTTGCTATCCGTCCAGAAGCAGGTCTTGCGAAAGCCATTGACGAGTTCCCAAGCAAACGCGAAACCAACCGCCGGCTTCGTTTCGTCGAGTTTTTCCCAGTTGATGATCGGCTCGCCGAAGCTGTCGAGGCCCGCGTATGCCTCGGCATTGATTGGCTTGGCGTTCATGCGGCGATATTGGCCAGAGCGCATGGCAAGCTGAATGACGCCTTTCGCCCCAAGCTGGAATGTGGCGCGCGGCGTGCCGCCTTCCTTGTATGGCACAATCCACGCGAAGCCGAGATTCCTATCAACCGGCAAGTCAAGTGACGCCGCCACAATGGCAGAGGCAATGACGCTGTGGGGATCGCACTCGGAAATGTTTTGATCGCGAGAGATGTTGACGACGCTGGCGCAAAACTGAGCCGCGCGCTGGCCAAGGATTTCACCGAAGCGGGCGCGATAATCCTCGCGCTGAAGAAGTGATTTGACGGAGACGACAGCGGATCGCTGTGTTACTGATTGGTTGCTCATAGGCTAATGGATTTGTTGGTTGGTTGTTTGTTAATTGTTCGCCCTAAGCTGCTCAAGCGCCGCCTTGGCGGCTGCCTCATGCGCCTCCTTGGCGAGTTTCTTGGCCAGCTTGATACGAATGCGGCGGGCGCGGACAAGGTTGCGCTTGGCGGCGGCGATTTTCTTGGGCGATTTGATCGCGCCGGCCAGCGCCTTTTTGGCAGGATCGCCGGCCAATCCTCCCTTGCGGCCTTTGGCCACAAAGTATTCGCGGGTGAACATTGCTGGTCTGCTCATAGGTAGAAAGATAACTTCCGCGATATTAGAGCTAGGGGGTTCTTGGTGTCAAGTCCCGCGTTTCACAAACCGCGAGAAAGTTTCAAGTATTTCGCGCTGCTGGCCTCCGCTGATGGTGGCAACATCCATGAACCGCAGGTAGATGCCCTCCAAAACGGTTTTGGTTTGCTTATCCAGCTTGAGCTTTTCATCGTTCATTACGCGCCGTATTCCCTCAGCCGTTTTCAACAATGAGATGGCCGCGCCGGGGCCGATGCTTGGAATTTGAAACTTCGCAAGGATGCCTCCGATTTTCATCGCGTCTTCAGTGGTGTAAGGAATGATGTCTTTCATAGAATCTGTTTGTCGCAGTCGTTATTCCATTTTATCACCACGCCATCGAACGGCAGTCCGTGCTCTTGAAAGAACCAGTCTGCCATTTCGTAAAAGCTCGCAAACCCGTCAGCCGTGGCGAACGCTTCCGGTGGTTGCTCGATTCCATCCACGATGACACTGCTTGCCCTGACCGTGCATTGCTTGACTTCCGAGATGACAGACTCGCGCAGGATACGCTGCTTGCTCCGATACGGTTTGCCAGTCCACGTCCGCAGGCTGATTAGATCGCCGGGCTTGGGCATCCGCTTTGGCGTCGGTCGCACGGTCTGACACTTCACGCCAGACTCAACCAGCGGCGCAAACTGAGGCTTGAACATGCGGACGTGGCGTGAAGGATTCATACTTGCTTAATTTTTGCCCCACGCATTCGCAGAACAGCCATACAGGCAAGGCAAAGATTGAATGTTTTTCCCTCTTTTTCAGAGCCGTTGACGCCGTATTTGTTGACGCCTTGCTGGCTGCAAAACGGCGACGAGGCATCGCATTTGGTGCGTTCCTTTTGCGGCTTTGATTTCTTGCTACTGCGAATCGCTTTCATCAGTTATTTGCTCCCGTCAGATATGCCGCGTTGATTTCGTCGGCCAGTTTCGCCCCGGGCTTGTCTTGGATGTCCTTCTTTTCAAGCCACTGATTCAAATAGATCACAGCCCACTTGATCGGATCACCAAAGAATGATCGCTGGCCGTGGCAGAATGAAACCTTTGCAACCTGAGCTTCGGTTGCGCCGTGCTCGCGCATTGTCCAGCACAGGAATGAACCGCAGGGATAAACCAGAGTGGCGTATCGCTGGTCGGACGCAATCAAGCTTGGGATGCGTTTGTTGTCGTCGCGGTTGCAGTCTTCGTCAAACGCCGCCTTTATTTCCGCAGCGAAGTTGACCATGTAATCGCGTAAATCCTGCTCCGTGTATTGTGTCTTGAGGGGTGGTTTCATTTGGCTTCAGCCTTCATCAATTGTTCTCGAATGTGGATCATCTCCGGGCAGCGGTTGAAGCTCTCAGCATAAATCCGCACTTCGCCGTTGTGCGCCCGGCGGCGGCAGTTGTGGCCATCCAGTTCCAAGTATTCCTCACAGCCCTTCTGCGTGAACGCGACCATCACGGTTTCCCAGCGGTCAACGTAGCCGAAGCAATTCCACTCATCGCCCTCCGGTTCTTTGAAGTCATGGTCATCGTCGTAGATGGTTTCGTCGGCGTCCCAATTACGCCAGCACTGGCCGGTTGCGTAGCCAGAGTCATACCCCACGTCTCGCCGCTTGATTTGCACGCAGAACATCGGGTTTTCCGTAATACGATTATCTTGCGTCCGCAGGCGTTCGCCGATGGCATTCAATTGATCGGTGGGCTTCATAAAATCCTATTGGTCACGAAACATAAGCCAGCGGAACCAGCGCGGGCAGGAGTCGGGAATGCAGTTCATGTTGCTGCAATTGGGGCTGCCGCTGCATTTGCGCCCGTGCCGTTCCTTGTGGGCGATGTAATCCACGGTTTCGGGAATGTCGTAAATCTTCGACCAACCTACGCGGTCGGTAATCCAGCAGGCCAGTCGGCTCTTGCGCTCCAGCCATTCCTCTTGCAGTGCGGCTTTGAGGATTCGCCACCCGGCGCGCATTCGTCCGCCGTGATAGGTGTAGAGCGCCAGCCGCATCTCGCATTCGAGAATCAACGAGGGGCAATGCTTGGTTTTGACCAAGCCAGCGATGCGCTCCATGCGACGGTCGAACATCATGCGCCGTCTCTGGCGTTGCGTTTCCTGTGGTTTTGGTGCTTCGTGGTTCATTTCAAATTTACCCCGGGCGGCTGTTACGGCAAGCCGGTCCAGACTGCCGCAACCTGACGCCCGGGGTTTTGGTTTAACGCATAGATCAAAGAAGCCCGTTCAAGCTGGAGTAGCGGCGACCAACCGCCGGCTCGTGACAAGCCTAAGCCTGAACGGGCGAAAGTCATATCAGCCATTCACGTTGAAATTGCCAGACATTTTCAACAGTTCTTGATCGGTCATCTCAACCAAGACAGCCGAACAAGTAATGTGACGCAGGGCAATTGTCAGTTCATCGGCCCGCACGTCTGGCGTTCCAACGCCCGCATCGGATTTATCACCCATGATCTGCAAGCCAAACTTGCTGTGGAGAATAGACATGGCGCAAATCACGTCCTGCCGGTTGGGAACTACGCCGCCAATAAAGATACCGTATTCCTGAAGCTGTATCCGAATAAGAAACTTGATGAACAGGATCATGCTCCGGTGGTTTTCGTTGACCGTTGCGATTTCAGCCGCATCTAGTGACGCCAGCGATTGGATTAGATGGTGGATGTTCATGGTTCCTCAACCGGAACAGTGTTGAGCAAAACTTCGCCTTCAAGGATGTATTTTCGGGCGCGATCAAGCGCCTCCACGCAATCCAGATTAACCGCTTTGGCGCGCACGAAGTAAGGCGGCACAGCCTTGGCTCGGGGCGGAGGTTTTGGATTTCCCGTAACCAGCTTGTGGGCATTGGTCAACTTGGTGGGTGAGCCAAACAGGATGATTGATCGGATTGGCATATTGATGTTCCTTAATCGCAATTCTGGCCAAGGATGACGAGCGACCAGCGCCCTACAATGCCGCAGAATTGTTGGCTTTCGTATTCCCATTCAATAAGGTCGTCATGGTCGCTTGGAAGAATATCGCTGGCAAGTGCGGCAAGGCTTTGATCGGTCAAATCCACCGGATACCAGCCTTCAACAAAGCTTTGGTAACTGCGATTGCAGTCACAATTAAGCAGGCTGCGCAAGTCTTCGCGGTAATTTATCAAGTCGTCAAGCGATGTGTAAAATTGACCGCAGCAGGAGCCTTCCCATTTGTTGCACAGCTTTTGCAACTGAATCATTGTTGCAACGTCTTTCACGGTAAGAACCGTGCCGAGAATGTTTTTATGCAAGCAAGCGTGCCCGGCGCATTGATGGCTGATGATGACAAACTCACGCCCCGGCTTGAAGGTGTAAGCCGGGCAGAAGTCTCCGCTAAACTGTATTCCCAGCACAAGCTGCGGGTAGGTGGCAAAGCCGTGGATTTCGATTCTGGCCGAGGTCGTTTTACTCATGGGCTTCTTTTACATCAAGGGGGTTGTTGGTTGCAAGGAAATTCTTAGTCCGTGCCATATTTTTTTCGGCTCTCTGTTTCGCACGATGTTCCTGTGAGGGCTTCAATCAACAGCGCGCCGATGTGATCCATTTCAAGGGTTTGATGACTGAAGAAATACTCAGCCAGCAAGTTGTACGAACCGGGGAATTCTCCATACTGTTGACGTTCCCGATGTTCAAGGGCGCAATGCTCGGGATTCTCCCGGGCGAAGAATGAGCGGCAGCCAAACGGTCGGCGATCGTACACCATGCACTCATTGGTTTCCAAGTTGAGCAACGGGCAGGGCGCTTGCAGCCTGCGGTATGGCAATGCGCCCGGCATCTCCGTGGCGAGCAATGGCTGAACCTTTGCCAGCCAATCGGGCAAGCGCTGCTTTACCTGCTCCCGCTGTTCTTCGGAAAGCAAGTCAACGGCGTGCTTGATTTCATGGGTGTCAGCATAGGCCGGCTCGTAGCAGCAGTGGGCCAGCCGGCAGCCTTCGCAGCAGTGTTTGGCAGCCGGATTTCGCCGGAAGACTTCGGAGAAAAATGCGTCAGCCTTTTTGTGTAATTCGGAGGGGTGCATGGTTTGATGTGGTGCTGATTCCGCTTCGTGTCTGTGATATTACGCGAACGTCAGTTCAAGCTGTGGCGCGGTTGGTTGCGAGCGTGGTTCTGTGGTGATGGCTGGGATTTGTTTGGGCTGTTCACTGGCTCGCGGCGGGCAATCCTGCCAGAAGGATTCCGGCAGCGGGCGAACAAGCCAAGGTGCATACAGCCAGCCATTGACCTTGCACGCTTTCAGCACGGTCAAGCTGATGTCCTGACAGAACAGGCGATAACTGAAGTTGGAAGCCGCGAGAATCATGCGCCCGGTGCCGACGCAAGGATCACACACAGTCTTGGCGCGCATGTCTTCGCCCGTGTCCATCTGCATCTGCGTCATCATCTCGGCAAGCTCCATCGGCGTCGGAAAGAACCCCTGTGAACGCCCGTGCTTGTTCTCGGCAAGGATGTCGCCGAAATAGTCGCCCGGATAAGCCAGCATCGTTTCGAGATTGAAAACTTGGTACAGTCGAGCCGATGCGCCGGCTTGGTCACTGCTCTCTTTCGGCTCTTCCTTGTGGGCCTGATCGCCAAAGCCAAACAGCAGCCAGTCCATGAAGAAATCAAAGTGCTTGTGACTGCTCCAGCCCTGCCAGTCGCCGTACGTGGTAATGCAATTGAGGCAGCGCTCCAGCATCTTGAACGCCGGGCCGCGATGCTCTGAACTCCATGCGATTTGCGGGATGTCGCCGATTAACCGCCCGGCTTCGTGGAGCAAATACCAGTGGTGCCAGCGCTGCCAAAGGAACAGGTCGGCGTCCAATAGATACGGCAGAAGCCAGCCGTGATGCAGCGGCTTTTTGAATTGGAAGTCTGCGCGCGGCTTGCGTGGCTTGGCCTCGCCGATGGTACGCCGCAGGGCGTCAAGGTTGCGGTCAAGGTAAGGATTCAAATGACCCTCGCGCTTGGATCGGTGAAGCTCATGCTGCGAAAGTTCCCACCGGGCGCCGCGTTAATCTCCATGAATTCCCATTTGGGCAGTGTCCGGTTCGCGTGCAACTCGGATTTTTCAACCTTTGCGTGGGCCATGACGCGGCGTGTTTGGTGTTTGAGGTTAACGATAACGACATCCTCACGGTTCGGGTCCAGTCGCGGCTCTGGACAGACAACTGGATCGCCGTTGCGCACCGCTGTGGCAATGGCGCTGTCTGGCTTGGCGGACAGGCGCGTGCGCCACGCGCTTTGAATGACGGCAATGGGGCACTGCAAGCTTGCGGTGTGCGCCAATTGGTTGACGGCCTGCTTGGTCATGCCGGACAGGGAAACAACGACGGTTTCGCCGCTTTCAGGATGGAGGACAAGCATACACGACGGGATGTCCTCGTGTCCGGCCTGCAAGCGCTCGGCGACTTCAATGCCGAACTGCAAAAGATCGCGCTCGGGCGGGGTGAGTGTGATGTGTGGTGGTATAGTGGTGGTCATGGCGTGAAATTTGCCCCGCCCGTCGTGTGACAGGCGGGGCTTGGTGGTAGTCCGCTTATTCCTCGAACTGAATCAGCCGGCCTTGTTCTTCAATCATTCCGGACATGGCTTCCCGGATCGTGGCGAAGCGTTTGCGGGCTTCCTCGCGAACGTTGGGGAAATCGCGCAAGGCTTGCGCCTTGAGCTTGCTATTGCCCTGCTGGTCAATCAGCGCGGCGCGGGCCTGCGCAATTACCTGTGTCATGCGCTCGTCACCGAACATGTTGCGGCTGTCGAACGTGTTCAGAAACTCCATGACGTTGCCTATCATGGAATCCCGGAACACCTTGGGCTTTTCACCGGGCGCCGTGGTCAGCCGGTCTTCGGCGTGCTTGATTAGGTCAAGAAACTCCGTGCGCAATGCCTGTTCGATCTGTTGCGCGGCGTCCTCCATGCGGCGTTTGAATTTCTCCTGAGCTTCGGCCTTGAGTGCGTCCGGGATATTCTCCGGGACAGAGAGCGCCATCCAATACCATTCCACATTAAACGTTGCTTGGAGCGCTTCCGCTTCGGGGTAATCCGCTTCCCGGAATAGCGGCCCAAGTCCGCCTTCCTTAACGCTCTGGCGGGCGCGTTCGATGTCTTCCGGATAGCCTTTAATGAAGTCGGCAAGCTCGTTGTTCTGGATGGCCTGCCAGCCGTCGCGAATCATAACTTCAACCTCGGCAACGCTCTCCTGCTTGCAGACGAACATGCCAGATCGGAAATAGCTTGGCATGGCCTTGGACTCAACGCGCTTTTTCAACTGGTTCATGGCCGCGCGCAAGCGGTCGTAGTTCTTGGAGCGGATAAGGGTCTTTGTGGACTTCACCCGGTCTGAGGCAAGGAACACTGCCGGCTCGGCCTTGAGTTCCAAGGCTTCGCTGCCGTCGCTTTCGCCGGCTTCCGCCTTGGCCTTGGCCTCGGCCCGGGCGGCTTTCAGGTCGTTGATGTACTGCTCCAGCGCTTTCACGTCGCTGACTTTGACGCTGTTTCCCCAGCGGGAAAGCGTGATGGCAAAAAGAACCGTCGAGCGGAACTTTTCGAGGTTAATGACTGTCACCTTGCCCCGCTTGGGGGCGGCAACGGGGTTCGCGGGCGTAGTGCCCGGAAGTGTGTCTTGTTCTGGCATGGTCTTGTTTCTCCTGTTGGTTTGTTTGTGGTTTAACTGCGGTTAGTGATGCAAGTGGTCATGTCCGTGCTCGTGGCTATGCAGGCCAAGCGTGCCGTGTTTGTGCTTGGCTTCCACCTTGCCCCCGGCAAGGCGTGCGCTTTCACGCATGAACTGTTCAGCGCTCAAATGGTTGGCGGCGCTGATGCGGTTGGTTTCGGATTTGATCGTGCCATCGGGCAGGATCGTGATTTTAACTTGGTCGGCCATAAAAGGATTATCGTTTTACCATGACGTATTCATTTTGCTTCCCCGGCACGGGATTAAGCTGCCAGCCGTTTTTCTTCGCCGTCTGCCTGACTACCTGCGTCGAGTAAGCCCGTTTCAATTCGTTGACTTCCCGGTTGCGGTTGAACTGGCCAACGCCGGTCTTGCAATTGAGCGATTCGTTGCCGAAAAAAATGGTGTGCCCGTCGCTATGCAAGCGCGGGGACAGTCCCAATTCGGTGAGTGCGGCCAGCATCGTCGGCGGGTCGCATTTGTCGAGGGCGACTCCTACGAGCCGCAAAGTGTCACACGGCACCTTGCCCTCCCTTGCTCCGTTTTTGGTATTCTTTCATATATCGTTTCAACATCAAGCGAGGGTGAGCGCGCGGCCAAGGTCAAGCGCTTTGGTTGTGTCGGTTTCTTGGTTGTAAATTCCCACCGTTGCGGCGGAGATAAAGCGCCCGCTGGCCTCACTGCGCAACGCCTCCATTTTCGCCGTATTGGCGCGGGCCACGGGCACCACGGACTTGGCGGCGTCCAGCAGGCTGCAATTGAACAGCCAAGCACGATGACAGCAGGATTCGATTTCACGGCCAACCCAGCGCCGGGCGTCGGGCTGCGGATCGCTGGCGGGAATCTCATAGCGCTTGCGGTAAAGCTGCCAGAGCGCGGCGGCTTCCTCAGTGGTCGGGTAATCGTAGAAGAATACCCCCAGCTTGAAGCGGGAAAGAATTTCCGGCGTGAGATTGGCCAAGCTGTTACACGTCGCAATCAGGAGCGTGCTTTCCTGCGTCACGCTGTCAACGGTGCGCAGGAGCTTCCGCATGTTCTGCTCCGACTCGCCAACGAGCGAGCCTTTGACCGTGGACATGCTGCCACGCAAAAGGGGAACTTGTGCCTCACCGGCAACGCAAGCGGCGGTGTGCGACTTGCCAGCGCCGGGGATACCCAGCAACAGGACGGCCATGACTTTCTTCGCTTCCGTCCAGTAAAGAAATTGTTCGATCATAGCTTGCGACGTGCCGCTAAGATCACCGCCACCGCCGGCAATCATCTTTTCGATTTCGTCCAAAAAGAACACGCCGCGAAAGCGCTGCCGGCCTTTGATGAGTCGCCCGAAAAAGTCTTTCGCGCCGAACGTGCCGGCCAAGTCCTTGAACGTCGTTTCCGGCTGGCTGATTTCCAAGCCGGCGGTGTTCTTCAGGCTGGCCACTTTCAATTCCCACAAGCGCCGGGTATTTATGCCTTCCTTGGTCGTGGCCAGCGCCAAGCTTTGCTCAATGGCAAAGAGGGACAAGTAACCGGTCAACGTGTCCGTGATGCGCACGCGTTCCTCGGGGCTGGGTTCGGGGTAATCGGCCTTGGCTTTGCGTGCGTCGGCAAGGGCGCCGTCAATCTTGGCGGCAATGTCGCCAGCGGTCGGGGCGGGTTCTTCAAACACGGGTACGTCGTTGGCCAATTCCGGGGGCATGGGTAGCGCCGGCCCCAGCAAAATCAACGTGGTGCCAACGGCCTTGAGCGGGTCGCGACAATTCCAAAACGCTTGGAGGGCGGTGTAATCCCGAAAGGCGGCTTGCGCGTTGTGAATGAAGATGGAACAGCGCTGCGGCTGCTTCTTGGCAATGAGGTCCAGACAGGCAACCAAGTTTTGCGTCTCTGCCGGATCGCCGATTTCCTTGGCGACTTCGGCGGCGGCTTTTTCGATGGGGGTCAAGCCTTGGATGCAATCCCACTGGAGGAAATAGTCCGGACGCCCGTTGCGCGTGGCGCCGCAACTGCGAATGGTGGCTGCCGGGTCGGCGGTTTCCACGGCAATGATGGGCACGCCCAGATTGCGCGCCTGCTTGAATGGGTGTTCTTTGAATGTTGTTTGCATGGTCTTGATTTACTCGGTTTCGTGTTGTCAATCGCGGGCAGGAAAACGCCCGCTGCCAGATATACTAGCAACGGGCTTGATGGTGTCAAGGATGGATTAGGGCTTACGGCTGGTGTTCTTGGTTTTTGCTGGTTTGCCTTTGGCTTTGGCCAAGCCGTAACGGATGAGGTTCACGGCTGCCGGCGCGGTGAAGATCGCAAGGCCAAGCAAGGCGCCGCTGGCCTGCTCGTGGTGGTGGTGGTCGGGGTTAATCATGGTCGAAGCTCCTCTTTTCCGCACAGAATACAGCGCCGCGTGAATTTGCGGATTTGCCATCGGTGCCGTTCTGGATCGCAAAGCGTTCGCCGCAATGGTCGCTTGTTCGGGTAAACTTTCGGCGGCGTTTGCGCGCTGGCCAGTGAATCAGCTTCTAGTTTGTGAGCGGCAATGTTCTTGCGGGTGCGAAATGGTTTATTCACGGGCACCGTCCTCCGCGTTGTGTTGGTGGGTGACAATTTCGCGACAGGCTTCCGCGATGGCAAAGGCGATGTAGAGAACGAAAAACGCCACGGCGCCGGCAATGAAGCCAAGCCAGAATTCGAGCGTGCAAAGAATGGCAATCATGGGAACAGGCTGATTTGATGTTGTTGGTTGTACGCTTCCCGGTTGGCTTTGGTGTCCGTGGACGCAGTCTTCGCGACGCGTTCACCGGAAAGATTGAATGGCTGCGCGGGGAGTTCCCGCACGGTGAATTGCTGGCGCACGTATCCGTACCCTTTGCAGGCCGGACAGGTCGCGCCGTGTTTGATGCGGGCCCCTTCGCAAGTGGGGCAGGTTAATCGGGCAGAGTCTTTGCGTTTCATGGTGTTGGCGTGTTTGGGCGTGGGCAGGGTGGAAGACAGCAAATGTTTCCGGTGTAGCTGATAAGCTGACCGTGGCTTTCGAGGATTTCACCCTTGTCCGTTTTGAATCGGCAATGCATGGCGGACGGCTCCAGCATGGAAAATTCCACAATGGAAAAGCAGCGTCGCGAGCTTTCGCCGTCGAGAATCAGGAGTGCGGTTTCGTTCATGGCGTTACACCGGTTAAGGTTTGGCGTTCGGCTCGGTAGAAGCGTGTGAAGCGCTCGCGCAACGTGCGCCCGTATTGGCGGGGCAAGTGGCCGCAGTGCTCGGCGCACGCGGCAGCACGGATCACGGCCCGGCGGCGTTCGTCCTGTTCGGGTGACAGGCGCAAGTTTCCGGTCAGGGATTTCATGGTGTTGGGCTTTCGACAAATATCCAGACGGTGGGGGTATAGCTGCGGCCATAAAGATCGTTCTTTGCGCGCAAGTTGCGGCTCAGAACTTTCACGGTGCGAAAGGCGAGTTTGCGCGCCTTGGCTTCGGCAACGATGAGCTTGCGCTCGCCGTGTTCGCTGTTTGGGTATTCGATTTGATCGCGCCAGCCGTTTTTTGTCACGTCCACGCCAGAGCGTTCTTTCGTGAGGAATGGCTTTTGGCCGATATGTCCACCGATTACAGGCAGCAATCGCTTTCCGTTCGGCAGGGTGATTTCGTCGGGCAGGTAGGTTTTAAGCATGGATTGAATGCCCGGCTTAGTGTCCCCGCCGGGCGTTGGTGGTTGCGGTTGGTTAATTCGTCG
>ERZ761584.17-NODE-17-length-67348-cov-26.469558_pt1 | contig 67348 bp, 83 predicted proteins | sample MGYA00512168_ERZ761584 | MGnify/ENA primary metagenome ERZ761584 (study PRJEB28899, sample SAMN03785564) | bioreactor sludge metagenome | biome: EBPR Sludge; feature: EBPR Bioreactor; material: 0.22µm filtered reactor supernatant | place: Saint Lucia: Queensland...
CTTGTAGGTACTATACTTACCGGGGTTCTGTACTTGTAGGTACTATACTTACCGGTTAGATCCAACCAAAGTACTAACTAACACTGTGTAAGCTAGAAAGTATAAACTAAATTTCTTATCCGGTGAGGAGCGTAGCTCCGAACCAATGAGATTTAGATACCAGTATTTTACAGTAAGTAGTTCTTATAAGTAAGTGGAGTTCTCCCCCACCGGAGACAGACGTAATGGCTGAATCCCAATCTCGTAGTACCTGGCTTACAACTTATGCCGTACTGTAGAACCAGTTAGAGGAACCGGATAAATCGCTTCGGAGACGATCGGGCGGTTTGTTATCGATGTCATGCTCTAACACCCATCTACAGGGCTCCCAACAACACCGGAAGAGTTTCTTGTCCGAATCTTCACAATTAGAATAGCATGTCGGTCTAGCCAATGTCAATACTTTTCGTAAAAATATTTTTACTTTTTTACCTAAAAGGTCTTGACAACGTATAGACGATGATGGTACTCTAATTGTAGTGACTTTTAACAGGAAGAAATTCTTTGATCTGTACGATCAGGCATTCGGTAGGGCTCTTAGCCGGAGGTCTAAGGCCGGCCTCGAGTTCCTGCTGGACCAGATCGAGAATGACAGTACCTGGAGAGACATCAGGCATATAGCCTACGCCCTGGCTACCACAGCTCATGAGACAGCCTGGTCATATCAGCCGGTCGAGGAGGGCTATTACCTTGGCGATCTTCGAAAGGTCAAGACCTTCCAGAAGGGGCTCCGGTATTATCCGTACTACGGCCGGGGTTACGTCCAACTTACCTGGAAAAAGAATTACGAAAAGGCCGGGGCATACTTAGGTGCCAACCTGGTCGACATGCCCAACCTTGCCCTAGCTCCAGGGTATGCCTACAAGATCTTGACCGTAGGGATGCACAAGGGCTGGTTCAGTGGCAAGAAGCTTTCCGATTTCATAAACGACACCCGCAAAGATTACAAAGGGGCCAGACAGATCATCAACGGCACGGACAAGGCCGGACAGATAGGATCTTACGCCCAGAGCTTTGAAGACATTCTTCGTAAATCGAAGGAAGTACCCCAACCGGTCGCTGACTCAGCTGCGGACTTTGGTCCGGGAGCTAAGCCTGAGCCGGTCTCAGGAGGTGCTACGGACTCCGCCGCTCCAGTTCAGGCACCTCCTTCAGTTTCCACCGACAAGGAACCGGACGGCAGTATTGGTGATACGGCTTCGGCTGTGGCCGATGCTGCCACTACCTGGCTTAACAAGGCCGGTAATATCCAGGAAGGTGTTGCCCGGGCCTCGTTCTTGTCCAGGGCAGGGCGGTTCATAGCTACTTCTACTCCGCTAGTCATTACATTTCTTACTTCCAACTGGGAGATCTTCCTGGTTGTCCTTCTGCTTACCGCGATCGCTGCGTGGTACCTATTTGTCGTCAGGCCCCGACGGGCCGGCGGATCTTCGACTGAGTAAGCTCGGTCACTAAAATTATGGGAATTTTGATTGCTATCGCAGGTATAGCCGCACAAGTGTACGGCTGGTTCAGGGACTTTACGAAAACCAAAGAAGCCAACGCCATAGGCATTCCGGAAAAGAACTGGATGTTCCGCGGGAAGGGCGGAAACATGGATGTCAAGAAGGCGATCTTTCTGTGCTTTGGTATTGAGTACGGTGTGGCCATAGCCGCTTACTTCCTCACCGAAATCTTCAAGAATCCAGATCAGTGGAAGTATGCCGGGTTTGGTGCGTTTGCTTTGACTCTTATCAGCTTCGGGATAATGCACTACGCCTACAGCCTGGTGTCAGCTAAAGCTATCAGGTACAGAAAGGCCCATCCGAATGATGGTGGGATCAGTTACTAATGAAAGACGTCTTGCTTCTGTTGATCGATGAAGTTGCGAGGGCTGTTGGACGTGTGGGCGGGCAGATCGTTATTGCGGTCAATCCAGAACCCTGCCAAGCCTGCGAACCACACAACCCCCTGGACGATGAAATTATTAATGCCGGCGGTGGAGACGGTCGACCTTCCTAGGGGATTTGCCAGCAGCAACGATCCAACCCCGTGCTACTGGGTATGGTCAGATCGAACATTCACGATCCGCTGCATCTGTGGCCTGAGCAAGGAAATACGGCCGGACAGCACTGGACGGTGCCACTACGAACATAAAGCTCTCAGCTGTGGGTGGAGCGTGAACCTGGTCCTTGAAGAGTTTGACGACATTTATAAAACGAAAAAAGAAGAGCGGGAAGAGAGGCGTAGGAAAGAGGCAGCCGAAGACGGCTAATCCGTGCCAAGTTTGTGCGATGTCAGAGTACTCGCATTGCATATGTCCGGGGGAATGGGACGAGGGGTCACAGACTCTCTTGTCAGATCCAAAAGTGAAAGAGAGAGACATCTATGTCCGCCTCCGGACACTAGTAGATGCCGCCGACCAACACAGAAAGGTAAATGAATTTCACTGGCGGTCCAGTATGGTCAACGCTGATGAAGTATACGGCCGGTGGGTCGTAGAGATGGAGAGGTTGGAGACAGTGATTTAGCCAATGTTGTTCACGATATGCCTGGTCCTAGCTGCCCTGATCGTAGCAGTCGGATTGATCCTTTGGGGAGGTGCGATCGGAATGGGGCTGGCAGTGGGCATACAAGCACTGGCTGAGTACCTAAAAGAAGAAGATGGTAGAGCTCTACACAGTACAGAGAACGATCGACGGTCAGACCTACGAGGATACGGTCTGTGCGAGGAGCTGGGAAGAGGCAGAAGAGCTGGCACGAAAGCTAGAAGGTGAGCTTACCGGAAAGATAGAGGATGAGGAACCGGTGAGTGAGGAAGAGATGGCAAAGATTCTTGCCACTAAGAAGATCATCCTCGTAACTCGCCAGAAAACAGATGGCTACGAAATCCAAAGTTAGATATAGAAAGAGGGTCTGGCTCAATAAGGATAAAACAAAAAGAGCCTTTGTGATCGCGGATTCAGAATCAACACGCATTTGGAAGGGCAGAACTGAGGCATATCCGGAGATGTCTGCACGCCTGCAGATAGGTGACTGCATTAGGAACATTGAGCTGGACTTTAACATAAGCACGCCTGAGGAAAAGAAGGAAATTCTTTTCAAAGCTCAGATACTTCGTAAAGTAATTAATAACTTCTTAGACGCTGTTGAGGTGGAAGCAGCTAAGTCTGACTTCAAACCGATCAAGATCAACAATGGAAAAAGTAAAGGCAACTCTAAAAAGACTGTGGGAACTGTCCGGTAGCCTGCCGTACCTGCGGCTGGTGATCCTGGCCACGGTACTGGTGTTGGCCGTGATCCTGTTCTACAGCTGCGGAAACTCTCCATCCAAGAATGAGATCGATCTGAAAAACAAGACCGATGAGGCCATTCAACAGACAGCAGAAACTAACGTGGCCGTTCAGGAAGTCAAGCAGGCAGAGAAGGACGTCGAGACAGGTAAGAAAGAAGTAAGAGCTACCAAGGAGGTAGCTAATAAGGCGGTGAAAGCCGTAGAGGAGCATAGGGCAAGGAAGCCGGAGGATGTTACGTACGAGCAGGCCAACAAGGCCAGGTGCACTGCGTATCCTGAGGACTCCGAATGTAAGAGAGGTAATTAATGATCATAAAGGAAGTTCCGAAAGGGAAAGGTCGGTTTGAGTTTGCGGTTGGACTTATCAATGAAAGTAGGAAGAACAATAAAGCTTTTCAGAAACAGCGTGCTCGTAATGCTGCTGAGTACCGGCGTACTCTTCGCTCAATCGGAGAGCGTATGGACAGTTCCAAGCTTGTAACTAGGCTGGAGGTTGACGGCATTTGCGTAGAATGTCCAGTAGCTTACAGAGAAGAGAAAGGAGTTGATTACTTTGGAGAGTAAGGTTTGTTTGCAGTGTGGTGCTGCACGTTTTAGTAAATCTGCAGTACCTACCTAAGGCGGCAAACAGAAGTAAAGCAAACAAGTTTAAGGTTGGAATTTGGGATGAAGAAGCTTTTTGTAACAGCACTTTTGATACTTGGGACTGGGGTACTGGTAAGCGGGCAAACAGTTCAAGTGTCTCAAGAGTTCCTTAACAGTGCCGGTCGGTCGTTTGAAGAGGTAGTACTTCTCCGTACAGCGTTAGCTGCTCAGCAGAAAGCTATCCAGGCGTTGGAGGAGCAGAGTGTTCTGCAGCAGAAGTTGATTACTTCGGAGAAGGCTCTTAACGAGAGCCTCTCGCGAGAGATCAAGGTCAAGGATGAACAGATAGCTGCGTACAGGAAGCTTACGTGCGACAAGTGGACCTTCCTGTTCATCTTCAGTAAGAAGCGGTGTAAGTAATAAGTTCGCAGGAATGGAGAAAGCGTGTCTCGTCGGGCTCATAATCCGGAAATCGGTCGGTTCAACTCCGACTCCTGCTACCAATTTTGGTGCTCTCTAGCGAGGTGAAGATGCAGCCGGGGAGTGTCCCCCCCTGAGACTCATCCCCCACGGAAACTACCATAAGCTGCCAACGGTGGGTCGGGTCGAAGGATCCTTAATGTTTCCAGCACTTCTTTATTAATGACAGTCGACGACAGATTCTTAGCAGTATCCACAATGATAGCGATGGCTGCAGCATATGCAGTTACCCGCGATCCTCTGTTTGGCAAGATGTTCGAGTACTCCCTTGTTGCCTGCTTTATGACATTCTCCTCACCGGCCAAGAACTGGCTACAAAAGAAAGATCCTCCTCCGGACACGCAGTAAATATGAAATCTATAGCCTTAGCGATCGTGCTGTTTGTTGTACCTATCCTGGCCCAGCAAAAAGACAACTACGAGAATTTTGTCAACATAGGCACTACCGACGAAGCTATGTACTTTGTCAACTACAAGGATGCTAAAGGTACGTACTCTAAGGTTGCATTTAAGGGGGCGATCATGTATCGGGATGGAGATATTGCCATCACGTCCTTTCTCGGGAACTGCGGAGAAATGGAGATCAGTATTACTGGAGAAGAGTACTTCCGGAATCGCAGAAGCATTGGCGTACGGGCGATAGAGCCCACAGCATCAGAAAAAGTTCCAAAGAACACAGCTATCTGGATCGCGTTAGATCTAGTTTGTCAGAAGAAATTTGGCATCCCATCTTAAACAAGTTTGGGCAACGTCTGGCGTTTCAGGTTCACCTCTGCCTGTCTCGGCCGGTTGCCCAATGTCTCACACCATGTACCAATCGACCCTAGACTCTCCCGTATCGAACATGAGCAACGCCGTCGTAGCTTTTTTTAGCAGCCTCCCTGCCTACATATCAGCTGTTATAGATCAGTCTCCAGCTAGCGGTCTCTTAGCAGTGGTACTTCCGTTTGTTTTCTTCTTCTTAGGTAAGGGTATTGACATCGCCGTCAGGGTATATCTCGACCGACGGGCAGAGAAAAAACGACTTAATGGGATTAAAGACGACAGCCCAAGAAACTAGCACAAGCCCACGTATCCTCCTCTTCGATCTCGAAACAGCACCAAACCTAGCATATGTCTGGGGGCACTATGATCAGAACGTCATAGAGCACGTGCAAGAGAGTTACATCCTTTCCGTGGCATACAAGTGGCTCGGGGAAGATAAGGTTTACGTCAAGGCTCTTCCGGACTACAAGGGATACAAGCCAGAGAAAGAGTGTGACCGCGAGCTCTGCAAGGACCTGTGGAAGTTGTTTGACGAGGCCAGCATTGTCATTGCCCACAACGGTGATGCCTTCGACATCAAGAAAGCTAACACGAGATTCGTGTACAACGGCCTTCCTCCTTATTCAGATTTCAGATCTATCGACACATTGAAGATCGCCAAGAAGGTATTCAAGTTCAACTCTAACAAGCTCGACGATCTCGGAAACTTCTTAGGTATCGGCCGCAAGGCACAGACCGGCGGGTTTGCTACTTGGAGAGGGTGCCTCAGCGGAGATTCAAAAGCTTGGAAAACAATGTGTCTGTACAACCAGCAGGATGTTGCCCTACTAGAACGAGTCTACCTTTCACTCCGTCCATGGGCTAAAGGACATCCTGATGTGAGTACGATGCGCGGGCTGAAGGGCTGCCCGGTTTGCGGGCACCCGAAAGCTCACAAGCGTGGTTACGCTTACACCAATCTTATGCGAGCCCAGCGGTACCAGTGCCTTGACTGTAAAGCCTACTATCAAGGCCCTAGGTCCAAGATCCCCCTTACAGACAACTAGGAAACAATAATGGCAACTTTCACCTTCTTTCAACAGTTTAAGGAAAACATGGGCAAAGGTGTCCACAATTTCACTTCTGATGCTACGTGTACGTTAACTTGTGCACTGGTTAATAACGCCAACGGTGTATCAGTTTCAGCTGATGCAGTCCTCGCTGACATTACGCAGATCGCGTATACCAATCTTTCCTCGCGTGTTATTACCGGTGTTACTAGCGAGCATACATCTGGTACAACTCCTGTGACTGCAACTGATCTAGTACTTAGTGCATCTGGCGGGGCTGTGGCAGCTTTCCGATACATCGTGGTGTATGACGACGATCCAACCTCACCTACAGATCCCTTGATTGGATATTTAGACTATGGATCTGATCTTACACTTGCTGACGGTGAGTCACTTACACTTGATTTCGGAGCAAACGGGCTCTTCACAATCTCTGGATAATGCTGTATACAAGCCCGAACGAATTTAACTGGAACGCGACGAACGTCGGCTCGACGTTCACGGATACCGGCATGAGCACGCACGACCGGTATGGTGTGCCCTGCTGAATTAAATGGCGACAGTTAACTATGACATCGACGCACAATCTGATACCGCGATGTCCGATGCGAACGGGTATCAGGAGGGCTTCTTTGACGTTCTGTACGTCGACGATAATGACGGCAGCGGCGGGTGGTATTCCTGTTCGTTTCGGTTTCACGGAATTGACTTAGGCGGCTCGCCCACGATCAATTCGGCCACACTCACACTTGCCCGCGAAAATGATAACAGCGGGTCAAACGGCGTCTTACGTTGCCGGGCTGAGGCATCACAGACTCCGGCAACCTTCTCAAGCGGCAATCGGCCGTATTCACGCTCACACCGTTCGGCGTACGTCGAGCACACCTTCCCGAACAACGGCAACACGCAAAATGTAGATGTGACCAGCATCGTACAGGATCTGGTCAGCGTCTATTCCTATAACGGCGGGAGCGACGCGATGGTGTTCACGCTCGGCGCCAGCAACCAGTGGGGCATCACGCCGGTTAGTTGGCGATCGCTCGGATACGCGTTGAACCACGCATCAGGCGTAGTTCCACGCCTGACGATAGATTATTCGACGGGCACGTCGATCACCGTTACGGCAGCCTCGATAACCGTCACCGGTCAATCTGTCGCTCTGAAACGAGCGTTAAAGGTCGCCGTCACTCCAGCGAGTGCGGCGGTCACGGGACAGGACATCGCCCTGAAACGCGGATTAAGGCTTTCGGTTACGCCTGCGTCGATGGCCGTCACCGGCCAAAGTGTCGCGTTAAAGCGTTCTTTGAAATTGCCGGTAACAGCAGGCTCTTTGCCTTTCACTGGGCAGAGTGTTCTCCTTAAAAGAGCACTTAAACTTGTCTGTGATCCGGCTGCCCTGTCTTTTACAGCACAGGCAGTTGCGCTAAAAAGAGGGTTTCGCCTTGTTGTAGCACCTGCAAGTTTGTCTTTTACAGGACAGGCTGTAACTTTAGTCGCAGGTAGAAAGATAACAACAGTCCCGGCTTCTATATTATTAGCAGGCCAGTCGATAGCTTTAAGGGCAGGTAGGGCTGTTTTGGTAATTCCGGGAGACATACATTTTAATGGACAAAATGTAACTCTCACATATTCACCTGATGCGGCGTCTTACACACTGGTAGTAGATCCCGGAGTCTTGACCCTGGCCGGCCAATCGGTAGGGTTGAGTGCTGGTAGAAAATTATCAGTAACTCCGGCAGTACTTAGTCTTTCAGGACAGGCAATTGCATTAAATAGAGGATTACGAGTACTAGCTGTACCCGCGTCACTTACCCTGGCTGGCCAGACAATTACGCTTAATTACTATCAAGTACAAGTATTTACTCAAGGTTTTCTATCCAGCACGGAAAGTCTCCTAACCAATACCTCCAGAGTTATACAAACTGCTACGCCAAGTGCGGGGTTTACTGAGTTAGCCCCCAACAGGGGAGTACAAGTACTAGCCACACTTACTACACCAACTACAACACCAGTAACGGTTACTTTCGGATCAGACAGCAGCAATGAATGAATATACAGTAGGCAACGTAATTAGATGCAGCACCACTTTTACCAACTTGGCTGGTGCCGCGATCGATCCAACGACAGTGTCTTTCTCTTTTAAGACACCTGCGGGAGCAGTGACTACTTATGTCTATCCGACTGATGTGCAGCTGGTAAAAGACAGCACCGGTAACTATCACGTTGACATAGCAGCGGATACCGAAGGCTTGTACTCTTGGCGGTTTTTCTCAACAGGAACAGGGAAGGCTGCCGTCGAAGGGCAGTTTGCTGTTACTGATTCCGTATTTATCTGATGGCCTCAACTCCACACCCTTCCCGGGCGAAGGGGACTACAGCAAAGTTCAATTCCACTAAGCCGCGAAAGTCTCAGCCAGTATCGGACGAGGACCTGTTCGTACTTAGCCGGCAGTGGCTTACTGACCAGATAGCTAAAGGGGCAGTAGGTGACGAGACGTGGGTAAAAGGGACGCCTCACCCCAAGCAGAAACTGTTCCTTGACGCAGAACACGATCCGTATCTAGGCGACCAGAAGATCATCGAGGTACTGTTTGGTGGATCCGTGGGCGGAGGAAAGACCTGGACGCTCCTTGCTGCAGCTCTCAAGTATGTTCACGTTCCTGGCTACTCAGCACTGCTTCTCCGTAAGAGTTTCCCGGACCTAGCACAAGAGGGCGGTCTGATGTCGCTCAGCAAAGAGTGGCTGATGAACACCTCGGCTAGATGGAATGAACAGCAGAAGATCTGGACTTTCCCGTCGGGAGCTACGCTCCGGTTTGGCTTCCTGGATACAGAATCAGACAAGTTCAAGTACCTAGGTGGTGAGTATCAATTCATCGGATGGGACGAGCTTACACAGCACCACGAGTCGGTCTACAAGTTTCTATTCTCCCGCGTACGCAAGCGTGCCGACATTCCAGTTCCTCTCCGGGTAATGGGAGCGTGTGTGGACCGCGGAGAGGTCCTTACTAAACACGGCTGGGTGGATATTAAAGAAGTTAAAGAAGGGGCAGAGGTATACAGCTTAAATACTGAGGGCCGTTTGCAGCTTCGCAAAGTACTGAAGTTTCATGAGTATGATAATGATAAGAAATTTTTAAGGTTTGACGGTAAGGGACTAACAATGTCCATGACAGAGGACCACCGGGTCACGATCCGTACACGAAACTCCAGGAATCAAAAAAGGGCCAAGTACGTGACTTTGCCCTGGAATCAGTATGATGCAAAAACAGCTGCAGTCGTACGGTGCCCAGAGTCGGCGGAATTTGGAAACGGGTATGTAAATCCTCTTGGGTGGGACGATGAGGTATTCTTCTCTTATTTAGGATTATTTATTGCAGAAGGCTGTACTAGTGTAAATCCAAAAAGACACCGAACTGTGGTCACACAGTGTAACCTAGAGAAACGCCCAGCAGTGTTAGAACTTTTGGACAGAGTACCGGTCAAGCACTGTCATTGTGCAAATGGTGACTCTGAGACTACAGATCTTGCAGCGTGGAACTACTTCAAGGTTTTAGGTAAGTCACATGAAAAGCACATTCCACGTGACGTACTAGAAAGTGCTACTGAGGGGCAGTTACGTAAAGTCTTTGAGTGGGCAGTGTTTGGAGATGGACACGTTAGAAACAACGGATCTATCCAATATGTGACTTGTAGTAAACAGCTTGCGGATGACATTTCTGAACTTGGGCTGCGTCTGGGGTATAAAACTAAAGTCAGTCATAAGGTTTTAGAAAATGATCGACACAACGACAGGTACACTGTGTACCTGACTGTTAACTCAAATACCACCGTAGTAGATAAGCGTAAGATACGAGAAGTTGAGTATAGTGGGAAGATCTACTGCATTGAAGTTGAAGATAATCACAACTTTGTTTTACGGCAGGAAGGATCTGTATGGATCTCAGGTAATACCAACCCAGGCAACATAGGCGGTAAGTGGGTATTTGAAAGATTCATACCGAACGACTTCTCTCCGGCCAACGCACGTGAGAGAGACATCTGGTACAAAGAGCACGAGTCCGTGGTCCCGGGAGATCCTCCACACATCACGGCATTCGTTCCGTCAATGCTAGATGACAACCCGTCGCTCGATCGGGAAGCATACCTGCAGTCCCTGATGCAGCTGGATGAGATCACCAGGCAACAGTACTTGTCAGGAGACTGGCAGATCCAGACCCGCGGAGACATTCTCTACACATACAGCGAAGCCCACACCGTCATCTCTTGGAGCCAGTTCGAGAGGATATTTGGACAGCGGAAGATACCAACGCACTGGAAGACGGCCGTTTATCTTGACGCTGGTACCACTGAAGGTCACCCCAACGTAACCTCCTGGTTTGCTACAGCTGCAAATAACTCCCCAACCGTAGACGGGGTTCCGCTGGCTGGCAAGGTTTTTCTGTACCGCGGCCACACGACTACCCAGACAAGTGCCAGAGAGATGGCTGCAATAATTTCCGACTTCATGAGACACGAGAAGAGCCAGTGTGTAACCTGGCAGATGTCTCACGAAGCCAGTTCTGAGCGAATCGAGTTCAACAAACAGGGCCTGCCGTTTGTCCCGTGGAAGACCGGCCGTACTCGAGGTATTGAACAGCTCAAGAATGCTTTCGCTCTCACCAACACCGATAAGCCTAATCCGTTCAAGCCGGAGCTCAAGGGATGTCCTCAACTATTCCTGGTCGTGGATGATCGGGAACTTGTCCGGGCCGAGAGCGATAAAGGCCTGGCCAGGTGGAGAGAGGAGATACTGGCCTACCACTGGGCCCAACTGAAGTCAGGGGAACCTACTACCCGACTAGTTCCATACGCATTGTTCAATGACGCGGTGGACACCATGAGGGCTGCTGCTTTTGACTACTGGCCGTATGCGACGGAGAAGTCGCTCAATGAAAAGGTACTAGACAAGGTGGAAGAGATACAACCTAAGAACTACTTAGATTCTATAGAAGATCCCAGCTACAAAGCACATATCTGGAGTCAGAGAGTGATCCTGGCAGAGGAGGCCCGCAAGAAACTACAAGAGACAGACCAACTCCTGGCTGACTGGGTAAACATTGGCTAAGAAAAAACCGACATCGCACGAAGAAGACGACTCACTGGATTTTATTCTCGGGGTCGGCTCCTATACAGGGTTCACGGAGATCCCAAAGAATGACAAGCCAAAACGTAAACGCCGGATAGGTTTTATACAAGATGTTCAACAAGTTACCGATAAAGCTGCTACTACGAGAAAACGCAAGACTGCGAAGGGAAATACGAAGAAAGGATCAGGTAGTGGCAGAACTGCTTGACAAGTTTGTTCACAACCGGATACCGCAACGACTGCAGGCAGACAGGCCTGGAACTTCTACAGGTGCAAGTACGTCCCAGATGGTTTCCTCATACCCAAGTGACGCGTACTCGCAGGCCATTGAAGACGCAGAGCGTATGGCTGCTGAAGCCAGCCGTACCGTGTACATGGATATAGACGAAGACGAAAACGATGATTAACTTTACTGATCCTGAGGCTGTTGAACCAGCTGAGGACACACTCCTAAAAACATCGGAGATGCCTCTAGATAAGTATCTACTTAACGTAGATCGACTTATCAAAGAGGAGACTGAGACCACTGAAGCCAAGGTCAGGGCACAGGCGATCATCCAGATGTGCCGTCGGTATCGTGGTGCTACACCCAGCGATCTATTCGGCTTCTGGAGTAACGGAGTGTGGGCAGACTCTCCGAAGTTCTCAGCACTGCACGGTACTAATGTATTCCAGGCACTTGTTCACGGAGCAGAGGCCGGATACATGCAAGCTACCGTGTCTCTAGATGTATCAGCTAAAGCTAACAATTTTCAGAACCGGTCAATAGAGAAGATCGCCAGGTCTATATATGAGGTACTAAACAAGTCGCAGTGGGAAGGCAAAGAGCAGGCCATATTCCATGCAGCAATGCTCAAGCTCAATGCTTTTGCGATCTCAAGATTTAATAAAGTCGGCGGCCCGAAGCTGAATGTCCCCAACTTCTCACCGGTCTCGTATGAGCAGGGAGGGGTGTGGGTGTGCCCAGAGTGCTCTGCTTCCGGGGAAGGATTGTCCGGAACACAGGACTGCCCAGCATGCGGATCTCCAGTGTCCTACGTGCAGGAGCCTGTCCAGATAAACGATTACGTAGTTGATGGATATAACTCCGTAGACGCGGGAAAGACCGAGCTGATCATATCAGACGCAATAGATGTTTCGGTCGACGATCGGCATGGTGAAGCTGCTGATATAACAAAAAGTTCGTGGGCACAGTGGAGGTACTTTGCTCAGAAAGGTGAGCTGCAGAAGCTCTACCCGCATTTGAAACTGAAAGGAAAACCGGAATGGTCGTACAACACTAGACTAAAGGTAGCACTTAAAAAGTACCAGTCTGGCGAGGCCATGCCGCGAACATCTCTCGAGAAGACACAGTACGAGGTCAAACAGACCTGGCTGGACCGGACGGAGTATGAAGACTACGTAAGCCCAACTACCGTACAGATAGGTAAGTTCGTTATACAGGAAGGGCAGAAGCTCACCGATCTCTGTCCTGACGGCCTGGTAATGGGCGTGGTCAACAATGAGATAGCGTTCATAGATTCCGAAGACAAGAACAAGAGGATCAAGTCTTGCGTGTGGCTAATAGATCCTACCAGTTTCTACGGACTTGGTGCACGTGCCGGACTGCCTATACAGAAGAAGATCAACCAGCTCGACAACATGGCCATGGAAGGTGAGGCTAGGAGCATGAAGGGCTCGGTCGTGTACTTGCCTGAAGCGATCGACGGTGCCAACCTCGAGGGAGCAAACACTAATATCCCCCTCCGGCCAGACTTTTCTACCGGCGGCCAGCCTATGAAGAACTTCCTGATGCCGATAGAAGTATCAGGACTTTCTGCTGCGTCTCTGCAGTTTCTCGGTACTCAGGTAGACACCATGCAGCGTGTGATGGGGATTCCAGACGTCACGCTTGGAGAAGGGGATGCCAACATCCAGACGGCAACCGGACAGCAGCTTGTAGCCCAAAGGGCTTCCGGCTTGATGATCCCGGCAAAAGTCAGTGAGGGGCAGATGAAAGTTGGCTGGCTGTGGGATCAGCTTGATCTTATCCAGAAGTACTACTCTCCTGAGGCCTTGATGCAGTTTGGTGCGAGGTATGACGAGGAGTGGATGGATGACGAAGTAATGGCGTTCTTCCAGGCCAACCTCCGTGATGCCATTGTCATTGACCTAGTCGAAGGCTCAGAGATGCCTGAATCCAGAGCTGACAAGCAGGCCAAACTGCGTAATGACATTGCGGCCGGGTTTATTCCGATGACTCCGGAGTTGCAGACAAAGCTTGCACAGCAGTCAGGCTACGACGGCATTGATATAAACAACTACGAATCTAATTGCAAACTAGCTGAGAAGCGGCTGAACTTCGTAAAGGAGCAGCTGTCTGACCCACAGGCTGAGGCACTGTACCAGCAAATGGAAGCGGCAGTGGTGGACCCCAAGACAGGACAGCGGGCAGTAGATGCCATGGGGGCACCCATACCCAACCCCGTGGTCATGCAGGTACTTTCACTGCCACAGCTGCAGATCAACGCACAGGCGGAGAATCATGAGCAGCAGGCGGATTTCTGGGCACGCAAGTGCCGGGAATTCATGGCTTCCGGTATCGAGCAGCCGCGAGTGATAGTTGCGGTGTGTGACGCCATGATTAGCAAGCATAAAGCTGCATTCTTCAGCGAGATGACCAAGGCCCAGTCGATCTCGATGCTATCGCAGATGCCGGCACAGGCTGGTATGGCTATGATGTCGAACGCAATGGCCCCACCAGAAGAGCCCAAAAAATCTGAAAATAAGTCTTGACAACGTCTAGACGGATATGCTACTCTGTTAATATAGACTTTTCACACCTTTCAGCACAGTCAGTGCTTCGTGCAGTTCATTCTTTTAGGTCCTTATGCGGGACAGCACAGTAAATTAAAGGCCAAATAAAACATGGATTTAGATACAAGCTTCTTGGGAGGCTCCAGTGACGCTACTGGGGAAGCTCCTGCCGCCGACACAGGCGTGATCGATAGCGTACAAACAGAGGATACAACTCCAGTTACAGATCCGGTAGCTCCTGTTGAAGCAGTGCCGGCAGACCCGGTTGCAGAAGAGCCGGCCAAATTGGATCCAGTGGAATCTGATGAGCTTAGTGAAGAAGAACTTCAAAAGCTTGCAGATAGCCCGAATGCTCCGAAGTGGTTCAGGGACAAGCTTAAGCAGGTGTCTGGGTACTCCGGAAAACTCAAAGCAGAGAAGACTGCACTCCAGGAACAGCTCGAGACTTACAAGTCTCAGTACGAAGGTAAGGAAGCTCTTCCTCAGACTGACCTTGAACGGCTGCGCGTAGCAGAAGAGAAGTTTTACAAGCTCTCCAGCTATACGGCTCCCGTGGAAGAGGTCCTCAGTTCGATACAGGAAGTAGTTAGCCCTAATAAACTTGCTGAACTCAAGAGCCACCTGACGTGGGACTTCCTAGAAAAAGCCGACGGCCAGCCTGATCTTGAGAATCTCCAAGTAATCATTGATAGATTTTCAGGGTATAAAGAGGGCGACACCCGCGTAGCAGCTAAGGATGTACTTAATGCTATTCAAGCGATAAAGCGGGGAACAGTAACGCCAGAGAATTTTCACGAGTTTGCTTCTGATGAAGAGTACCAGGCTTATCAGCGTGCCCGAGAAGTCGACTCAGAGGTTGAGCTTCAAAGGCAGTTAGCCAAGGACAATGCAGAATACCAGGAACGGGCTACCCGACAGGCCATGCTCCAGAATGTATTGACCGGTATTCAGTCCCAGTTCCAGCCGCAGGTCGAAGCCCTATTCAATAAGTTTCAACTTAATTTCACGGATAACGATCCGAAGGTTGCGAAAGAATTCAAGCAAGAAGTTCGCAACAAACTTGCCGCAGAGATCAATGCAGCAAGCAGTCAGAATCCTAGCCTGGTAGACGTCTTTAAGGCGTTGGATCTCCTGGGCAAACCGTCAGGCCAGAGGGCCGACTCTATTCAAGCTGAGATCAACAACTACGTAAACTCCTTCCCCTACCAGACCGCCGTGAGCCGCGGATTGTCCGAGCTCATGCAGACCGTGGAAAAGACCATAGCTGCAGAAGCGTACAGGTACAAGCTCTTGATGGCCGGATGGTCACTTGAGAATACCAAGGGCCAGAACGCACGGGAAGTAGTTGGAGCTCCTAAACAGACAGAGGTACTTACGGAGTACTCCGAAGAGGAGTTAGCTGGAATGAGTGCTGCTGAACGCAGACACGCCAGACTGACCCAGCTCTCGAACCAGTTACGGCAAAAGACCCCACGGTTCGGAGGATAATAAGTTCTCGCCCACGCATCTTTACGGCTTATGGCTGGGCGTTGTATTAAAGCCACCAACTAACTAAGGATAGTTTAGTCCTACCCAGAGGCTGCTTGCGTGTACGGAGCAGACCCCCTCTTCCCGGTCTTTGTACTGGAGCTAACCGACACACCCACAACAAAACTCAACACAAAGATAAGGAAAAACTATGGCTTTTGATACAACCCAAACACAGCAGCTCGTGCAGACGATCTTCGAGGATCAGATCCAGGAGACCGACGAGCATAGTGCGGCCTTTTGGAATCGCATCCAGTCTCTCCCTGAGGCAGATGCCAACGTCCTTGGCCGCAAGGTAAAAGTTCGCACCGGCTACAACGAATCAGAGTCGTGGGCCGCATTTGGATCCGCCTCGGGATATGCCCAGGGTGGTAACTCGACATTCACCACGTTCTTTGTTCCGTACCGTACGGTATCGGAGCAGGTTCTTATCGATCAGGAAGCGATCGATAATGATGACTCGGCCGCAGGCTCTCAGTACCATCCGGTAGTTGAAGAGTTAGCGTCGACGATGCGTACCGGATTTAAGAAGCTCAACCGTGCTTGCCTTATGGGCGACGGCTTGGGCACGATAGCTATTCTCTCGGCAGCTACTTCTGGTTCTACTGCTACTGCCGCACCGAATACTACTTTTGGTAATAAAGGTGCTCAGTTCGTAAAACCCGGCAAGAAGGTCCAGATCTACAACTCGACCGGTGCCACCCTTCGAAACGGTGGTGTTGGTGGTGAAGCGATCATGACAGTTCAGTCTGTAGTTAAGTCGACTGGTGTTATCACCTTCACTTCAACTGCCCCGAACGATGGTGTTAACACCGACATTGTTGTTCCGGAACGGTCTTCCCAGCGAGGCGTAAACGGCATTGGGTATTGGGTGGCCAACTCTGGCTCACTCTTCTCGGTAACTAGGGCATCGCAGCCGGGCCTCAACTCAGTAATGGTTGATGGTTCCGCAGGTTCGCTGATGCTCGCCGTAGAGTCGCTGTTCTCGCAGCTTGCTCACTACATTGAAGAGGACGTTGCTCTCTCGATCAATGGTGAGGGAATGCACGAGTTCTTCTGGTCACCGACCCAGCGTGAAGCCTACCGTAAGCAGGCGATCGGCCTTGGTATAACGATGCTTGGATCTGAAAAGATCGACACCGGCTATGCTCACAAGGAAACGATCAACGGCTACAGCTTCACCGTGTCGAAGGATCACGACAACATGAAGATCCACGCTCTGAAGATGAATGACTGGTACCGCATATCGCGTGGTGGAAAGAATCCGTTCTCTTCGCAGGCTATCCACGGTAACGAATTCTACAACCTGAACGACTCGCAGGGACGCATCTCTGGTGGTCTCGGGTTCGTGATGAGTGGCTATGTGAACATTGCTTGCCGCAATGTCCGCAACCAGGCTGCCATCTACAACCTCCCGACCTCTGGTCTTGCTACCGGCAACGTCTAATCTCCTTGACATGGGGGAGCTGCTCAGTGTGGCTCCTCCTAACTTTGATAAAACACTATGGCACTTGCAAAAGTATTTTCAATTACTCGAGCTAACTACGGCACTGTCACTAGTACGCCGCAGACGCAGGGCAAGGAGCTTAATGGTTTGCAGACAGAGGAGATGGTCGTATCCAAACTGACCGGAGATACCTCTGGTTCTGTAGATCTTTCAGCAGTTCGTAGGCCCTATGCAGTCACGCTGGTTGTCTTAAATGACAATGCCGGTGCAGCTCAAGCAACCCTTTCACAAACAACCGTGACCTTTACCCACACGGACGACGACACAATAGCCCTGTCAGGGCTGGGTAACTGGACGAGGGCGATCCTCACAATCCAGGGAAGATCTTATGCCTAATAGCGTATTAGCTGTTAAGCCGGAGACTCTGCTTGTAGACCTCCCGCCTATACCTTCGTGGTTTGAGCGGGAGTTGTCTCAAGTGGCTACAAGAAACGGGAAGCCGGTTTTTAAGATAGTCGACGGCCAGCGAGAATTGAAATTCCGGAACGAGAAAATGGATGTGAAGCACCTGCTTCAGCATCAGAACATTCCAGCTTTTGTCCCCGTGGTAACTCAGACTTTCCGTCGAAAGAATGAAGCAACCGGGGAGTATAAATTTTACAGCAGCCTGGCTGCGGCCAGGGCCGATTCCGAAGAATCCTTAAGTAAGGATATTGACGTGGCCAACAAGGTATCTACCAGGGCGGTAGGTAAGGCGTGTTGGATCATAGAAGTTTACGTTGCTCCGGAGGAGCTTGGCTACGATAACTGGGAAGCCAGTAGATATGCCCATTTGGAGAAGCACGGAGTAGCCAGGAAGGTAGACGTACTCGGAGAGTTTCCCCGAGAAGGAATGTACGTGTACTGCTTTTCAGTGTTGGATAGCGACGGCCGAGCCATTTCCCCAAACCAGGAAACACTGGATGAATGTAAACGCCGGTGGAGGATCGTAAGTAACGACACCTCGACGCTTGAACAGAACATTAAGGACTACGAAGAAGCTGAAGCAAAGTTTGCAGAAAAAGAGGTCAAGAGGATAGCTGATAACGTGTACCAGTTCGCAGGAATTTCTGCACGAAGATGGCACCACGGAGAGGTCAGCAAGCCAATTTCAAAAGTATATGAGTAAATCAGCATTTGCCGCGGTGGATACTTTACCCAAAGCGGATAAGAAAAGCATCAATCCAAGAGCTACCCGGTACGGAGTCGTACCTATCTGGTCAATACCTACTTCCTCACGTGACTTTTATGTGTGGGAGATCCCAGCTAATGCAGTGTTTCCTTTTCGCCCGTTTACCGGGGAGGTTGGATACGATGTCTACGGCAAAGAGCTTTACCGCGTAGAGAGGATGCCGGCCGACCAGGTAAATGACATGTACACGATCTCGAAGTTCTTCATAGAGCTGACACCGCTTGCTGGGCTGGAGGATGAGGCCCGGGCACAACGCGTGGCAGACATTCTCGCCAATCCTTTCGAGTGTGAGAAGTATCCGGTCGAAGTTGGTACCGACTGTGCAATGTGCTGGTCCAAGTACCTGCGTACGCAAGTCAATGATGTCATTGCAAGCGAATTTGCGGAAGACAAAGAACTTAAGAAAGTTGCCAAGGAGTGTGTAAACAAGCTCCTGGCTGGGCTGACTGAAGCAATTGAAGAGGCACGCCGGCAGGTGGACGTAGCCATTCGGGACATCGACGATCCTAAATCTGGAAAGAGTATGTTCTTTGATCACGACTACAAGAACGTATTCAACATTCATGCCGATCGCCCGCAGTACAAGACGACTACCAGCAACGCTGACGTCGGTGCTCAGATCGCCGGTGCTATCCGCGACCTGGTTAAGAAGGACGAAGCACCGCAAATGGACCTTGCAAAACTTATCGCAGAGGCCGTAGCAGCAGAGACGGCTGCACTCAAGGAAGAGCTGGACCGGATGAAAAATCCAGCTCCATCTCTTGTCCCGGGAGCAGAAGTAGAGGAACCTAAGACCAAGAAGAAATAATTAATGCTGTTATCCACTTGTGCTAACCAGGTCCTGCAGGAGTTTGGCGGAGCTATGCCTGACTCGCTGGTATCTTTTGAAGATGCTGAACGCGAGTTTATAAATGTCCGTGCTCTTGAGCTGCAAAAGATAGGCGTATCGTCTACGGATATAACCGTAGTCAAGCAGCAACTTCACCCGACAACTCGGGACCAACTACTCATACCTACTAATGGTATAGACATGATCCCAGCATTCGTGGAGATCAGGCCCCGAGAGATGTACGGGGAAGAGAGGTCTAAAGTCGAGATCGTCCCGGTAGATGCCATACCTTCTTATGAAGGAGCACGTGCTATTGCTTTCTACGGAACCCCGATGCGGTACCGGATCTCGTGGGATGCCTGGGAAGAAGGGGACATGACGCTCTACTACGATCCAGTAGAGGACATTACCTCGTACGGGCTCAGCTCAGATCTTACCTTTCCAAATGGCTTCTGGCCTTTCCTTATCAAAAAGACTGCTCTTAATGTTGTACGTATTGCTAAGGTAAAGCTCGCATTAATCAATCCCTCCGAATACACGATGCAGAAAGGGGACATCGCTAACGCACTGTCTGCATTTGAAATGTCCATCGGCGGGCAGGTCATGGACTGGGAGCGGGAGATCCAGAAGTTCCGCAACCTAGACCTAAACTCACAGCCTCACTTACGCCGTACCCAGGACGAGCTTCGTGCCCGTGACTGGAATAACGTCTCCAGGAATTCCCCGCTAGATTACGAAGGTTAATGGCAACTGCTTTAGAAATAGCAACTCGAGTCAGGAATCTGATCTCTGAGCGTTCGCCGGCTGCGACGAATGTAACGATCCCCCACATTCAGGCTCTTATTCCGACGGCCTTGGAGGTGTGGGCCAGGGATGCCATAACAGATCCCGAAAAGAGATCTGCCCTTGAGAAAGAGCAAACCGTAGCAGCTGCAAGTGGCGTAGTTAACCTGGCTGCTTACTTTGATGGTACTACGGCAAAAGTCTCACCTTCGGACCTGCGAGCACAGCAGATCTATATGGAGGGTATCACGGGCGGCCCGGCCGGTACTTGGGTAAGCTCCAAGAGTCAGCTGATGTACGGAAGATACCCAAGCCACGTACCTGCTTTATTTTTAGACGGCAACAATCTACGTATAAGAAACACTGATGGAAGCCTGACTTCTTATACCGGCAACATCAGATTCAACGCAGCCACACTCCCCTCAACAGCTACCGACATACCTAGTGAGCTTGTAGGTGACTTTATCTTGTTCCTAGCCAAGCTCGCTACTCAGGAAAAACTCGTCGACCTTAGATAATGCCAGCAGCAGACATCTCAAAACTTACAGCCCGAGTTACTTGGCTTATAGGTGCCAGGGGCTCTGCGTTTGATACTACGGTCTTAGATGATCGTTTTATCTTAGAAGAGATACAACGTGCCCTCGTAGAGACTGAGAGTGAGCTGATTCGTACCTTGTGTGAGTCCTACCACCCAATGAGGTCACAGTTCTTAGCGTGGTCGAATGATCTAACTAACGGGGATACACTGCCTGTACATATAGGCCAAGTCGAGGCTGTCAGGATCGAACCTTACGCAGGCGGTACAAAGATACCCGGGGAGAGCACATCAAGAGAGAACATCCGACTCTGGAGAGCCAACACCGCAAACATCTTTGATACGGTAGCCCACAATGCGAATGGATCAGCGTTAGCAGGTTATTACAACATCACCAACGAGACGATCGTATTCACCGGCAACGCAGCTAACGTAAAGATCTGTACGTATACTCCCAACTACAGCACCCCAGCTTTACAGGTCGATAACCAATTTGATGCCGCACTTGTAGCCGGCACCATACCTCGCTTAAACAAGATAGGAGTGCCCCAAGCTCTGATCATGACGTACGGACAGTTGTATGCTAACCAGCTGCAGATGATCCGCGGGGGCATCACCCAGATGCCTGATGTTGCTGAAGCACAGGCCCGCCAGTAACTAAGTGAATAAATCCCAAACAGAAGCCAGCACCAGCCCGATACCTAGAGAGGCCGTAGCTACTCCTGAAGATGTCCAGAAGTTTCTCGAACTTACAGAGGAACAGAAAGAGGAGATCCGACGGGAGCAGGCATTACGGCTCTACAGGTCTCGTGCCCTATTGACCGACAACGAGCGGAGGATCGGCCGAGGCATTGAACTGGAGAAGCATCACAGGATAACCGGAAACAAGGATGGACTAGCTGAGGCCCTGGCTTTACAAGGCAGGTACGGAGAGGCTGCCGAAGTAGCCGTGTCCGATCAGCTGAAAGCAGAGTACCAGGAAAAGTTCCGGGCGGTAGAGCGAGAGGACTGTGACTGCAGCTGCGACTCGTTCAAACAAGAAGGTGAGTTCAACCTACCTGTCCAGTACATAGAAATGTACGGACACTCTGTAAAGCACGGGGGAGAAGTTCCGTTTATTCGCTGCACTACTTGCAAAGAGCTAAACGCGATGCCCGCACCGCAACACCTCATCGATCAGAGAACTGTCAGACACTCTGACCTTCCAGACGCCGACAGACTTAAATACTTCCGCAACTAATGAATGTAACCGTACAATCAACTACCATACCTAACTACCAGAGAGGCGGATCAACAGCATCAATCCGGATCTACTGCGACTCTAGCTTTTTTGCTGGCGGGCTGGAGTATGTTCCCGGCCTAGGGTACTTCTACAAGTCCGTGGCGTGTACAGTGTCTGGCACTACGATCACGGTCCCGTCTTTCACGCTTCAGTCTACAACGGACTCTAGTAACGACGCGGCAAAGTACATCGCAGTATTGTATGACGATACTGGTGCACGCGTGGCCACTCTTATGGGTGGTATTGAATTCAGTGTACCGCCAGACACCCCGATCACGTGGTCTGAGTTGATGGTATACAACCAGGCTGTCGTCAGGCAGATGCCAGACACGTACTATACGGCTGACCAGACTGCGTACCTGCTGTCGCAGAAAGTCGACATTAACTCTCCGAAGATAATGAGGCCGTCCTTGTCTGAGGACTACGCCAACGATCTCGCGGCGGCCGTGACGGCCATCGGTGGAGCAAGTACTGATCTCTTTGTTCTCGAGAACGCGACAATTTCATCTAACGTAACAGTACCTGTCAACATCAGGTTACGAATATTACGTGGTGCTGTCCTTTCAGTAGATACTGGGATAACGCTTACTATTAACTCTGCGTTCGAGCACGACAACGAGCAGTGCTTTTCCGGCAGCGGAAATGTGTATTTTGGTACTGGCTGCATCAAGGAATACAAGACCGCGTGGTGGACAGGCCCGACTCCGACGACAATAACTACAGCCTTGAACAAGGCACTAAGTGCTGCTGCTAACACCCCGGGAACTACTATCGTCATTCCTAACGGTGAGTGGAGTACGACAGGTGAGCACCAACTTCCCAGCTATACCCATATTAAAGGTGAAGGCGGCGGTAACGTATTAGATTCTGGAGTCACCAAAGGTACTACCCTAAAAGTAACGGTAGATAACGCCAAGATATTCAAGCAGTTAGCAGCTGCGATGTGGAGTACCCACTTGAGTGATCTGATGCTGCGGTGTGACAGCCGGCCAGGATCAGTGGGAATTTCGCTAGCTGCACCTTCAGGCACAGTAGATGTATTGGATTTTGTCTGTAGGAACGTCAAGATCCAGGCTGCGGCAACTGGTGTATCTATCGATGATGCCTCCGGAAACGGTGCATTCAGACAGGTACGTTTTGATAGGGATTGTACTTTAAGTTACTGCGAGATCGGGCTGTATGTAAACGCCAACAACACTGTCATTAACTATGATGGGCAGATACTGGCGGCGGCCACCAACACCTCAAAAGCTGTTTATATAGGCTCTGTCGGGTGCGGATACCTTGGATTTAATGGCGTGGAGTTTGCCGGCGGGTTTGGTTCTCCTGGATCCAGACAGGCAATTAAGCAGACCGTAGTGGCACCGTCCGGTATCACTTCGTCAGGTAATGCAAGATGCGTCATTACCCGCAATTCGATCGTAGGCCCGACCGTTACTTTTCCAGTTACAACCACGGAACACACGACAGCAACTCTTATTGCTAAAGCGGCTGCTCAGGCCCTGGCTAAGCACAAAGATGTCATGCTCGAGTATAACGTTGGCTGGAATGGGTCTAGTGATTTCTACTTATGTACGCTAGACGAGGCAGCCAATGACGCTACGTTCAATGTCACTATTGAAAATGTCACCTGTGCCGGGATAAGTAACGATCTCACAAGTTCCTCGCACATTGCTGGAGTTGCTCCGGCGGCGACCATTCCACAGGCTGCCTTTCTTATCGAAGGGCCGGCACGTTCTCTGCACATCAATGGCTGCTGGATCGAAGGGTACTTCAGTGCCATGGAGATCAACAATAACATTGTAGTTGGTGAGGTTCAGAATAATATTTCGATCGTAGGCGGCATTATCGGTCACGCTATCCGTATTCAGGGCGGCGACTACGGTACTCTTATGCTGGACTCTGTCCAGTGTTGGCCGAAAACAATTCGCAACGAGTCCGGTGCAATGCACGTCATCATCAGGGGTAAGACCCAGATGTTGCAGACAATTGCCGGTTACTCTGCGATGGGCCTAGAGAACGTTCACTGCAATACCAGTATTAACGCTTACCCCGGAACTGTCCGCGTAGACGCTCCAGGAGAACCATTATGGGGTGGACCGGAGTACGAGGTCCAAGACAGATTCAAAGTCACACGAACCGGTGCATCTGGTGCCTCAAGCACAGACCCGTGGCTGCAGGTCCTTACCGAGAACGAGAAGCAGTTCCGCTTAGGTATACTCGACTCCAACCGAGACTTTGTCGGCTACGACATTTACCGTAACTCCAGCACTGGTGCCTTGGAATTTGATGGCAGCCATCCTGCGTTCACTTCCTATAACTTTGACGGAGACGTAACAGTTCCAGCAGAAGCCTATGGTGTTGGGTGGAACGGATCTAATGAAGTCCCAACCAAGAACGACGTTTACGACAAGGTAGAGACTATTGGTATTACTGTTGGCAATGCCGTCACTGGCGGCGGAGCTAACCGCGTTATTTACGAAGACGCTTCCCAGAACGTGGCAACATCTTCACGTTTTACCTACTCTGGCGGAAACTTAGGTGTGGCAGGTGGGGCAACTACTGACTACACAGAGATACAGTCTTTACAGACCGGCGGAGACGGCAATGCCCGCATGGCTCTTGGAGTAGGAGGTACTGCTACTGGGGACGGATACCAGGACAAAGGATATGTTCTGGCTGGCAGTAGCCTTGCCGGGATGTTGATACAGGCATCCGGTCCGATCGAACTGTCAAGTCCTTCAGTAAGTTCTACCGGGGATATTACTGTTCCGGGTGAGGCGTACGGTGTCTCCTGGAATGGATCTAACGAAGTTCCTACAAAGAACGACGTTTACGACAAGATAGAAACTATCGGCGGACTGACCGTAGGTAATACAGTAACAGGCGGCGGCGTGAATCGGGTTCTTTATGAGAACGGATCTCAGGCCCTCTCAGCATCAGCTAACTTGACTTACGGTGCGGCATCGAGCCAGCTCAAGATTACATCGGGAGCGGCCGCTGACGTTCCTTTCAACATCAAGGCTGCAGCTTCGCAATCCGGAAATCTATTAGAGATTGACTCCAGTGCAGGCTCTAGCGGAGATCTATTCAGGATCAAGTCTAACGGGCAGGTAGTAGTTCCTGCGTCTAACAGCACCTCGGCCGCAAACATTCATTTTATCGATACAAGCAACGCCGCCTTCCCGTTGGGTATACAGCTTGATGGAGCCACAAATGGTGCGATCTCTTTCTATTACGGCGGGGCACGTTACGGTGCGTTCATAGGTAGTAGTGGTTGGACAGTTCGCAGTGCTGGAGCATTCAATTGGAGCTCCACAGCGGATGCCGTAACTGGAGCAGCAGACACTGGCCTGGCCAGAGCCGCTGCCAAGGTTATCAAATTGACTGATGGGTCCACCGGCAATGCAACGCTCAGTTCAGTACCTCTCTCCCCTACCGCACTTGCTGCTAACACAGATAATTACAATCCGGGAACGGCTCGCCATCTACGCCTCAGTGCTTCATCTGCAGTAAACCTTACCGGAATAGTAGCAGGCGTGGACGGCCAGGAGTTGTTCATCTGGAACGTAGGTACGACAAATACGATCACACTGAAGCACCAAGTTACTTCAACCGCAGCTAACCAATTCTTTACTACAACAGGAGCAGACCTGGCCTTGGCGGCCGGCAAGTGTGCGATCGCCATGTATGACGGCACGACTTCTAGATGGCGTGTCAGCCTCTTACCGTAATATTTATGTGGACACTATCAGTTAATTTTCAAAACGACGCCTTGAATCCAGAGATGCGAGATGCTTTTGCCGACACTTACGGGTGGACCGGACCTGAGGATCCTCGAGGTGCAACAAAGGGACAGTTCAGGGATTTCATCATCAGACAGTTCTCCAAGAATGTAGTCAAGGCATACCGCGTAAAACTAGACCTTGCAGCACAAGCTACCAGAGTACAAGACCCAGACGTAAGCTAAATGAGTGATATAGAGAATGAAGTTCTTGCCGGAGTAAATCTCGGCGGCGGGTACTTCAATACGGACACCTTGACCTATCCAATGGATGCCATGGCACCAGGGTCGAAGAATGTCTTTATTGTAGACAACAACTCGCAGCGGGTATTCCGCGGACTTACTGCCAACGGTACCGGTGGACGAACCATGTTCAACGTGGCCGGAGGCTATGCTTCTCTTAACGACGTTGGAGCTACTCAGGGAGTAGGTTCCATCTTTAACTTCATCAACGAGTCTTTATTTGCGATCGGGGCCGGGGAGGTCTTCTACAATGGAAGTGTTCTTGTAGACAGCACCCCATCGCCGGCAAACGTCACGGCCACCAGCACACTCCAGCTGGCACCGAAGGTAGGATCATATACCTATCCGGAATGGTACACGGCTGGATTTTCTCAGCCGACCGCACCACAGGTCTATGCTAGAAACCCGGTATCTCCGTTTACCGGACTTAACACTGGCACGTTCTCCTTTAAGATCGCCGCGGTCAGGAGTACGACAGGTGCCAGATCAATCGCGTCTCCCACATCGGCCGTGATTCCGCTGACGTCCCAGACAGTACACCTGGTGTTTCCGGCTGCTGCGTCTAACGGGCAGGACCGGTGGGCCATCTTTGGTACCAAGGCTGGATTCGGAGGAGTAGGTGTGCACTACCTGATCAAGGAGATCAACGAGAGCGACCTCTCAACCGTGGACTCTATAGCCAGGTCATACGTTCTTGAGTACAACGACTCCGATCTTCTCCCTGTCACTGCGTACACGGATGACTACCCCCCGCAGGCGGCACTGTTTGCAGCGAGGCTCGAGAACTACGTCATTACTTTCGGAGCGTATACTAATGCGATCCAAGCCAGCGTCAGGAACTTCCCGGAGAGCTTCAACCCTGAGCACCTGGCATTTCTCCCCAAATCTCCCACAGCTATCTTACAAGATCCGCAGGGAACCTACGTGTATGTGTCGACCAACTCCAGCGTACATGCCGTGTCAGTGATCCCGGGAACAGACAACCCCCTAATGATCCAGACCTTGTGGTCGGATGTCGGGGTTGCTAATCCGCACAACTGGTGCACGGTCAGCGGCGTGCTGTTTGCTTTCACTTCCAAGACCGGAGCAGTGACTATGGGTGACAACGGCCTTCCGGATAACAGGTTTGCTCAGCCCGTAGCTAAGGCCATGCGTAACTGGGTCGTGGACAATGTTGTTGTACACCGTGTCCCCCACCTGAATTCTGTAGCCTACTCCTATCAAGGTGAGACTTACCTGTTCAATCTACAGACACTGAAGTGGTCTTCACCGGCAGCGTTGAATGACTTCTTTGCCGGTAACGTGGTCTCAGCCGTAGTCCACAATCGTATTCCTTATATTACGTTGAAGAACGGCAGCACGTTCACGATGTATGAATTCGATAACGGATCTTCCTCGACGAACTTCATCATAAGAAGTGCTGATCTCGAGCCATTCCCAGAGGGCAGGATAAATATTCTTGGCCTGCGTGGAGTGTATTGCGGGGCTGCAGCCACTACTCACAACTTCAAGATCCGGACTGACTACTCCAATACAGTAGATAAGACTCTCGCACATACTGCAGCTGTTGGGATGAATACCACTCAGCGGTCCAGGTGGTACCTGCCTAGAAAGAACTCCTTCTCTGTTCAGTTCGACGGGACACAGACCAACTTCTCGAATGACAGCTTCCTGTCACACATCATCGTGTACGGGACTGTAGAAAACTCGACGACTCTTTAATGCCGACTCCGACAGATCTAAATACAGTTGAATTCCTCGGGCGTGTACAGTCCCTGGAGCGACAGATCAAGGCACTCTCTACTATCCAGCAGGAGCAGGGGGGTGCTCTGCAAACCGTGATAGAGAATGCAAATTCTGCTACGGAGTACGGGCACCAGAATCACATTAGAAATGGAGACTTTCACTTCGACCGTAATAGGTATCTCTATACTACTGATTTTGCTGGAGGTACGGGGGAGGACGGTAACGTATCTCTTGAAGCAGCTCATGTCTACGCTCACCCGAAAGATACTTGCATTGACACCACTGGATCAGTCACGGCTGCATCTACTGCTCTTACTATCGATACTGCTGATTTTGTGGCTGGTGACGCAGGCAAGGAGATAGTTGTTTATGGTGCCGGAGTGGCTGGTGCGGACCTGGTCACTACGATCAACGGTGCTCCAGGATCATCTACTACTTGTACTTTAGCAGTCGCGGCTTCTACTACGGTAACTAACGGGCGTGTACGCTTCAGGCTTTTACAGTTAAAAGAAGACTCTACCGACGTTAATGCAGATGCGAATCTTGCTACTAACACAGCTCTAAAGACCACGACTCATACCCGGTATGCTACTACAGTAAGTAATCCGGATTATGACAAGACCAACGGCTGGGCCAGGTGGAGTGACGCGTCGAATACGCTGACATTTCCACTGGCATACAACACGATAGTCCCGTCAAAGCAATACATTCTGACGTTTATTTATAAGCTTAGCGGGCAGGTAGGTGGAGAGGACGAGGTGTTCGTAGATTTCTTTGGTGGGCTTTGGGACAACTCCGCCGGCCAGAGGAAGTTTCTCGAAGGACAAAGGCCTGCCCTTACAGGATCACAGCAGGGTACTACCGGTGCGACATCGAGAGACTATATGGTCCTGATGTACATGGCCGACGGGTCAACGATCAGTACAACTACCCTGACAATAGCAAACACTAATGCCACGCTCAGTACTACCAATTACGTGGAGCTGTCGTGGCCGCAGGAACCTGGAGTAGTCCGAACTGAAGTTTACAGGAAGACCGGTGCTACGTATGAAAGATTAAAGTTCCCCTACCCGGCCAATACCTATTACGACTACGGCACGGCTAACAACACCGTAGGAGGCTTTCCTACTCCGACCAGGCTAAGGCACATCGCTAAGACCCAGGTAACTGCTGCAAACTTCAGGCCGGCATCTGCTCTCGAATGGAGAGTTGGCCGCATGAATATCGTAGTTCCCAGTGACTACAACCTAGGTAACACCTCGGACAAGCAGTGGTTAGTCATGGGAATGGACACTGGGTTCAGTGGCAGCGGATCTGATCACGCACTGTTAGTGGATCTTGTGTCTTTAGATGACAAGTTCGGTTTGTTCACCAGGTGCCCGTTAGATTTTGAGGCTAAGCGTGGAGTATCTATTGCTCCTACCAGCGGAGACCAAGGTACTTCAGGTGGAGGTGGTGGAAACGTACCCCCGGGTGGTGGCGGATATTGCCCGGTATTTGATGATCTGATCGAAACGGACCACGGACCTATCAAGGCTGTAGATCTGGTAGATAGCCAGCACCGGTACAAGATCATAAACAGGAACGGTTTTCCAGTGGATTATGAGACGCAGGTAATACCTCCGCAGGACGTCTATACTTTAATAGCCGGGAACTATAAGCTGACCGCTTCTAAGTCACACCCGGTATTCACAAGTGATATAGACTTTGTAGGTACGCCCTTGCACCGCTTGACAGAATATGATACTATATTAACTAGAAATGGTATAGTTAAAGTAGACGCTGTAATCAAACATTTCGCAAAACGACACACCGTAAAAATCTCACTAAAAGGAACCGAGAAAGGCTTTTGGCAGAACGACATAGGCGTTCATAACTATAAGCTGCCCGAGGATTAACACCATGCCAGTAATAAATAACTTCGTAACTTCAGCAGTGATCAACACTCCGACCAACATGATCGCAGACAACAATCTGTATGGCGTGGTGGTGATTAACAATCTTTCAGGAACAGTAGATATATACGTCAACGTTGATGCAGACGCAGCGTCTACGGGTACCTTGGCGGGCGTTCTTATTGGGCCCAAGGGGAATGCCGTGATACCAGTCAATGGCCAGCGTGTATCAGTGGCTAGCGGTACAGCCAGCATTCCAGTTGCTTACTATCCGCACATAGACTAATGGGACAAAGTAAAGCTCAAAAAGAGTACAACCGACAGATGGCTGCCAATGCCCAAAGCCAGTACCAGCTCCAGCGTGAGATGTTTGACTGGGCAAAGCAGGGCACGCCTGAGCAACAGAAGTTCCGTAGGGACTCGGCCGCATGGGACACCTTTATTCGGGGAAGAAACTACGGGGCACCACCTCCAGATTCTATCCTCAATTTTGACCTGTGGTCGCCGTCTCAACAGAACTCCATCCGTGAACGTATGGCAGGTCTTACCGGAGTAGGTGCAGCCGCCATGTCAGGTACCGGGGATCAGTCGATCGCCGTGGCCCAACAGCGGGAACGTAATGCCAACCTGGCCGCTCAGGACCACGCTAATGCTTACGAGAATGCGATCAAGCAGCAGGACGCCTACTACAAAGGGCAGGGACTGGCCTGGTCTGGACAAGATCTGGCTAACCGGCAGAGCCTGTTAGGTAATGCCACGTCCAGTGCTCAGTTCTTTTTTGATCAGCAGCGGCAGACGCTTCCTCCAAGTTTTATGCAGACGTGGGGAGGACTGATCGGTGCCGGTCTCCAGGCTGGTGCGTCGATACTGGCTCCTGGATTTGGAGCAGGCGGTGCATTCAACAGGCGTTAATGATCAAACACAGGCACACACGCGGGATGGTCCTGGACCTGAACTCTGAGGTCTGCCCCAACTCGTACTTAAAGAACTCCAAGGTTGGGACTGAAACAGACATCTACTGCTCATACCTTGAGGACTCGTGGGTGGAGTACTCCAACCTGGTAATGACCTCCGTGGTACGAGGCGACATCAGCACAAGCAAGATCTACGAGGGATCAGTGTTTGAGTCCACCTTAAAGGGCGTAACCTCTCGTGGCGGGATCTTCTTTAATTGCAACATTGATGCCGACGTAGTCGTTGGCAACGCCGTGCTGAACGGCCTGACCATTACGGAGGATATGAGGATCGGTGTCGGGAATTGGACCCGGGTGCCGAGGAGATTTGAGATCAACGACAGTGTGGCTACAGGAGTGATAGTTACTGAGAGCACTGACGGGTGTGCATACATAGGGTGTCAGCGTAAACCTATGCGGACCTGGATCAAGGGGGCTAAGAGATTTCAAAAGGTTATTGGGTGGGACGATGAGAGCGTAGACCTGGTCTGTACGACCTTCGAAGACTGGTTGAAATAAAAGAGATGGGACTATTTGATTACTTCACAAACAAGGCAATAGCTATGTCAGCTCCTCCTCCAGAAGAAACGGAGGATGAAAAAAGGCGTAGGTTGATGGCAATTACCCGCAGGGTAGGAGCTCAACAGCCCATCGTCATGGCACCGACGGAAGTCGGGACAGAGGTACAACGACCACAGCTGCTGCCCAGGATCTCAGACTATGACCGACCGGCTGGTTCTTTTCAAGCTACTCCGGACCAGATAGGTACATACACGCCGGACACCGAGACGCTTCTGCAGCGACAGCAGCAGCAGACCAACTGGCTACAAGACACCAGAAACAACCCGATCGTGGATAACGATAAAGGATTCTGGAGAAGGCTTGGCAGCATCGGCCGGGAGTTTGTGATCAATGCCGGACAAGCTTACGGAAACGCCCAAGGTGATCCCGAGCAGAGACTTATAGCAGCGTTAGGCGGGGGCATTGCCGGAGGACTTGGCGGAGCATTCAAGCCGACCATCGACGAGGAGCGTCAGCGGTTGTACGACATTCGTAGGTCGCAGATGCGGGAGCAGGAGCTTGGTGGACAGCTACAAGATGAGCAGGGCCGCAGGCTTATGGATGCCAAGATCGCAGACATTCCGATCGACAACGAGATCAAAATGTACCAGATCAACCAAGTACGACAGTCACAGGCCAGAGCTCGCCTAGCTAAGAACAGATACTGGGATCCGAAGAATCCTCTCCACGTACAGGATGCCATAACTGCCGGGCTAAATCCTTCGCAGATGGTGGCCTTTGACGATCGGGACCCGAAGACGCTGAAGCTTGGCAATGACATTCTCCAACTAGACCGGTCTACCGGTAAATGGACCGTGGCCGGAACACGTAAAGATCTTGTAGATTGGAAACTCCCAGACGGTAGAACGGTGAGCATACCGGCAAGTAATGCTGCGTATAACTCAACCATGCAGCAGATGGGTGCAGAACGTATTGCATCTAATGAGCGTATAGCTAATGCCAGACTCGCCTTGAGTGCTCAACAGTTCGACTTCACTAAGTCCAAGTACCAGGAACAGATGCAAATCGCTGAGCAGCTTCGCAAGGAAGGAAAGATCGAAGACGCACAGAAGATCATCCAGCAGCTGACCAACGCTCTAACATCTCTCGAGGAAAGCTATGACCTGAACGAAGGACAAAAGGGTGTACTCCGAGAACTCATAGCTAACCAGGCAGGGATAGTGACTAATCGACTACAGTAGTAAATGGTAAACAACGACGACGACTTCTTGAAGAGCCTGCTGGGCGGGCTCAAGAAACTGGAACCAAAGCCGACCCCCACAAGGCCGGCTCCTTCCATTTATACACGTCCGGATCTCGAGAACATTCTTCGACAGGCTGGGTGGCCGGAAGAGCACGTCCCTTACATGACAGAAATGGCATTGAAGGAAAGCTCTGGCGACCCGGGGGCCACACGTGTACGCAGGGCAGGTGAAGGACAGAAACTTCCAGAGTCTTCCTACGGACTGTGGCAAATCAACACTCTTGCCAACCCGCAATACGATCCGCAGAAGCTGGCTACTGATCCTGTTTACAATGCAAAGGCTGCCCTCGATGTTTACAAGAAGCAGGGCTTTGACGCCTGGTTAAATTCCAAGAGGAGGCTGGCGGCTCAAGGTATCTTGCCGGGACAGGTCAAGGCCAGTGCTCCTGCTGCTCCTACCACTGTCAGCGATGACGAGTTTAGGGCCCACCTCGAGAGCTTGATCTCTCCTGCATCTCCGGAGGTTGATGACAACTTCAAGCAGAAGATCGAGACCTTAATAACTGGTACCGCTACCACACCTACCAATCCCGCTCCAGGGTATGCCCCTGTAAATACAAACACACTAGATAATTCGTCTATACCGTCCAACAGACCGACACTCCAACCTAGGAAAAATAAGGTTGCGGCTCCGATCAAAGCTAAACCTAAAGCTCCGGTAGGTGAAGGAACTGTCACCGTGGACGTCGGGAACCTGACTCCGATCGACACGTCCGCCGGCCAGTTTGTTGATACCGGTGTACAAGTGGATCTTCCGCGTCAGGCAGGTAAGGCTACCGACAGCAACGGCATTGCCGCAAAAGTTACCGTCAATGTTCAGGGAGTTCCCACTGCGGAAAAGCTAGACTACTCCATCCGAAAGGCCTATGAATCTGTTGCTACCAAGTTTGACCTTACCCCAGACCAGATCGAGCAAGGCATTAAACTTGGTAGGCAGTATAAGGTGAAAGGTAGAATTGATGATGATACTACTGAAGGTACTATCTGGATCACGCTTAAGGACCTTGAGAATATCAAGGGCAAGGATGCAGCTCAGACCGACGAACGGATGAGGCAGGCACAGTCTCGCGTGGGTATTGAACAGATCCCGCCTGAGAATCTCCTGACTCCTGAAGTAATCAATGCGTTGAAGGCTTCCACGATCACACCTACTGAGGCACTAGAAACTCCGTGGATCGGCATGGAAGATGAGCAGAACATTATTGCTGGTGCCCTGCGTACAGGTGGCAGTGCTTGGCGGGATCTGGCTGGTCTCTACCGGGCTGCCGATGACCTGTGGCACAGGCCCTTTGGGGAAGGTCACCGGCTGATCAATCCTTCCAAGTTTGAAGACATCAAGGCGTACCAGGGAGACGACATCTACAAGTACATGTCTTCGATCGCTGCGACCTCTGAGGCTCCGGCTGAGAAGTTGGCTAAGTACGGCGGGACTCGTGCCGAGATCTTCCAGATGGCAGGTGCTCTGCCTGGAGACCTCTCGAGGATCATGCTGCTGTCTAAGCTGCCTGGTGGAATGATCACAGGTATGTCTGCTGACATGGCTGCCCAATCAGCCGGCCGAGGTGAGCACTTTGACAAAGTCGCAAGTGAGGCTTTTAAGGGTGCCATATTCGGAAGTATCGCTAAGTATGCTGGACCGGTTGGCGAGAAGTGGATGGCTGGGCTGGAGGAGGCAGGCTTCAGTTCTGCAGCTAGCAAGCTCGGCGGTGGGGCAGCAACCTTGGCGTTCACGGGTGCAGCTACTTATCCGGTAAGCCGGGCATCCGGTGCGGACCCTAAGACGGCCCTCAAGGAAACTATCTTCAATACGATCTTTAGTCTCGGGGATGCTGTTTCAGTGCTAGCCGGGAGAACTGTACGAGCGAAAGACCCTGCCGGCAATGAAGTTGCTTTTCAGATAGACCCGCAGGGTAATGCCAAAGAAGTACAAGTACCTAAAGGGGAAGTAGCTGACGTTGAGATCCTTTCTCCGTACAACAAGCAGGAGTTAGCCGCTTCCAACAAGATCATCGAAGAGATGAACCGTCCCATGTCTGAACTCATTAGAGAAGCAGACCTCACCGTGGACGGTCCTGATGCTATTGCTGCTAACCCGCAAGCCACTGCTGTCCTGAACCACCTGCTTAAAAACATAGCAGAGGAGCAGGGAAATGCAGGCAGCTACCGAGATTTCCACGGGTTGCCGCTATACGCGAACTACTCCGGAGCTTTCATCAAGCAGCTGGAGAATATGCTCGACCAGGCCCAGCTCGCAAAGGACGCGTCCTCGATGGTGGAGATCTCGAATCTCATCGCCAAGATCAACGACGTCACGAAGCGGACAGCTGGAGAGGCAGGACTCTACACTAAGTACGAAGGCCTTGACGACATCACGCAGGGTACTAAGGCTGAGGAGCGTGTCCACATCCGGAACGAACGCTTCGGTGTTACTGCACAGACGCCAAAGCTTCTTGAAAAGCCTAGTGTCCAGAAAGTATTTGATATAATCAAAGGCCGTGATCCTAATAGAAAGGACACGTACGCAATGGACGAGGTGATCGCCCAGACCTTCCGCCCGAAAGCAGAAGAGCACCTAGGCCTGACCACCGACGAAATCAAACAAACATTGAAAGACGTGTTCCGTGTTCTGGCTGAGAATAACGAGAACACCCTACAGTACGCATCATCTCTCAAGGATGTAAGCCCTGCTGCCACTAAGTTTGCCAGACGTGGGCACTTACTTAACCTATATGCAAGAAGAAAACAACAACAGCCAGTGGCGGGAGGAAAGCCATCGGAGGTTTCTGCTGCTGGGAGCAATACACCAGGAGTTCGGGGAAGAGGGGCTGGACCTGGCATACGACATAGTTCGCCTGATACCAGAGGGACAGCTGAACGAGGATCAGGTACTGGACCAGGTGGAGAAGGCCCTATCGAGCCAAGGTTCTCCCAAGTCACCGACCGGACCGAACTTGAAAGGCGTGCTGCTCGGGCAATCCAGGAACTAGAAGAGCTCCAGGCTAAGGGCGCTCCTACTAGGGAGCAGATCGGGGAGATCCTAGGGAACCCTGAGCACTCCTATGGGCGTAGTCCACGTGGAGCCATCTTCGATCTGAAGGATGCCCTGGAGACAGGAGCTGAGTTACCGTTAGGTGACAAGCGTGCCTGGGTAGATGTCCCGGAGACCGCGGTCAAGGCCGGGGCCGAAGCACGCAACCAGGAGATCTTTGAAGAGGTCACGGCTGCTCCTGCCGCTCCGAAGAAGACCGGCAAGTATGTCCCGAATCCGAATGCTGTCGAGCGTGGAAGTGTGCTTGAGGACGGTAAGATTTGGGTACAGGGCCAGCAGGTATTTCCAACAGATGAAAGTGTAGCTGTGGTCAGGGCCATGGCCGAGCACAACAATGCCCTCATTACCGAGAAGCTTAAGGAGCTAGACCAATTAAAAAGAAGCGGCCAAGTCACCAGAGAACAGCTTGACTCCGTCATAGGCGAGGACCATCGGTTTGGCACTGACGTTGACGCAGCTATTAGAGACTACGAGTCTGTCCTCCTGGATAATGGCATGTACCTTCAGGATATTGCTGAAGCGAACACGGCCTACAATACTCACCAGGTTGCTAAACAGGTCAAGACCAAAGCACCTAAAGAGTCCACTCCTAAAGCAAAAGAACCTAGCACTCCTGTCGCCAAGGAAGATCCCTGGAGCGTACAGTCCAGAGAGGCACATCTGAAGAATGTTCAGGCTATCAATAAAAAGCTGGGTATCAAAGAGTGGCAACCTCCTGCTAAACCTGATCCGAACATCGAAGCCTGGAAACAACGACAAAGGCTTGCCGAACTGTCTGATACACGCCCCGCTGCCGACAAGACTGTCGACGAAATAGTGGACAGGGACGTACGTCAGGCTTACAAAGATGCCGGCGGCGATCAGTTCAAAGCCGTGGAGGGAGTACTTAAGCGGTACGAACAGGATGCAATTAACATGCAGAGCTCTGGCTCGGCCCTGTTCCAGAAGAAGATCGAAGCTCTGCGTAACAAGTACGGTCCGATCCTTGAGTTCAATAAGCGGAGAGCTAGTGGCGGAAGTATTGATCCTCAGTTCGCCCAACTCAAGCACGGATCTCGTCACTTATTCAAACCTGAAGTCTTAGTTGAAGGCCCTAACGGTGAGAGGAAGTACATTGAAGGAGAACAGAAGAAGTTCCCTGTGGGTACGCGTGTGTCCAGAAGAGGGGAGAACATTATTGTCCGGACTAAACCTGAAAAGGGTATGAAATTCCGTGGCAAGGGGTTGTATGATTCCGACCAAGAGATCTCCATTGGAGAGCAGAAAATTCTACAGGCTATCGAACAGCAAGTCACACACCCTAAACGACCAAAATCTATTGCTGACTCCCTGTCTCAGCAACTCAAAACAGCGGAACACTGGAGAGACAATAATACTCACGCTCCACTACATGATTACATAAGCCAAAACCGTGCAGTGGAGTTTATCAAGTCTTTAAAGCCTGAGGACTTTGCAATCCCTTCTAAGAGGGCAGGGCGCGAGCTCCATTCCGTAGACTCCTGGCTCCCACAGATCCCAGAAGGTTACAAGGTGATCGAGAAGTACCCACTCGGCCGCATCCGTGACGATAAGATCAACACAGGTGAGGGTTCACAGTTCCGCGGATACGGGCATTACGCTGCGGAGACACACGGAGTTGCTAGCACTTACAGGCAGGCTGGGATACATGACAATGCAAATCCAAGATTCCTCTACGACGGCAAGGAGTTCGACTATAACGCCAAAGCTTCCGGAGCGTCAGACGCAGATAGCCTACGTAATGGTGCCATAATGGGCACGTTTACCGCGATGGATAACAATCGGGTAGACGCTAAGGAGGCAATACAAAATCAGATCGACTGGTACGAGACGGAGATTGCCAGGTTTGAAGAAGCAGACAAGGCCGGCCAGCTTACTCCCGGGATGGCGATCACAAAGCTGAAATTGCAATACTACAGAAAAGTAGTGGAGGCTTACCAACAATTAGATCCAGACAAGTTTGATATCGAGATGCCGGAGCCACACCCAGGCTACCTCTACCACATCAAGACAAACGTAAAGGATGAAGACCTGTTGCACCTGGACAGGCAAATCAAGGACCAGGGTGAGCACATTCAAGACATTGCCAGAGAGTTTGATAATAGTCGAGGCTATGACTTCTACGACGCTGACAACCCCAGTGTGAATGATCCTGTTAGCAGGACCGGAGAACAACTCTACAAGAGAATGTCTCGAGAGTTTGACCGCACCACTCAGCTTGGACTCCTGTCGAAGAAAGGTGGAGGAGATGTACTGGCCAGTGAGTTTCTGAAGGATAAAGGCATTAAGGGTCTGAAGTTCCTGGACCAGAACAGTAGGAAACCTCCAGAGGTTTTGTACTCAGGAAAGCCTACCAGGTTCAGCGGCCAGGTAACTCCAAAAGAATCTGCTATTGCGTGGGTAGCTGCAAACATAGAGAACCAGATAAATAATGGTAAGCCTGTAGATATTGAAGCTGCAAAAACAGAAGCTATTAACTGGGCGTACAAGACCCTTACTGGTGAGTGGGACAAGCAAAAACTCACGGAACTTCAGGCCCTGAATACTGCCGACTTCACAGTCAAATACCCTAAGAAACAAACCCACAACCACGTGATCTTCAAGGGTGAGGACATCGACGTCAGTCGCATCCAGTTCGCCCAGGCCCTGAAGGACAAGAGAGTCTTCGATAAGAAGGCCGTGGACGAAGTGTCGGCATTTACCGATGAGAACTTCCCGCAGCTGGCTGCATTCTGGAAGCCGCGGAAATCTACTGGTACTCCTCTAGCCACCAACCCCAACCCTGTGGCTGCCGAGAGGATGGCAAAGGCCAGAGGCATGGACGTGGAGACCAGCCCTCAGAAGATCGCGGACCGGATAGTCAACATCTATCGAGAGTTCAAGCGGCAGTTCAAGGAGATCGATCCGAACGAGAGTGTGCAGATGGCCAGAACCGCGGACTCTTTCCGGCTGCTCTCAAGCTTGAACAGCTGGGCTAAGACCCAAGCTACCAATGACGTAGCTCGAATTATCAAACCTCTAAGCCGGGAACAGTACGACGTGTTCGAGAATGTGCTTATCTTGCGGGACAAGAAGAAGGCCGTGGAGCAGGGAATGAAGCCCGGTCACGGGTACATTGATCTTGCTGACGTAGAGAAGTCTTTGAAGGAATACGAGGATGCAGCTAAAGCAGACCCGGCCATCTCTAAAGCTCTTGCGGACAGGGAGGCGTTGCGTAGAAAGACGGTCGGTGATCTGGTGAAGATCGACATGCTCGGAGAGCAGGCCCTTAATAACGACAGCTACTTCCACCGACAAGTGCCGCAGGGAGGAGAGAACAACCTATTCCTGAGCATGGGCAATCGTGACCTGCGTGTACGAAAGAAAGGATTTGAAAAGAAGCGTACCGGTGATGGGGATGATTATAACACCAACTACGTAGAAGCTGAGGTGGAGTGGCTCTCCCAGGCACACGCCCAGATACGCAAGTACGAGTTGTTGCAAGAGATCAAACGTGCAGTAGATATATCTGACGATCTAAAGCTGCAGGCTAAGATACAAGGCGTCGACTGGCACACGCTGGTCGATAAGAGCACTCACAGGATCTGGCAGCCACAGGAAGGTAGTTATTTCTATAAGGTGATGTCTGCTCCGGATGAACTTCTGACTGACATCTTTTCCGGAAAGCACACTCTCAGTACAGCTGAGGCTGAGTTGAGGGAAGCGTTGGCACGCGGGCAGAAGAAACCTGAGTGGGTACTTCCTAGTGGTGTCGCTAAGTTGATGGACAACTTCGAGGTACAGCCTCACGAGAATGCTATCAAGCAGACCACGGCTAGTGCTATGGCCTCGTGGAAGCAGTGGGCACTGATCAACCCGAAGAACTACCTGTCTTACAATATCAGAAACTTCATCTCTGACCTTGATGCTGCAATGGCGTACCCGGGAATTATAAAGGAGCTGCCGGCCGCTATTAAAGACATCTACAAGTACAGTAGGGATAAGAACCATGCGGCCGCTGCAGAGATCGAGCAGGCGATCAAGGACGGCGTGATGGATTCCGGCCAGACATTTGCTGAGATCCCGGACATCAGTAAGCTCGGTGTGTTTAAGATCTTTGCGGATTCAGACACCAATGTTCTCAGTCGAGGACTGAACAAGGTGTGGGATGCCATGAAGAACAGCTCTAATGCCAGAGAGAACTGGATCCGGCTGGCCGCTTACAGGCACATCAAGCAACGGTTGGCTAACGGGGATGTTATCTATGGTGCGTCAAATCGCGGACAGGTGGATGCTCTTGCTGGTAATCCAGGAAGGCAGGCTGCAAAGATAGCTAGAGAACTGGTAGGCGACTACGGCGGTATATCTGAGGCGGGTAGAGCTATACGTAAACATATGATGCCCTTCTACTCGTGGTGTGTTCCTACGACCACGGAGATCCTGACTAGGGATGGGTGGAAGGCCCACGATGAGCTGGCTCTTGGAGAGGAAGTGTTAACTTACAACATCGAGACCCGGACAACGGAATGGCAGCCGGTACAAGATAAAGCCGTGCTAGATTATGATGGGCCGCTGGTAACGCTGAATAATTCTTTTGGCCATAAGTACCAGTTTACTCCCGATCACCGCTGCGTGGTCATCGAACAATATAAGGACAAGAGAAAAGTTGTTCTGGCCAAAGATCTCAAATCTCATCACAAATTACCTGTTGTAGCTCCGCACGAGTTCTCAACCGGCAGTGTGCTCAATGAAACTGAGGCGGCATTGCTAGGATTCTTAGTTACAGACGGGTACTTTCGAACTAGAAAAGAATCACCTAACTCGTTCGAGGCAGTGCTGTACCAGAAAAAGCCTGGTGAGGTTCAGTGGATCCGCGACACATTTAAGGACTACATTAGTTCTGAGTCAGTACACCCGCAGACAGGGGTAATTTGTTTCAGGTTGTCTGCTCCGAAGATATCTAAAATCAGAAGTGTCTTCCAGACAAAGGAAGATCTCCCGTCAGTCATCACTAGATTGGGGCAGGCTGAGTGTCGGGCGATGTACGACGCAATGATGCGGGCAGAAGGATCTTCAGCTAATGGAGCCACACAGTTTCCGCAAAACCGCGGACCAGTTCTGGACGGGTTCCAGATCCTGTGCTACATGCTAGGTAAGGCTGGCCACATCCGCGATAAGAGGGGCGGAACCGGTCACGCAGCGTTGTATGTTAAAGGGAGGGATAAGATTTCCGTACACAAGTGGCAGAGAACTGAAGAGCAGTACACCGGACAGGTGTGGTGCCCTAAGACAGCCAACAGTACGTGGATCATGCGGCAGGACGGAAAGGTAATGATTACAGGAAACTGTGAGATCAACGCTCCCAGGTACGTACGTATGATAGCTAACATACCGAATGAAGCAGGTGGTAAGTCGCGTCTTGCTGGAATGGCAGGCACGAAGGTGGCTGGTAAGGTAGCACTGGTAGGAACTAAACGTGCTGCCCAATTAATGGCCATTACAGCTGCGATCAATGCGTGGAATCACTTGGTATTCCCTGATCTTGAAGACCAGCTAATGAAGACAGACGTAGGCAAGCGTCCACACCTGATCGTGGGCACTAATCCGGATGGGACGGCTAGGGTGTTTCAGGCGGATACGGCTTTGCGGGATGCGATGGACTGGTTTGATGCGGGAGATATAGTTTCAGATATTAGTGAAGTGAGAGACGGCAGGGCTACGGTAATAGATAAGATAGCTGAAGGCGTGAAAGCTCCAGTCAACCGAGTAGTACAGGCTCTTGGTCCGATCAAAACCGCTGGGGAGTTTGTCTTCGGTGAGTCTACTTACCCAGACATCTTTGAGAAAAAGACATCCTTTGCTCTAAAGAGTAGGCCGATCCGCGATCGTGCTGAGTACCTGGCACAGGCGTTTGCGATGAAAGGTATCTACCAACGCGTAATGGGCAGACCTACTCCTCCAGCTAGTGGGCCGATAGGTCAACTGTCTGACTGGTTTCTGACCATGCGGGTAGACCCGGAAGAGTCCATCTTCTGGAACATCCGGGGACGCGTATCTGATTACAAAAAGAAAATGGGTAAGTCTACGGGCGGGACCGCTCCAACGGAAAAGAGCAACACCCTCTTTTACTACAAGCAGGCCATTAGGTGGGGAAATCAGGAAGCTGCGGAAAGGTACCTAAGACAGTACAAGGAAGAATTCGGTGGGACCGACAAAGGACTTCAGCAGAGCCTCGACCGTACACACCCGCTAGGACAGTTGGCTAAGTCTGACTGGCCGGAGTTCATCAAGCAGTTGACCCCTGATGAGAGGGACCAGCTGAAGGTGGCGATCGGGTACTACGACGAGAAGTTCAAGAGCGGGCCTGGAGCTACACCAGCAAAAGACACAACCGTGGAAGAGCTGTTACAGATGACTTTTCCTGGTAAGGGTCAGGAAGATATTGATCGAATGGTTGAGGCTGAAAGAAGGAAGGAGCAGGCTGACGCCCAGAGAGAGGCAAATAAAAAGGCAAGAGGCCTCCGGTAGTTACCGGAAGAACCCCTTGACAGTCAACGTGAGCTGGTTAGCTACATAAAGAAAGAAGCTAACTAAGACCACTACCCATATGAAGTGAAGAAAGTGTACGAATTTCCAGAAGGCTTTCCTCATAAGTAGTTGACAACCGTGCTAGAATTCTAGCATGAAGTCAATTTACAAAGCAACATTCGCATTACTGATTCTCCTCTCCTTTGTGTTTCCGCTTCCTGTCCGGCTCCCCCCTCCTAGTCTTATGTTTCTGGGTTGGAGGGGCCGTTGGCTTTCTCACGCTTGGTAGTTTTTTCTTTCTCACTTCAGCCTCGTCACCAGAAACAAGTCTTCTTCAATCTCTGTACAAGTATAATTTCCAGGTCCTAAAATCCCATGACACGCGTAGTACAGTATCTTTCTGCTCGGTGTCTTAACCCTTGTGCTGTCGCCGGGTCGCAAATCTTTAATAGCTTCTTTCGCTTGCCATCCTTCGTAGATCATATGTACATTTTCTCAATGAGAGGCTCTAGGCTTGGAGGCTCGTAGGTGTCCGGCTTTATCCACTTACCGTAGTGATTCTTGTGCCCGCCTATTTTGGTCATGTTGCTGCGGTGGATCTCATCCGTGATTGGATCCATATCTATACCGCATTCCACGGCTGTGCCGTAGACCACGTACAAAAGATCTCCGAGTGCGTCGGCAATGTCAGGAATATTGAAGGAAGTAAAAGCATCACACAGCTCATCAAGTTCTTCTCTGATCAGAGCTACACGCCGTTGTGCCGCTATCAGGTCAATAGCCTTTGGCTCATCAGAATACTCAAGGTCAAACGTCTCGTGAAATTCTCGTACTTGTTGCTGTAATTTATTCATTAAAGATCTCCGTAGGTAACCTCACTTCTTCCTCCACTCCTTGGCGACCACGGCGTCGACTTTAATATCTATCGTTTTGACGTACTCTTTCCCGGCCGCGATCATCATATCCTCCAGTCTCCTTGCTGTCTGTTCTGCTTCATGTTCGTCACACTCCAGCAGGACCTCATCATGAACTATGTTGACAAGGTGTGCAGATGTTCCTTTATTGGAATCATGTATCAGTTTCAAAGCTCTCTTGAGGATATCCGCTGACGTTCCCTGGATCGGCATGTTCACGCCATTCCTCATAGCAGAATTGACGGAGCCCTGCCGCTTCTCATCAAAGTGTAGATGTAGTACCCTGCCCGAGGCAGTCCTACACTCCCTCTTGCACACAGAGACCCTCCCGCTATCACGTACATACCTTCCAAGACCAGGCAGCTGATCAAAGTATTTAGCCATTGTGTCCTCAGCTTCTTCTTTAGTAGTACCAGTCATGATCGAGAACTTGTAAGGGGTCACTCCGTAGACGATTCCAAAGTTAAGTCTCTTGGCGAAGGATCGCTGCTCATCTGTAACCTCTTCCATGGGAATGTTGTTTACCTGAGCTGCTGTCTGTAAGTGGAAGTCTCGGCCAGTCCTAAATGCCTCAACAAACGTCGGATCCTGGCACCGATCGGCCAGTATTCTAAGCTCTATCTGGGAGTAGTCAGCAATCACCAAACGTTTGCCCGGGGCAGCCTGTATAGCCGCACGGGCTTCAGCAAACGCCGGCCACTGTTGGCAATTTCCAATTATGGTTACGACACCTTGGTACCTAGTTACAATGTTTCCTGATGGTACCGACACGCAGTACACGTCACCAACATAGGGCACAGGAGTGGTGCTCAGGTTTGTTGTCATAGAGTGGGCCCTGTTAGATGCGTACACGTCCCAGTACTGCCTGCCTCCAACTTGCCTGCTACGTACGTTGGCTCTGCGTCCTGTGAGAGTCAGGGCTGCCTGCACTACATCACAATTTTGTTTGAGCCTCGATGTGTATGCGGAGCTTCGGGCAGATTCCCCATCCCAGAGAAATACCTCTTTAGCAAATCTCTCTAAAGTCGCACTGTCGTAGTCCAGTAAAGACCAGGAAAACTCTTTTTCCAGGTAAGGTGGCAGGTCTCTTGCTGCAATATAGAATCTGGTTTGGTCCTTGTGCTTTGCAGATGGATACTTCTTTACAGTTTCAGTGTAAGGAATGCCGAGCTTCTGTAGAGTTTTTCTAAACCTTTCAATTTTTCTAGGCCTTGAGAACTTTATATCTACTGCTCCCCCTGACGAAACACTAGCATCTGCCTGCACTGCACAGTAAAGAGAAACTTCCCACTCATTTAGAGATTTGCCTGATTTTTTCACAGTTGCAGCCTGAAAGATTTTATGGTCTGGGGGAACTGCCTCGGCGGGGAACTTCTTCCATGTCCCTGACCTTCTAGTCTCTAGAAGGACATCATGGTCCGGGGTCGCAATGAAGTTCACTTGCTCTTTTCCTTTAACATGGTATAAGTTCCCGCTGAAGCGTTGCTGTATCCACGATTGAGGGGCCTCAAATTGAATCTGCCTACTATCCTGATCAAATGCTGCTACTTTCGATGCCTTCTTCAGTTCGTCAAATCTCACCCACCCGCTATCCTCCGTCAGAATTTCAACATCTGGAGGAAAACAATTTGGATTACTTGCTGAGAACCGGCCGGTAGTGAGGGCACCCAGTTGGCGAAAGTCCGGATGAAGCCGGCCGGTAACTGGGTGGACCATCTTCAAGATGCTCTCCCCGAAACTTGTAAGAATTTTATCTACCCCCCGGTACTCTAATAGCGTGCCGATTACTGGGTATTCAGCTACCAGAGGTTCCAATCTCCATGCCTCCGTAGAGTCCGGTACCGGTATGCCCATGCTGGTCAAAGCATTATGTACTTGTTGTGTAGATCCAAGATTAATATCAGCCCTGTCAAATAAATGCAGCGGTCCATTAGGATCAACAAGTTCCCGCTGGAGTACGTCAGCTAGTCTTTTATGCTCGGCTTCTACGGTGACTAAGTAGTCTCTCCATACCTGATCATTGAGGTAAATACCTGTTAGCTCCATGTCCACGACGGCCGGCACTGCGTCATTTTCCAGACGAGAAACTTCCAACAAGTCCAGCTCTGTCAGCCGCCCAACCTGTGCATCATAGAGAGCAGGAAGAATCAGCACGTCTTTTGCAGCATACTCAAGCTGTGATCGCTCAAGGCGGGCCGCTGACCAGTCGCTGGTCTGTTCAGTCTTATCAACGACTATGCCTAGAAAATGGTAAGCCGCTGCAGCCAGGTTATGTGCTCGATCACTTTTCCCGCAGGCAAGGATCTGACTGTTCAGCATTGTGCAGAACAGGTTAGTTATCTCCACCCCGAGACAGTAGCTTGTCCACTTGCAGTCAAACTTAGCATTGTGGATAACTTTAGTAATTGGTCCTGTCAATAGATCACGCAGGGGCTGCAGCTCAGGTGCTGTACGGGTAGATCCTTTCTTGTTGAAAGGATCTAAGTCTAATATGTATGTAGTCTTTCCATCGCTCAGCTGGACCAGCCGGAGCCGTCCCAGCATAGGATCAAGATCCGTTGTTTCTACGTCGTACCCGATCACTGGAGAAGCTGACAGATGTTGACAGGCCTCAGTTATCTCATTAGGTTTTTCTATTAATTTGAAATTCACAATTTCTCCAGTACGTCATACACCGCCTGTGCCCGGATTTCAGCAGGAAGCAGGGCAAGCCTAGCCGCGTGTTTATTATCAAGATTCGGGTTGTAATGAAGTCCGCCTTCATCCAGATATTCTAAAAGGGCTGTGCCGTATTCAAACTCCCCAAACTCCTCGATGCACTTCAATTCCGCTTCTCTTACTGCGTTTAGATCGGTGGTGTAAGGTTTGGGAAACCAATTCTCCTCGTCCAGAAAGACACGCCCACATTGTTGGCACTGCCAAGGCTCTGAACCGTCCGCCTTACGGCTAATTTCGTTATGGTCACAGTTTGCCCCTGTTACAAACTCGTGAATCCGCTTGTTGATCTGTTCAGCGTCCATCTACTTGACCTCCTCTATCTCTGCCTTGATGCGTTGGGCGAGTTCGTAGCCGTGAGCAGCCTCTCCGCGAAAGATACGACAATAGCGATATTTGCCGTCAAGATCATCCCACCTGTCCTCATCCCCGTACTCATCCAACCCCCGCATAGCTATTTCTAGCTTGCGTTTGAGTATGGCGTTTACGGTGACATCTGCCGTGACCGGAGAACTCAGTATGTTCGCCCGTTCCGTTGCGTCGGGTTCGGCGGGTGAGAATGATTGGCAGTCGCATACATCGTGTTCACCATTTGACAGTTCTGTCGTATGTAGGCAAAGGAATTTATGTTCGGAGTGTCCACATCCCGAACATTTAGGTTCGAAAAGCACCTCTTCCTTACGTCCACAGACCATACAAAAATTGAACGGTTTGCCCGTATTTTGGTCAAACTTTTTTGAAAACCTGTGAGACTGCACAGTCTCGGCATTGGCATAACCCGGAGCCGTTCCGCATTTCTCACAGATGCTACAAGGTGGCAGGTCGCCCCACGACTGCTTCTCTCCGCATTTACATTTTGCTGTTTGCATTATTTACCTCCGTATGGTTTGCTCATCTTGTTCTCCTTCCTTACACTTATGACACAGTATGTTGTCTCCGGTGACCTGCCACCCATTAGCATGAGCACCTACTCTAGCTTCATCTTGAGACTCCGCCTCTCTTCCGGAAAAGCCCGAAGTCCACACTGCCCGACACTCCACACAAGTGACAGCATGCAGGTGGAGAACCCGCTCCAGCCACTCATTAATGTTTAACGCATGAATAGACAGAACGCTGTTGTCGCATCCCTTGGGGTAGATCTGCCAATACATGTCAACTGCTGCCCTGGTCAGGTAGTTGTGGTCGATCGTGCCATTCCTATTCTCGCTAGTAATAAGCTTGTCAAACCACATGTGTCTAACGTCCGCAGCACTTAATTGTTGATCCGTTTGTTCTTCCATATATCTATTAGACGGGTAGCTTCTGCCTTTGATTTGGGAATATCGGGACAGCCCAGAGACTCTAAGAATTTGATCTGCTTGTCCGTTGCTGGGTATGCGGGCTTAGTTTCTTTCTTTGGGTGGAGGACCTGGTAGTCTCGGGACCTGGCCCAGATAGCATCGATCTCCTTCTTCACCTGGATCAGGAACTCCCCAGCCCCGTCGATCGTAGGAAGCACCGCCTCAATTACGGCCACCTGTTCTGCCGTCGGCCCGAGTGTAAGTAGCTTTTCCATGTTGGCCTTGACTCGTGCCTTCATTTCTTTCGGGCCTTTCGCTAGTTGAATAGTATCCTCCTGTCCGAACTCGTAACTGTCTTCGGTAAATACATAAGCTGTATAAAATTTGTCTTTAATGAATTGGCGATACTCAGGCGGGAACTGGTCTAAGTAATTTGTGTCTGGCGATTTATTCATTTACCACCCTCCATATTCCATAAGATCGCCACTTCTTGACTAATTCAACTATTATTAACTGAGGAAGTTTGTAGCTTCTGTTATCTGGCTCAGGGTCCTCTAGGATAAAATGATCTGTTCCGTCTTCATCAAGATCAAGCCCACCCTCAGGAAAAATCAGAAAAGTACGATTAGGTGTAATCTGATACTTCTTAACAAATATGGCGTGCCTTATATTGTTTGTTTTCTTCATGTCTACCCCCATACCGGCCGGTATCCTTTGATCGTCTGCCACAGTTGAAGCGAGGTGATGAAGATCTCCTTGCCTTTGTTGATCTCCTCTATGGACCACGTGTGACTTTTACATCCACCCTCGGTGCTACGAGAGACAAAGATATTCACGCACTCTGCCTGCGGCAGCTCTAGGCCGTAGTTGTAGGCAGCCAGCTGAATGTACTGGTCATACGCCAGTTTGTTCCAGGTGTCTGCGGTTCCATCCTTTGTCTTGAAGTCGATCACTATCCCTGTAGAAGGCGAGTGAAGATCTACTTTCCCCCCGAACCCTGACACGTGTGCGAAACTGTCCTCAGCTCTCCAGTCGTTGATGTCAGGATACAGATTAGTTATTTCATCTCGAACAGACCGGACATGCGGGAAGTACTGAGGAGGAACATTGCCCCCCTTGAAGTAGCACTCGATCGCATCATGGATCCTGGTACCCTCTGCTGCAGCATCCTCGGCCTGGCGTTTAGAATCCTTTAGTACCCTAGCCAGGAACTCATCGTCTGATTCCTCTGGATCTCTTGTAAGAGTGAGGGCTGCTAGTATGCCTTGTTTGATCTTCCAGTTTTCTAGTGCTGGCTTTGAGAGGATGTTTAATACCGTAGTTACTGAAGGTACTGCATTGATCTTCTTAGCGTCTCTGAGGGTTACTGATCGTTCATTTCCGGACTTGCTGATTACTGTGTAGAAAGGACTGCCATCGGGTTTATACCAGTGGCCGCCTTCAATCTCATTCATACTGCGAAATCATCCTCCTTACGAATCTGTCAATACCGCTACGCCGGTCACGAGTAACAATGGCCGGCACAAATACCTCAACCGTAGTCTCCCGATACTTACAAAGAGGTTTCATACAATGAAATCTTCTCCGCTTGTAATGTTTCAAAACCCGGGACTCCTTACACTCTAAGGACTTGCCGTGGTCGGGACACTCCCCAAATTGTTCATGAACTTTTTTCTTGTACATCTGTCTGCAGTTCCCACTGTGTGACATGAGTTCTTGTGTTGATAACCTTTAATATAACCATCGCACCTACACGAAGTTTGTCATTTACTGGAAATCGAATAACGTACCAGTGTTTATCTGTTCCTTTGATACCTCCATAACTCCACTTGCCGGGACTACAGAAGTTAGGACTCCAGGTATAGAACTGTTCTATCTGCACAGCCTTCTTAATCCCTTTTTTGTAGCTCATGTGTCACTACTCTCCATTCTGGTTCTAGGAAATTCTTTTTTCGTACTCTTTCTAAAACACAGATACTGTCTAGTCGCACAAGAGATCGCTGATCTTCTGAGATGTAATAATAGTTTGAGTCATCTCCCGATATGGTCAAATGCACCTGACCAGGGCAAGCAAAGCTAGGATCTATTTTTTGAACAAGTACAGCTATTCGATCACCAGCGGTCCACTTCTTCTTCGACATACTCTCTCCTCTGCGTATCAAACTTAAAATCTACTGAGCCTCTAGCACCGGAAGATTCAGAGTTTCTAACTTTGTCTATGTACAGACTCACCGTGTCGTCATCCCACCTGTGTATGACCAGACCGAAGTCACAGTTGTGTGTGGGGATAAAGTGATCCGTCACAAGAAACATGTGTTCCGGTGAGTCTACTTCTATACACTTCACGGGTACGGACTCCACAGGTTCAACTGATACAACACTGCTCCACTGTGTGGTTTTATTTACCGCTTTTCTCTGGTTCTCCAGCTTGTACTGAAGATTGAAAACCTCAGTCTCGGTTGTAAATTTCACCTCGTACTTAACTCCGTAGTCTTTGTTGCCGATGGAAGACCTGCCTTCTTTGATACTGGCCTTAATGCCCAAAGTTCCAAGCAACTCCAGTAAGCCAACGGCTATGGATTTATTAGTGTTAACGAAAATGCACCACCCACTATTTTTTTCGGCACATCCGTCGGTGTCCATTAAGCCTTTAACTAAGTCCAGTCTCTGCTCGTATGACCCTCGTAAATACTGAACAGGAATATGTTTATTACGTATTAGGCCGAGTTCTCTTAGCTGGGTCTTCAATGATTTAATACCCCAGGACTTCTGCGAGGTGTGCTGGTTGACGGTGTATCCGTCCTGTCTAATACGATCGATGACTTCTATGTCAATAGATGTAAACTGCCCGTCATACTTTCTACCGTCCCCTAACCACGCACCCAAGGTGTACGGCGGGATTAAGAGATCTTTCTCCGGAAGATTGAGAGGCTTAGTTACAGGTACTCTGTGATTCGCATTACCATCTTTCGTTAGTACAGTCGCAGCAATTTCCTCTGTAGTTCTAACTGCAGAGTAAGGTTTGGCCTTGTACCCGTACTTCAGTGATTTACTGTTACTGTGCCTAGCAGGTAAATCATTAGTTATCCACTGGTGGCCGGCATCGGCAATTACTTCAGCCCCATTCTTAAACTTCATGCGATAGCATTGAGCGTTTTCAAATACCTCAGTGACATTGGTCACCGTGCATGGGTTGCCGTAGTTGTCGAATAAGACACTTCCCACTTTGACGTCCTTCATTGTGGTCCAGCCGTCTGGGGTGGGTATCTTAGTGTCTAGTGCCAGAGCTTTGTTTCTAAAATGTGCGGCACCTGAGGCTGAATACAGTGTGGGCCTCATGCCTCGCGTCTCTTGCTTGTAGTTGTCTTTGTTGGATTTTGTTGGGTGGACCAGTAACCAAGTATGAATGTCACGTACTCTGGTAAATTGCTGCAGCCGTTTCAATTCATTCTTGATAGAATCTACCTCGCTACTCTTACCGGTCCGAATATCTACCTCTGTCCACGGATCTAGTACAAATCCATTGACGCCGAACTCCTCAATGTCATCCTCTACATACTTAAGCATTGTCTCCAGTGACAGGTCGTCGTCGGTTGGGGAAATGAAATTGAACCACTCATTCAGCTCTTCTCGGGCTTCATCCATTTCTTTATCTGAAGCACACCCCGATAGAAAGGTATATGTAGGTTTTTGCAGGTAGATCTGACACAGGTTGTTGATGTGTCTCTCAATTGGCAAGGACTCAAACGAGGCCATAGTTATCCTCCAGTTGTGGTTCTTGCACATATTGACTGACAATGCATCCATGAAGGTGGACTTACCGGCCGACGGTTCTCCAAGTAATACGCTGAGTGATCCCAACGTGGGACGATAATACCTTTCTAGTTCTTTCCAGCCAGGACTGTATCCCCGTGCGTCACCGTTCTGTCTAAAGTTCATGACTCGGTCCCAGAGAGAATCGACAGTAAATCTTCCCGCTCGTCGACTCTCTCTGGTAGATTCCCCTGATGGCAGGCTGACGGTTAGGGCTGGGGAATCGGAGCTTAATACTTTAGATAAAATACTTTGGCCGTATGTCTCTGCTCCTCTCTGCTCGTCCCACTTATCCCGGAACAGTTTAGACTTGCGGAACATTTGATCGAGCAGCTCCCGGCTGCCACCAACATACGGGACCAGCTTGGCACACAACGCCATGTCTGCCTCGGACTGGCTAGGGTATTTAGATATATCACCCTCAAAGAGTTTTTTAATGTACGGCTTCTCTAGTGCCGACTTCAGCCGGCGATCTGTCGTGACTTCTACTGCTGTTGCACTCTTTTCTTTTTGTATCTCGTCGATCGTACGACGAAGCAGCATAGTCTTGTCCACGACGGGGAGTATCTCACCCACAGGCTGACCTGTAAGCGTGAAGTATCTTCCGGTCGAGTAGATCTCGAGGTCCTCGTCCTTCCACTTGCCGCGACCGGCCTTGGGAATGGAGCCTTTACAGATGATATGTATACCGGATCTACTCGGACTGTACTCTGCGTAGCTGCCGAGACGTTCCTTCAGCTTTTGAACCGTGTCACTCAGCTTAGAATCCTTTATACAGTTGTCTACATCTACTCCAACGTAAGGATCATCGCTAGTAAATACATACCCCAAACCGTCAAAGTGTGGATCTTCTTCTAGGACTGACCTGCACTCTTCAAAGGAGGACCAGGTAGCTGGGTCCTTGACGGATGCAGCTTTCTTGTTTGGCATTAACGGGATCTTGGCCCAACAGGAATCGCCATCTCGCCAGACGTACTTCCACAGTAGGAACTGCTTTAGTTCCTTCAGTTCTGCTGGTATGTTGTTGAAGTTTGGCCGGATAGACCGTGGTTTGTTGCTCTTATCTGTTAGTTTCAAGTTCTTTATTTGTTATTACTGGTTGCCAAAAATAACGTAAGGGCTGTATCGGCCACAGACGCCACTCAAAAACAACTACTTGACCGGGATAGAAGTTCACGTTTGGAAATTCTTTATACCTAGCGTACCCAACCTTCGTAATAGAGGGGGGGGGGATGTTCTGTATTTTGTACCCACCCGTCAAATGACGGGCTTGAAAATATCCAATAAGTGTAGCTTTCAGTTATCCTTGTTATTACAGCTGCAGCTCGTACTCCTGGTTTAGCTATTTTCATTGTTAACTATCTGCCAGCACAAAATGCTCGGCAGGCCTGGCCACGGCTTCTTCTCTACCACAACTATTGAAGATTGTTGATACCTTTGCTTAGTTGTGCCTACGTCGTACACTGTAGAGCTGTCAATGTTCTCACCTTGAATGATGTAGGTCACAAACCACGTGTTATTCACTCGTCGTCCTCGATTCCACGCCGGACTGTCAATAACTACCGCGGCCCTTCTATACGTTGATTCCATAATCATCTAGAAAAGTTTCCATCTTTTCTTCCAGATCCTTGATGATCTGTGCACACGTGGACATAAAGTTTTCCTTATCTGTTTCTTTGTGAAACCTGGCCTGATCAACAGCATCCTCCAAAGAGATCTGGTTGGTCTTGTACTGGTGTAAGAGGTCACGATAGTGCTCATACGAGGTACGCAACTTGCTGTACTCCGACAGCTTAAGGTCTCTGTAGTTGTGATAGCAGGCTATCAATAGTTCTACGGTGAGCGGAGTTGGTGGCTTACTATTTACGATCTCGTACGTCCGCCGATCTACTGCCATATCAACTAGAATAGAGTAGATCTTGGGGTTGATCTTATGCCGGTCTAGCTCTTGTTTCCATATCGATGCGGTGAGCTTGGCGTCTTCTGCTTTCTGCAGGTTCCACCCTTGAACAAGTCTCGTTCTTACGAGGGCCTCAACCAGCTGAGTATCCTGGTCACTGATCTTTCGCGGAGAAGACTTCGTAATACTCTCGGAGCGTGTCCGCATTAGTTTGTTTGACATATTCTTTCTTACTGCCTGGTTTAGATCTGTTCACGTACCATTCCGTGTACCACGCTGTTCCTCGGGGGTTGTAGGCTCGTCGAGCCCACTCAGCGTGACACTCCCTGAAATACTCCTCATCCAAGTCATCGCCTAACAGCTCAATGATCACGTCCCACTGAGAACGCGGCGGGTATCTTTCAGTCAGGTCACGGATCAACTGGATGGCCGGATGGGAGGCCCGGGAATCTTTACCACCTTCACCAACTAGGAACTCACCTACCCATTCAGGAGCTTGTGCCAACTGTAGGTCCGTGGCGGCCTGGAGTTTCACTCCCTTGTTTTGCATCTCACCAGCAACAGCTAGCCAGTCATCTTCGTATCGGATCTTTCCATCTTGCTGGAGCTTCTGCAGTCCGTCGCGTATAACGTCTACGCTGAGGCCAGTCTCGACAGCCATCTGAAGAACTTTAAGTTGGCAACAACCGGAGGTCTGAATGTGCTTGTTAAGTTTTAAGTATAAGTACAGGTATCGATAGTCTGTGGGTAATGAGGTGATATATCGATCGTCCCAGAAATTTGTTTTGAGTGTTCTATTCGCTGCCATTTTTTACGATTTCCCAGTACTTTATATTAAGAGAGTTAGGTTTATTGTAGCCGGCCACCCTCCTGTCTGTTTTCTCAATTACGACGACTTTGCCGGGGTATAATTCACCCTCTTCAGCATAGATGTAAATTGTTATAGGATTGCCCTCATCGTCTGGAATTACTACTGGGTAGTCATGATAATTCACATCACGGCGGATGTCTGGGGGAATTAAAATCGCACGTCGGGTCGTCATTTCTCGATCTCCCAATAGTTAGGGAAACGTAGATCGTTATTTTCAAACCCTCTAACTTTCCGCGTAGTTGGTTTGATTATGACTATACAACCTGGGTACAGCTCTCCTTTCTCAGCATCTATGTACAGTGTTTCTTCATGTTCTAAACAAAACTCGTAGTCTTTCATGCGGTAGTTGTACTCCCAGCTGGCATCATCAGGTACAAGTAGTGCTGTACGCTTTTTAGGTAGTTTCATTTCTCGATCTCCCAGTACTTAGGTATAGGCTCATCATTGTTTATAAACCCCCTAACTGGTCGATTGGTTGGCCTGATCACAACTATACAGCCAGGATATAGTTCTCCTGCTTTAGCATCTATGTACAAAAACTGGTTATAGTCGCAGAAAAATATATAATCTTCCAGCATTTCGTTAAACTCCCAGTCGTTAATATTATCAGGGACAAGCAGTGCTGAACGTTTTGTAGGTATTTTCATTTCACGATTTCCCAATAGTAACAATCGTCTATATATTCAATTTCTCCGCCCGAGTCAGCTGGGACTGGTTCATCGGTTTGTCTGAGAACTACAATCTGATGAGGAATAAGCTTTGACCTAAATTTTTTAATATAGATCCATTCATGTGTTCCATAGATCTTAAACGCTACGTCCTCAAACGTAGAGTTGTACTCAATGTATTCGGGAACAATAAAGGCCCTCTCTTCTCCTACTTCAAATTTGAAATTCTCGTTTGTTGAAGTCTCCATTTGCACGCCGCTCCCTCCAATGTTTAAGGTGTCCTATTGGAAAGCCTCTCCCGCATTGGCATTTGTAATACCTTAGCTTCCCAGAAAAACCAGCCCGCATAGACTCTTTAATAGCTACACGGGCGTCGTCCTCACTCTTATGATGTATCTTTCCTTCACATGATTTGCGACGGAGACGCCTCTTTGACGCCATCCATATATTCATTTCGCTCACCTCCCAGCAATTTGTTCACATGTTCTTTTGTAAACGAGAATGCCTGAGTACACTCACACTCTGGTAATCTGTCAGCGGCATCACACAACTTACTCAAACAATTCATCGCCAGTCGTTCAGACTCTAGATCTTCTCTGAGTTGAATTTGTTTTTGATTCTTCATTAGCATTAGTAGGATTCCGCCGGACAGAAACACTGCTTCTTTGAGTGTCAGTACTGCGTGCAACTCTTGTTCGTCCATTTGCTACCTCCACGATCTTTGCAAATAAGCGTCTAGTATCGTCCATGCAGACCTCTGCCGGCGTGCACTTAAATACCCTGTACCCAAGAGAAAGGGCCAAATTGTTTTTTTCCATATCTCTTGTGTATCCCTTGCCAGTGGTATGTCCGCCCCTAGCTAACCAAATCCCACCTTGAACTTCGATCGCAACCTTAGAAGGTTCGTGTAAAAAGTCGAATCGATACCCGTGTTCTTCAGAGAATTTGTATTCAGGAACCAGAGTAATTCCAACTTCGTTGTAGTAGTCTATCACTACTTGCTGGTTATAGATTATAGACGCCATAGAAGGTACGTGCAAAAAGTCCTTGACTACACGCACCTCCTCGTGTATACCTATTGTTGGTAGTTCAGTTCTTTGACAACAGAGTTAGTCGGTTTAGTCTGTGTGAATCGGATCTTCAACGTCGGCCCACCGATCAACGTCTCCTCCGGCTACAGCAGCACTAGCCTTTTCATCAGCCCCGAGCTGAGCATTTACAGTAGGGATGATTACGTCGAGCATGTGATTCAAGAGCCACTCGTTCTGGTCAGTAAAGTCCCACTTCTTGGTTCGAGCGTTCTGTTTGCCAGGAGGGCACGGGCCTGGGTTGGCCTTAGTGTACCGGTGCTTTACTGGTTGGCCGTCCTGTTCTGCTCCAAATGCGGTGTGATCGGAGGACTTATCCTTATCTGCCCAGAACTCAACCTCTTTAGTGAAATCGATGTTCTCAGCCATCTTACAAAAGACATTGAAGTACCGCCGATTGTAGGGAATGTCCAGGATGAACTCCTCGTCGCCGTCCTTCATGTGGATCTTGACCCCCAGGTACTGGGTCTTGTGCGTATCACCTGTGTCGTACCACTCAAGTTTCGTGACAAAGCCGCTAAGTGACCGGAACTTTTTGATGTACTTGATCATCGTCTCCGGCTTGCCGGTACCATCATCAGTGCCAGGAATGTCAACTTCCTTTTCGACGTAGCCCGCCATTGGTTCCTTTGACTCGACGCAGAGTCCGTTGTGTTTGATCATTACGATCTTCTTGTTGCTTTCAGTTCTTTCGTTTAAGCCCATAATATTTATAATTCGCTCCTATTTTTCTCTTACTTGAAATTAAACCGCGTCAGCGTTGGCGTGTTCTCCTGCATAGATTGGTCTTGGTAATGGTTAAGAATCATTATTGAGTGCGTATTAATACAATAGCACGGTGTCTGTGCGCTGTCAAGACCTCCTACTCTTTTTTACTTCTCTCCACATTGTGGAGATAACTGTTCCTGCCTGGTACCTCTCTATAATTGCCACTGTGTTCTCCCTGCCTTTCCAGTTGCCGTCCACCATTACACGATCACCAGAACGTTCGGAAATATCGTGATCTAGCTCTGGAGAAGTCTTAATACAACTTTGACTAGCATTTGCCCACAGTACCTGCAAGATCAGTACTGCGTACGGCTGACTAGTAACAACTTTTATTGGAGATTCTTTCATGGCAGGACCGGTTTCCATAAATGAATTGTTACGTTTCTAAACAGTTTCGTTGTATGGGACTCAACGAGTTCCAGTAGAAGAACCGTATTAGCTGCAGGAAGGCGGGGAACGTAACGATCAATTAAGTAATTTATTTCACTATCTGGTGTAAAGTAATTGTATGGCTCATTCCCGAAGAAAATTATATGTTCATCTTCCTCTACGCATTTTAAGTGTCCGGTTCTTACCCATACACTAGGCACATAATGTCTCGTATCTATTATGCTAGGACAGAACGCTTTACGAGTTCCCGGTTTTAGCTTTTTGGTTCTCACGCTGTTTCTTCCTCCACTGCTTAAGCCTGCTTGCCCACGCTTGCTCGGTGATCTCTTCACCTAGAAGGCCGTCCAGCATGAATCTTTTGCCTTCTATGCTCATTCCATTCCACTTCTTGTAGATCTTGGGATTTTGCCGGAGGTTGTAGATGGTTATGATGTCTCCCACGTATGCGTATCTCCTACTAAAATGCACTTAATACTTTTTTTACAGCCACAGACACATAATTCAACAAATTCAAACAGTCCAATTTGTCCGACCTCTATTGAAGTACCTGCAGGAAGTACCACATACGATTCGACTACGTCAGCTGCAAGAAGGACGTTAACGTAATTGGAAAAGCTGAAGACTTTAGTTGTATGGTTGTTTGCGTACTTACTCTCAACTACTCCAACAAAACGGTCACCCAGCTTCAGTTTCATTACATCTATCGGCATCTTGCATCTCCTTCCAATATTTTGTCGGGCTGTCTTTATATTTCTCGAGGGTAAGCTGGACCAGCGAGTAGTAGTCTTCCTTAGAGTGAGAAGGCTTTAGGTGGAAATCTGCGTATGCTGCTTCAATGGCAGCCTTTCTAGTATCCCTCATCCTGACAGCAACACAACCTGTCATGGGCTCAGAAACTGTCCACCGATTTGGATATTCAACATCGCGGTGAACAATAAAAGTACCTAACCCGAAGATCTCAAACTTCCAGGCACTTATCAGCACTAGTTCTCCGCTTCTCAGGCGGATTTCATAGGTGTCTTTTTTCATTGTTTTATTTGAGAATGTGATGTCGATAACAGCGAGTACCAAGGGGCACCTTTTTATCGGTAAGGAAACACTCCTTATAAAATTTCAATATGCGTCCTCGAATCATGTCTCGGTGGAAGGGCTTTGTGATCATCCCTAAGTGATCACCATATCTTTTTCTTTGCGGTCGCATGTGCTTAAACGTGAGCTACGGTGCCATACGGCGGCCGGGCTGACTCGTTCTCGTAAATGAGCCACAGCACAGGAACTCCCGGATCCGTTGGCCACGAATCCACATAACCGTCAGTCAACATGACCAACACCGTCGGCTCGATCTTGTTGTCCTTCAAGTAGTTGCTGACACACTGCGGAGAAGTACCGCCACCTCCTGCCGGCTGGGTTGAGCTGATCATCTTGTCAGTTTCCCCCCGCTCGTACACTTCAATGCCGGCGACCTTTGTATCCCAGTACAGCAGCGTGACCTTCTCCGGGTTTACGGTTTTGAAAACATGGGCCACGTTACTAAGAAGGTAGGTAAGAGCGTCTCCGTGGATGGACCCGGAGGTATCTATTCCAAAGACAATATGCGGAAGAGTTTCACAAATCTCGGTAGGCATGATCATGTCGTACTGTAAGAAGCGTCGATTCGGCCGAGAGTAGGACAGCTCTCCCTCTCCCTGGCAGGTATCCTTCAGGAACTGTCGCAACAGTGCCCACGGATCGATTGTTACCTTCATGAGGTCACCAATATTTCGAGCCTCATTTCCACCAACCTTGCCGGCCAGTACATTTCCTTGCCTAATAGCAGAGTCTATCTGCTGTTGGATCTGATCCAGCTCTTGCTGTGACCATCCCTCAGCTGCCTTCCAGTCATGCTCATCAAACCCTTCCGGCAGCTCGCCGCATAAGACAGCCTGCGGGTGAGCCAGCTGCGGGTACTGCTTACATAGCTCCCGAAACACTTCTCCGACGCTCATGTTGTTCGAGTACTTAGGATCGTACAGCCCTCCGGAAGGGAGCTTGACAAAGTTTGCACCGTTGTTTATAGCCTCCATTATTATTCCGTTGACAACGTAGTCTGCAGCTATATTGGCAAGAGGAGGACTCTTGTGGAAAAGATGCTGCCAGACGACTGTATGTCTGTACATCTTGTGCAAAGTTTCGTGAAGGATGAGACCGCAGAGCTCCTCCTCAGGGAGCTTCTCTATGAAAGACTCACCGTAGGTAACGTTATACCCATCCGTATATGCAGTTGGGCACTTCGCTGGATCTGTTTCGATACGTGTCTCTCCTACCATCATCACTGCTGAGTAAGCAACAAATGCTGGTGCTGAGATCAAACGCACTACGGCCCTCTCCAGCCTCTGCTGGGGTGTTAGTTTGTTCATAAATTCTCCTGGTTTATTGTTTGAAATTGAGGCCAAGAATTATGGCTGCATAAAGATCGGGTATGTGTGATTCAGCATCACGTGTCGCCAACATGTAGCGCTCGTTTCCATGCCCTGCCCGACTACGATTTATTAGCCGTAAATCGCTGCCCTTAAGTACCCAATATAGTGTTGTGCGGTACACTGGATGGACTTCTTTTAATGTCCAGTACTTTCCAAATTTTAGCTTCCATTGACGTTTTAACCGTATAGTACGATCTGTCACCTCCACTACCGGGACCTGATACATTGGTGAATATGTTTTTATTCTGGCCATAGAGATAAAAAGGAAGCCACCGTCAGGCAGCTTCCTCGACTGTCAAGTTGTGACCTCTTAGTACAGGTAACTGTTGTTCGTAACCCACTTCAAGAACTGCGGATGCGTAGACACCAGGCCGGCCTTGCTTATCACCTTCAAGATCGTACATGCAAACAAAGCCTGCTCTTCTTTCTTCAGGTTCTTGGACGCGTACTCCATCCACGGCTTGATCGACTTTTCATCTATAGAAGAGATAGCCGTGTAGATCAGCAAGCACCGAGCTCCTGCCGACTTAGGAACCTTAGCGTCGGCACCTTTCTTAACGATCTCTTCCCAAGAAGGAAGCTCCTCATGCAAGATGTGCACAGACATAATGTCCTGTGCCGCCCGCGGACCGACCACGTTGGTGAGGCAGTGGGTGATATCCTCAGTTGCCAAACCGACCTCCTCGAACCCCTTCAACATTTTGGAAGCTCTCTCGAGGGAACGAAGTGTGACGAACGCCGTCTGCGGCATTCTCGGATCGAAGATGTACTGATTCTCTCCAGCAGTTGAGTAGTCCCTGTAGTCATGGAACATTGTCGGGAACTCCTTCGCTGACTGGATGATGGTAGGATGGATGCCGTTATCAAAGGCATAATTTTCCACCCACTCTTCTCCTGTAACCTTGGCCATCTCAACTACGGCGATGCGGTTGTACACAAAGCCGAGTGACTGGTCACCGAAGCCTTCATCTTCCAAGTTGGAAGCACCAAACACGATCGACCCTTCCGGGAGTTTCTTACCGGCGAGTGACCACTCGTACATCAACTCAGCGACCTGGACCTGCAAGGCTTTAGGTGCCTTGAAGATCTCGTCCATAAAAAGAATGACAGGCTCTTCAAAGTGAAGTCCCATGTGTTCGTGAGGAACTGCAGTAACCACGTCGACACCGTCAATGTTTGCAAACTTCGGCATGACTACGTCGCCGGCTTGCATAACAGAGAAGTTCATCAGGACAGGACGGTGTTTCGGGAACTCTTTCATTAAGTCCCTGATGATTGAACTCTTTGAGTTGCCGTTGTGCGATCGGATCACAGTAGTGATACCTTGTTTTGCGTTCGATATTATTACTTTGACTACCGACGCACGTTTGATGGACCCGTAAAGGATCTTCTTTGCTGTTTTAGCTACTGCCATAATTTTATCTGTCTCCTATTGGTTGGTGTGATCTAACAAAAAGAGGCCGCCCTCTCAGACAGCCTCACTACAAAAACTTGTGAACGGGGTCAGTTTTTTATCCCGTATTTTTTCTTTTGAGTCTCCTTATATCTTTCCTGCTTTCTTAAGTTCTTCTAGTACTCCCCAGTGTGCAGTGTGGTCCATCCTGGTGTTAGGTACCGGCACCGCTTTGTAAGCAAGTGCACTTCTTGTACATGAATCTCTAATCTTTTGGATCACGGACGACAGCGACAGTCCATAGCCGTTACGCGGGTATTTAGCACGTAGAAGCAACTCAAACCAGGAATCTTTTTTGTCCTGACTAGGTAGATGGTTGAAGTCTGCCTGTCCATACGGCCTCTCGTTGTAAGGCGGAGGGCTGACAACCTTCCAAATCGTTTCAATGTAATGTATTAAGTCTGCCGCATCCTCTCGAGCCCGTTTCGCAGCACTGCGATCGACGCTGATCGAGTAATCCTGTATAGGATTTAGTACAGTGTACTTGTTTCCTTTCTTTCGTAACCTTAGCCCTTCCGGAGGGACCAGGTAAAATCTGGTTATTTTCTGGTCGTCCTCAAAAGATATGTACTCTTTGTGGGGTTTAGGAAATGCATGCCTGTGAATTCCCGCAGGTAGATGGTGCAAGTTGTACCATTCGTTGCGGATAGTAGGTCTTGCATCGATACAGATCTCCTGGGGAGAGTAAGTAACAGGTTCAAGACGGTACGTCCGCTTATTTTTCTGTTCAATCCAGTAGCCTGGATACTTGCGTACAAGCTCTTGTGCTTTGTAAACGTCTACGATTTCTTGATAGCTAAGTCCCATATAGACCCAGCACACTGATGCTGGACTTACATGTTGTCAGTAGTTGGTGCTTCATTTTTGTTAGTAAGGATGGTCCAGTAGTTATGCGGTACACTGCCGCACTGCGGAACCGCATCTTGAGTTTCTTCCAGGGCTAAAATAGAACCTACACCGTATCTTTCAGTCAGATTTCCGCGAACATAGTGGCGTCTGTGGGGGTAATATATAGGTTCGTTCGACGTGAAGATGGTGTTATTAAAGGCACTAATATAAACTACATGTGTAACCAAAATAACTTTCCGGTTTTCCACTTCTTTCATCTCAATGTGCTACTGCCCTCCGATTGACGTGGACAAGAAGAGTCTTTCCGGAAGAAAAGATGTGTCCGACGGTAAGGATATTGAAAATCAAGAACGATTCGATCGTGTCTATAGCTTTTTCGATCTCGTCCTTCCTGTTTGTTGCAGTTGTTGTACTGGCAGTTGGTGTTTCGGCCGGGGCCGGGAGCAGCTGCTTTACAAATCCGTCAATCTTCATATGCCTGTCCTCCTTTCACTCTCCAAATAGTTGCAGTGTTGATCGTGTCATCCAGTGAATATCCTCTAAAATCCGACTCACACACTCGTAGGAACGTTTCCCAATCCTGACTTTCTCGATCCCATACGCACTTTTCTAAACCTACGTTTTCCAAAATTACAGTAGAGTACACTCTTGGTGCCGGCGAGCCTTTTTCCAGTAGTAAGAATTTCTGATCTCCTGTGATCAGAATGTCGTGGCAGTTTGGAATATCTGTAAAGAAGTCTATAAACTCCACAAATACGGCTATCTCTTTCGGGCACTTATTTTTTTTCAATTTCTCGTACCTCCACCGATTTTGATCCGCACTTATTACACTCCAAAGATGAAGTGTCGTCTGTTCGTTTGACGTGCTGCGACGTGTGAGGGCAGTTCTGGCATGAGTACACCTTCACGTACTCTTTCTTAGGACTTTTGTTTGACATCTATGGGAAGCCAAATGCTGATATTTTCGCGAGTTAGTGTGGCTACTTTTTTGCACACAACCGGAAGATTAGGAGTGAGGTTAGGGTCGACAATAATAAAATCTGTACTGTTGTAGGAGCAGTCCCAAGGTAGCACTTCACAGGATTTTAATGTAACTCCTTTCAATAGTTTGAAAGAAGTTCTACCCGTGAAAATAACAAATCGCCACATGTTCGGACAGTCTGGACAAAGAAACACCCGTTTACTTCCTAATTTACTCATTACCCATGTGCTCCTGAAAGTCGAAAGCAGGGTAGACAACTCTTGCCTGTCCTCCAGATTGTTTGCTATTCACGTAATACGACACCCAATGATCGTCACGGTCTTCCCCCACTCCCGTCACTTCAAAATAGATGTTGGGATATTCCGAAGACAACTGGAGAAGGTCTTCGTTAAAATCGCACCAACTGACATCATCTATGTACGTTCCCTCTTCAGTAAATTCCCCCCACCAGTTATCAGTTTTCAGGTATCCAGATAACTCACACAGCCTGGCACTGAGCGGCTCAATGAAGATCCGAGGGAGAGTTGTCAGCTCACCCGTGTTCAAGTCACATAACCTCCAGGTCAGGTCAAAACACGTTTCATAGCCCATAGATCACTCCTTGATGATTTTCCAAAAAGAGATTGTTACACCATCGGACACATCCCACCTTGTAGGCTCCATACCTGGGCATTCTTCGATAACTACCACGTTGCCGGAGTGGAGAATGATGTTGTCACAGTCTGGGTGAATGTAATATGGCGTATACTCAACGTCATATATCACATTGTAGTAGTCGTGCTTAGACCTGTGGTCTTCAAAGCGTGCTACTAAAACTGCTTTTCTATTCACAGTAGAACCGGTTCGCTGGTGATTGCCCGATAAAACGCTATCGACTTTGCCACCTGCTCATTGTTGCGATCCTCAGGATTACGCTTAGCCACACCAAACAGCAGACGGTCCATGCCTGCGATCACGCATTTGGTAAAGTTGCCGGACTGTTGGTAAGTGATCAGTTTAGGATTGGCCGGGACCTTCGCTAGAGAGCCTCGTCTCCAGGCCTTGGTGATCAGTCCCATTTCTTCAGATGAGTACGTAACTGTTTTGAAATTCGGTTTTCTTCCAACTGTTTTATTCATGTGTGCTCTCCTTTACTATGTCGAAAAAATAGTAATAATAAGGTTTAAGGCGATGTGTCTCTATGTGTAATCCTACACACTTCAACAACACAACAGTGCCTTTCTCGGCAAACGTGTGGTTAGGTCTATTCATAAAGCGGCTAGTTCGCCGTTGAGGGTCGACGATATAGTGTTCAACTTCTGTAATCGGGTTAAATGAAGGTGATTCGATGTGATTTAATTGTACATATGCTGGCAAGTCTGTCTTTTCGCTCCAGCTTCGAGGTAAAGTCTGACCAGGATCGACCGCAACTAAATAAGCAGCGACCGTGTCTCCAACTTTTAAACGCTTACCTTTCCTTGGCATTTCTATTCTCCTTAATTCCTTTGGAGAGTCCCCACACAAAGGTCACGCCGGCGATCAACAAAGAGATGGGAACAAGGGTTCCCCACCACCTTTGCATCCAATTAGGTGTTAGAATTGCTCGTTTTGGTGTTTTCATGTGATCAATCAATTAGTACCCACAGTGGGAGGGAGTGGGGATGGTTTTCTGTGAATTCAAAGATGTGGATCGTACCAGGTTTAATCTTCTTGCGAACAGAATCTCCTAGAGCGTAAAGCCACCTTGCTTCGTTTTCGGCCCTAAAACCTTTCCACGTGCCCGAAGGACCGTGTGCAATCTGGCCCACTTCAGTAATAAGAAAAGCTCGCCGGGTTCCTATCTTAATCGTGTGTCTCATGATCAGCTCACGACCTCGTAGTAGCAAATCCCACCCATACACCCTTGGACCTGCTTTCCCGTTTTACGCACAAGTAAAATGCTGTTCAACTTTGGCTCCGGGTACCCCTCCTCCAGCCAAATGTGAGGTTTTTCGGTTATTGAAGGTGATATCTCCACGCACAGATCACCATCGTCCCAACGTTCAGTATCGATAACCAGTACTGCATACACGGTTTTTGGCATGGTCACTTTACAAGTTCGTATATTAATCTCTCAAGGGCGGCATCGGGCAAGATTGGTTACTTGCACGCCTGTTACCTATCATCCTGAAAACAGGAGTCCACTTCATCTCGTTTTCTCCTCTTGAACAAAAACACAGGTTCGTGTTCAGGTAGGTTATACGTGTAGGTGGCGAGGAGGGAGTTCTATCTTGCGTCCGTCCGCTTTCACGACGGCTATTCGATCGCGGAATTTTATTGACTGTTCCCGAGTTTGTTGGCGGAACTTCCTGTCCGCATCTAATTGTTTCTTTTCTAATCGTGTCATACTGTCTTTTACCTCCGTTTAGTTGAATAAAGTTTGAGCAAAAACAAAAAAGCCCTCACCGGCCCGTATTGGGCAGGTCAGGACTCTTTCGTTTTGGTTCAATTACTTCAGCAGGTCTCGCATACCAGAACCACACATACATTTCTGATTGAATACGCGAGTTTTGGGGATTAGGATGTATCGAACTTTTTTAGAGTTCTTTTCGTCTTTTACAACACGATAGTGTGCAGGAACATCGGCATACTCTACGGTTTTCGGGGTGAGTTTGTCGAGTTCTACACCGCTATTGATTTTCGACACCTTTGTGTTAATCGGTTTTTCACAATTTCCACAAAGTCTAAAGTTCCCTAATGATAGGCGATATGCTAAATCTGCCTGTATCAGTGGGGACTGATTGCGTCTCAAGTGCTTGTGGTTATACAACGCACACACCGTTCTACATTCCGTCTCATTCAGGGCAGGTACAGGTGTCAACGCATCAACTAGGTTGTCGTCAACATTCTCTACCATTCCTCTAGGCATGGACATATCAAAATGCCTTACCATTTTCCGCTTGTGTGGTTCAGAGTAGATTACAGGTTTAGAATCACAAATAGGATCCCTGCCGTTAATCATCGCCCGTTTCCACTTCGTCGGATTTAGAGAAGTCTTGATTGGCATAGTATTTCTCCTTACTTGTTTTGGATTAGGTTTGTACGGTACGGGACAAGGAATGGAAACTAGTTGTCAGCTTCCGTCGGATGTTGGTCAGCTTTTTGCTTCGTTTTCGGCCCTAAAACCTTCGCCAAGACCGCTGCCTGAAAGAGTGGATTCTTGAGAAGAAAGTAGTTGAAAGACGCTTTCGCGAACTTTTCAGCTACGTCGTCAGTCAAGAGTCCGGTATAGTTGCCGATGATAGCAACCTGTTTCGCTGCCTTGTTTCGGACTTCGAGTGGAATCCCTTTCTCGCAGTTCAAAATCAAGACCGTTTCGTGAACGTCGTTCGTGCGGACAAAATTTTTGAACTCCTTGAAACGGGCGTCCACTTCGTCGTCATAGCCGATGAGTCCGGCATCTTTCGGAAATCGCTGATAGAACGCTTCGACCTTTCGGCGTTTGTTCTCTTCGTTCACGATTGCCGACACGATGCCACGTCCAGCGGCCGCGAATGACAGTGCTCGCGTGTTTGAGCTTTTCTCGCTGAATGTTACAGCATCAGTACCGCAGGGCTCCGAGATGATCCTATTCAGAACATCGTCGGCGTCCTCATTTGCGACACCGGATGATGCAAATGTCGGCGAATAACCGGACAATGAGTCCAGAGTGAAATTAGCTTTATTTTTCATTGGGTACGTACCTCACTTTTGATAGTTTAGAAACGTCCCGTATCGCACAAAGCTAATCCAAAACTCGCTGTGTGTATTTCGGCTCACACTTCGGATGCCTTTCGTCCCCCGTTCGGTACTAGACACACAATGGTGTCTCAGCCGCTTAGCCTTAGTTGCTTTCCAAAACCGTTCATCACGCCCTTGGGGCACACTACGACACGCGATGGCACTTTACAATAGCGGGTGCTATCCGTTTTCGCCCAATTGTCTAGACGCACTTCTACCGTGAAAGATATGCTTCGGGTTCGTAGAACACACTACAAGCACATCACAGGCAGAGCCTATCTAGACTGTCAAATAGCCTGCTAAACACATACTGTGTCTAGCCACCGTCTATACTGCACCTGCCGTGCCATACCTGCTAAGTCCTGCACTTGCAACAGTTAGCCAAACAGTGCCAAACGGACAGACCAAAAACCTGTATTGAAATCGGACAGAAAGTGTATGACAATAGTGCAGAGTGTATGAAAACCGGACGTACTAAAATCGTACAGCAGGTCGAGAACAACACAAGGAACCGCGCGTGACACGCACGCACCCGCCGTGAGCAACGCAAGGAACCGCACGCGTGTGTGTGAGACCTGCGAGCAACGCAAGGAACCGCACGCACGGGAGAGATCAGGAATGTTAGTGGGTACGGGGTATGTCAGGGATTAAGTACCTAGGGACGTTTTGGGTTTAGACACGTATATATAGAGACACATTAAAGTTACTCACCAGTCCGGAACCGCCCCCCTCCACCCGCCAAAATAAGTACCTAAGGAGTCCCGGCCGGGATCCGGGAACCTGTAAGAGTAGTATTGACAACAGCTAGACGACTGTGCTACACTACTAGTATATGGCTAACCCAACCGGTATATCCAAAAAGTCAAATAAGCCGAAGAAACGCGGCCGGAACATCTCCGCCAATCTCCGTGCAGAGATCCTGGTACAAAAAGATCTACGCCGAGACCACGACATAACGAACAAAGACATAGCAAAAAAGCTGAAAGTATCTACCTGGACTGTAGATCACACGCAGCTGCATAACGTGGACGACACGGTCCTAGATCTATACGAGAAAAAGAAGGAAAAGCTGGCCAGCAAAGCACTCGACGTCACGCTCGCGGCCCTGGAAAAGGGAGAAATCCTCATAAATCAGGCCTCGGACCCGAAAGCACTGGCCGGTATTGCACAAATGGGACGCTTTGCCGACACGGTCCACAGGTTAGAGCGTGGGGATCCTACCCAAATCTCGCAATCTATTGGATCAGAGACCCACGCACTCGAGTTTATCAGGTTCATGATGACCAAAATGGACCAGATCGCGGCGATCGACGCCTTCAAGAGGGCCAATTTAGAGCCTCTGGTCCCGGAAATACGGAAATCGGAGATAATCTCGCGGATCGAGAGCGGGGAATTGAAGCTGCTCGGGCCGTGATCTTGGTAAACGGCCTACAGGTGGGGTAAAATTAACGTCATTTTAGATAGGGTATCGGTCCAAGCGGGTTCGGTACCCATTTTTGCGTCTAAATTGTTGCGTCCACAGCAGGTTTTGGGCATAAAAATAGCCCGCCGAGTGGTTTTCACTGGCAGGCCGCGGCTTGAGTGCCGTTTTCTGAACTTGTTCGCCCAAATTTTAGTACATCTTGTCCTTTATTGGCGGGGTTCTGTACTTGTAGGTACTATACTTACCGGGGTTCTGTACTTGTAGGTAC
>ERZ761584.18-NODE-18-length-65632-cov-81.218994_pt1 | contig 65632 bp, 108 predicted proteins | sample MGYA00512168_ERZ761584 | MGnify/ENA primary metagenome ERZ761584 (study PRJEB28899, sample SAMN03785564) | bioreactor sludge metagenome | biome: EBPR Sludge; feature: EBPR Bioreactor; material: 0.22µm filtered reactor supernatant | place: Saint Lucia: Queensland...
TCATGGTATGACAATCGTCTCCTCTCGTTGGAGCCAGGCGTCCAGTTGGCGCAGACTCATCAGTTCGTGCCCCTCGACAACGTGGTTGATGATGTACGGCGTCGGGAATGGGCGAGCCGGGCGCTGATGGGTCAGCTGTGCATCGTACAGACCACGGAAGAACACGCGCCCATCCTCAAGGCGGTACTCGAACAGGCAGTAGATGTCGCAGATGCACTGAGTCGAAGCCTTGACGAGCAGCCGGGGGAACTCGCACTTAGAAGCCTTGACGTTAACGACGCGGCCATCGGGCAGGGTGAAGTCGCCAAGGTCCGTGCCCCGTTGGTTGGACCGAACGTGCGTCGTCTTGTCGCGAGGGATGCCGGTCATTTTGGAGAAGGCAACCTCGCCGATCGCACCATCGATGTTCACGGTGAGATCGTTGATCGGCCCCTTCTTTCCTCGACGTGGTTTGACCTGAGACTTCGCACCGGAACCAAGGGTGGCGCGGTTCCTGGCATCGGCGAAGTCAATCGACTCCTTGATTTCCTCCTTGGTGAGGAAGAACGAGAAGTCACGATTGATCTCTTCGAGCGGACGGGGGACATTGCCCATTAGTAGCCTCCGGGGATCTGGGTTCGCGTGACCTTACCTTGCAGCTTGGTTAGCAAGGCTTCGTGCTGTTGGCGCACCAGTTCGTTTTGCTTGCGAAGGTTGACAATCTCCTTCTGCAACGCAACGATGTCAGCCTTGGCATTGGCCAACTCTATTGCTAAGGCTGATACGGGATTATTCTTCACTGCATGTCTCCTTCGTATTGTCTTCGGTACGCTTCTTCCGCCCGTTGCTCTCGTTCGTCTGCCTGTTCATAGGTCAGCTTGCCTTCCATGATTCCGAGGATATTGACGGCACGGACGACAGCCATGTAGAATTCCTTCGGCCTGCGATGCCGCGCCTCCTGGTCGGGATCGTAAGCATCGAACACTTCGACCTGATTGACCCAAGGCAACGCATCCCAATGCTTCTTACAGAACACCTTGGGATCTTTCGTCTTACGATTGCAGTCGATGGCGTAGCATGGCACGGTCCATCTCCATAACCCAAGGGTCAAGATCGACATTAACCAGTTCACGTCAGGCTTCCTACCCTACCCCGGTGTTATGGCGACGGCGCATCATACCGCCCCCGCGAGGACCAAACAAGATCGACCATTAAGAACAAATTCCAGCTTTTTAGTTTGCAAAGAATCGTCTCAGCTGTTACGATTGATTGCGGTTTCAGATTCAACTCCAAGTGGAGAGGGCTGAGATCGAACACCAAGAGTAGGGAGCAACAGACATGGCTAAGCAGTGCCCGGTGACGAAGGAGCAGTTCGAGGACCACGCGAAGGATGTGATCGTGCAGATGGAAGGCAACGTGCTGGTGGCCAAGCCGGACAAGTTCCAGTCGGGGAGCTTCGGCTGGAAGCTCAACGGCAAGGCGACCATCGTGGTCGATGGCGTCAAGATCCCCGTGCAGGTGGGCATGAACATCACCTGCATCGGCAGCAAGCCAGGCGGGGAGTAGGACCATGGAGATCCTGGTGGCGCTGGCGTTTCTCTTCCTGTACATGGAGACACGCAATGTCTGAGGACGGGGATCGCATGCACGATGGTGCGATCCCTTCTCCTGCCTTACTGTCCCTGTTTCACCCCTGCCCAGAAGGATTGGTGCAAAGAGCAGTGGCAAGATTCTACCTCACGGCGGATGACGACGATAACCTGTACGTTGCGACGGAACATAGCGATTACAGGCAACCCATCCGCAAGCGTTCGTTGTTCAAGTGCAAGCTGCCCTACTCCAAGGTTCAACCCTTTGGGTTTGTGCTAGGAACGACTGTGCATTGGGACGAGGTGGCGAAGAAGTTCTTTGTCCGTGATCCCAAGGATCAGAAAGCCTGGTATCTCACCTTGGCTAAGGGCCGCGACCCTTACGCTGACATCACGGATGAGACTCCCATCCCCTGTCCCCCTGTTCCCGCTGGGGTTGAGACAAGGTGGATGAGCGGGAAGTGGCAGCGTAAGTGGGGTAAAGAGTGGGTGAATATAGGAGAGCGACCCCATGGGTAGGATTCAAGAAGAGATCAGCAACATCATCGACGACATCGGCGTTGTCTGCTTGCTCGAACTGATCGAGGATGAGATGAAAACGAGGGCCGACGCCATGATGGAAGACTTCGACAAGGACGGGCCTGCGTCCAAGTGCTGGCGCAAGATGGCCTCGCACGTTCACCAGTGTACCGAGAAGATCGAGAGGGATGCCAATGAGTAAAAAGGCTGAGAAGGTGTTCACGCTTGAGGAGGGGTGCCTACTGTCCGATGCAATCCTCGCGTACCAAGGCACACTTTCCCTATTGATCGCGTCTGGCACGATCAAGAAGGAATGGGCAGCCAAGCGAATTCAGGATTGCCAGAAGGTGAGGGAGGTTGTCCGTGAGCATACAGCTGAGCGGTAGCATGCAGGTCATCGACGTTCTGCGAGGCGGGTTGTCCTGGCTCCGTGATCCCAAGCGCTGGGCCAAGGGCCATTGGGGGTTCACTGAGGATGGCATGCGTTGCCACCCATCCTATGATGGATGCGAGCGGTGCTGTGCAGTCGGTGCCCTCATGAAGATCGCCCGTGACCTGATCCCTGAGTACCGTGATCGACTGGTTGATGATGCAGTCAAGGAACTCACCTACTGCATCCCGCTGGGCAAGAGCAACTCCGTCGTGCGGTACAATGACCTGTACGCCGACCACGCTGGGATCGTCCTACTGTTCGAGCGGGCTATCGAGCGGGTCATTCGTAACGCCAAAGAGGAGAAGAGTGCATGCACCTTATTGCACTTGGAAACGAGTTCTTCAACCTGAACTACATCGTGTGGGCACAGTTTGTCGAGAGCGAAGGCGAGCTTCGCATGCTCATCGACACACCTAGCCCGCACGGTGCTACCGCCCAACTCGCCCGGTTCATCACGCTCAAGGGCAACCAAGCGTTGGTTGTCGCTGACTACCTCATGTCCAAATCGACGGTGCTTGAATGACCTGCCGCGCATTGCGTGACCTTGGACGGTTGACGCATGCAAGGTGCAAGGGACTGCTGAACGGGAAAGGCGCGAGGAAGCTGGGGCACAACACCTTCCTCCGCGCCGATCCTCATGACACATATGCCGTCGTGTATCACGCGACGGACATCATTCGCTTCTTTCCCGGCGGTGCCATCGTCGTCAACTCTGGCGGATGGCACACGCCAACAACGAAGGAACGCATCAATGCCCTCCTGGGCCTGGGCATCCGCAGCGTGAAGCACCAGTGGATGTACGGGCCGGGCAAGGGCAAGCCGTGGGAAGACGGCATCAACGTGGGCGAAACCGAATCCACCAACGACGCTCTCATCCAAGCCTATTTCATGGGCGACAAGAGGGCCGAGGAACTCCGTCGAGAATTGGGAGACATTCCATGAAAGAGACACACGATTGGGTATCCACACAACTCACGATCACGAGCCGCGTTATCTGCGCCCTGATGCTGCTCATGGTCATCATCGGCGTCCTCGCTTTCCCGACCGCCTTGGCGCTGTACCTCATCCTTGTGCTGGGGGCCAACCTGTGAACTCACCCATCAAGTGGCATGGAGGTAAGCATTACCTCGCTAAGCAGATCAACGCTCTCATGGGCGAGCATCTGCACTACGTTGAGACGCATGGCGGCGGGCTGAACGTGCTGCTGCACCATGACTTCGAGGGTCGCAGCGAGGTAGCCAACGATCTTGACTACAAGCTGACCAACTTCTGGCGTGTACTCCAGCGAGAGTCGTTGTTCGCTGAGTTCAGGCGCACGATCGAGGCCATGCCATTCAGCCAGGTTGAGTGGGAGGATGCGATAAATCCTCCCTTCGATTGCAACAAGCCTGAGCCGTGCGTCAAGTGTGCGCTTGACTTCTTCGTGTCTTGCAGGCAGTCCCTCGCCGGACGCATGAAGTCGTTCGCCCCACTGTCCAAGTCGAGGGTTCGGCGCGGCATGAGCGAGCAGGCCAGCGCCTGGCTGACGACGATCGCTGAGCTACCGCAGGTGCATCATCGCCTGCAACGTGTGGTCATCAAGTGCGAGGATGCCTTCGACTGCATCCGCACGGAAGACTCACTGACCACACTGTTCTACTGTGATCCGCCCTATGTGCCTGATACCCGTGCGAGCAAGACGGTGTACAAGCATGAGTACAGCTTGGACCAGCATGAGCAGTTGCTCTGGCTCCTTGGTAGGATCAAGGGCAAGGCGATCATTAGCGGGTACGACTGCGACCTGTACGCTCGCATGCTCAAGGACTGGTATCAGTTCCGCTTCGAGGTTCCCAACCACGCAGCCGGCGGCGATGGCAAGCGCGTCATGGTCGAGTGCCTCTGGCTCAACTACCAACCACTGAAGGTGACGCATGCTGAACGCGAACAGGATGTACGAGAGCCTGATGATCGCGGCGAGGAACGTGAGGCGGAAGGCGGACAACCCTGACCAGATCAACACGCAGTTCGTGATCGATGCGATGAACCTGGCAGAGCGAGTCTTTGAACTCGATAGATACCTCGTCGATGGCGGTGTGTTGCCGTCACCGTGGAACGATGCCATTGGCATCAAGGCATCAAGGAGATTTGAATGAATGTTCTTCAGCTGATGGTGGCGGCGCATGACTGGCTCTCGGACCCCGAACATTGGTGCAAGGGTGACTTCGGGTTCGACAGCCGGGGCATGCGGCTTGGCCGGTGCGAGATGGCGAACGCTGTCAAGTGTTGTGCCATCGGCGCGCTGATGAAGTTCTCCTGCCTCGCTGGCAAGGAGCCAAACGGGATGGAGTACCTGCTCGCACGCAACCACCTGTGCAATGTGCTGGCCGATCACGTCAGTAGCTGGGCCAGCATCACGACGTACAACGACAGCATCGCCGACCATGAGGCGTTGCTCAAGCTCTACAAACTGGCGATCAAGAAGCGAGAGGAGTGGGAGGTTGAACATGGGGAAGAAGAGAACCAGTCAAGCGATTACCGATGCGCTTAGCAAGCACATCCCGCCCGTGATGCAGGAGATGATGGACCGCATCTCGAAGTCGCAGCATCACAAGGAGTGGCTGACGGTGTACGCCAACAACGCAGTGGGTGACATGCTCGACGTGGCCGGGCGCATCCTTGCCGACCAGAACAACCCTGACAAGTTGGGCGGCACTGCATTCAATATCAACGCGATCGTGTTGGCTGAACACTTCATAAAGTTCTGCCGAGAGATGGCTGAAGGTGGGCACCCGCCCACTAACTGGAGGGGTGAAGGCAGTGTCACAAACGAATGGTGATGACATCCGGGTGAAGATGCCAGGCTTATCCTTCGTCACTCCCGAGGAGCAGCTGCTTCAGATGCTGAAGCTGTCTGAGTCCATTGGCGCAAACAGGGACGATCCTGACCACTACACGACGCAGATCCTGATGCAATCCATACAGCTATCGGACCTGCTGATTGAGTTACACTACCACATTACCCATGGGGGTGTGTTACCCAGGCAGTGGTCATCTCCTATGCAGCGCCCTCGTTGGCATCGTGAACCCCCGACTGACCTGCGTAAGCGTGTCGAGGAGTTTGTTGAGCAAAGAAATCGCGAAGGAAAGATTTGACGAAATCGTTCTGCGTGGTAGAATTGAATAGGTTCGAGATTCGCCACAAACCAAGGAGCTACAACGAGATGCGTCCGACTGAACTGAAGCTGGCCATTGGCCAGGTGTACAAGCGACTGTATGACAAGCACAATCGCTTCCGCCCAGTGTTGATTGAAGGGCCACCAGGCGTCGGTAAGACTGACATCGTGGGTCAGGTAGCGAAGGAGATGGGGGTTCAGTACCTGGAGGTGAACCTCACCTGCCACGACGCGGGCGACATCAAGTTCCCCATCGTGAAGGGCGATGATGTGAAGTGGAGGAACTCCATCTTTCCCGAAGGTGACTGGGAGGGCATCTGCCTGATCGATGAACTGGGTCAGGCGGAGATGCCCGTGATGAAGGCGGTGTGCCAGGTCATCCATGCACGGATGATTGGGCAGACGCCGATCGCTCCCCGGTGCATGTTCGTCCTGTGTACCAACGGGCAGAAGGATCGGGCTGGTTCCTCACGCATCATCACCCCTGTCCTCAGCCGCTGCGTGCGTTACCAGTTCGAGTGCAACCTCAACGACTGGACTGAGTGGGCCAACGTCAATGCCGTTGACCACCGCATCATCAGCTTCCTCCAGTGGAAGCCGAGCCTGCTGCACCAGTTCGATGCCGACCGTGCGGAGTTGCCGTTCCCATGCCCCCGGACCTGGCACCTAGCCAGTGACATGGCGCAGTCAGTGCAGGATTCCTTGCTGCTCAACTCCATCAAGGGATGCGTTGGTGAGGCGGCAGGCAACGAGTGCTATGGCTTCCTCGAAATCTGCGATGCTTGCGAGGTGAAGTACCCCATCCGCAAGATCCTCAGCAACCCCGACGACGTGCCTGTCCCTCGCCTCAGTGAGGGCGCAATCCTCTGGGCCATGGGCGGTGCGCTGGCTGAGCAGTGCAAGCAGAAGAAGAGGGCCATCACCCACAACTGCATGCGGTATGCCATGCGTATGCCGTTGGAGTTCGCAAGCTACGCCGTTCGTTCTATCATCCAGTCCGGCGGATCGATGGATGCGATGACCGCGCCGGGCGCTTCCAAGTTCATCGACGCCAACAAGAACATCATCCTCGCTGTGTAGCGAGGGGTTCACGTTGGACAACTGGAGTATCACCATGACTGGCTCGATCCGTTTGGATGGCAGCGTTCTCTTCTGGACCCTGAGCAAGGACAGCGTGCGGCAGACCATCATCGACGGCTGGACCGCTGTCGGTGGGGGATGGGGCAAGATGGCCCCGAAGGAACGGACACCTGAAGCGTGCCTGCGTGACGCCTTGACCGATCGGTTTCCCAAGGCTTTGATCCGCCCGTTGGAGAAGAAGGATGGCTTCGCTGTCCTTCAGGAGGTGCGTTACCGCGACGACGTGCAGACGGCATGCACCCACGCTGTCGCCTTCGATGGCAGCGGGAACATCGACATCCGCCGGGGGTTCACGACGACGCTGGAGATGGAACTACGGGAGTCCTACAACAGGCAGCGCGCCATCCTCAAGCCGAGCCAGGTGGCGACGAGCCTCGTCGGCATCCTCTCCCACCTGAACGCCGTCGTTCTGCGGCCCACAGGTGGCATCTACTGGCTCCCGGACGCGAGCCTGTCCATCTGGCAGGAACTGGCCGACGTGGTGCAGGCGGCAGGCGTAGGCGGTCGCAACGCCATCTACCGCATCACCCACACGTTCGACGCCGAGAGTGTGCGGGCTGTGCGTGACGCCGTGCTGGCCGAGGCTGACCGTGAGGCGGCGGAGATCATCAAGGATGTGGACAGCGGGGAACTGGGCGAGCGGGCGCTGAAGTCTCGGGCTGACCAGGCCGACCGGCTCAAGCTGAAGGTGCAGGAGTACGAGCGTATCCTCAACGAGTCCTTGGGTACGGCAACGGAGATCGCCGAGCGTGCGGGGCACGTCGCTACCGCAGCGAAGATCATAGCAACCGCAGCTGCGTGAGGTGCAACGTGACCGTGTTCGTTCTGTGGTTCGCGAACTACGACGACAACGCATTACTTGGGGTGTTCAGCAGCATGCAGCTGGCTGAGGAGGCAAAGTCGAAGTACGCCATCCACTTCAAGGAAATCGAGAAGGATGTCCATGAGGCGTCCATGTTCATCGACGAGTTCTGTGTCAACCAGCTACACGTTTGAAGGACATGGGGACAAGACGGCAGCGGTGACTGGCCACGAAATCCAGGCTGCCGTCCCCCCAGATACACGATGGAGCATCACCTCTGGGACGCGGGTGATGCACGCCGGGGGCACGTTGCCCCCGGCGGTGATACATCGGGGCAGGTAACGGCACACGCCTGACCCCATGTCGGGGAGGGGGAGCATGATGCGAACCCTCCCCGTGATACACCTGGAGAACGCACGATGGTCATTGACAAGCAGCTGCTTGCTGAGCAAGGGCTGGCAGCATACAGTGCAACCCGCGCAAGGATGGTCAGCTTCAAGATCCCTGGCGTTGGCAAGCCGGCCACGGTGTTCTTCACGCAGCTGACCTTGAGGCTGGAGCCGGTGGTTGATTGGGAGCAGAAGACGGCGGGCACCGATGGTGAGAAGGTGTACTTCAACCCGCAGTGGTTCCTCTCCCTGAGCCAGGCGCACCGCTTCACGATCATCGCCCATGAGGGATACCATCCTGCGATGGGGCACCATGCCAGGCAGGGTGACAGGGAGCATGAGGATTGGAACATCGCCTGCGATCTGGCGATCAACCCCGTCCTCATGGAGTCAGGGTTCGAGATGCCAAGCAATGCGATGTGTGCTGGCGTTGGGAAGTACAAGAACTTCCCCGTGGGTCTGAACGCTGAGACCTACTACGACATGATCCGGAAACCCAAACAGCAAGGGGGCGGCGGTGGTGAACAAAGGGGTAAAGGCGAAGCAAATCCTGAAGGCGCAGGAGGCAGCGGATCTGGAGAGGGCGAAGGTGAGGAACACGATGACGATGATCGAGCAGACGACTCGCCTGATGTGGGAGGAGGATCTGAGGGGGATCAGGGGGGCGACGGAGAACCCTCACCTGATGGTGATGGAGGTGGGCCGGGCGAGTGTCCCGATCCCGGAGGTTGCGGCGGAGTTATGCCCAAGCCAAGGGCAACCCAACCCGACCTGAAAGCGGACGAAGACAAGTGGAAGGTTGCTGTCGCCCAAGCAGCTCAGACTGCCAAGCAGATCGGCCAGCTACACGGTCAGCTTGAGCGCCATGTGGAGGAGGTACTCAAACCGAAGTACGATTGTTGGGCTATCCTCCACAACTTCGTAAGCCAGTTCGCCAAGGTCGAGCAGTCGTATGCCAGACCGAACCGTCGCTTCCTGCAACAGGGCATCATCATGCCGACGCTCAGCGGGCAGAAGCTGGGCGAGTTGTTGGTTGCGGTGGATTGTTCCGGGTCGATCAGCCAAGACGATCTCGATGTCTTCGCTGGCAACCTGGAAACCATAGCCGAGATGTACGAGTGCAAGCTGTGCATCGTGTACCACGACATCCCGGTCACGCGAGTCGAGCATTGGGAGCCGAGCGATGGACCACTGAAGCTGCGTCCTCACGGGGGCGGCGGCACCTCCCACGTTGATGTCATGGATTGGCTTAACCGATACAGCAGGGATAGCGCGCACGATCCGCAGTGTATCGTGGCGTTTACCGATCTGTACACGCAGTTCCCGGAGAAGCAGCCGGACCTGCCCGTGCTATGGGGTGTGTACGGTACGGAGTCCCCGTACTACAAGCGTCCCAAGGCACCTTGGGGGACGGTGTGTGAGATCAGGAACTAGCACCAAGGAGTACCTATGTCACTGAACAAGGAACAGAAGGAGACGAAGGCGGAACTGCTGAAGAAGATCAAGGCGGCGCAGGCCGATCTTGAGCATGAGGTGACAATGTACAACACGGTGGTGAGCGAGGCACACCAGAGCCTCGAAGCCAGCATCGAGTTGTACAACGCCTTGTGCCTGGAAGTTGAGGAGTTCATCCAAGACGCAGCAGAATCCGCAAGCGTTGAGCTATCGTCCACCAGCGGGGATGACGCTGACAAACTGTCAGCGTGGATCAACTGCTGGACCAGTGTCGAGTGTATGAGGCAGTCGCCGATCTGTTCACCCGAAGAGGTTGACACAGATTGCGACGGGTTCTCTGTTCTGGATCAGCTACCCGACACGGTGGAGGATGTGTGACGCTCTACTATGTCTTCCGCCTGTGCGACAGGAGGACATACCGGGCGGCGATGAAGCAGCTGGCGAAGGAGTCACAACTCTTCCGTGAGATGTGGTCCAACGCCACTGGCAAGTCGGCGAGAGAGTTGGATCGCTTGGCACTGGCTGACCTTGCCGATGACCTGTCCCATCCATGGGTTGCCCAGTTCATCCGCAACATGATGTCAACCAGGCGATCCGACAGCTACCCCGAGCGGGCCAAGCGTGCGAAGGCGTACAAGAAACGCAAGGCTCTCAAGAAGTGATCGCCCTTACCAACGGAGGTTCAGATGGCTGATGAGAATGGTTCGGTCCACCTGAAGGTGAAGGTGGCGCAGGAGAATGGCGGTGAGCGTGAAGTCAACCTCATCGAAGAGACTACGTTCGCCACGCTGGTCAGGGAGGAACTGGGCAAGGCGCGCGGCTCGACGGGCTACAACTACCCGCCGATGAACAGCCTGCATGAGGGCTACGCCGTCATCCTCGAAGAGGTCGAGGAGTTCTGGGACATCTGCAAGCTGAAGCCGGCGAAGCGTGATCGTGCCCACCTGCTCAAGGAACTGGTGCAGATTTCGGCGATGGCGCAACGGACGGCAGAGGATCTGGGGTTGGATCTTCAGGAGCCGAAGTAATGCCTTGGGTGTGGCAAGATAACCCCAAGGAAACGAACAGGTATCTGGCCAACAGGATGGACCCTGTTGGCTGGATAGTAGCCTTGGGTGATTTCCTCGATGAGGAGATCAGCCTTGTGGAGGTTGCTCTCCTGCTGAAGGAGGTGCAATACATCCACTACTATCACTTGCTCCTCTCACTTCGGGAGGAGCTAACGAGGGTCACGGAGTATCAACGTGGTTCGATCATTCATGAGCATGGCAAACCCTGTCCCCTCTGCGGAAGGAGGTGTGCCTGCGCCAGCGGGTCGCTTCGAGTTGCCCCCGCCGACGCAAGTGCTGGGCGGTCGGGGGTACAAGGTTCTGGCGGGGCCGATCGCCTCGATCCCAACGCCGACGTTCGACCCCATCCTCAGCCAGGTGACGACGAGGTGGGAGTTGCTGACAAGGGAACTGGCTGCCATCTACCTGTGCCAGATGAAGGCGAACCGCAACCGGGTTGAGGCGTTGGTCAAGCGGTACGCCAACGATATGTTCCGAGGCTTCTGGCCGGTCACTCATCAAGGCATCGCCTTCGATGTCGAGAACGAGATGATCGACGGGCAGCACCGATGTTGGGCGACGTACCTATCGAACTACTCGCACTGGGTACAAGTGACCCGTGGCCTGCCCCTCGCCGCAATGGATGCCATGGACAAAGGGTACATCCGCACGGCGGCTCACTCGCTACAGATCAAGCAGCACAAGTTCGGGACGAGCCGCGCTGTCGCTGTCGCCCGACGCATGGTTGGCGGTCCAACGCGAATGGGGCGCAAGAGCAAGCTCAGCGATGCGGCCCTGTATGAGTTCATGGATGTCCACTACGACGCCTTGTCGTTTGCCCTGGACATCTCGGACAAGCACCACACGCCGGCCCCGATCTGTGCGTGCATTGCCCGAGCGTCCTACCACGTTCCGCTGGAAAAGCTGAAGCGGTTTGTTGATGTCGTTGAGGAGCGCATCAAGCCTTGGGAGATGACGCCAAACGATGAGCCGGCCAACGCCTTGTACAAGAGGCGCAACCACGCTGGCGGCAACAAGGGCAGCAGTGAGATCGTCAGCTGCGAGTGGTATCAGCTGACGCAGGAGGCAATCAGGTCGATGATGTCCGGCAGGAACAAGAAGGATCTGCGAGGTGGTGTCACTGAGGACATCTTCCCCCTGCCCAAGAAGGTTGATGGTATTGCCAACAACCTCCCCGGCTTGGAGTCCGGGCTGCCAACGATGGAAGAACTGCGTAAGCAGTGTGGCGTTTAACCTTCTCCCTCGCTGGGCGATCGCCCCGCCCAGCTTCCTGTTCCATTACACCAAAGGTACTGCAATGACTGAGACTATCACGAAGAAGAAGCCTTCCCTGAAGAAGAAGCAGAAGAACTACCTCACCCCCGGCGACGTGTCGAAGCTGCTGGAGGTGGCACCCCGTACCGTGGCGAAGTGGTGCGACAGCGGCAAGCTCCTCCACTTCCGCCTGCCCACGTCTACCCTGAGCAATGACAACGGCGACCGTCGCATCCGGCATGACGATCTGGTCACGTTCCTGCGCAACCACAAGTTCGACCACCGACTCATCCGCCAGCTGGCACCCATCGCCATCTTCGCATCGACGGATGAGCGACTGAAGAACGAGGTGGGCCAGCAGGTGGGCATCGCCCCGTGCAGTGACTTCATCGACATCGGCATCGAGATGCGCATTCCCTGGAACGCGGCCATCGTTGACTGCACCTTGGGCGGATCGGCTGAGTGCGCGGCGGCTGTCTCGCGTCTGTCGCAGCATGGTGCCCCCGTGCTGTTCATCGTCGCTGAGGATAGCCCGCTGACGGCGACGACGATGTACGATGTGATCCAGCGCCCCGTCACGTCGGACCAGCTGGTGGCCTGGCTGAAGTCGAAGGGAGGCAAGCTCAATGGAGCTACCAGCTGACATGATCGATCAGCTGCTGGCTTCTAGGAAGGATGGAGGGGACACGATCGATAGTGTCCTCTCCCTCATGGGGAAGGTGAAAGAGTACGGCACCCTCCTCGAACGACTGCGTATCGGCGCTCGTATATGGAAGCTGGCCGACATGAAGACAATCAAAGGAACACCAACCGCAACAATGCTCAAGCGACTCGCCAATCAGGTGATCGATGGGCAAGAGGAGTATGGAATCTGATGTACCTGATTCTGAAGAAACACCCCGGTCGCAGCATCCAGACTGGGCGCATTGACCTGAACCAGAGGTTCCTTGAGACGGTGTACAACGAGGAAGTCACCGTCATCCGACTGCATGAAGGGCTGTTCCAACGGCTGGCCCCGAAGGTCCGCGTCACTGAGGATGAGACGGGCCTGACAAGGGTGTACGTTGAGGAGTGGCGGAACTACGTTCGCAACCTGCACGAAAGGGGCTGATCGATGGATGGCTTGGTGAAGCAGTTCCGCAGCAACATGCGGCGTGAGATCATCGTCCTCCTTGACCGCGACATGGATGCGCTCGATAGCCTGTACTCCACGCTTGGTATCTCGCCTCTGCCAAACGAACTGAGCGCCCTCCGTCAGTACGTCGCTAAGTTGCGGCGTCAACTGGTAGACTGGGACAAGAATGAGGAGATGCGCAATGTCATTGAGGGAATTGCAAGCAGCCGAAGCAATACTCCGCGAGGCGATGGAGGATAAGCCTCGCGACCTGACCGTGAACATGACGGAGCAGACCATCACCATCACACGGAAGGATTACTTCGATCTCACGGCGAAGATCGGTTCGCTCAGGAAGAACCTCCTTAGCACCGTCCAAATGGTGCGGGACAATCACAACCTCCTGACGAAGCTGGGCGATAGCAATGAAGCCTTCGCTGCTGGCGAGAAGTACGGCGCGATGCGTGAGCGGGCCGAGCTATGTGCTTACATGGAAGAGGCCATCGCCAGTATCGAGAAGGAGTTGGTAAGTGAGCGGGCAGCTAGCGGCGCATGCAACTCGCTGAAGATCATCCACTTCGAGCGGTTCATCCTTGTGTTCGAGACGATGTTCAAGGTTCTGATGGAACACAAATTCTACCCGCTCAACCGGAAGGTCATCAAAATGCCACGATGGCAACAGGGCCAGGCATTCCCTGAGTTCCCAAGGCTCGACAAGGGAGGCAGGGATGGCAACACGCACACCGTTGGCAAGAAGCTGCCGACTGCCAACGAGATCAGTGAATCCATGTTCGGCAGTGCGAGGGACTACGATGGCTGATACGACTGGCATTCAGTGGTGCAACCACACATGGAATCCCTGGCGTGGTTGTACCGAGGTGTCGCCCGGCTGTGATAACTGCTACGCCAGGGAGTTTAGTTACCGCAACCCCAAGGTACTAGGCGTGTGGGGCGAGGGCGATAATGGGACGAGGCCCATCGCTGCGGAGGCTACATGGCGAGCGCCTGCTAGGTGGAACCGGGACGCCATCGCTGCCAAGGAGGAGCGTCGGGTGTTCTGCGGTAGCCTCATGGATTTCTTCGAGGACAGGGATGATCTGTTCAACCCACGCATCCGGGCCATGCGGACGATCAACAACTGCCAGAACCTCACCTGGCTGGTGTTGACGAAGCGCCCGCAGAACATCCAGAAGATGTGGGCGGACAACCCTCGCGGCACCGTCTGGAACCAGGATCGGAACGTCATGTTCGGCACGACGGTCGAGGATCAGAAGCGTGCGGATGAACGCATCCCCATCATGCAGTCGGTGATGAGGGTGTACAGGGCGCGCACCTTCCTCAGCGTTGAGCCGTTGCTGGAGGAGATCGACCTGGATGTCCACTTCTCCAAGTGCCCCGTCGATTGGGTCATCGTCGGCGGGGAGTCTGGCGGCGGGTCCAGGCCATGCGATGTGGAGTGGGTCGAGAGCGTCGTTGTGCAGTGTCAGAAGCACAGCGTCCCCGTGTTCGTCAAGCAGCTGGGTTCCCGGTGCGTTGCCGATGGAATCCTGATGAAGCTCCTCAACAAGAAGGGAGGAGATATGTCCGAGTTCCCGGACTGGCTGCAACTGCGCCAGTTTCCACCTGACTTCATGTTGCAGAGGTAGCCATGACAAGGAACGAGAAGGTGTTGAAGCACGCTGACTACGCCGCTCGCATCAAGGGTATGATCGAAGCCACGGGATACTTCAACGACGCAGTATCCAGACTTGATGTGCGGTTCGGTCGCCCGAATGTTTGCAAGTTCACCATCAAGAAGGGAAAGTTGAGGGACAGGCTTGGCAAGCGTGGCACCATGGTTTCCATCCCGTTCGATTGGGAGGAGAAGGTGCATCGGCTTGGCTTTACCATCTTGACCGAACACACCGGCGGCAAGGTGTTCTGCCTGGATGCGGAACCCATTGACACCGATCTCGGCGTTCCTGTATATTACGTTGAGTATGTGTACTTCGCAGCGTTTTCAAACGCACACAAACACCACGGATGGTTAGTCCTCTTCGGCGGGATGAAGTGGCTGTCGGATATCTCGGCAACGGAAGCCTTCAGGTTGGCATGCTCCGCTGTGGAGCGTGGCCTGAACGGGGACGACAAGGAAGTCGAGCTACCATTCTGAGGCGCGACCATGACGAATGATATGGCATACGGGTACATCCGTGCTTCGACCGATGAGCAGGCGACAACTCTCAAGGCACAGCAGACCGTCATCCTTCAGGCTTACGACTACAAGCTGAAGGCGAACGGTTACGACATGGCCAACATCTTCATCGACAAAGGCGTGTCAGGCTCGATACCTCTGGGCAACAGGCAGGCCGGGCACCAGCTGTTAATGACGCTGAAGCCTGGCGATGCCGTCATCATGAAGCACGTCGATCGTGGCTGGCGTAGCATGGTGGACTGTGTCAACACCCTTGAGCGGTGGAACGAGCAGAACATCCGGGTGATCTTCGTTGACTTCGACGTTGACACCAGATCGCCGATGGGATCGTTCGCCCTGAAGCTGTTCGCCCTGTGTGCGGAGTTCGAGCGGGCGATGGTGCGGGAACGCATGAAGGCGTTCCAGGCGCAGCGAAGGAGGGAGGGCAGGCCCATCAACCAGAAGGCACCCTACGGCTACAAGGTTGTAGGGCAGAAGGGGAACAGGCGGTTCGAGCCGGATGCCGCACTGCGGACGATCGGCGCACGCTTCCTTGACTGGCACCTTCGGGGCTGGACCTACCCGCAGATTGTCAAGCACTGCGAGGAGAACGGGATCGTCTTGCCACATACTGGTCGCCCTCCCGTTCTCAGCGTGGTGTTTACCATGGTGAAGAAGGAGGCCGCTCTTCAAGCAGAGGAGCGGAACAAGAAGCGTGATGTACGAATTGTGGAAACTCAAGAAGAAAGGGAAGGCGATTGATGTCAGTATCTGCGGGGTGTTCAAGTCAGTAGCGGCTGCGAAGGAGGCGGCGCTCAAGTTCGGGTTCGGCAAGTACCGCGTATGCGACCGGCACGGAGATGTCGCTCGCATCGAGATTGGCAAGAAGACGAACGAGTGTCCAACGTGACTGAGCAGCAACAGCGAAAGAAGTACAGGCACACAGAGAAGCAGAAACAGTGGTGGGCGAAACATCAGCTGAACATCGCCAGCCCCTACTCCAAGGAACTCCGGTGCGGCATCTACAATGCCGGCTCTGAAAAGATGAGAACTCCTCACCGAGACAGAACCCTACGGATGCTGTGCATTCAGCACCGCATGGGTCAGGAGTTGAACAAGCTCACCAAGCACAATGGTGACTACATCCTTGCGTGCTGCATGTGTGAATGCGACATCGACTTCGCTGAAGATGGCAACGATCACTGGCTTTTGAGAGTGGAGTACATTGATGAGCGATGGTACTGTCCTGACTGCTTCCCACACTCCATCCCAGGAAAGGCAGGAGTGGCTACAAAGACGGATGAATGGGGTAGGCTCGTCAGATACACCCGTCATCCTGGGTCTGAGCAAGTGGAAGATCCCATTGACGCTCTACCTGGAGAAGGTGGGGGAGATCGAGCCAGCCCCCCAGACGGAGGCGCAAAGAAGCGGCCTCCTTCAAGAAGCAGTGATCGCAGCAAGGTACGAGGAAGAGACTGGGAACAAGGTTTCCTTCCCTTCTTCCAGGTTGACGATGCACCCGACGATCCCCTGGATGTTTGCGAGCATTGACCGCATGGCCCAGGTGTTCACCAGCCAGCGAATCCTTGAGTTGAAGAACTACCGTTACGACGACGGCTGGGGCGCTGAACACACGCAAGACATCCCGCCCGACATCTACGCTCAGGTCCAGCATCAGATGGAGTGTGCGCAGATCCCTTGGGCTGACGTTGCCGTTCTCCTTGGCGGTCAGGAGTTGAGGGTGTATCACATCCCCTACGATTACGCCTACTGCCAGGAGTTGGTCAAGCAGGTCGAGGTATTCTGGCGGATGGTTGTGGAGCGGACGCCTCCGCCTTACGACTGGTCGCACCCAGATACGGCGCGGGTTATTCGCCAGAAGCAGAAGCTGACGCCGGACAAGGAGATCATCCTTGACGACAGGGACACCGCTGTGTTACTCCTTCAGTTCTCCAGCATGAAGAAGCAGCTGAAGGAGTTGCAGCAGGCCAAGGACACCTGCCAAGCGAGGCTCATCGAGAGGATGGGCGATGCTCAGGTGGCGCTGACGCCGGCTGGATACCGGATGACAAGGAGGCCGATCCACAAAGAGGGCTACTGGGTCGAGCCGAGCGATAGTTACCGCTTCGATCTGAGGGAACCAAAGTGAATCTCAACACCAAGAGGTTTAACTCTCAAGAGTCCATGTACATGGATGTGACAATGAAGCTGGCCCGTTTCAAACCAGGCGACTTCGTCAAGATGCCTCACGACATCGGGAACATTCGGTTCCGCGTCCTGGGGCGAACGCTGTCAGAGGATTCGGCGGGTGTGATGGGGTTCTTCTACTCCCTTCGCAACCTTCACAACAACACCTACTGCGTCATCCATGACGTGGCAGAGTACGAACTGGAGTTAGCAGATGAGCAACGAAATTGTGGAACAGCAGTTCCGCGCCATGAAGGGGTTCTTGGAATCCCCGACAGTGGTTCAGCAGATCGGGAAGATCGTGACACAGGGGATCAACCCGCAGCGGTTGGTTCGGCAAGCGGTGACGCTGTGTAGCGAGAACCCCGAGCTACTCAAATGCACCCAGCAGTCGATCATCCTTGGCGTCGTCAAGGCGGCTGAGTTGGGGCTGGAACTCTCGGGTCCGCTGGGGCACGCCTACCTTGTCCCACGGTTCACGAAGATCCCTGGCACCACGCAGAAGGCTATGATGGCGATCTTCCAGGTTGGTTGGAAGGGGCTGGTCGCCCTTGCGTTCAGGCAGGGCAATGTCGCATCACTGCCTGTCCGTTGCGTCCATGCCAACGACAGGTTCGAGATCGTGTACGGCGACGAGCAGCGTCTCATCCACGAGCCGGACCTGAACAAGGAACGTGGCGATGTGATCGGGTACTACGCTGCGGTCAAGTACGTCAACGGCGGGCGCGACTTCGAGTACATGACGAAGCAGCAGGTGATCGATCACAAGGAGAAGTACGGCGGCAAGGGGCCGGGCTGGTCCAGCGCCTTCGACAAGATGGCGATGAAGACGGTCCTTCGTCAGCTGTGCAGTCGCCTCTCCATGTGCCCCGAGGCGCAGAAGCAGGCGATGGAGGAGGAGTACGCCGAGTTGGGTGTCGCTCCCGTTCGCCAGCTTGGCGTCAAGGAGAACCCCGACGTGCAGCTGCTACTGGATCAGGCATCCCCATCAGGAGTTATCGATGGCAACTTCGACGGTGGCCCCGACCCCTCGACTGACTGACCTTCAGATGGAGTATCTCCGCCTCCTCGTCCTTGAGATTGTGGACGAGGAGGTGAAGGCTCAGGCTGAACGCGAAGACTTCTCCCGGTACAACGACTTCTACCGGGCGAAGTACATGGTTCTCTTCAACAAGATGTCCCACTGGGAGTGGGCTGAGGTTGAGAGAATCCAGAAGGAATGCTTCGACAACGTAACGTAGGGAAGCAATGCCACAAGAACGGTCAATTGAAGCAACGGCTGGGTCAATGGCGAGGTGCGTTGACTACTTGCACTTGGTCGCACGCCAGCTGTTTGGCGGTCTGAGCAGCGAGGAAGACGCTGCCTGTTTTGACAGGCAGCTTGCGCTGTGGAAGACTATGTCAGATGGGGAAAAACGGCTGGCAAATCTGCTGGCTGAGGGCATCTTCAAAGGATGGTTGAGTCCATGAGCAATAGCATTCTACCGATCACCTGCGACACGCTGGGTGAACTGGACTACGGAGCATCGAGAGCCATCATCGATGCGGCAATCCGTGACGCGATCAACGATCTGGAAGATCGTGGTCAGGATGGCAAACCACGCAAGGTAGCGATCACCATCACCTTCGGCCTGCTCGACAACGGGCTGGTCGAGGCGAAGGTTGAGGCGATCGCCAAGGTGCCGATGCGCAAGACGGCATCAACGATCGGCGAAGTTCAACGGGACGGGCGCAATCACCGTGTTGCGTTCCGCAAGTATTCGCCGGAAGATCCGGCTCAAACCACCATCGAGGAGTTTGAGGATGGAAACAATGGTCGGCTATTCGAAGCGAATCCGCAACACTACGCGGACGACGAGGGAACTGCAATCCCTGCCGGATGATTCACACATCACGGTAGAGGAACTTGCAAGGCTGTTGAATGTCTGCCCCAGGACAATCTGGCGGCACGAGAAAAGTGGCAACCTACCCCCAGCGCGGGTCATCATTGCCAACGGTATCAAGATCAAGCGCTGGGAACTGGGCGAGATACGATCCCTGATTGGAGGCGATCATGTTGAAGGAAGCGTTGCAGTGGGTTCGTGACTTGGTCGATGAGGCCAAGCGTGCAAGGATCTTCTGGACGGATCGCGAGCCGGATCACGTCTACTGGATCGAGGACAGGACAGGCGAGGTTACTCGCTACGAGGGTGCCCCCGGCTTCCGCAAACATGGCGCTACGGACCTGGAGACTCTGGTCAAGATGGCCAAGGAGTTCCTGCGGATCAAGGACAACACCGTCTCCGCCTGGGTCACCCCACAGGAAGTCGTGCTGATCCACGACGACGATGATCGGCGCAGCAGGACGACGTTCAAGCCGGAACTGTCCAAGCAGCTGCTCACGCTGAAGGTCTGGGAAGGGACCAACACCTACTTCGAGACGGCGGCGATGATCCTGAAGCTGCGGACGACGTTCGCTGATCCGCCCAACCAGGATCTGGCTAACCTCGTGCAATCGATCGAGGCGGCGAAGTTCACCCGGTATTCGGAGACTGAGGTGAAGGTCGATGTGGCCAAGGCTTCCATCGGCAAGAAGCTCCAGCAGGAGTTGCAGCCGGGCGGCAAGCCGTTGCCATCGGATGTGCTGGTCCGCATCCCGATCTACGCCGGCTGGAAGTACGGTCCATCGGCAACGGTTCGTTGCGCGGTGGTCGCCGACCTGGACAACCAGACCTACGCCTTGGTGCCCATGGCTGGCAGCTACACGCAGGTTCTCAAGGAGGGCGAGGATCAGGTTCTGGAGAAGCTGTTCCGCGACGTTGGGCAGGATCACGAAGGCAACTTCGTCGTCTATCGAGGGACGCCGTGAAAGACTCAGTAACGGTCAAGACTTCGTTGCTGCACAACCCGAAGGTACAGCAGATGGCGCGGTTCCTGGGGAACGAGATGGCGTTCCGCAAGTGGTTGTTCCCCGACCTGCCGGATCAGTACATCAACGTGACTGTCCGGCAGGAAGTGGTCAGCCGCGTCATTGTTACCGGGCTGATCCAGATCCGGGCAACGATCGATGATGTTGCCCCGGATGGGTTCCTTGGTGAGGCGGTCCTGTCCGACATTGACTTCATGTGCGGCATCCCACTCATCGGCGAGGCGATGTTCCGAGCGGGATGGGTTCAACAGGAGATTGGCGGTCTGAGGTTCCCGACACCGGGGTCGAAGGAAAAGGCTGTGAAGCCAGTAGATCCGGCCCCGGATGACGACGTTCCTCAGACCGTCCACATTCCTGAAGACTTCATCGAGTTCTGGAACGCATACCCCAAGAAGATCGGGAAGGGTGCAGCGCTGAAGGCGTGGCGGAAGATCAAGCCGAACGCCAAGATGCTTCAGCAGATCCTCGAATCGCTTGCCATCCAGCGGCGATCAGAACCGTGGCGTAAGGACCGTGGGCAGTTCATCCCTCACCCTGCTACCTGGCTCAACCAGATGCGTTGGGATGACGTGCCAGAGAGTGTAGGCCCGATCGCTGAGGACACCGCCACACGCATCGCCAGGCAGCAGAAGGAGGCTGCTGTGCGACGTGAGCAGGAGAACGCCACCAAAGCTACGGCAGCTGAGGTGAAGGCGATGATCGCCAAGATGAAGCAGGGCATCGGGAGAAGCATCAATGATCCAGAATGAACTGTTCGAGTGGGCGGAGGCTCAGACTGCACAGGCCGAGGCTGAGCAACCGCTTGATCCGTCCGCCCTGGCTCCGTTGGGGTGGACAAAGTGCGGCCTGTATCTGGATGGAGAGCAGTCGTGGCGATCGCCCAAGGGCAATCTGTTCCGGCAGCGTGAGGCTCTTGAGTTGGCAGCCGCGCAAATCAAGGAAGGGAAGAAACGTGGCTAGTGTACCCGACATCTTTAACCTGTTGACTGGCAGGAGGCTGGAAGTCTTCGCGACGATCTGCTCGCTTGACAAGCCTATCGACAGTCAAGGCTTGGCAAACCTCACCTCTTGCAAGGTGGCGACGGCGCGGACGATCTTACGGCAGATGTCCTACGCTGGCCTGGTGACTCGAATGGAGGGTGCGTTCGATGGCGGAAGCGGACGGAAGCCGGATCAGTTCGTGGTGAAGGCTTCCGTCCGCAAGTGGTGGTCAATGACCGAGCAGACGTTCGGCGTCAATACGGAGCAAGGGCAGGATGCCAGGGAAGTTTAACAACATCAAGGTGAAGATCGACGGTATTACCTTCGACAGTAAGCGCGAGGGTGCCCGCTACGTTCACCTGAAGCTGCTCCAGAAAGCGGGCCACATCCGTGACTTACGGACGAATGTGCCAGCTTGTCGGTTTCCGTTGCGTGTGAACAACGAATTGATCTGTACATACATAGCAGATTTCCTGTACTATGATGTCCGTGAACAACAAGACGTTGTTGAAGACGTGAAAGGATTCCGAACAAGGGAGTACGTCATGAAGCGGAAATTGATGCACGCTATCCACGGCATCACCATCCGCGAGACGTAGGAGGGCACCATGCTAACCGTCGAACAGGCCAGGGAGGCGCGCGTCTGCCGCCTCTGCATGATCCCGGTCATCCAGCCGTCCGAGAGGATCTGGATGGAGAACGACGACTACCCTGCCGACAAGGGTGAGCGTCTGACCGTTCGCAACGGCACCGAGTTCGCCCACTCCGCCTGCGCTGACGGGAACCCCCCGATTTATCAGTAGCGCTAATGGCTAAGCCGATCGTCTTCTTCGACATGGATGGCGTGCTGACCGACTTCTACGGCTCCGTCATGGAGGCGTTCGGTCGGCGTAAGGATCAGAGGTTCCACCCCTTCCCGCAGAAGTGGAACATCTGGGAGCATCTCGGCTGCACGGAGAAGCAGTTCTGGGATGCCTGCCGTGGCACCGATTTCTGGGCCAACCTTGATTGGTGCAACGGTGGTCACGAGTTGCTTCTCGCCGCAGAGGAGGCTGTGGGTGCCGAGAATATCTACCTGCTAACCAGTCCTTCGCGTGACCCAGGTAGCTATGCCGGTAAGTACCTCTGGGTCGAGAAGCACATCCCCAACTACCTGTCTCGCCTTATCCTCACTAGTAGGAAGTTCCTGCTTGCGAAGGGCGACAGGATTCTGATTGACGACAGCGACGACAACTGTAAGAAGTTCATCGAAGCTGGCGGCAATGCCTGCATTGTGCCCTCACCCTGGAACGCAGCGCACGCATACTGCGACAGCGATCCGGGGCAGATGGCTGAGAAGCTGTTCCAGTATCTTTCACACCAAGCGGAGTTGATTGATGAGCGAGCAAGAGAAGCCGAAGGTCAAGGTGAAGCTCATGACGATGGAGCAAGCTGAGGCTCTCATCAAGGAGAGTCCCGAGGCGCTCAAGCGTTTCAATGAGTTCAAGCGACTGGCCGAGGAAGAGGCCAAGAAGTCTGATGTGCCCTACCCCCAGGTCGCCCTGAGCCTGGTGTCTGACGCTGAACTGGAGCCGATTATCGGCTCGATCGAAAGCCTGACGAAGGCTCTGTGGGAGCAGGCTCTGAAGGGCCATGAGAAGGGCGAGGAAGCCTACAAGGCGTTCTGCGGTGATCTGCCTGACCGTGCCCCCGAGTGTTTCGACGAACTGAAGTGGTTGGTCCACTACTCGATCGGCAGTGCGATCCGGGCCATCCAGTTCAACTTCGCTGGCGAGGCGAGCAAGCTGATCCACAGCTACCTCACCGGCAGGGAAGCGTACCTCAAGCAGCAGGCGCTGCTGAAGACGCTGGATGCTGACGGAGGCGAAGCTCTGCGGAAGAAGATCCAGGCCGCTGTCGATGACCACCTGGCTGACGTGAAGACGGAGCCAGAGATATTGACACGCAACCGTCGCCAGCCTATCATCCACTAACCCTACTCCTTGGTGTGCCCCGTCGTCGGATCTGGGCAATCCGGCGGCGGGGTTTTTCATTGGAGAGTTCCACTTGCACACTGTTTCTCCATGTCCCGCCTGTCGTAACCTATCCCCTCAAGAAGCGTTGGCCTGCGAAGCGTGCTGCGGCTTAGGAATCGCAATGCCGCCTGGCATCCTTGGCGCTACACCCCATGGAACCTTCGTCACGAAGGATTCCGGCCAACGCCAATCGTTCGACACCGGCATGGTCCGTGATGTCTCCACGGACAAGCTCGATTGGACGATCCTCCCCTGGATCGTTCTCAAGCGTGACGTTGAACTGTACATGCGTGGCGCGAAGAAGTACGCGCGCGACAACTGGAAGAAGGGCCAACCCTTCACCCGTGCGTTCGAGTCGATGATGCGCCATATGTACGACTACCTCATGGGCGATCGTAGTGAGGACCACCTCGCCGCGATTCGCTTCAATGCCGCCTGCCTCATCTACTACGAGGAGATGATTAAGCAGGGGAAGTTACCCGCGCAACTCGATGATATGACTCAGGAGAAAGACGATGAGCTTCGCACCGGAAGGTGACAAGTACGGCGTTGGCGACCAAGTGAAGAAGGTCACTGGCGACTACCTGTTCTACGGCACGGTTGTTGCTGTGTTCAGGAAGCTGAAGAGCGATACCATCCGATATGTTGTTGAGGACAAGCGTGGCCTCCTCATGATTATGAACGAGGGCCAACTTGAACCTCATTACGGAGAATAACATGCCGCACAGAGAGGGTTCTTTCACAGTCAGTCAGCAGGATGGCAAACTGAAGGCGCTGTGCAACGCGAACATCACGTTCAACGACATGGGCAAACCGCAGTTTGAGTTCATCCTGCGAATCCATGACGGAAGCGACAAGCCTGTCCTTCAGCTGACCGTTGGTGTGGATGAGATCCTGGCGCTGTACCGGGCGATCGACAAGATCACGGACTACGCCTTGGATTTCGCGAAGACGAACAGATGGGATGACGCGCCAACGTCAGACGCAGACGACGACTGAAAGAGGAGAGCCGGCCACTTGGCCGGCTCTCTTCGTTTACTGCACTCGAATCTTCTTCGCATCTCTCGCTCGCTTCTCCAGCAGCCGTTGCAGCTGGATCAACTCGAACTGCTGAGGCGACAGCTGGCCCACCTGATCGGGCCGCACAGCAAGCGTCTCGAACTTCCCGATCGCCGGGCTGCCCTGCAACGCCTGCTTGATGTACTCCCGCTCTGCGATGGCCTGGTACTTGGGGATGTCCACGTCGGTGAACTTGGCCCCAGTGAGGAAGTTCGCCAGGAAGGTCGGCCAATCCTTGCGAGCATCCACAGCCTGCCGCGCGGTGGTTGCGATGCGTGCAGCTGGCGAGTTGAACAGGATCTGGTCAGCCAACGGGTTGCCCGTCATGCTGTACAGATCGCCCAACTCCCTGCCGCTGAAGAACTGCTTGTTCACCGCGTACTCCACTGGCCCCTTCAGCAAGGGGTTCATCTGGCCAAGCAACCCCATGATAGACGACTGGATCGGGTCGCCACCGAACCCCTTGAAGAAGTCGAACGCCTGGTCAGCCGGAAGGTCCAGCCTGTTCAGGTATCGCTGCATACCCTCTGGCGTCTGCTCGCCGATCGGGATGGCCAACCCTTCACCCATGTACTTCGGGATGAAGCCGTCGCCACGCAGATCCTCAGAGATGCGCGCCAACGTGCCCTCGAAGCCGCCGGGGTTCGTTGCCAACCGCCCCACAGTACGAGGCAGGTTCTGCCTGGTGAAGCTGTAGAACGGAATGAGCCGCCGCATGATCGTCTTCTCGAAGCTGGTCAGCGCCTCCGGGGTGTACGCGAAGTGCGTCCCGATCGTTCGCTTTGCAGCCTCCAGTGGCGTGTAACCCTCCTTCAGGGACTGGATGAACAGCGGCATGCGGTTCATGTTCTCAACGATGTCGCCCGCCGCGCGACCTGCAACGACGGGTGTGAAGACATCCCGCGAGGTGTTCACCCCTGCCACATCGAAGGGACGAACCCAGCTGGTTCCTTCCTGCTGACCCCGCAGGATGTCAACCACATCCTTGTAGCTCTTCGGCGTCTGGCCAACCATCCCGCCCAGGACATCATCCAGCGTTCGTGGCATGGTGATGTTGTCACCAGCCTGCGTGACGATCTCCCGCGCCAGGTTCGGCGTGTGCCCTTGCACGTTGTACGCCGTGTACCATCGGCTGATCTGCTTGGCCGCTTCCTCTGGAGTCTCGGGGCGACCAGCAGCCTGCAACACCTGACGCATGCCGGGAAGCTCCAGCATCTCAGGCGTTGCCTTGGCCGAAACCAAGGCGCTCGCCATCGAGTTCGAGCCGCCGACAGGAAGCATGCCCGCCTCAGCAAGGTTCTGTGCCGCACCAGATGCCCGGTTGCGGATGTTGAACCCAGGCCAGTAGGTTGTCACGTTCGTCTTGAACAGGTTCGTCAGCCAGTCCAGGCCACGAACCATCGGGTTGACAGCCTCCGGTGCCTGGAACGGCTTCAGCACGCGCGTCAGTTCCGTTGCCGCCTCAGCAGGCAGGTACATGCCAGCGAGCGACGTGACGGGCTGCTGCCCCGCCGCCGTCAGCGCCTGGTTCACCCGGTCAAGGATCGCACTCGATGCGCCCACCGGACCACTCTGACCTGTCGCGTAGATGATGTTGTCCGTCAGGCCCGCCCGCTTGATCGCCTCGCTTACCGCCACACCTCCCTGTGGCATCTTGCCGCCCAGTTGAGCCAGGTTCTCCGCGATGAGATCCTGGGACGCCAGCGCCCTCGCACGAACGTCGCCGTACCGCTGAACGTAGTTCATCATCTCGTCGATCGGGTTGTGCCCGAACGGCTTCAGCTTGATCGCCTTGCCAGCACGGTCAAGCAACGTACCGCCCGCCGACTCAGCGAACTGAGCGGGCAGGTTGTCGATGAACTTCGTCAGGCTCATCGCCTGCCGTTCCTGCTGCGCGATGATCTTCGCCAACTCAGTCGCGTTGTTCATCTGGGCAGGCACCAAGCCAGCGGCCACCTGCTCCTGAAGGATCGTCGTTGGATCGCGGAGGTAGTTCTGCTTGATGTACGCCGCGCGGGCTGCGGGGTTGTTGCCGCTGTTGGCAAACACCGACACGTCATCAAGCATCTTGTTCAGGCCAGCGGTGCCGTCAACGATGCCACCAAGGATCGGCTCGCGGCCAGCCTGGAGCGTTGCATCCGTTGCGCGCAGGGCGGACGCCGTGCTACTGCCTGGCAGCGCACCTGCGTTCTCGATCGCTGTCGCCCACTGACGGGGACCGTACTGCTGCGTGAGGTGGAACGGGTCCATGAACTCGTCCAGCTTCACACCCAACCGCTTCGCCTCCTGAAGCATTCCCATGTACTCGCCGCGCATCGTGCTGGCGATGTCGTTCACCCTCTGCAACGGGTGCTGCCTCATCCCTTCGAGTACAAGGCGGAACTCGTCAGCATCCTTCACGCCAAGTTGGGCAAGCTCGTCACCCCATCCGAGGATCTTCTCCTGCATCTGGCCGACGAACGGAAGGATCTCACCGCTTCTCGCCTGTGCCGCCTTCTGCCCGATCGCTGTGGTTGCGTCGAAGTTCTTCGCATTGAACAGCGCGCCGAGGTGTCGGCCCGTTGACTCGATCGCCCCAGGTGCAGCCTTCAATGCGCTGCCGGCCCAGCCAACGGGAGTCAGGTGTTGGTACACCTTGCCCGCGTATGGGATTGCCGACAGCCAATCGTGTGCAGATACGGCACCGCCATGCAGCTTGGACAGGCCGGTTCCAACGGCACCAAGAGTGTCAAGGACAGCCTCACCAGACTTGCCCGTGAGGATCGGCGTCTGCCATCGCGTGAGCGGGATACCGAAAGACGCGAAGCCGGCCAGCGGTTCGTCGATGACGCTCGCCAGCTTGGCTGCCCCACCAGCTGCCGTTTCCGCCGCCCCAGTCAAGCCAGGAGAGGCTTTGAGGATGTCCCCCATGGTTTGGGTCACTCGCCCGCGCGCGGTCGCTGGGACGGCACCAATCGCCTTGGCGATCTTGCCACCCTCAGTGAACGCCTTGCCACCCAGGCCACCCAGGTACATGCCAGGGTCAGTCGCAAGCTCCAGGCCCAACCCGCCAAGGAAGTTCCCCCAGTTATCCTCCTTGTCAGCAACACCCCATTGGCGCAAAAGATCCCTGCCGCTTACCCGTTGGGAGTAGTCGGTTAGACCCGCAACATCCGAGCCAGGGATAACGGAGAGAAGTTCGCGGAAGTTTCCGCCAAGGGCACCACGGATTGCGCGGCCACCGAACGTCTTCTCAAGGAAGCTACCAACAGCGCCCAGGCCACCAAGGGCAGCCGAGCCGATCTGGGGAAGTAGCGCCTGCTCTCGCTCCTCTGACATGGGAGCGATGCGAATGTTTTGCTCAGGGTTGGCTGCCTGCCGCGCGAGGTAGTCCTGTTGCTGAAGTCGCCGCAAGGGAGCCATCGGATCGAGGATGTCGTCGAACATCACAGCCCCGGATTAAGGACGCGACACATTAGACAGACAGCAGACAGCTGGTCATCGTGCGCCGCATCAAGCCAGATGGAGATATTGGTCCACTCGTTGGACCGTAAGGATTCTACCAGAAGGACGAACTCTTTCACAGTACCTTCCAGCTTGAACCATTCGCCCTCAAGCCTGTAGTGGTTGAGGTGCCGGTGGATCTTCAGTTCCTCCAGCCGGCTCCCCTTCATCCACACGATCAGCTTCAGCTTCTCTGCGTTGCCCGTCTGCAACTGCTTCAGCCGATCCTCTGCCGTTCCTGATGTGTACCCTATCTTCACCCTGTTGTTTTCATCCGAGATGAAGTAGATCACTGAACCCGCCTCCATGTGCCTGAAACCCATTGGTTCTCCGATCCCTCGAAAGTGCCCTTAGTTTTTCCGCGAAGCAACTTGACACTGTATTCCGTAGGCTTGGGTGTCACCATGAATCCGTCAGAGTCGATGTATGGCACATCCCTGTCGGAATACTCCCTCGTCTCAATCTTGCCACCATACCATCGCCACACGCCGCTCCACTTCATATCGCTGTTGCCGCCCGACTTGCAGGTGCAACCGCCATCCTTGTTGAAGGTGTAAATCCAGTGCTGGAACTCACGCTTGATCTCCCACGTTCCAACGAGTTCGCTCGCTGAAATGGGAGGCGGCTCCCTGTGCTTGGGCACGGGAGCCGCGTAAGAAAAACATGCTAGGATTCCTGACAAGATCAGTGCCCGCATTAGTACGCTCCTGGGAAGGGCGATCCGGTCGGCATCTGCTGCAACCCCTGTAGCCGCTCCATCATACGCATGCGAGCGAGGTGGTTGAACTCAGGCGTCAGGCCCGTGATGTCCTGAAGGTGCCCGATCATCTGCTCCGAGCCAGGCGTCGGCATCACGCGACCGCCTCGAACGCCTGCCCAGCCGGGAAGCTGGCCTGCCATCTGGCCACCTTCGTCCATGAATCCCAGTTCCTGAAGGAGGCCGCTCACCTGGGGATTCACGCGAGCCATATTGTACGGTGCAGCCTTCGCCGCGCCCATAGCGGAAAGATCGCCAGCGCCCGCGCCAAGGATACTGCCCAGCTGTTCGGCGTTATATCCAGTGTTTGCGATCTCCGGAATCGCAGCCGTTGGAGTAAACGGAAGCGGAGGCGTCATTGATGGTGCGATTGTCCCGCCCATCCGCGCTGCCACATCGTCAGTCATTCCAAGCGCACCACGCATCGATTGAACCCCTTGACCTTCATGGGAAAGAATGTTAGCCAGCCTGCTTGGTGCGCTCGTTGCGCCGGCTGCGCGACCAGCCAAGCGACCCAGCATGCCAGCGCCCATGCCGGCATAGCTCAGGGGATCGCCGAGAACCTCCGCCATAAACCCCAGCCCCTGGTTCAGGCCGGACGACGCATCGCCGCCGAGGATGTTGGCGGACAATTCGGCACCAGACTCAGGCCCACCGAGCATCGACCATAGCGCTCGCCGGGGAGCAGAAAGGGCACCGCCGATGTCGCCCATGAGTCGCTCGAAGCCGCCACGATCGTCCGTCATGCCGATCTCCTGAGCCATCTGCTCAGCACGGGGATCGGGTGCGTACCGAACAGCGGTGTCAGGCACACGCGCGCCAGCGCTCATCGCTCCCTGAGCAGCGAGTTGCTGCCACGGATCGGTTGACATCATGCCACCCATGGGGCCAGCCAACTCACCCATGTTGACGGGGCGACCTTGCGGGCCACCCATCGCCGAGAAGAGTTGACCAGCGCCACCCATGGCACCAGCGCCCAGCAATCCAGCAAGCATCGCGTTCATTAGAAGGCTCCCATGCCAAGGGCAGCGCCAAGGGCGCTACCGCCACCCAAGCCTGTTCCGACCATTCCCCAGTCGAAGGCACCCATCCCCATCGCATCAGCAGCAGCCTGCCTTGCGGCCACATCGCCCGTTATGGCCTGCTGCCTCAGCCGATCGGTTACGCCAGCGACACGACGCTGTTGACCCTGGCGGAGGATGTTACCGACAATGTCCTGCCCAATCTCAGCCTGGCCTCGCATGCCAGCGGGACGGGTGCGTTGCGCGAGCATCGCAGCCAGTTCGTCCGCGTTGGAACCCATGGGGGACATGAGCAGCTGGTCTGCCGCTCCAACTGGCATCTGCGGTAGTCCTTCTGGACCAATGGCGACGGCTGACCCGCTGCTGCGCATTGCAGGGTTGCCAGCCTTCGTCATCCCGCCCGTTGGGTAGGACACGGGAGCCATGCTGGCCCCCTGCGGCAATCTCCCGCCCATGACTTCCAGCCCACCAACCTCGTAGCCAGGAGCAAGAGTTCGCATGGTGCCAGGGGTTCCCCGGCCTAGACCAGCCGCCTCGAAGGCAGCGATTGTTTCTGGAGTCGCTTGCTGGAACGCCTTCGTTTGGCCCATCGACATCCCGAGCAGGTCAGCCCGCCCGAGATCCGTCGCCATCGTAGCTTCCTTCGCAAGCTGTCTGGCCACGTTGCCCTGCTCCTGCAACAGCAGAGCCTCCCGTGCCGCAGTTGCTCCACCTCCACCGATCCGAGATGCAGCACCAGCAGCACCGGCAGCATTGGCAGCCTCCGCCGCCTTGGCCGCGTTCAGCGCCTCCATAGCGCCAGCGCCCGCGCGCGATGCGCCCAACGCACCCTTGAGGAGTGGTGCAGCAAGGATCATATTCAGCGGATCGAGGAGCATCTCGGCACCGAAGCCTAGTCCCCTCGCCACGCCAGAGTTCTCATCCATCCCGAACAGTTGGCTCATCAGCTGGTTGCCATGCTCAGGGCCACCAAGGGCACCCCACAGCATACGACGAGGCGCGGACATGACATCCCCGATCGTACCGAGGATGCCTCTATCCTGAGCGCCCAGGCTGGTGTCTTCTGCACGCATTGCTCACCCCTTAGTTCGCACCAAGCGCGGCAAGGATGTCGCCAAGGGCCGATGCCTCGGCCCTGTAGCGGTTGATCGTATCGCCACGGAAGGTCGGTGTGGCGTACTCAGTTCCTGCCAAGGCTCCAGCGCCTGGCATTGGTGTGTAGTTCCGTTGGTAAATGAGGGGAGCAACCTCGCCCTCCTTGCCTGGCATCGTCATCGCCACCATGCCGGGCCGCGTGTGCATCTGGATGCCACCGTACCGCTCGTTCGCATTCCGCCCCTGGATCGAGGTGGCACGCTTCGACAGAGCCAGGGCGATCTCCTCCTTGACCTGCTTGGAAGACTTCGCGCCTGTGCCACGCTTGAACGCAGCGATAAACTCCGGATCTTTCGCCAACGCCGGGTTCCTGGTCAACTCGCCAACTAGAGCCTCTGCGCTGAACTCACCAGTAGGCTTGCCATCGGGAGTCACGGAGTAACCCAGGCGACCGAGCGATGCGTCACGCTCACCGATTGCCCGAAGATCCTTGCCCTTGCCATCGTCCTTGCCGTCACCACTAACCTTCACGTCGCCGCCAGCGGTAATCTTGATCTTGCCATCCTTTGGTGCAAGTTCCTCACGCCGGGAGTTCTCGTAGTCAGCGGAATCCTGGCCACGCTTCTTGGCAGCTGCGGTAACGTACTCCTCGCTCTTGCCAGCAGTACGCAGCGCCTCGTTGGCGCGGATATGTTCCGCCTTCTCAGCTGCGCGGACGCTCTTGTCGGCGATCTTCAGCTGGTTCTCCCCACGCATCTTCTCCCGAGCCTCTTCGGAAGCAAGCTGCTGAGGCCCACCAACCTTGACACCCAACTCACGGATGCCAGCCTCGGAACGCTTCGTGTCAGCGTCGAAAGCGTTCGCACCAATGCCCATCATCTGAGCGAACGCCTGGTCCGCGCGGCCCATCCTTTCGCCCATCGTCTCGTTCATCCGCATGGGCCGCTCGTCCTCCTGCATCCGACGACGCAGGGCCAGCATCGCATCGATGTTGCCCGATTGAGCGAGTGAGCCGAGATCCTTGGCGTTGGCGTAGTCACCCTGCCCGCCGCCTAGCTGGATGTACGAGCCAGGCGCAGCATCGCCACGGTCGATCGCGGACCCGCCATAGGTTTGCGGAACCGCTCGCTTCTTGGCCATCGTCGCCTGGAATGCCTCCATCTGGCGACGACGCTCCTCATCAGGAGTGACGGCGCTGTAGCTGGGCATCCCCGGCATTTCCGTAGCGTCAACAGGTACGAACATGGCAACCTCCTTAGATGGAGCCGATCAGGCTACCAAGGATACTGGACAGGGCACCAACGCCAACCTTGCCTCGCTCGATGCCCTCGTTCTGCCGTCGAGCGTACTGCTCTTCCTGCGCCTGCTGTGCCTTCAGCAAGTGTTGAGCGTTCTGCCCGGCGACGTTGAATCGTAGATCCTGCTCGCCCGCCGTGTTGGCCGCGAGGTTGCGACCGTACATGGCTTCCCTCATGGAGCGAACAAGGGGCGAGTTCGACCCTGCCCCTCGACCAGCAGCCTCTCGACTCAGCTGCTCCTGCCTCGATGCCATCGCGCGATCGTTCTTCGCGCGCATCGCGTTCACCGCTTCGTTCGTCTGCTGCCCCGAGTAGATCGGTGAGGCTGCGATCCCCGGTTGCTGGCCCGACGCCTGGCTGGTGTTGTACTGACTCAGGAACTGGCCCGGATTCGACAGCAACCCCTGGACAGAAGGGAACAGCTGGTTCCACCTCTGCTGCTTGAGCAAGTGCGGGTACTTCGACGCCTCAGACTGCATGCTGGCAATGCTCATCTGGTTGGCATTACCCTCCCTCGCGAGAGCAGCCTGAAGCGCCTGCGCGCGGTCAGTGGCAGCCTGGTCCAAGCCATACTTCTGCTTGGTCCAGTCCATCGTCTTGCCGAACTGGAAGCGATCCTGGTTCAGCTTCATCATGGCATCAGGATCGCTGATGCCGCCCATGACGGTGCCTTCGTACATACCAGCGCCTGGGCCGGTCTGCTTGTAAACAACACCTGGGACAGATCCAAGGAAACCCATGGTTCACTCCTTATCCACTGCGGCGAAGGTGATCCGCCAGCGACGAATGCCTCATGATTCTGGAGTAATCTCCACCGCCTGGATTCGTATGCCTCATCGACATACCGTAATCGCCAGCGTAATCAGGACCGCCGGCCCGCGCGATTTGGGCCATTTTAGCGTTCATGTCATCCATGGGCGATAGGAAGATAGGGTTGGCTGCAAGCTGCTCAGCCAACGCGCTCCTTCGCCTCTGCTCAAGGGGGTCCATCTGCTGCTGCTGATTGCCCCCCATCTGCGGCATCTGCATCATGGTTTACCCCACTGCTCGAATGTAGCTCTTGCCATACTGTCCCACGTTCGGGTCAACACCAAGGAAGCCAAGCTGCTTGGCACGGTTGTACTGCCGTTGGTTGAAGACATCCTGTGCTGTGTTGTACGCCTGCGCGCCAGCCGGTGTGATGATGCCACCAAGGCGATCAACGCCGTACTGCTGACGCAGGGCCAGCTGCTCGTTCCTTGCGTCACCAGCGTACCCCTGGTCACGCATCCACTGCATGAAGCCGCCGTAGTTCTGGCCCAGGTTCTGGTTCGTAACCCGGCGGAACTGGCCCTCGTCGAAGTTCTCGCTCGTGGCGTTCCTGGCTACCTGCTGGTCAACCCACGTCTGGTAGGCGTTCTTCTTCACCGCAGGCGCTGCCGCTGCTGGAGCCGCACCCGCAGGAGGGTTTCCAAGCTGCTGAGACAGGGCCGACTGCCCGCCCGCCGCAGGAGCAGCTGCTGGCGCTGGCTGCTGGCCCTTCCACTGCTGGAAGTCGTTGCGAGCCTTGTTGATGTCGCCAGCGAAGAACCCCTTCTGACCGTAATACTGGTTCATGTAGTTGGCCAGTTCGCTTCGTTGCGCGGGCTGCTGAGCAGTCTGTGCAGCGTTCGGCTGCTGCTGCTGTTGCTGCTGCGTTTGCTGCGCAGGGGTCTGCTGCCTCGTCTGCTGCATCGCTGTCGTTGCAGTCGGCGAGGTGTAGCTGTACGTCTGCGGGGCCACGTTGGTCGAAGTTTGGTACTTCTTCGCCCCCGGTCCCCAGCCGCCACCAGTCATCGTCACTACTGCCATGCTTCACCTCCAATCGAGCATTGTAACGCTTGTGTTCGCCAGATACTAGTCAGAGCTAGACTCTTCAAAGAAGTCGAGTATCTCGGATAGCGATGGCGCGGAGCCGTCACTTCGATACTCAGCGTTCTCCCCCATTTCTGCGACGATAGCTTCTGAAATATCGGCGAAATAGTTAATAAACTGCTCATCAGTAACAGTGTCATCAACGCCGGTGTCTCCATCGAAAAGGATAGGCACTTGCTCAAGTAAGTCATTCAAGAACGAACACGCCACCGGCGCGCCAAAAATCTCTATATCTGAAGGAGCAGGCTTAACAAAGACAACCTTGAACTTGTCATACCTGTCAACCATCTCCTTAAACTTAGCCACAGCTGCATTAGTGGCTTCCGTGTTAGGGGTTACCGACGTTGGAGCGCCAGTATTGGAGCCAACAGACAATGTAGTTTCAATGGTTTCAATCCCAGCTAAGTATCCAGCAAGGCTACATACATCTGCACCACCAACCTGAGCGGTATAATCAATCTCCGTGTCCCCCTCGTACTCGCCAATAAACAGTGATGAGTTAAAAACCACCACAAAAACCCTTCCGCCTAAAAAGGTTTCAGGCTCCAAGATGTACTGTGGATCATCAATCTGTAATGGATGGCCCGCCAAAATCTCAAGTGGCGCTTCGCCTGGCGGGTCAGTTGTGCCTGGAAGAATTGGGACATCTTCAAGGTCAGCATAGATTAGCGGCAGCGCATCCATGCGTTCTCGAATCGGCCCGCTTACTGGCAGTACATACTCTCCGTTACTCAGCAAGACGCAAGGAACTTTAAACAGCTGGCCACTAGCTGAAACCAATGGACTCTCATACCTAATGTTCCAGCCTAAAGCCTGGATCTGCGCCTTCAGGTAGGCGATTGGCAAAGTAGGGTCGGTTGGGTCAGGCTTCTGCCCAACCCTGTTATTCGCTGTGCCGTCGTAGTTAAATCCGGGCAACCTAATTGGGTATCCCCTACGAATCCGATCAGGCATCTGTCACCTCATAACCAAACAGCGACCTGGCTGTAATACTCAAATACATTTGAGCCATTCGTAACCCTGGCCACAAGCAGACCAGTTCCAGCAGGGATGGTTGCGTCTTCATCAATCTGCATAATACGGACAAATCGCCTGGTGGGAGGCTCGCCAGTTCCACGTTCATACACGTCAACCTCATACAGGTCGCCGCTACCAGACACAACTAATCCTGGGAATCCTCCACCGCCACCTCCACTCACAGTGCCACCTTGGTCAACCGGCTCGCCGTCTCCATCTACGATTGTGCCGTCGTTGTTATAGATAATCGTCGGGGGGATCTCTGGAAAGTCTGGGATGGTGATGGGAGGGTAATCTGGAAACTGGATTGGAGGAGTAGGGTTGTTATTAATCTCAATGGTAGGACCATTACCACCATTGTTGATGGTAATTGCAGGCTCTCCTGTGTTATTATTAATAGTGATTGGTTGGTCAAATACAATCGGCTCTTCAGAGTTAAAGATAGCGCGCATCTCCTCCGCGAGTTCGTTGGCGTCGTGCCACGACTCCCTCATCAGCCGGATGCTTTGCCGCTTGAGGAACCCCATTATCGCTCACTCCCAATCGCCCCGTCGAGCGTCAGCTGGTAGATGATCGCATCGTCCCGGTTGGTTACTCCGTCAAGTTCCCAGGAGAAGATGCGGCGACCGTCGATGTACACGTCGCGATGATCGTCCAGCCGGCGCTGCATGAACCCCCGCTCACCAGTCATGTCGCCACGAAGGAGCGAAGACTCTCTCTCGCTACCAAGCATCGACAGTTCGTCGGGGCTGTAGTTGGCATCCCAGACGGTCGGCGTTCGGCTCCGATCCTGGTACAGCTGTACATCAAGGCGCTGATCGTACAGGCACGGCTCGAACAGGATCTCCAGGCGACGGTTTGTCTCCTCTGGCGTGAGGACACCCCAGCGGAACCAACCTGTTCGGTAACGCCACTTGATGCCGCCAACCTGATACACGTCGGGCGATGCAGGCGTCACGTTCCAGGGGCGATCGATGCGAAGCTCCGTTGACGACACACGTTCGACGATCTTCCGCAGCTGGCCCCGACCATCGCCGTCAACGACGACGATCGGGCAGCCAACTACGTCGTCACCGAAGTTGGCCGACTCATCCGTGAAGGCACGCGGCTTCGATGACGTTACGGTCCCACGAACCGTACCACGGATGGGGCTAACGAGATCCAGTGTACTAGCGCCCAGCGTGTACACCTCGCCACCGGGTCCGCCAAGGAACACCCTCCGCTGACCGTCTAGGACGCCTTCGCAGCTGGATGCGATGGGCACGGGGAACTCCTCAACCCACCACGCGCGCGACACGATATTCAGGCACAGAGCGTGCCTGGGATACCGCGTGCTGCCGAGCGACACGAACCAGCGGATGACCTGCTGCCCGTAGTCATAGACAGCGTGAAAGTACCTCGAAGCCTCGAAGCGGATGCGGTAGCGACGTTCGCCACGCGCCGGCTCGAAGAGATCCTGTATCGGCGACGACACAATTTCCGTCTGCCGGCTGCCCTTGAACTGGTAGATGCCCGCCTCATCCAGCATGTAGCACGCCTCGTCAACGACAACCCAGGAGCGGTTGTTGACGCAGCCCCGGTTGCAGGCCAAGAAGATCAAACCGTCCTTGATCGGATCTTCTTGGAATGTCAAGCGGTAGCAGTGCCTCTTGAGGATGATGTACAAGAAGCTACCCATCGCCATCAATCCGGTGATGTCGTCGCCATCCTCTTGTACTGTAACCGCGTCAGACGCCAACCAACTCTCGGGTTCCCCCGCGCGCGAGAACTGAACCAGCCTGCGTTGATCGTCAGGAGGACGAATGCCATAGGACGAGTACGGAAGGCTTGTCGTCTCATATGCGTCAACGAGGGTGAGGGTCTGTGCGGTAACATTGACGGATTCGATCTCATAGCTTCGGTCCGCGCCGGCCACCCATAGGAATCGGCCCACGAATGTAGCCGGCCATTCGGTGCCGATACCAGTGACAGTCTTGCTACCGAACACAGTCTTCACAGAACCGTCACGGTACGTTTCCTCGCCAGCCAAGAACATGCGATCTAGGTTACTCGCCAAGAACGCCTTGTCTGACGGAGGTACTCCATGCGTGTTCGCCAGCACATTGTCCTGCTCATCGAACAGGGCAACAGACTCTTGAACCTGAAGGTCATCGTCCTCCCTCACTGAGATGAAGCTCGTTGTCGTCAAGTCATCGGTGTCGATGTCAACGTAAAACACATCCGTCTGACCCGCCGTGTTGCGGAGGATCTGGCGGCGCTTCACCTTGGCCGATGTAGGAACAGGCACGTTGGTGTACTCGACCAACCCAACGTCGCTGAACAGCCCGGCGTCACTGATGGGTGACAGGTCGCTAGGGTTGTTCCGCTCATCCACGAAACGAGTGTAGGCGTAGTAGGTTCCGTTGATCTCCCCTGACTCTGAAGCCGCCAACGTCAACGCCGTCGTGGGCGCAGGCACCCCCGCTGGTTCCATCTCCTGATCGTTCCCATCCCACACAAGGACGGGATCGATGCCGTTGGCAACCATCAGCAAGCCATCAGAAGTAGAGAAGAAGTGTTCCATGTTATCGCCTGTACCTGTTCCCCGCGATCGGCCCTCCCGTGGCCTGCCCACGTTCCGAGACGATCAGCGTGTCCTCGTACTCAGCCTCTGTGATCCCAGCCAGGTTAACGATTGGCAACCCCGTGCGGCGAGTCTTCGTCTGCCGCTCCGGGATGTCGTGCGTCCACAGCCTGTTAACGCGAGACACACCGCTTTCAGGGATGTATCGCTTCCTCATTATGTACCTCCCGCTGCACGCAGCGTGTAGTTAACAGTGAGCGATGCCCCGGATGGGATCGTTCGCGCGGTTGTAAACTCACCAGCCGACAGCAAGATCCCCGTCGTTCCGCTCTTCGTGGAGTCGCTGGTGATGAAGAACCCCTTGATAATCAGCGCCGCCGACGCCTGGAACTGGATGCCAGAGGTGTTGCGGCACACAGCCGTGGCGACCGACAGCGGAGTCCACTGCTTTCTCGTCGCACCGGAGTAGTCAACCTCCTCAACCCAGCCCGCGTGGCTGGACATTGTATCATCTTGCGACACCTCGTCAAAGCTGGCTGAGTCGATCAACCCCATGTACCACGTTCGCTGCGTACCTTGGTTACAGGCAGCAGAGAGGATGTCGGTCAGGCCGACGATGGTGAGCGTGTTGTCGATCATATCGCGCCAAAGCACATCACCGTTCGCATCGCGGCAAGTGACGTAGTAGCGCCCCGAGATAGAGAAGCCATCCTTCATGTCACACCCTTGGGTTCTTGCCCTTGTAGATCCGCCCCGAATCGCGGCCCTGCACAAGGTAGTTCGCGTTCGGCTTCTGGAAGTAGTACATCGACAGCACCTGACCCGAGCCGTCGCTGGCCGGAATCACCTCGAAACAAAGTGTCCTACTGAACTCAGTACCACTCACTAGCCAGGATACGCGGAGCGTGTAGTTGCCAACCTCGAAGCGTTCATCGAGGAAGATTCGTCCTTCAAACAGACCAGTCTTCAGTGGGTAGTCGCGCGACGGGACACTTCTTCCACCGTAGATCGTCGTTCCGTTGGCATCGTACAGGAACATCAACGGAGCCTCATCAGGCGCTTGAGGCGTCTTTGAGGCGTTCGTCGTGTGGACGCGATAGGTTACTTCGCGACCTACTTGGTATGTTCCGATGTACATTACGTCACCACGAAGGAGTTCATGTCCGCGTAAGAGACAGCGCTGACCAACCCTTCCATCAGCACTTCGTAGCAGCTGCCAACCTCGTAACCGTTCCCACTGGATACGGTCAAGCTGGCAACGTACAGCCCCGTCACGTTCCACGTTCCGCCCGACGTGTATGTTCCAGTTCCCGTTGAGCCTTGGAGGCTGAACGTGTTGGCGTCGATGCGCGTGACGATGAACGTGCCGTTGGTCCCCGTGTTGCCAAGGACGCCAGTGATCGTTACCCGATCCCCCGTCTGCAATCCATGGCTGGACGACGTTACGACAATGGGTGAGGCGTTCGTAGCACCAGTGATTGACCCGGTGTCGCGAAAGGATAGGCTGCCCGATTGTCCTGCAACGAATCCGTCAGGCCCGTACACCCGGAAGGTTGGTAGAGCATCCAGGTTTACCGGGGTACGGGACGAGTTCGTCACAAGGAACACAACGGGGAGGCTATCACCAAGTTCGGCGAAGCCTTGGAACATGCTCATTCCTCCTCAAACTGAATAGGTGTCATCCCCTGCCGACTCCGCAGCTGGCCCTCGTAGGACGACTGCATGTTCTCCTGAATGATGGATGACCCAGGAGGAGTGTCCAACGAATCGGGGCGCGTAGCCAGGCCAGGGAAATCTCGGATCTCCACAACCTGCCTCGACGGAGTGTCCATCGTTCACCTCGCTATCCGTTGCCCAGGAACGGGAAGTCAGCAAGCCTTGTCGGCCACACACCACTGCGTCCCATGGCCTCTTCCTTGAAGTTCCGCGAGTCGGCTTCCCTCGCGCGGATCTCTTCTTGCATGCACATCTGCTCCAGCATGCCTCGATCCTTTCTGCTTCGAGCGTAGCCCGTGTTCAGTTCCGATCTCCTCAAGAGGAAGGTCAGCATGCTGCCCACGTCAATGTCGATCGGGTCGCTCACCATCTGCTTCACTGCCGACGCCGACGCGCTCCAGGCTGCATCGACGGTGCATGCCGTCGCGCTGCCCACCGCTGTGATGACACGCTCTTGGCTGAAGGGGTAGCTACCCCAGCGGCTGGTCGGCACCTGCGTCGTCGAACCGAGGCGGAGGATGCTGCCAACCATGCCCGACTCGAACGCTGTGCCGCTGCCGACAACGGCTGTAGCTCCAGAGGATACCGACACCGTTCCCGTGGAGTAGGAGTCGTACTTGAGCGGGCGCGGCCTACGCTTGTACAGGTAGTCGATTACATAGGTGTCGTCAGGCGGAGGATACACTGCCATCGACAGCGTGTTCTGGTAGTCCGGGTTGCCCTTGATGCTGTAGCTGTGTGGGCACGCCGTCCCGCGCCAGATACGTTGCCGGGCAAGCCAGTCGTTCGGATGCTCGAACGCCAGCACTCGCGAGAACGTGGCGATGATAACCTCGCCCATGCTCTGGAAGTTACAAGGGAGTGGGTACTCGTCACGGAACAGCGTGTACGACGTTCCAGATGCGACATCCTCGCCTGGGTTGGAGTTCACACTGAGGGTAATGATCGAGCTACTCTGCCGTGTTGCGATCTCGTACACCACGTCGTTGATGTTGACGTAGCCCAGCGCCGCCCAGGTGGGCCAAGTGCCGTCAGTCAGAGTGAGCATTCGCTCATGCGCGCCACCCGTGTGATCGTACTCAACCGTGCCGGTGCTATACGGCTCGTTCATGTTGATCCGACCACGGCTGTAGTAGTAGGCCCAGTTGTAGCAATTCGCGATGTCGCGCAACCCATGGAGGGTTGCGCGCTTCGCGTCCCGTCGAGCCTCACCGCTGGGCTGCGCACCCATGAAGTCGGTGACATGCTCGATCAGATCGTTCCAGGTGATGAGTTCAACTCGCGTAGACATCTACCACCTCAACAGCAGTCATCGGGGTTAACGGGAGCCGCCGGCAAATCGCTGCTCTCCTCAACGATTGCCGGGCGGCTGCATTCGTCCTCCGTGAAGGAGGCCGCACTACAAGACTCATCAACCCAGATCGGTCGCTCTGGGCAGGGAGGGGGATCACCAGTCAAGCCGGTGTGGAAGAACCCTCGCTTGAATATAACAGGATTCGGCGGCACCTCGTATACCGACACGAATCTTCGACGGATCGTCCAGACGCCGATCGGGTCCGACTGCGGAGCCGAACGGATGACGCGGCCCCAGAACGGTTCCGGTTCGTTCGTTGGCTTGTACACCGGACGACGCAAGATCGGGCGCTGCGTGCCGATGACCGTCTCGGGATCGGTGACGATCAGCCTCGTTCGGATGATGCCACCGGAGGCGTTGAACGGAGCGTCGTTGCCCCTCGCCATGCGCCTACCTTGCGGGCGCGCGAAGCTGACTTCCGGCTCGATCGGCACGCGACGACGCATCACCTTCCCAGTGAAGATGTGCATGAAGTCGTCGATGCAACGCACCACGCGGGAGCGTTTGGTTTGTGCAACCTCTGGGTAAGGTCCGGGAACGACGGCGGCGTTCTTGCGGAACACCTTCCCTTGAAGGATGGCACCGTCTGCAACGTCGAACGAGCGCCCCCAGCGGCGCTGCATGACGTTCGGATTGTAAGCTGGAGCTTCTTGCGCGTCAGGCTGGGCGATGGATCGCCTGACCTTGCCATGAAACGAGTAGGCCAACCCGTCGTCTGATGTAACCAGACGACGGGCTGGCGGTAGAACAACAGGCTCCGGAGGCGGCGGATCTCCGTAAGGCGTCGGAGCGTGGAACTGCTTCCTTGAGCGCCGAATGTGCATGGCGTGGCCCGCCTATCCGGCTTACTCTTCGCCGCACACGCGAACCGCAGCCGAAACGGACGCGCCAGCCGTCACCGCGATACCCAGGCGATCACCACCGCCGACAGCGATAGCCTTGCCGAACGGAGCCTGCCAGGTATACCCGGTCTGCGGGTGGACATACTCATCGATGATGACCGTGCCCTGCGTCGGCTCAACGGTCGCCGTGTGCTGGCCAGTCGTCTGAATGGTCTCACTCCAGTCATCGGGATCTTTCGCCCCGGTGAGGGAAGACATCGTACCAGCGTCTGTGTTGCGCGCGACCTGCACCAGAATCGGCGCAGCCGTGTTGCTCGTACCAGCGAAGGAGATCGAGATTTCGTCGATCAGAACCTTGTGGTTTGAAGCGGCCACGATCTGGAGCAGCGTCTTGATAGACGTTCCAGTCGAGATGCCCGACTTCGTGAACTTGAAACGATTGCCTGACATTGCACCCTCCTAGCGCTTACCAAGTGTACTCAGGAACAGGTTCGGTAACAGAAACATTGCTGCACCGGCGGCGGAAGGGACGCGCGTCCACAACCGGATCACCGTTCAACCCGAAGATGTCACTGATCGGGTAGCTTGAGATCGGCCCGTAAGCGTGCATCCTACACCCTTCCCTGCTTTATCACCCCTTCTACAGCGTGCCCAGGGATGACCATTCCGGCGTGAGCAATGGTTTGTATGTCGGGGAACCTGCGATCTAAGGCTAGTGCCACATCGATCGGCAGCCCATGCTTTACTTGGGCACGGGTAGGGTCCACGCGATCACCAACATTATGCAACGGTACTCCCCAAACTTCCATATCACTTGTGTGGTTGTCTGGAAGAATAGATTCGGTTTTCACACGCATTGGCTTCAATCCAAGCAATCCGGACAAATGAACGCAAGTAGACACCGGATCAGTAACAATGCAACTATAAGGCACAATCAGAAGGCGGTCAGCCAGTCCACGATCAATCGCATCGGTTATCCTCCTTGCGCTCATTCCGACGACTCCTCCGTCGGCGCACATTATGTCAACCCTACCACGGAGGCTCTGGCCTGTGACGTACTCCATATCGGTGCCGTGCGGCGCGGTCAAGGGGTTCTGGTGCCTCAGACGCTCGAAGCTGGCAACGATGTCAACCACGCTACGGACGGGGCAAATGATCGTCACCTTCTCATTTGTGATCTCCTCGATCATCTCGATGTACGCCGGCCATGCACGGTTCTTGTCGATGACTAGCTTTCCATGAGCCAACTCAGGCTTGTAGAAGCTCTGCATCATCCCGTACAGAACATCCCTGATCCGTGGCCCAACCTCGTTGACCTTCTGGGACCGGAAGCCATCCCACTTGAGCCAGTTGTTCCGCAGCTGCGCCATCGCCTCAACCAAATCGCTCGTTGGAGAGACGTAGATGTCGGGGTGTTGACGCAGCAAGGAGGACAGTAACGAGGAGCCAGAGCGAGGCATGCCAGCCATGAACGCGATCATCCAGTAACCTCCACAAGTCGGATGTAAGCAACCCATCGGATCGTCTTGCTGGCTTCACCCGTCACAGTGATAGCCATTGCATCGTTCGTGTCGTCGGCAGTGACATCAGCATCCCAAGCAGCCGTGTCCTCAGCGATCACCGTCTTCTGGACAGTGCCCACCAATGCTGTCGTACTTCCATTCCTATCGATGCAGCCGACAAACTCATAAGCCGCACTCTCGTTGTCCGCGTCCGTCCTTCGCGCCACAAGGAGAATGTAGAATGCCCATGTTGTATCCGTTACGATTGTGATTCTCACGCTAGACCCATCAAGCCTTAGCTCGGTTGGGGTAGCGTTAGTTGTTGAGATCCTCGCAACAAGCTGACTCGTCTGTGCATCACCGTCAGCCGCGAACCTACCACTGCCGTGTGCCTGCTGGCCACGAAGGGCTGCCTTGCCTTGGTGCCCTCCAAGGACAGCTGAGTAGGTTGCGCTTGCCGTGTTTGCCCTACCGCCGCACACGACAGACTGAGTGCCAGATACGGTGTTGCTTTCGCCGCAACCACCAAATGCGCTCGTGGCGCTGACGACGTTAGAGTTCCCACCAACACAGGCGGAGTTCGTTCCGGTAGCGTCATTGTTGTTGCCACCAACAACGGACGAGTTTCCACCGTTGCAGAAGTTGCTGTTGCCAGCGCCAATGAAGCTACGCGCGCCGCTGGAGCTATTGCTTGTTCCAGCCACGATTCCTGTGTATGTTCCACCGCCAGCGTTGTTGCCATATCCGCCGCAGCACACAGAGTAGTTTTGCGTAGCCGAATTACTTCCACCAGAAAGAACGGCAGAGTTGGTGGTGTTGGCTGTGTTGCTGTTGCCAGTGAACACGCCAGACCTTGTACCAGACGCCGTGTTGTTGTTACCAGCGCCAACGATAGAGCTTGTGCCGGACGCTGTGCTTACGTTGCCAGCAAGAACACAGGAGTTTGACCCAGAAGCCGTGTTTCTCGTCCCAGTGAAAACTCCTGAGTAGTTACCAGAAGCGACTTGACCGGCAGACTGCCTGTAGACCTGGAAGTCAACAGCGCCGTTACCGCGAGCGTTTCCGACAACGGAGGAGAATCGCGTCTCAAGCATGCGACGGATGGCGAACGTCGTCGGCATCTGGATGATGGGCAACCCGTAGTCAGCTGGCGCGATGACGAACACATCCTTCGTGCCAGCCGAGAAATTAACAGCGTTGTTACTGTTCGTGCTGCGAAGGACCGTTGTGCGCGCAAGCTGGTCAGGCCCGGTCGATACGGTGCCGAGGCCAACCTCCCACTCGTTCGCCGTCTGGTGGGCGGCGCAGTAGAAGCAGGTGTTGCCGTTGCCAACGCCAGATGAGAACGTAACGGAGCCATCAGCAGTGCCGGCAAGGGTGAATGTCCCTGTGCCGGTAGTTGCTGACGTTTCGTACACGCGATCCGAAAGTAGTGGACCAGCCATAGTCACTTACTCCAGTGAGGCTTCAGCGTCTCGCGCACCTCATGTGCGGCCTCTGCAAGGTCAACCCTCATCGCATCCTGGGGAGCCATCTCGTCAAGTCGTCGCTCGACGCGCTCCGCCACGATGTCGTCTGCCACGGCAACCTCTTCGGGAGGGTTCTCTCGTTCACGCATTTTAACATTAACAGCACCCTCACAGCCCCAGCCACGCTCCTCGCATAGTCTCTGCGCATCTCCCCGGCCCGAAATCCAGGCACGCGGATCGCCCGGATATTCCGCTAGAGTGCCCATGTAGACCTTGCCAGTGATGTCAACGCCAGCACGATCAGCAATACTTCGGTAGTAGTTGCCAACATGAGGCGTCTTCTCGAACTGGTTGCCGCAGCAATGGCCACGGAGGAACTCGCGATCCGTCTTGCACCCCGGAGGCTGCTGATGAGCGATCATGTCAGCCCACTTGTGGTGACTTCCATCAAGCCGGCTCGCGATGTACCTCGCCTGGATGAGCGGGTTCGGGTTGACGACTGGGAACTCCTTGCCCTGGATAAGGAGGAAGGCAACCTCCATGTCCGTAGCGAGTTCGCTCGTCTTCTCATAATGCTCAAGCCGGGCCGAGTAGGTCACGGCGTCCTTCGTCGTTCCGTCACGCATGATTCTGCGTACTCCTTTTCGCGCAACTCCATGATTTTGCGAAGCCGCTCCATCTCTTCGCGAGCCTGGACCATGAGGATGCGAGCAGCTTCACGCTCATTGTCCCGCTGACTGAACACCTCAACGGCGTTGTTAAAGGCGGCACGCGCCGACTCAACGTCGTCCAGCTTTTGCAGAAGTTCCCTTGTCAGAAGCATTACGCTCCTCCCTCTCGTAGCATGTCGGCCAGTGAACTTGCACCCATGTATCCAGCGCCCAGGCCACCGGCAATTCCTGAGCCTTTCAAGGCTGCTGGTGCCCATTCGTAGGCTGTACCAACCGCTGGGTTGAGCCTCTTGAAGGCATCGACGAAACCCGCGCGACCTTCCAGCGACGGGCTGAACAGGAAGTGCCCAGCCCCCTTCAGCTGGTTCATCAGGCCACGGTTCTCCAGCCCATACGCCAACGCTTCATCAGCGACCTGGCCAACGCCTGCTCTGAAGCTAGGGATGATGTTGCCAGCCTCATCGAGCGTCCCACGCTTCAGCGCGCCAACCGCCCTGATTGGCAGAGGCAGCCCTTGGCCCGCGCCCTGACGAGCCTGATCGACGAGACCGTGTACAGCCTCATGACGCCACACATGCGGCCCCGTCCCAGCGCGCGTCGTAGCCACGTTCATGCCAGGGAAGTTCAAGCCGCCCTGGATGCCAGCCGTCGTGGGGTCAGCCATGAGCATCGACGCTGCCTGAGCGTACTCCTTCGTCGCAGGAGAACCGCCGACGATCTGCGATGCCCTGCCAGCGTCGTCAACACCGTGAGCCATCGAGAACCCGCTGCGTGCCCCTCTTAGGCCACCAAGCTGCGATGCAGCCTTGCCGGCCCCGCCCAGCGCCTGTTTGGCCAACCAGCCGCCAGCATACGTCAGCGGGTCTGTGGCAGCCTCCAGAGCCATGCCGCCAGCGAAGTTCCCCCAGTTGTCTTCAGGCCCAGCCGCACCCCACTGGCGAAGGAGATCGCGCCCGCTCGTTCGCTGCGAAGGGTCCGTCAACCCAAGCGTGTCCGAGAACGGAACGAGGTTCATCAACTGATCCGGGCGACCAGCGAGCAGCCCGCGCACCGCAGCGCCAGGCTTGCCGAGTGATTCGCCAACCCAGCCTAGTGCGTCGAGGAGTCCCATTACAGTCGCCTCCGGTTCGTTGCCCTAACGAGCAGGTTCGCGATGGATTGGTCGGATTCCTTCCAACTTTCCACATTGAACCGCAAGTGCTTCAGCCGCTCAATGGCACAGGGGAAGGTGCATTGATACCCAGGATAGGGTAGCGTCTGATGGCATTCTAGCAGAATCTCCCTCGCGTTTACCAGCTTCTCTGACTCGTACAGGATCGGCCACTCCGACCCTTCAATGTCGATCTTCAGAAGGCGGAATGGCTCATCCGGTAGGATGCTGTCAATAGCTACAGCCTTCCTTTGATCCGGTCGCAGCTTATGGACATCGCCAGCCGTGTTCGTGTCCACCCTGAAGCAGCTTGTGTTGAACCTTTCTTTTGACAGAAAGTTGACGTTCATCTCCTTGTGCATGACGATCCCGCGAATCTGCTTAGATCTGCGTGGGTACAGTTTTAGGTTCTTAGTGAGGTAGCGGAAGTTGTCAGCATCCGGTTCCCAACACTCAACGTACCCTGCACCGCGAGCCAAGCAGGCTAGGGCGAAGCACCCTATGTTTGCCCCCAGATCGATGATGGTGTCCTCAGCCTTGAACTTGTTAGGCAGGTGATACTCGTTGGCGATCATCACGTTTGCGAACGTGTGGAAATCCATCGAGTTCGGGCGGAACACAAAATCGGTGTCTGGCATCAGCAAAGTCTTCGGCATCCCTTCTCCTTACATTGGTGCCGCTTCAGGCGGCGGTCCTTCTGGTGGAGCCTCGCCCTCTGGTGGCATGGGCGGAGGAGGCGGAGGCGGAGGCTGCAACAGGTACGATTCGGCGTGCAGGTCGATCGACTTTGCCCAGTCCGTGATGAGCGCGTTGATCGGGTTCACATCGCCCGTCGTTTGAGCGTAGCCAAACAGAGGCTGGAACAGGTTCTGCACCGCCTGCTGCATATTCTCCGCTTCCTGAGCCTTGTTCGGCTTGCGGGCGGAGTTTGCCTCGATGCGATACTCCAGCGAGTACAGGATCGATGATGGGTCAGAGTCAACCATCAAGGCATCCCACATCTGAGCGCCCGTTGGCCCCAGCGGCTTCTCGACATCCACCCCAGTGAGGTGCCAGCGGGAAGCGAACGCCTCCTTGCGGGCAGATTCAGTCATGGCGTCCTCAGCGGAGTTTGCCATGTCATCGGGACGCACGTTGATCGCATCGCTCTTGATCTGCGCCTCCTGCGCGGATCGCATCTGCCTCGCCGACATGCCGTACATCAGTTCCGTCAAACCAACGCGACGATCGAACTGCTCTGTGACGGCAGCGATCACCTTGTAGATTTCCGGGTTGAACCCAGGATGCTGAAGGAACTGAACCACCTTATCGATCGAGCCTTGGATGTTCTGGATCTCGATGACCGTGTAGTCGGCCCCGTGCTTGATCTTGTTCTTGATCTCCTCGCCAGCTGACTGAGCGATTGCCAGGAAGTCGCGCGAGGCGATACGGACCTTGGCCGCAAGGAAGGACCAGGCCCAGTTCAGGAACAGCAACTCACCCATGCCAGGCTTCAGGTGCGACAGTGGCCACAGCTGGCGAGGCTTGAAGTGGAAGGCGAACATCGTGAAGGGCCAAGTGTTGTCGGCCCAGAACGGAGTCTCCCACTGCAACCTCTGCTGGATCGCGGGCAGCAGCTGCTGGAGCATCATCGGATCGTCAGCGTTGAACGCATCGCACAGCGGCGGCGGAAGGTTCAGCGGGTACGGAACGCCATCAGCGACGACGAGGTAGACGTAGTTGCCCACCATATCGTACATCTGCTTCAGGTTTTCCGGGACGCCGTGAAGCCGACCACCCATACCCATCTTGCTGTAGATTTTGTAGTAGACGAGCAGGTCGGCTGTTCGCCCCTGCTTGCGTCTGTACTCCTCATCCGGCGAGGAGTTCACGGAAGCTGTCGCCGTATAGCTCTCCATCCCCGTCGTTGCTTTGAGCGTTCCGGGGGCCAAGCCATACTTCTGCTCCACCTCCCACACGGGATGGCAGCAACGCCGCGCGACCCACTTCACATCGGTCATCACCTCAGCGTCGGGGTCCATCTGGAGGTTGTCAACCGTGTCGAAGAAGCTACCGATCCACTTCTGCGTGGAGCCTGCCGGGCTGTGTACCTCCGTCCAGAGCAGGCCGGCTCCCTTGATGAGAGCCTCCGTCATAGCCCACCGGCTGTGCGTCTTGAGGTTCAGCGCGGTCGGCGTGTAGTTGAGGTACTTCTCCATCAGCTGGGCGCGGGCGACATCCTGCTCAGCCATCTGTGAGAACTGAGCCATGTACATCTGCGCAGCCTGAGCCGCCATCGGATCGTTTTGCACGTCGCCGAACATCGACTGAGGCGGCTGCACGATCTCGCGCGGGTTCACGCGACGGATTGGGTTGCGATGGTAGATCGCTGGGCCAAACAGCTGAACAAGCTCAGCCGTTTTGTTGATGGTGATGCGAACGCTGGGAGCCTTCATTTCCATGTCGTCAACATCGAAACTCTGGCCAGCGCCACCGCGAGGCTTGTAGAGCCAGTCATACGGACCATCGAGCATCCGCATGCACTCATCAGCCGAGTCTTGGAATGACTTCTTCTTGCATTCCCAGGCCAGCTGAATCTTGGCAAGCCATTGCGACACCAGTGGCTTCAGTGAATCACCCATCGCAACCCCTCCATGTTAGCCAGCCACGGCAACCGGCTCTTCTTTGGCGACCGGCGAATCCTTCTTCTCGCCGAAGTGCCCATCGTAGTCATCGATCAGCTTCAGCTGGCGGCGAAGCAGCTTGGCCTCGTCGTTCAGCTTGCCCAGCTGCGAAGTGACCTTGCCAGTGACGGGCAGGAGAGCGTACTCTTCCTCCGTCGAAGGAGTGATGGCAGCGTGGTAGTCCGCCGACACCTTCACCTGGCGCTTCAGCACCTTGGTGATCTCCTTGTTCTTGTCCAAGGCACGCTCGATGACATCGCGGTCAGGAACAGGCTTGCTCACGATAATACCTCCAAGAGACGTTTTGTGCGAGGCGTATGGTCCCAGCCACCAGCCTCGCGGGTTTCGATCCGGCGGCAGTACGGATCGGTGATGTGGTGAACGCCATCCAAGATCCGGAACGTCTTGATGTCCGGGCCGAGGATGTTCAGGGTCAAAGCACGCAACCCCAATGCCGTCACCACTGCCGGGTGCGGCGGTGCATCGATGTCCCCATCAGGGAACCAGAGAACGATGTCACCAATCTCAGCCGTCTTCAGCGCAGCCAGCGCCTCAGCGACCTTCGACTGGTCCGACGAACGAAGCTGCTCGACGAGTGTACTCACCGTGAGACTCCTTCAGGTAAGAGAATGCGTGGCTGCTGGTCCGCTCTCGCGATAAACCAGTCATACCACATCTGCTCCGACTCGCCCGGTGAGGACAATTCGTCGCAGTCCATGATAGTGAAGATGTGACGGGTTACTGCCTGCCACATCAGCTTCAGGTTCGCAGGCATGAATTGATCCCACACCTGCTGCGCCTGCTCAGCCTCCTCGTAGTTGCACGTCAGCTTGAACATCTCGAACGCCACCTCAACGAGTGGTCGCCCCTCAAGGGACTCCATCCTCTTTGGCGCGCGAGATGCCAACGTCAACCACGGCGCTTGCTTGTCCCAAGCCAGCCCGGCCCAGTCAGGCACCGGGATCGGCTCTGCCAAGTTCTCAGCGTCTTGCTGCTGCTTCTGGCCAATCCTCGCTACAAGGCTGTAGAGCGACTGTGCCAGTTCCTGGGTTCCGACAGAAATGCCTTCGGACATTAGAAGAACTTGCCTCCTGGGCCAAGGTGAACAATACCTTCGCCACCTTCACGCTCAGCACGCCGCTTCATCTTCTCGCGGTAGTGCTTCATCGATCCGCCAAGGTCAGGCTTCTGGGATGGCGGCTTCACATAGCGAGGCTCATGCAACGCCATGTACCGCAGGCAGTCCATCAAGTGGTTGTCCTTGCGATTATCCGGGCGCTCTTGGACAACCCCGTTTACCCGCTTCCTGTGGTATCGCTTGATCTCATGCTCGAAGTTGGCGAGGATACTTCGTGAGTTTGATCCCACCTCACACATGACACGCAGCTTGGGTTTACCGTTCTCCCTGATGCGGAGCATGTTTTGCACGGACAGCACGCCTGCGTCGATGTCATCGTTGGCGAAAAGGAATCCGTGGCCCGTCTGGATACTCTTCACGCCTGCGATGGCCAACGCCTCCGTGTATTGCTGAAGTACCGTTTTACCAATACCCATCTCTGTTTGCAATGCCATGTGCGCATCAATGATGAACGCCTGGATTGTTCTACCCTCACAGAATCGTTTCATCGCTTCTGCAAAGATGTGAGCGTTAGCTTCGCGCAGGTACAACTCACCAAACAAGACGGTGCATTGATCCTCGAACTCAGGAGGAGGTACAGCAGCGAACAGCGCCGCCGCCGTCCTGTGGCCTGGGTCGATGTAGCCGTAGATCGACCAGTTGTTCGGCATGTCAAAGTACGGCATCCCGTGCGTCAGCATGTTGAAGGTTGGGTACACCTTGTACGACGTGAGCGCGAACTCACCACCGACGCGGACCCTACGCTCCTCGTCGCTCAAGTCTGAGGCAAAATTCTTCTTCGCCGTCTCGCTCATGTACTTGTTGTCAGCCATCAGGATGACAAACTCGCTAATTCGACGATCCTTCTCCTCAAGTGTAGCCCTCTCCTTTTCGGCACGCTCATGCAACTCGTACAGTTGATCCGTGCCCGCTTGAGGCGTTGCGCTCCAGATGCCCTTGCCCTTGCGATCAACCGACCGCGCGGCCATTTCCGTGTACCACGACGGATCGATGATTTCCTCGTCGAACCAGAAGAGATCGCACGGGAAACCTTGCGGAGGCTTTCCACCGGAGGTAAAGAACAGAAGCTCCCATCCAGTCGTCAACCGGATGACGCTGGGCACGTTCTCCTTCTTGTTCGTCCAGGCTATCTCGCTGATGTACCGCTGCGGGATCAGCGGCGGGGCCGGCTTCGTCTCTCCCTCGCGCGCGGCGTCTTCCTTGATCCACGGCTTCCACGCTCGCCAGCGCCCTGTCTCCTTGTCGCGGATGATGCGGAACCCCTGCTGAGGGCGGAACAGCTTGTCGTACATGACGATGCCGATGTGGCGTTCGTCCTTGCCGACAAGGACCGCCGTCCCATCGCGCCTTGGGAACTTCTCGAAGGGATCTTGGCCCGTCACCGCCATGGCCACTTCCATTGCAGCCGATAGCGTCTTCCCTGATCGATTGGAGCCGCGCAGGAGGCGGTAGGCAGACTGGCATCGGTGGAACCGCATCTGCTCAGGGAGAGGCTCGTAGAGGCGTACAGACTCGATCCGGCGCTTGGCCAGTTCGTTCATGAGAACGTGCGCGCGGGCAAGCTGAGCAGCCGAGACGTACTGATCGTTGAACGTCGCGGTCACGTCGATTGTGGTGTGCTTCTGCTCGACGCGAATAGTCGGGTCGCCGATCCGTGGATCTGCCACGGGGATCGTGCCCTGGAGTTGGTCGAGAGAGATGGGATCTGGGTAGTACGGCTTCGCGTCAGGATCAGCCTTCAGGCGTTCCATCAGGTCCGGGGGTACTGCCGGCTTCTTCTTCCTTGGCATCTGGCATCTCCTTCAGCAGACGCTGTAGCTCCGCTTCCAGGTCATCGTCAGCGATGAGATCGATCTCCTCGCTATGACCAACCTGCGATGACGCAATGGTCATCATACGAAGCACGGAGTCAAGCAACCGCTGACGGATAGCGCTCCCTGGTCGCGCGTTGACGAACTCCTCCAGCATCATCTTGGCTAGAACTTGAGGACCGCCCGCAAGAGCCATGAAGTGCGACACCAGTTCCACCATTGCGGGGATCTGGATGTTCGCACTTCGGATGGCTTTGCGAACGTGTGCCGGAATTGCTTTGCTTTTCGGCATGTGCTACAGACCGTAGCTTGTTGATTAGCCTCAGCACCCGCTGCCGCTGGAGCGGACAGGCGCGCTGTAGGTCGGGGCCGGAACGAAGGTTGACTGCTCCCACCGTCGCGTCCCTTCCGGGATCACTTCGGTGTGCGGGATAGGCGTCCAGGTTTGCACCGGCTGGTGGACCGGGATCTGCTGAACGGGAGCATAATGGATGCGTTGGCTGTACTTGGCCAACTCCTGGGGAGTTGCCTCGCTGACCGGCTTCCACCAGTAGCGACCCTCAGCATTCCATCGCCAGCCGTTCTCGCTGGACGCGATAACTTTGCCGACGTTTTGGGCACATCGGCAAACCTCCCCGTTACGGCAACCGCAGTTGCAGTTCGGGATGCCGCAAGCTCCCACAACCGGCTTGGCCACGGGAGCAGAACGCTGCGAAGCGGACGCCAGGGCAAGGGCAGCCTTGACCCTGGCGCGATCGCAAGCGCCCGGTTCCGCAGGAGCCGTCAGGGCAACCGACAGAACGAGCGTAGTGAACATCAGCTTACTCCTTATCGTCGCAGAGATCACACTCGCCACCGTCGCACTTTTGGTGCTGTAGGTGGAGCAGATGGGTCAGCGACTCGATCTGCGCCTTGATAGCCTCGTCAAGGCAACAGTGATCGGCGGTGCCAGCGCCGAACAGTTGAGGTTTGGAAAACGCTTCGACAAGCCGCTTGATGAGATCAGCGACTTCCGGGGCGAACTGCTGAACGAGCCGAAGGTACTTCAGCAGATCAACGAACGACAGGCCGCTCAGGTTTTCAGGAGCGGCACCGACTGCTTCATCAGACATCACACACCTCCTACGAGAAGCACGCTTTATTTGACCAGCAGGCGTGCAAACAGCTGTACACAGCAACGGGTAGGGTATTATCGGTCGAGTTCAAAGTGTTCGCGAAGCGCCTCGATCAGCGCCTCCGCCTTCTCATCGGAAGTCTCGCGCAGGGCGACGGCTTCCGTCTCGACAGCGTCTTCGTGAGTCTGAGCAGCCACGACTGCCTCTTGGGCAGCGACATGCTCGACTTCCTTCGCCTTGGCAGCCGCGAGGGCGACATCCGCCTCATCGATGGCCGCAACCAGTGCAGCGGGTAGAGCCATGACACGTCTCCTGAAAGGGTTTAGGAAATTCCAGAAACGCATCTTACCACACCTCCTTACCAACTCCAAGGCTTGTAGTCGCTCGCCCAGCCCGCGAACGCCGTAACCCCTGTGCTGGTACGTTGTCCCAGCATTCGGTTCACCGTTCGCTCTTCCACGCCGAAGACGTAGTCAGGGCAGTTCTCAAGCGTTGGACCGTCCGGGACATTCTGGCCCCACGACTGACCGCAGCCCAGAACGCGCCGACCAGAGGGTAGCTTGTGAACCGAGGCGAAGTACATGTAGTGCATCCACTCGCCTTGAGGTTGACAGACACCTTCGCGATCCCGCTCCATCGTGAAGCCTTGATCGCTGGCGACCATCACCACGCCACCGCTCGCGATCACGTCGGCTGCCGTCTGGAAGTCATAGCACGGAGCCATATCGACAATCAAGTTGTCGATGCCCAGTTCCATGATGTTGCGCGGGATTCCGCTGCGATCCCAGGAGGAAGCGACATTGTCGCTATCGTAGCGCTCGTTGGTCCCCGTCTCATCGATGTGGACGGCACCGTACTTCTTGCACCAGTCGAGCGGGTAGGGCGGGATGACGCCTTCGCCGCGACCCCGGTGCCCGCCAATCTCACGCGCACCGACGTAGCACCATGCGCGACTGACGCGCTTGAACACGTCGCTTCGCTTACCGCTGGCGATCTGAAGGCACTGCATGACGTTCAGGCCACCAGACGTTGCCGCGCCGCCGCAGCTGCCGATCTTCTGCGCCTGGGCCTCCAAGAACTGGCCTAGCACGCTCTTCGTGGCCAGCCAGCCCGAGACGTTCGTGACGCCATCCCACGCACCACGGATCTGCGGGGCGACGGAGTACACCGGCTCACCCGTCACCTTGGGAACCTCGTCGATGTGACGTGCCAACTCACCAGCGGAGTCAGCCAGGCCGAAGTTCCATGCCGTACTCTGCGGGTTGCCAGCCTGGAACGTGCCGCTGCTACTGTTCAGCGGGACACCACCGGCGGCGATGAGTCGATTGTACAGTTCGGTATTCGTCATGGATTTACTCCATAGAGGATTGCCAATCCCGACAGCACGCCAAGGGCGAGCATCAGGATGTAGAACACGATATCCTCAGCCTTGCAAAGGAATGTGAGGAACGGGCTGACTTCGTCACCGTCTGGATCGCCCATTACAGCAACCTCCTACCGATCACGTCGCGGATGACTTGCCTCATCACCCACAGACAGCCAGCGACAGCGACAGCGACACCCATCAAGAAGTACACGATACACACGATTCACCTCCCGCTTCCCCAGTGGTTGTAGCCACTGGACAGTTCCTTGACCTTGTCCACGACGTGTTCGAGCGTAACGACATCCTCGCGGCAGTGCTTGACGATGTAGTCCATCGCCCGAACGTCGCCGTCAAGGATTGCCTTCAGCCACTGGCTCGGGTCCACATCCGTCTTCGTGTTGCAGCCCAGGTGCTGCGCGAGCTTCTCCAGGCTGTTGTACGACATCCGCAGCTTATTCCGCGCCAACTCCACCGGATCGATGAGAACCTTCGGCGTTCTCAGAGGCTTCAGGCCAGCCCTGATGAGCCTCGTGTTCAAAAACGGGATGTCGAACTTGCGCCCGTTGTGGGCCACCCACAGATCGTACTTCTCCAACTCGTCGGCGATAGCCTTGACTAGGAGCGAGTCGTCGGATCGTTTGTTTCGCCATCCGGTGATGAGTCGGTCGCCACGGAACGTGATGACCTTGTCACCGTCTGGCTTGATGCAAGCACACAGAACGATCCCGAAGTCTGCTTGCAGGTGCGACGTTTCGATGTCGAAAACGCACGCCTTGATTGCCATGTTACTTCAGCGTCCCCAGCGCACGGGCAAAGGTAATGAACGTCTTCAGGATCTGCTCGCGCGCGTTCCCATCCAGCGCCTCGTTGGAGTCGGCTGACTTGAAGCCAGCCTTCTTCATCTCGTTCGCCAGGATGCCTTGCACAGCCGGCAATTTGCCCTTAATCCCCAGCTTCGACGCCGCAGAACCCAGAGTATCGTGAAGGTGTTTCCACGTCTTGATACTGGCGAGGAAGTCTGCATCGCCAGCCTCAGCATAGAACGCCTTCAAGCCTTCGAGCGCTTCAGCGTCTCTCGTGCCCGCATAAGTGCTTTGGAGAGCTTTGACCAATGCGTCTGGAACATCCGGGTCCGGTGGCGTGGGTCCGTCTGGCGGCGTCGGAGGTGTAGGCTTCCCGCCAGTAGTATCCACGATCACGATAGCCGGATCGGATGGCTCATCTGCCGCAGCCGTAACAGCCAGCAGACGGAACTTTCCCTTCGTCGCCGCAACCACCACGGCAGTTTTGGAGTCCTTCAGCAACTCCGTAGGAAAGACGCTCAAGCCGGGATCAAGCGCCTTCCACTTCACAACCTTGCCAAGCGTCTCAGCCTTCACCGTGATGAAGGTTGAGGGCGAACCCTCCACCTTCTCAGGCAGCTTCAACTCCACCGCATAGGAAGGGAAGCTAATCAGGGCGAGGGCGATCGCTGCAAACATCCACCGCTTCATGATCTACTCCTTTGGTTCCGCAGTTCGTCCAAATCCTCTTGGACGCGATTGAGGGCGACCTGCATCGTTGTGAGGTTCACGTTGATCTTCTCCAAAGTCTCGTTTTGTTTCGCCGAGATCGTTTGGAACATCGCCCTGTCGTCCTGCGCCTGCTTCAGCACATGCCGAAGCAGGAGCATGAACGCGGAGATGATGGCAAAAACGAGGAAGCCGATGAACCCCCATTCGGTTCCCGTCAAGCCGTTGAACGCGCTGTCAGCCGCCAGTAGTGTTGACGCCAGGCAGTCCATATTTCTTCCTCCGTGGGCGAAGGTCCGTCATTTTCTCCCCAGAGACGATGCCACGCTTCCGAGCGTGTGCAGCGCTGCGACTGACAACGTCAGCCGTGAGGATTCGTGGCTTGCCCACGATTTTGCGCTTGACGTGACCACACCAGGAATCCCAGTTGCAGTATACTGGAACTCCATTGAGGGAGCAATCGCGAGTGAACGTGACATCCTCCGTGGACGCCTTCTCCGTCTCGTACTCGTCCATGTACTCGTAGTAGAACCAGGGATGCTCGACCATCTTCTCCAGAACCTTCGTGTGCATCAGGAACAGCCCGGTCGGCAGGGCCGCAACCTCCTCGATGCCAGTGCGGATGGCAGCCTCCTCGCGCGTGTACTGCTGGAGGCTGAAGTCGATCTCCGATGGGTGATCGCTCTGGATGTTGCGCCAGCGGAAGATGAACACGTTCTCGTGCGGAGGTTGACCGCAGTATGGCGCGGCGATGACGGCTGGCCCGTCGTGGTTCTTCAGGAACTCCAGGGAACTCTGGAAGAACGGCTGGGTCGCCTCGTAGTCAACAACGATGTCGTTGTCGATCATGAGGATAAAGTCGGCTTCCGCAGCAAGAGCCTGGCGACACGCGAGGTTGCGCGTCATCGTGATCGGCGTATCGTTGTACGCCTTGTGGTAAATGTCGCTGATCTGAAGTGCCTTGTCCTTCTTGAGACTCGTGACTAGCTTCACGAGGTAGTCCGTGATCCTGTAGTCCTCAGTGCCACCGTAGGGAAACCGAGCGATGAACAGGCTGTACTTCGGCATACATACTCCTAGTATTCGCAGTAAATGACAAAACCGGCGAGCGTCTGCCCTGCCCCGGTCACGTTGAAGATAAACGCCTCACCAATGGCTGTCTCGAAGAGACCATACATCCCATCACGCAGATTTACCACCTGTCCGGCGTTCACTTCCATTGGGCCAGAAAGCAGCGTAACCGGCCATGACTTGACAGTCAAGACTGTTGCTTTCTTTGAAGTGAAGTAAATGTTGATGATGACTAGACGCTTACCGGGAACAGACGGGACAATCGTCATGTCCCCTGTTCCCGTTGCGTTGACTATAAGACGTTTAAGGATGACCGGACCATAAGGTCCGAGAATTGAGGACATAGGCGACTAGACCTCGATGTATTGTAGCGCCCCGTCGCATGCGTTGGAGGTGGTGGTTTCGAGGTTGAGCAGTTCGCCCGCGATAGTCTCGAACCAACCGAGAGGATTGTAAGGAAGGACTAGCGGCGTGCCCGTCGCCAGAGCCATCGCACCAGTCAGTGCGGTGCCAGCAGTAGCGGATTCAAAACGAACCGCCATTGCAGCCGCAGCAGTGAGGAAAAGGGAAAGGACGCGGATCTTCTTGCCAGAGACTGCGACAACGATCGTGTTGTCACCAGCGGAGGTGTCGATGACCGCCCGCTTGATATCGATCATCTCGATGCCGTTCGTACCCAGCAGTTTTTCGATCGCCATGACCTACCTCCGTGCAGAAGAGCGGAAAGTTGGAGTCGAACCAACCTCCCCAAAGGCACTGACCATCCCATGGGAAGGTGTGCGAGGGTATCCCCGAGAGTTTTCCGCAGACCCCCCTCGTACTGGAATCGAACCAGTTTCCACCCTTTTGTATCAGGGCCGCTAGGCCACAATCGCGTACCGAGGAGGAGGGTGTCTGGTGGGTTACGATCCCACGCCGTCCCCGTCACAAGGGGTTGCTCTACCGATTGAGCTACAGACACAGAGCCGAGGGTGGGAGTCGAACCCACAACATCCTGCCTACAAAGCAGGCGCTCTTCCAATTGAGCTACCCAGGCACAGTCTCAGACCGTTGAGTTGAACAACGCCATCAGAGCTTATGAGGCTCCGCTGGGCACCGGCCCGTCTGAGAGGTGGCGACCGGAGGCGTAACTCTCCGGTCGCGCGACCTGCACGGAGGAACGTATCTTACCAGCGACCCACGTCAGCGTAGATGCCGGTGTTTGTGTTGCCCGTGGTGGCAGCGCTCAGGGCGCGGCCCACCGCGTTGATGATCGGATCTTGGATGAGGCCATACGTCACAGCCTGCGTCGAAGCCGTGATGTTCGCCACACCGACGCGACCCGAAGTCGTGCCACCAGTCGAGTTGGCAGCCGTTGCAGCGACGAGCAGCGTACCGACACCGATATCAGTCGGGAACGCAGCGTCCGCAACAGGCGTGAGGACAGTCGTCGGCCCACGGGTGACGATGTAGAAATACCCGTCGTTGGGTACACCGGCGGAGGGAAGGAACTCGTCCACCACACCAGCCCAGTCTTCCGCCGCCAGCCGGCAATCGCCGTCTACGACGTGACCGTACTCGCCAGCCGTCAGGCTGAACCGAACGAGGTGCTTCGGGAGCAACGTGGTGCCCGATTCGTTCTTGACGAGACGAATGCGGACCAGCTTACCCGAACGAGTCGGCTTCGCGCCGGCGGAGCTACTGCCCCAATCCTCGTCCTCGATCTCCCACTCGCGACCCAGGAGATGAACGAATGCACCTGTCGTGTCGTATTCACCCCGCGCGAACGGGGGATTCTCTTGCTTCGCCATTACCAGTTTCCCCCTATTTAGCTAGTAGCCTTCCACTTGACGAAGTTTCGCGGCGAGGCCACCTTGAGGTTTCCGAAGAAGTCGATGCTGAAACGGTACGTCTGGCTTGCGGGGTCGAAATCCGGACCCTCCGGGCCGAACAGCTGGCTCTGAAGCGAGCAGAGTTCCATCGCGTCGGTGCAGAGACCGTAACCCACGCCGGTCGGCACACCGTACTCGTAGGTCACTTCCGTGCCCTCGAAGTTGATGGTGTCCGTGAAGCCGAGCGACAGGAGACCGACACCCTCACCACGCCGAGTGTTCAGCTGCTCCGTCGATTCGATCTTCTCCTCGAAGAGACGGAACAACTCGTTCTCCAGCATGATGAGATCGAGCATACCGCGCTTCGACTTGTTGCGCCGGCCCTTGATGATGCCGTACCGCAGAGCCTCGCGGCAGGTGTTCGCCCACACGTCGGACGAAGCTGCCCACGAACCATCGGTGTAGTCAACCAGCAATGGCGACCAGAAGTCGTAGTGAGCGTCACCCGTGCCCGAGGGCCAGTTGACGTTCGAGGAAACGGTTGACCAGTTGCCGCCGTAGTTGCCCAGCGTCGTGACCAACCCCGCGTAGGTGTCAGACGGGAACTCAACGTAACCAGCCGCAGCACCGGAACCAACGCCACCCAGGAAGGATTCGAGTCCGTGGATACGCTTGGAATTACCCGTAGCGTTACCATCGACGTACATTTCGTCGCCGAACTGATCTTCCATATCCTCCATCAAGGAGGTGGCGATCTCCGAGTAGACCTTGATGATCGCCTCGGTGTTCTTGTTGATGAGCCGCTCGCGCTTGGTCATCGCATCGGTCGCAGCGTAGCCACGCCACTCAAGCTGCGCCGTCTTCCAGCGATCCTTGCGGGTGAACGTCAACGTATCCATGTCCGCATAGCCGACCATGGGGATACGCTTGTACTTGACCTTCCAGTCAAGCAGATCACCACTGTTGTTCATGGTGATCCGGCCCTTGCTCTTCATAAGAGCCAGGAGCTTACGGTTACGCAGGATGTTGATTTCCTGCTCTCGGATGTATTTGTGGATCGTAGTGTTTACGATCCGACTCCACTCTGTCATGGCTTCCTACCTCGCTTTGATTAGCCGACCAGTTGGGTGCCCGGAACGATGCCAGCCGCCGCAAACTCCTTGGCCATCATTTCCTGTAGGCCACGGACGGTAATCCCAGCGGGAGCTTGGTAGTTCCCGTTGGTATTCCCTGGCGGAGCCGCAGCCTGTTGCGGAACCTGCCCCGCCGCTCGCTGGAGGAAAGCGTCCTTGACGCCTTGCCCCGGTGCTTGCGCGGGAACCTGTGCCGCACCCTGCTGCTGGCCACCAGCCGCCTGCGACATGAGGAAGTCGCGTTGAAGCAACCCCATCGCATATCGCTGCTGGCTGTTCGTGTCACGCAGGCCGAAGGACTCAGCCTCGAACACATATTGGGCAAACTGCCGACCGAGCGAGGAGAGCGCCGGTCTACCTGTCCTTGGATCAACCGCGAGGTTTCCGCCTGCATCCCGCTGATGCAGCCACTCGCTGTTTCGTTCGATGAACGTCTGTGCCTGGGCCTGCTCCTGAACCCGCGCCAGCTGCTGCTGAACCATCTGCCCAGCAATCTGCTGCACGATCTGCTCGATGCCCGGCTTGATCGAACCGATCGGATCTTTCGAGAAGTTATTCAGGAACTTCTGCTGATGCTCCTGCCATTGCAGGTACTTGTGAATCAGCATCGGATCATTCCCAGGCATCACTTGCAGGTTCCCCTGCTGATCCCGGTAAATCTTCTGCTGCCACGCCGGATCGAACTCCGGTGCGTTGAACCACTGCTGCTGCTGGCTCTGCTGTGCCGCCTGAGCCGCCTGCTGCTGCGCGAGGTACTGCTGGAACTGGCTCGCGTGCTGCATGTACTGCTGAGCATACGGCAGATACTGCTGCTGCTCCTGAGCCTGACGCACAACCTGAACGAGGTGCTGCAAAGCGCTGTGGTCATTCTGGAACTGGCCACGAACGTCGTATCCGTACTGAGCCAGCACGTCGCGAACGGTCGGATCTTGCGCGGCCTGCTGAGGAATCGTCCCCGGCAGACTCGTTGCCCCAGGTTGCGTGCCCCCAGCCGGCAGCGATGCGGGTTGTGTGGATTGCCCTCCCGCACCGCTACCGACTGCGGGTTGCGCTGGAGGAGTTGCAGGTGCCGAAGGAGGCGTTGCCGCCCCGCCTTGCCCACCCTGCCCCACTGTGCCCAAACCTTCGAGAGGGTCCATTCCGAACTCCATTTCAATGCTCGCGTCCTTCGCGATGAACCTAATGTACACATGCCTAAACCACAAAATCTAGGCCACTTTACAAAATCAGCGCGCACCGAGGCTTCCCACCGTCATGTAGGGGAAATCCCCTCAGAAGTGGGTAGCCTGTGCTGTTACAACCGAGGGAGAAGCCTTTTCAGAGGACCAGAGACGAGTGCTGTATTGGCGGTTTGATCTTCTACATGACTTGGTGGACCAGGACGCAGCCTCGATTGGTGGATCAACTACCACCGCGTTGCCTGGAAACCCCGTAGGGACCGCCTTTAGCCCCTCTGTTCATCCTCGCCGGGTGAATTGTTACCCCGTGGCCGGTCAGGTTGAGCGTACACCTGACTGCGATTGCCTTTGAAAGGTAGGAACCGCCAAAGAACCCTTGCATAGTTCGTTTGTGAACGCTACTATGCGTCTCGGTTGTTTATTCGAGGCGATCGGGAGTTGCGGCCCGGTCGCCTTTTTTCGTTATACCGCCGCTCGCCTTGACAAGTCTAGGCCAGTTCACGCTTTACGCCGTTTTCTCGTCATTTTCGTCATCCCAAGTCGATTCGGTACGGTCGATTCAGGTTGTGGAAAACTCTTTGGCGTGCAGATGACTATATTTGGCGCTGCGCCGGGGGTCTACCCACCCCCCTTCGTCTCGCTGTAACTCGTTGCGCCACAACGACTTACGTCTTTCGCCAGCAGAACTGCAAGCGAAAATCGCTTTCGTTTTCACATAAAGGGTAATGAGTTGCCTTAATTGGTATGGTGTTGACAATGTCAAGGTTGAGGGAGGGATGAGCGGTCAGAGATAGTAGGGGTTCTTCGATGTGTACGCCAGTCCAGTCCCCCCCCGCCCACACTAACACTACTGAACGCGCGGACATTATGCAATAGCAACCTGGACATTCGACGCATCTACTGACAGGACAAGGGGATAGGTGAAGTGTATAGAGAGTGTAAAGTTAGATAGATACTGTATGGTTCGTGGGGTTTACACTCTGTACGCTCTCGCATCACGTCAAGGAAATCCGGAAAGAATCTCAAAATAGTTACAAACCGTTTGCCTGATTTGCTTTGCGTCGATCTTTCCCGTACCATTTCGATAGGTTTGTTTGCTTCCCGCACGGGATGAGCTAGAGGAAACATAGGCAAGGATGCCACGAACGGAAGAACGGTTGAGTGTTCAACCTTTCCGATTCGCTGGCATCACTGGCCTACACACTGGGGATTGCACCATGGTTGCTACTCTGAAGGCGAGCAAGAACGGCAAGGCGAGCAAGGCGAGCAAGGGCGAGACGATCGGCGCGACGGTTGAGCGCATCCAAGAAACGCTCATCACGACGACGACGGAAGAGGCGCTTGCGACGACGACGACGACGGAAGAGAACACCGCGCCCCCTGCGCCCGAAGCGCCCACTACGCCAGAGCAAGCGCAGGCGAACGCGGAAGCGCAGGCGAAGGAAGCGAACGCAAGGCAAGCTGCGGAGCGCGTGGAGAAGGACAAGGAAGCGCTGACCTACCTGAACGCGGGAACAAGCGCCTACGCCAGCGCGGCAACGGACGAACGGGAACACAAGCTGAGCGCTGGCGAGCAATTCGACGCATACCGCGCTAACCGCGTTGCGATCGGTGTTGACAGGGAGGTTGCTGTCAGCGCGATTGCTGCCGCGCTCGCCCCCCTGGCAATGGAGAAGATCGGCACGAACGAAGTGAACGCGATGATTCGTTCCTCGCATGCCCACAAGCTGCTTTTCGTGGCAACGGGCAAGGTGGAAGAGGCGAAGCAAATTCCGTACACGATGTACGCGAAAGCGCTGTCAACGCTCATCAGCGCTGTCGATCTGGGGAAGAAGACGGAGCGATACGTCATCCTCCCTGGCATCGAATCCGATTGCCACGCGCTGGCCGATTCCGTTTGCAAGGGCAATCACACTGTCACCAGCGCGACGGACAAGGCGCGGGAACTAAACCTCACCCTGGCGAAGAACCAAGCGGAAGAGGCACGCAAGGCGAAGGAAGAGAAGGAAGAGGCGCACAAGGCAGCGCAGGCAGCGCGGGAGAAGACGGAGAAGGAAGCGAAGGAACAAGCGGAGCGCCTTGCCCTTGCGGAGCAAGTGCGGAAGAGCGCGGAGAAGCAAGCGGAAGAGGCGAAGGACGATAGCGCCAGGGAGCAAGCGGAGCGCCAGCTTGCGGAGATGAAGGCGAAGGAAGAGCAACAGCGCAAGGACAAGGTGAACGCGGATTTCGCAGCTGAACAGGCGAAGCGCGAGGAAACGCGCTTGAAGCAAGAGAAGCGCGATGCGGACAAGCTGGCGACGAACGCGCAAATCCGCGCGGAGAAGGGCGAACGGCGCGAGCAAGAGCGCCAGGAGAACAAGGGCAGGGGCAACGGCGCGAGCAAGGACAAGGGCAAGGAAGAGGGCAAACCGGCTTGCCCTGGCGACTATGCCAAGATGAGCGTTGCCGACGTGGCCGCGCACTTGTTCGCTATCCTGGCGAAGCATGAGAAACCGCATAGCGTCCTTGCTACGCTCATCACGCATTGCGATAGCGCCCCGAAAGGCACGTTTGACAACGCCACGATGCGAGGGATTCGCGCCTTCATCGACACCAGCAAGAAACCCGCCGTCAAGGACAATGGCCCGGACGGCGCGAGCAAGTAACAGCGCGAAACATTGACGCCAGGGATTCGCCCCCCTGGCGTTCTTGTCCTGGCGTAGGTGCGCCAGCTGATGAGCGCAGACACAAACGCTCTGGCATCCCGTAGGGATCGCACCATGAACAAGAACCGTTGGATGTACACTGTCCAGTTCAATGAGGTTGAACAGCGCTGGCAACTGCGCAGGATCGACCGCGAGGAAGCGTATTGTCTCGCGCTGTCCGGGCATGCGATTCAGGCATTCGACACAAAGGAAGAGGCATCCCGCGAGCTATCCCGCGTCCGCAGCATGAGCTAACCAACACAACCCGCACCACACCAAAGGGCACACACCATGGCGACGTACAACGTCTACTCACTCACGAGCGTTCAAGAACCGATTGACCGCGTGATTATGTGCAACGTCTGCGCTCATATTCTGTCGGATGCCGACCTTGACGCCGATCGTTGCCCGCACGGTTGCGACGACAACCCTTCCTGTCGGGGTTGCGGCGGTAAGCTGGCCTACAACGGTATGTGCATCTTTTGTTGCCGCTGATACCGCGCCAGAACAACGCAACGTGACGGGTGAGGCGACGTTCGCCTCACCCTTTTCCCATCGATCCTACGCAATGCCAAGGGCCAAGAAACACCATGCTACCTAACTCTAAGCTAGTCGCCTGCGCCGTTCGCCACATGCGACACAACCTCACGCGGGGAGACATCATCGACGCCTTGCTTTATCACTCCCGCGCGTTCGTGGCAACGGGGCATAACTACTACCGTCAGACGGCGTTCGCCTACGCTGTCATTCTCAATAACAGCGATTTCGCGATCCGACACGTCGAACGTCTCAAGCGCCTGCGAGACTACGCTAACCTCTACCACGCCAACCGTGCCGCTAGCAAAAAACGTACCGCCCCCTGGAATTAGCGCAAAGTGATCGATCACTTTGCGCATCGACCGCAAAGCAACGGGCCGCGCCAGGGTGAGAACCCCGGCGCGGCCCGTTTGCGTTTCTGGCTGGCCACATCCTGCGCTGATGGCGCATCCGAGCTACTCAGGTTGGAACTCCTCGCCAGCCAACGACTGTAGCTGGGCAATCGTCATGTCCTTGACGCCAGTCCGTTTCATCAGGAAGTCGAGGTGTTCGTTGATGGCGCACACATCAGCGGCGGGCAACTCGTTTCCCATCAAGTGATCGCGACACATCATCAGCGTCTCACTCAATTGCTTGTACAGGTTACAGCCCTTGAAGCAGATATGCTTCGTCCGATGGGCCACGCGCAGGCAAAGCATGGCAATCGTTTCGGAGTCTTCGATCTGCTTCAACCGTGCCTTGTCAATCATCGATCTTCCTCTTCTTCCTTGGAGGGGGACTGAGCAGATGTCGCAACAGCCAACACCCTCTGCCATGGGGGCCACTCGATCGGCAGTGGTCAAGGATCACCTCGTTCGTACACCCTGCATCCTCTAACGCATCTGCCATGATCGGCATGATACCATAGTCACGGTTGACAATGCACTCCGTTGCCATCTCTGTGATGGTGTCGTTTGTGACCTTGGCGCATTCGGTGCATTTGGTGAGTGAGCAGATGCCCTTGCTCGCACATATGCCGCGCCCGCATAGGGTCGAGTAGGCCGGTATCCCCAGTATGTCATGCGCCAGCTGCTGGATGATCCGGTCACTGAACCCAGCCATGAAGTGACACATATTGATGGCGCAATGGAAGTTGACAAAGCCGTGCATATGCTGTTCAAGGCGTGGCTTCTCTGATGTGCGATAGAGGTAGCCAACAGCCAGGCCCACGATATGCGTCAACTTGCCAGGGTCGATGTCCTGCCATCGCTTCCAGTTGACGGGTGAGATGAGGGCACTCTGGGGTGTGGTGTGTTTGTACACCGTGTCCAGAATCCATCGCTCGTCGCTGGAGAAATCGAGGTTCGTCTGTCGAGCATGCTCATGGATCACGCCGTCAATGAACATCCTCCACAATCGCTCTTTCTTCACCGGGTCGCGAGGCGCTGGTGGTAGGCTGTGGTTCAATAGCTCTAGCGTTTCATGGACAGTTGGCGCATTCTCAACCCTTGATCTAGTCTTGGTTTGCTTCATGGTATGACAATCGTCTCCTCTCGTTGGAGCCAGGCGTCCAGTTGGCGCAGA
>ERZ761584.19-NODE-19-length-64500-cov-23.008084_pt1 | contig 64500 bp, 83 predicted proteins | sample MGYA00512168_ERZ761584 | MGnify/ENA primary metagenome ERZ761584 (study PRJEB28899, sample SAMN03785564) | bioreactor sludge metagenome | biome: EBPR Sludge; feature: EBPR Bioreactor; material: 0.22µm filtered reactor supernatant | place: Saint Lucia: Queensland...
GTGCGGATGATCTATCCGTACTACGAGAACCCGAAGATGTTGGAGCGGCAGGTCGAGAACTGGAACCGCTACGCGGGCGAGTTGCGTGGCGCGTTGCGCGTCATCCTTGTCGATGACGGGAGCCAGAAGTACCCGGCGGAGCCGATCTTCCGCGAGTGCAAGATTCCGAAGAAGCTCTACCGCGTGACGGAGGACATCCCGTGGAACCAGCACGGTGCGCGGAACCTCGGTGCGCTGAAGGCTTGCAAGCGCGAGGAGAACTCCTGGCTGTTCATGTCGGACATGGACATTCTGCTCACTCCCGAAGTGGCGAATGACCTGTTCCGGCGGCAGCTTGATCCTGCGCGGTATCACACGTTCGAGCGGACCTTCCTGCCGGATTGCACCCGGCGCAAGTACCACTGCAACACCTTCATGGTGAAGCACTCGATCTACTGGGCGGTGAACGGCTACGATGAGGACTACTGCGGGACCTACGGTGGCGACGGCCCGTTCCTCCGCCAGCTCCACAACCTCGCTCCGCGCCAGCACCACGAGGACATCCTCCTGTACGGCGTGGAGCGTGATGTCGTTCCGGACGCGAACACCGATCTGCCGCGCAAGGTTGGCGAGTTCGGCGACAAGTACCGGCGGATCTTCGACCACAAGCGACGCACGGGCGACGAACGATCGAAGAACCCTATCCGATTCGGTTGGGAGGAAGTCGATCTGAAGGAGGACGTATGAGCGAGACCCAGAAGCACATGGGGAGGAAGAGCCTCGTCAAGCGGCTCACTGCCCAGACTGGATCCAAGAGCATGGCTATCGCACTGCTCAAAAAGCGTGGGCACATGAACGATGACGGGTCGCTGACTGCTGAAGGCAAGAAGCGCGACAGCATGACTGCTGCCGAGCGCGCGAAGGACCGCGCCGCCAAGAAAGATGGGCGGAAGCCGTCCGACTACAGCTACAACCCTAAGACGAACACCGCAAAGGTGAAGCGTGACTGACCTGAAAGTCGTCTGCTGGAAGTGGGCACCGCCCGTCGGCTATCGCTCGGCGTTTACTCACCTGCAGGTCAACAACCTGCTCAACATGATCGGGCGAAACTACCACAAGCCGTTCGAGCTGGTGTGTATCACCGACAACCCGAAGCACATCAGCTCCGAGGTCCGCATCATCCCGCTGGCGGAGATCGAGCAGTTCGCGCACCTTTCTTCACCTCATGGCGGGCTGAACCCTGCCTGCTACCGTCGCCTGTGGATGTACGGCGACCACGCTCGCGACTACATCGGGGAACGCTTCGTGAGCATTGACCTCGATGTGGTACTGGTCGATGACGTGACGCCTGTCTGGGACCGCCCCGAGGATTTCATGATCTGGGGGGAGACGCTCCGCAGGACACCGTACAACGGCTCGATGCAGCTCATGACCGCTGGCGCGAGACGCCAAGTGTACGACGACTTCGACCCTGACAACAGCCCGCGCGACGCGCGCAGGGCGGGCTTCGACGGGTCGGATCAGGCGTGGATCAGCTACAAGCTCGGCCCGCACGAGAAGCGGTGGACGAAGGAGGACGGAGTGTTCTCTTTCCGCTTGCATGTGAAGCCCAACGGCGGCAGGATGCCGAAGGGGGCACGGGTCATCTTCTTCGAAGGTCAGGTCGATCCTTGGTCCCCGTTCGCACAGAAGCTGTGCCCGTGGATCAAGGAGCATTGGAGATGACGGCAGACGTAATCCGCATCGAGCGCGTCCCTCGAAGGATGGAGTGCTGCGAGTGCGATGGGGACGAGTTCTCACTTCACTTCGACGGCACGATTCGATGCTGGAATTGCGATGGCGTGATCAACGCCAAGTGGGTTAAGTCCAGCTCGCAACCGACGGACGGGGTCCCCTCGGACGCGGCGTAGAGTCGGCGATCACCTGTGCGGTGTAGTCGCCCGTGGCACCAAGTGCGGCGTACTGGAAACAGTCGCCAAGGTCGGACCACGGGTGCGTCTTTTCCGGCTTGTCGTCAAGCTCCTTCGTCTGCTTTGACCGCTTGTAGCGGTAGTACGACTTCAGAGCCTGCACCAGCAGCGGACAGTTGTTCCCGTCGATCAGCACCCCGTCGCGCCTGAGCAGCATCTGCTCGGCGGCGCGGATGCGCGGGTCGAGGTCGTTGGTCGGCGCGGGGTAGACGCGGAACCCGAGGCGCTTCAGCGCGTCAAAGGGCGACTCTTCGCCCACCTGTGACTTCTGGCGTCCCGCCGGGTCGGCGATCATGAAGATCTTCGCACCGGGGTAGTGTTCCGTGACCAGCGGGCGAATGAGCGTCGTCGCGAACTGCTCGATGCCCATGCCGTTCGAGATGGCCTCGCGGTAGATCACCAGCCTGCCGATCGCATCCACCTGACAGAACAGGCAGGCGGGCGTGCGCCCGAAGTCCTGCGCGATCATCATCGGCTTCAGCGAGTTGACGTGCAGCGTCGAGTAGGTGACGTGGATGTCCGGCTTGAAGCTGGTGCGGAATACCGCCTGCCCCGCGAGGCTTTTGCCGTACTTGGCGTGGACGTGGACATCGACCCAGTCCTCGGTGTTCGACTCGACCAGCGACTCGTAGTAGCCGTCCGGAAGGTTCTCGCGGTTCTCCGCCGTCGGCTCCATGCCACCCGGCTGCTTGAACACCGCCCAGTTGTTGGGGGTGTCCACCTCCATCTTGATATACCACTCGGAGTCCTCGTCGGGCGGGTTCGACTCGCCGATGATCCCGTACCATGCGTTCTTGGCGACGCCAAGCGGGCGGAAGCGACCTACGCGACCGAGTAGGGCTTCCACAACCGAGATAGGAATCTCGCGGTACTCCGACACCCATCCGCCCGTGATGTTCAGCGACAGTAGGCGCTGCTGGTCCTCGGGCTTGTCGAGGGGGATGAGCATCCACTCGCTGTGGATTTTCCCCTGCGTGGGGTGAACGAAGTCGAACACCACCGTCGAGTCCGTGACCTTGTACTGCATGACCGGCTGCAGCCACTTCCGGATGTCCTCCAGAATCGTCTGGCGAAGCTGCTGCGCGGTGTTGCGGACGATCACGAAGCGGGTGCGGCGGACGCCGGTCGCGTCCGGGTGTTCCTCCAGCATTCGCTTGGCCAGCTCCATGATGCACCCGGTGGTCTTTCCTGAGCCGTAGGGGCCGAGCAGGAGCCGGACCTGATGGTTGTCCAGCATGAACCGGGAAACGGTCGGAGGCGCGTTGTAGCGCAGGACAGGGCTATTCATCCGACTGATGCTCTAGCGGAGGCCGGGAAGGCGTCCCGGTGACGTTCACGGCCTGCTCGCCGATGACGATCTGCAGGTTGAACGCTCCGGCCCCGCCGCCCTGCGTGGCCTCCTTCTGGGTGCGACCAGCGAGCTGCGCCATCGTCTTGACGGCCTCGATGCGGGCCTGCGATTGGGCGTCCCGGTCGTTGGCGATCTCGTCGAGTACGCCGAGGTTGTCCTCCAGCAGGACATCCGCCTTTAACTTAATCCGCGCTCCGGCATTCGTGTCGCCACCGAGCTTCTCGATGGCTTCCTTGAGCATGTTGCGAAACAGGGGCGTCCGTCGAAGGATTGCCCACTGCGCTTCAGAAATGCCGTATCGCTCGCGAACGCCTTCTGCGTTGGTCAGGCCAGCGGCCAGTTCCATCGCGATCGTGGCCTTCAGCGAGTCGAGCGGGAGGGAGGTTTCCGTCCCCGGAAACACGACTTCGGTATTCGCCGTAGGGCGAGCCATTGCAAACTCCTGCAGAATTTGGCCTATACTACAACAAGATAGCCCATCTTTCGCAAGGAAACCCGATGACGACGATCGCTTACCGGGATGGGATCCTCGCAGCCGACTCCCGGCTCACTGTGGATCATGGGAGCGGCGCACGCAAGCACACCTGCAGGAAACTTTTCCGCAAGCGTGTGGGTGAAGGCAAGAAGGCGCACGACGTGATCATCGCGACCGCTGGCGAATCCTCACCCGGCATGGTGTTCGTCGATTGGTATGGCAGTGGCAAGCCTGTGCCGGACCTATTCCTTCACCTCGGCGGAGACTTTCTTTGTCTCGTCCTCACGCCGCACGGCCTCTACGAGTACGACGTGTACTGCAGAGGCGAACTGATCGAAGAGGAGTTCTATGCAGTTGGGAGCGGCTCGATGGCCGCTCTCGCTGCAATGCACTGTGGAAAGTCTGCGATCGAAGCCGTGCGCGTCGCCGCTCGGATCGACTCATACACCGGAGGTCGAATCGTCCATGAGTCACTCAACAAGGAGCCGCCCCGTGGCAAAGCCCGCAGGTAAAGACATCGAAGCGTTCCGTCAGCTTCACGACAAGAACTTCAAGATCCCTCGGAAAATCAAGGCCGCGCTCGCCGAACTCGGCGATGCGTGGGAGTACGAGGCAGACTTCATCAAGCGCGCTGGAGTCTCGAACACCGACTTCGCGCTGTTCCGCGACAACTTCGCCGAACATTGGCTAGAGGCCAAGGCCGACAACCGCAACGCCAAGCGCGTGTGGTGCGGCACGGTGAAGCTCGCCAACAAGCTCCGGGAGTACGCATCATGACCAAGGGCAGAGGTGTCGAGGAGTTCCGGAAGGCGCACGACGCGACCGTCAAGCTCGCCGCCGCGAACGAGAAGATCCGCTCGCTGGAGGAACAGATCCTCACCGACGCGATCGTCAAGCACAAGATCCTCGGGTTGGCCTCCGAGGAGGTGGCTGTTCCGCAGTGGACGTGCAAGCCGCCGTCCAAGGTTTCCGACCTGACCGGTGTCCCGACGCTCTTCGCGAGCGACTGGCACTGGGGTGAGGTCGTGCGACCGAGCGAGATCGGCGGCGTGAATGAGTACAACCTCGACATCGCTCACAAGCGCGCCGAGACCATGCTGTCGGTGACGATCGAGCTGCTCACGAAGCACCTGTCGTCCTCACGCTACCCCGGTATCTGCCTCGTCCTCGGCGGCGACATGATCTCCGGCGACATCCACGACGAGCTGAAGGAGACCAACGAGGAGCCGACCTCCGTCGTGTGGCTCGACCTGCTCGGGGTGCTGACCAAGGTCATCACCGACCTCCAGAAGCAGTTCGGGAACGTGTTCGTCGTCGGCGTCACCGGCAACCACGGGCGTATGACGCATAAGCCGCGCGCCAAGCGGCGCAACCACTCGAACTGGGACTGGCTGCTGTACCAGCTTCTGCGGCGCAACCTGCAGAGCGACAAGATCAGCTTCCTGATCCCGGACGGCCCGGACGCCCTCTACAAGCTGTACCACCACCGCTACATGCTGACCCACGGCGACCAGTTCCGGGGCGGTGACGGCATCATCGGCCCGCTCGGACCGATCACCCGTGGCGACGTGAAGAAGCGGTCCCGGCAGGCGCAGGTCAACGCCGGGTACGACACGATCCTGATGGGGCACTTCCACCAGCTCATCCAGCTCGATTCCCTGATCGTGAACGGAAGCCTCAAGGGGTACGACGAGTACGCGGCGGCGAACAACTTCAAGTTCGAGTCGCCCCGGCAGGCACTGTGGATCACCCATCCGGAGCATGGCATCACGTTCTCGATGCCGGTCTACGTCGATCGGCGGACTCGGGACACGAAGGCGGAGTGGGCTGCGGTCCCGGCTTGACACACGTCGGCCATACCACGAGACTATTCGGTACGCAACTGAGGAGCTGACGTGGCCGCAATCCCCATGCAACCGAATGGTCTCGGCGGGGTCGATACCGGGGCACCCGGTCGCGGCCTCCTGCGCGTCGTCTCCCCGCAGGAGTTGCAGACGCAGGACCGGCTCGCAGCCGAGGCCGCTGCGCGCAAGACCACGGACGACGCCGTCACCACGCAGCTCGCGTCGCACATCCGTACTCGCCTCACGGAGATGCGGAATTTCCGCAACACCGAGGGCATTGCTCAGCGGCTGATCGACGCGCTCCGGGTCTACCGGGGCCAGTACGACCCGACGAAGCTGCAGGAGATCCGCAAGTTCGGCGGCTCCGAGGTCTACGCCCGAGTGACCGGCACGAAGTGTCGCGCTGCCACGGCGCTGCTCAGGGACGTGTTCCTTGGCGGCGAACGCCCGTGGGAGATTGCCCCCACTCCTGTCCCGACGGTTCCCGACGACATCACGGCCTCGATCGACCAGCTCGTGCTGACCGAAGTGGTCGCGATGGTGCAGATGGGTGGGCAGCCGCCGGACGAGGGTATGATCGACGCCCGCCGCCGCCAGCTCCGCCAGCAGGCTGAGAAGGCCGCGAAGAAGCAGGCCAAGGACGAGGCGGTGCGGTCCACCGACAAGATGGACGACATGCTCCGCGAGGGCAACTTCTACGAGGCGTTCGCGGAGTTCCTGATCGACCTGCCGATCTTCCCCTATGCCTGCCTCAAGGGACCCGAGGTCCGCCGTGTCTCCCGACTCAAGTGGGTGAACGGCCAGCCTCAGCTCTCACAGATCCCGCAGATGTTCTGGCGACGTGTGTCGCCGTTCGACCTGTACTTCAGCCCCGGCGCGAGCGGCCCGCACGAGTCGGAGTTCGTCGAGCGCATCCGCCTGACGCGCGCCGACCTGCTCGGCGTCAAGGGCCTCCCCGGCTACCGGGACGACCAGATTGATCAGGTGCTGGAACGCTTCGGTGACACCGGCTTCCGCGAGTGGTGGGACGTGACGGACGCAGAGCGCGCCCGCATGGAGGACCGCGAGCGGTGGCCGCGCTTCCAGCAGGGCCTCATCGACACGGCGGAATTCCACGGCTCGGTGCAGGGCAGTACGCTGCTCGACTGGGGAATGGAGCAGAAGGACGTTCCCGACCCGCTGCAGGAATACCGAGTCACCGCGTGGCTCATCGACCGTTTCGTCATCAAGTCCCAGATCAACCCGAACCCGCGCCAGCGGCATCCGTACTACCTCACGTCGTACGAGAAGGTCCCCGGCGCGATGGTGGGCGAGGGGCTGCCGGACATCCTCGACGACGTGCAGCAGGTGACGAACGCCACCCTACGCTCACTGGTGAACAACCTGTCGATCGCCTCTGGTCCGCAGGTGGTGATCAACGATCAGGTACTGGTTGTCGGCGAGACCGACGACCTCTATCCGTGGAAGCGGTGGCACGTCAAGTTCGACCCGATGATCACGGGCGCGGCGAAGCCGATCGACTTCTACCAGCCGAACTCCAACGCGGATGTCCTGCTCGGCGTGTTCGAGAAGTTCAACGCGCTCGCGGACGATGTCAGCTCGATCCCTCGTTACATGATGGGTAACGAGAAGGTTGGCGGCGCAGGTCGGACTGCTTCCGGCTTGGCCATGCTCATGGGCAACGCTGCGAAAACTCTGCAGAACGTCGCCGCCACCGTGGATCGCGACGTGATGGAGCCGCTGCTCACGGACCTGTTCGACATGGTCATGCTGACCAACCCGACGATGTTCAAGGGCGACGAGCAGATCGTCGTCAAGGGCGTGAACTACGCCCAGAAGCGCGAGCAGGATCGAATGCGGCAGCTCGAATTCCTGCAGCTCACGGGCAACCCGGTGGACCTCAACATCATCGGCATCCCCGGTCGCGCCAACGTCCTCCGCTCGGTGGCGAACAACCTCGGCCTCGATCACGAGCGTGTGGTGCCGAGCGACGACGACCTGCAGCAGATGATGGGTATGGGCGCTCCGGGGGCGATCCCCGGCGCGGCCCCTCCCGGCGGCGCACCGCAAGGTTCAGCTCCGCCCGGACAGACGCCTGCGCCGAAGGACCAGCGTGCTGGCCCCGAGCAGCAGCGGAAGGAACAAGGCTCGGAACAGATGTTCGCGGGCAACGGACAAGCGGGCGGCGGAACGCCTGCAGGAGGCTGAGATGGGGTGCAAGACGCGGAAGTTCTCGGACGGCGGAAAGGTGCTGGAGCGCGAGTACGGCGGCAAGCCGACCTTCATGAAGGCGGTTGCGTCCAATTTCGGTGTCGGCGACGGCTACAGCTATCGGCCCAAGAAGGAGCCGAAGGTGGCCAAGAAGGAGCCGCGCAAGATCAACGTGGGCAACGCAGCGGCTGAGTTTGGCAACGTGGTTGCCAAGCGTAAAGAGATGCTGGATCCCTGATGCGGACCCGCACTCCCACCATCGTCACTGGGTTCCCGTCGCTCGCCAAGGCAATCACGCCGAGCGATTCGGAGCCGTTGCGTGATTATGAAGGGAACTTGCGGGCGATGACGATCTACGTCGGTACTGGGGGCACCGTATCGGTTGTCCCGATCGGCGGCGATACGTCGCAGTTCGTTACCTTTGTCGTCCCCGATGGCGGGCTGGTGCCGGTAGAGTGTAGGTACGTCCGCTCTACCGGAACGGACGCTACGAACATGGTAGGGCTGTTCTGATGGGCTGGTTCAAGAATCCGTTCAAGCGCGAGCCGCTGCCGGACCATCCGCTGGCGATCTCGACGTTCGACAAGACCCAAGGTGCGCTGCACTCGCTGCGCCGGGGCATGTGGGTGTCCCTGCGCGGGCCGTCCGCCAAGCGGGGCATCCTCACCGCACTGTCGCCCGAGGGGATGGCTCGTGTCATGCTTGTTCACCCCGTGTCTGGGGAGAACGAGATCGAGCTTGACGTGCCTGCTTCGGCAGTACGGCAGGCCAAGCACGCCGAGATTCCGCAGGACCGACGTCCGTCCAAGGGACAGGCCGTGAACCTCGGCTACGCGGTCGAATGACATGACCATCCTGTTCTGCAACAATGGCGAAGCTCAGGCGCTTCGGTATCTCGTCAACAAGGACGGGCTGACCGAGAACCTCGTCTACAAGCTGTTCACCAACAACATCACGCCTGCCGAGACGGATGTTGCCGGGAGCTATACGGAAGCCGCAGGCGGCGGCTACGGGGACATTGAATTGACGGGGGCCTCATGGACCGTCACCCCCGGTGCGCCGTCCAGCGCGGCTTATGCGCAGCAGCAGTGGGATTTCACGGGGCCGCTCACTGGCAGCGCCTCGATCTACGGATATTTCGTGGTCCGGGCGGTCACGGGGGATTTGATATTCTCCGACAGGTTCGCGACCGCGCGCACGCCGGCTAACCCCGGCGATGCACTTCGCCTGACCCCCCAGATTACGGCTGATTAAGGAGCCTCAGATGCCCAAGAGTACGGCGACCTGCAATTCCCTCGTCAACCTGATGTATCGGGCGACGGCGTGGGCGAACGTGGCGGATAACGCTGCCGCGTCCCCGCTTACCAACACCTACGTCGGGCTGCACACCGCTGATCTCACTCCTGCGACGAATTCGCAGGCTGAGAACGAAACGGCCTACACCAACTACGCCCGTCAGGCGGTTGCTCGCTCGACTGGGTGGGATGCCGCTTCAGGCGGGGCTACGGCGAACGCGGCGACGATTTCGTTCCCGCAATGCGGCGTGACCGGCGCGACCCTGACGCACGTCTCGACCGGGACGACTGTCTCCGGCGCGACCCCCGTATGGCACTACGGCGCGTTGAATTCTTCGCTCATCGTGTCGTCGGGCATCACTCCGCAGTTCGCTGCGGGCGCACTGACGGTGACTGAGTCGTGAACGACCAGCGCAGTGGGATCGAGAAGGTCCTCTGGGACAAGGTGGGTCCTCCGCTGTACTACTGTTCGGAGTGTCTCCGAGCAGTGAAGGTCACGGCAGTGGAGGGCGCAGAGCCGGTCATCGAACGCCCCTGCGGGTGCAATGCGCAGATCTACGCTCCGCGCAAGGCGATCGCCGCTGGCGAGGGCGGGCTGAACTGGAAGGACAGCGCCAAGGTCAAGTACTGGCAGGTGGCCGCTGCCCTGACGGGGCGGTGTGTGTAATGGGTTTCGGCGCGATCAGCGAGATTCCTGCGGCGGACGACGCAGGACAAACGTGGACGACCTCGTTCCGTAAAGCTGTCGCGTCTGCTGCTTCGGTGACGAATGGGTGGCTGGACTACAGCTACTTCGCAGGGTCTCCCCCGGCCAACTTCTACGCCTCGACTCCGCTTGTCGCGGCGGCGCTGGATCCGTCGCGCGGTATCTACCTGCCGGCGGTGGCTCCCGCTACGCAGCACCTGAACAACCTACGGGTGATGTCGGCTGCGAACGCTGCCGCGTCCACGGCGAACGGTCGGCAGCAGCTGGCACTGTGCGACTACCTGATGTACTACCCGTTCATCGACACGGATGCGGTCGGCGAGCAGCAAGATCTCGACAACACGCTGACGCTCCCCCGCTACAGTGCAGGGCAGGTCGTGTGCGTGGCGCAGTCCGCGTCGTCGGCGGTCGGGCAGTTCACGATGACGTACACCAATCAGGACGGTGTCGCTGGCCGGGTGTCGCAGAATACCTACACGTTCGTGGTCGCTGGCGGCGGGCAGGTGGTCGGAGCCAGTGGTGCGGGTGCTTCCTACAGTCCATTCGTCTACCTGCAGGCAGGTGACTCGGGCGTTCGATCGATCGAGTCCGTGACGTTCACGGCGGCAGGCGGTGGACTGATGGCGCTCGTCATCGTCAAGCCGCTGCTCAAGCATTTCCTCGCGCAGGAGTGCCGTCGTACGACTTCTGGTAACTTGGAGTCTTACGGATCGTGTGCGGAGTTCCAGTCGGTCATTCACGCCGCTGGTGCGCCCCGCATTGTCGATGGCGCGGTACTGGGGCTGCTCGCCGCCGGATACGCAGGGTCGCTCGCCACTTCCATCCTCGCGGGCATCATCGAAACTTACTGGAATTGAGGTACATATGGGCTTTACTTCACAAGACGACCTGATCACCCAGCTCACCGTCAACGGTAAGGGCGACACGGTCGTGACGACCAAAACCCTTGCTGCTGCACAGGTGGCCGGCACTTGGACTCTTCTCGCCGGCCATGCGGGCTATCCGCCTGCGGCAGTGTTCACGGGGTCGGACCTGACCTACGTCCCCACCGATGACACTTGGAGTGAGGGCACGATCTACACCGGGGGCGACGTATCCCCTGCTACCAAACACTTTCTGTCGGCGGGCGCTGCGTGTGTCGCTGCAGCCGGTGCGCCGTGGTACCTGATGGCGATCGACCTTGTGGGGTTCGTCCCGCTGTCCGGCACTAACGTCTCGACCACCGGCACTAAGACCATCACCATGACCGCCATCGGCTCTGGCGGCGGCAAGGGTGATCGCTACCCGAACGGGCAGGGGCTGCGCGCATTCGTTGCGGCGGACACTGCACTCGGTGCCAACGCTCCGACCTGCATCCTCAACTACCTCGACACGGATGGTGCGGCGGGCGCGACTACGACGTTCACTTCGACGGCCTCGCTCCCTGTCGGCGCACTGCTCAATACGGGCGCGGCGGCGAACAAGTACAACCCGTTCCTCCCGCTCGCGGCGGGCGACACCGGCATCAGTGACCTCGTGTCGCTGGTGTGGGCGGGTACGGCACACGCCTCTGGAACGGTCATTGTCGGCCTCTGCAAGCCGCTGTGGACGATCCCCGTTCCGGCGACCGGCCTGTACAACAAGGTCGACTTCGTCAATGCCCTGCCCTCTCTGCGCAAGATCCCCGACGGTGCGAACATCCAGTTCCTGCTGTTCCAGACTGGCGCGACGACTTCGGCGGGCACGGTCAACGTGGACTTCGACTACGGGTACGGCGGTAGCTGATGGGTCTGCTCGCGAATAACTTTCGCGACACTCTGGGGGCGTTTCAGACCTTCGGGGCGACGGCGTCGAACAACGCCTATCCGTCGGTTACGCGGCAGAACTACGCCCGCACGGCGGCGATGCGCAACATCACTGCTGGAGAAGGCATTACGAGTGAGCTGGTCGCCGTTCCGTCGGGCAACCGGCACCCGAATGCGTGGATCATGCCGCAGCAGGCGGGGGCCTTGGCGGCACGGAATACGCTCACGGGCGAGGGTGGGATCACCGACGCCGATCGCTGGGCGGTGAAGCTCGCAGAAGCGGCCCTGACCGGCGACGGTACCCTGACTGCCGTCGGCAGTCTGGTAGTCCAGCTCATCGCCGCTATCACCGGCAGCGGGACGATCTCGGCGGCGAACCTGCAGGCGTTCCTCGCGGCAGTGGCGAACCTGACCGGCTCAGGCGGCGTGACGGATGCGGACCTTGAAGGGTTCGGAGCGATGCTCGCCGCGCTGGCAGGCGACGGTACGCTCGATGCGTCTGTTCTGACCGGCATTGGTGAGTTGGACGCGGGTCTCATCGTGACCGGAACCGGCTTGTCTACGGCGAATGTTGGGCAGGCTGTATGGTCTGCGCTACTCGAAGCGGGCTTCACGGCGGAGGACCTGCTGCGACTGGCAGCGGCGGGCGCGGCGGGTAAGCTTTCAGGCGCGGCGGGTACGACTGTCACGGTGCGAGACGTCTCTGATCTGCACGACATCATCGTGGCGACGGTGGACGGTGACGGCAACCGCTCGGCGATTGTCCTCGACCTTGACCAGTAATGTACGCCGCACGGTATTTCCCGAAGCGGTACTTCGCGGGGCGGTACTTCCCTCCGCCGACAGGCGACTTCGCCGGGTGGACCGAGACGACCAGCGGCGGCATCAGCTTCAGCGGCGTCGCGGCCCTATCCAACACGTTCGCAGAAGCCGTCAGCGGCGGGCTGCTGTTCGGAGGCGAGGCAGCGGTCTCCCACACCTACTCGGAACAGACCGACGGGGGGGTGGTGTTCGGCGGCAACGCTGTTGTGCAGTGGATCACTGGATCGGGTGGTGGATTTGTCCGTCGCCTGTGGTATAGACTCGGCCTTGGAGTGTGATATACACTTTGGCCACCGTGTGAGGAGTAAGCACATGCAAGGTAAGTTTCTCGGTGACACGAAGGGCAACCGCGACCTGAACACCAACCGCTCGGCGGGCGGTGGCGGCAGCGGCGAGTCCCATTCGAAGGGCGCTGGCGGCGGCAAGTTCGTCGGCGAGACCAAGGGCAATCGCGACCTGCCGATCAACCGTTCGGCGGGCGGCGGGAAGTAACCATGAAGCAGTCGAAGGGTTCGAAGCAGCTCAAGTCGCTCTCGCTGTCGCGTCTCGACGGCGTGCGCGAGGTGGCGCTCGGCCACAAGGCGACTGCTGATCGTCCGACGCGCAACTACTCGAAGTCCGACTACGTTCGGACCCACGAGGAGCATGCAGACGTGCGGGCACGGAACAAGCGATGGGGGTTGGCCTGAAGCCGACCAACCAGCAGCTTGAGAGTCTGTCGAGGCTGCGCGGAAGCGTTGACTTCGAGAGGCACCAAGAGGTCTCGCGGGAATACGAGCGGGAACTCACGGAGCGACTGGTGAAGGCGACGGATTCCGTCACCGTTCACCGAACGCAGGGGGCGATCGAAGCTCTCCGCACGCTCAGGGAGTTCTACGAGTCAGCTCCCGCGAGCTTGACGAAGATCTCGGGTAAATAGAGGAACACGCCATGAGTGCGCTCCCCAAGGCAGTGCAGAAGCAGGTCGAAGAAGCGAATCGTTTGGCCGAGCAGCTCGCCAAGGAGCGGCTCCAGCCGACCCCGCCCCCGGAGGGACAGCCTCCGGCCTCCGATCCGGGCACCACGCCCGCCGCTGCCGCCCCCGATGCTGGTCAGCCGCCCGCCGACGGTGGCCAGCCTGCAGGATCGGCGACTCCGCCCTCCCCGGCTGCTGAGGGGTGGGAGCAAAAATACAGGGTGCTGCAGGGCAAGTACAACGCGGAAGTTCCGCGTCTGCAGCGCCAAGTGCAGGAGCAGAACTCCACGTTGGAGCAGCTCAAGTCGCAACTCACTGCGACCCAAGGGATGCTCTCCGCGCTTGCCCAAGGCCGGGTCGCTGCACCCGGTGGCCAGAGTCCCACGCCTGCGGCTCCGGTCAAGTTGGTCAAAGACGAGGAAGTGAAGGAGTTCGGCGAGGACCTGACGGACTTCATCAAGCGAGTGGCGCAGGAGGCAATCCTGCCCGCCGTTGACCAGAGGCTCCAGCCGGTCCAGCAGCAGGTCGCCGAAGTGCGGCAGACGGCCACCAAGGTGGTCGAGCGGTCCGTACAGAGTGACCACGAAAGGCTTCTCGCGACCCTCGATCAGCAGATCGCAGGGTGGCGTCAGCAGAACAACGATCCGGGCTTTCTGGATTGGCTGGCGCAGCCTGACCCGTACTCGGGCGTGGCTCGCGGGGACCTGCTACGGCAGGCGTATGAGGGCTTCGATGTACCGCGCATTGTGGCTTTCTTCAAGGGCTATCGGAACGAACACGCAGTCGTTACGCCGCCCGCTGCCGCTGCTCCCGCTGCCACGCAGCAGGGATCACAGCGGAAGCTGGACGAGTTTGTGGCTCCCGGCACCCCCAAGGCCGGGACGACTGGCGCTCAGGAAGGAGCCGGAAAGCGGATTTGGACGCAGGCCGAGATCAAGCGGTTCTACGACGACTGCACCGCTGGCAAGTACCGGACCACCGATGGTCAGGCACGTCGCCGGGAACTGGAGCAGGACATCATCGCCGCCGCGAGAGAAGGCCGGGTTCGCTGACCAGTTTCCAATTCACACTCCAAAGGAGTAGAGCGTCATGGCATATCCTATCGGCACCGCCTACAGCGGTTCGAATCCCTCCCCGGCGTACGCGGGCATTTTCATCCCGACCCTGTGGAGCGGCAAGCTCGTCGAGAAGTTCTACGCGGCCACCGTCCTCGGTGCGATCGCGAACACGGACTACGAAGGCGAGATCCGCAATCAGGGCGACACGGTGAAGATCCGCACGCGCCCGACGATTAGCATCGCCGACTACGAGGCGAATCAGGCGCTGACCATTCAGCGTCCGTCGAGCAACCTCGTGGAACTCACGATCGACAAGGGCAAGTACTTCAACCTCGCCCTCGACGACGTGATGGAGGTGCAGGCCGACCTCGACATGCTCAGCATCTGGGCGGAGGACGCGGCTGAGCAGATGAAGATCGCGATCGACACCGAGGTGCTGACGTACCTCGAAACCGAGACGCTGGCGACGGGCATGTTCGGCAACACGGGCGGCGTCCTGTCGGGCGACATCCGTCTGGGCCTTCCGGGCAACCCGCTGTACCTCGGCAAGGTTGCCGCCGGTACGGGCGCTGGCACCGACGCCTCGAACGAGCGACTGATCACCGACGCCATCGTCGATTTCGGTCAGGTCCTCGACGAGAACAACATCCCGGAGACGGGGCGTTGGCTGGTGATCCCGGCGTGGATGGCCGCGATGATCAAGAAGTCCGACCTGAAGGACGCCTCGATCTCGGGTGACGGCACCTCGATCCTGCGCAACGGGCGGCTCGGCATGATCGACCGTTTCACGATCTACATGTCGAACCTGCTGCCGACGGCTGACGGCTACAGCTCCCAGACCTATGTGTTCTTCGGCACGAACGCCGCTCTGACGTTCGCCGCCCAGTTCACGAAGATGGAGACGCTGCGGTCGGAGTCGAGCTTCTCCACGCTGGTCCGTGGCCTGCAGGTCTACGGTCGCAAGCTGGTGAACACGGCTGCGTTCGGTCGCGCGGTGGTCGCGAAGGGCTGATCCCTGAGCGGTCTGTAGTGGACCAGCCCCCCGGTGGAGTAACATCTGCCGGGGGCTTTTCAGGAGCAGCCAGTGGCCAAGACGTACCAGACTGCAATCGACGAAGCGCGTGAGATCCTTCAGGACACTGATTCGGACGGGTATCGCTACTCCGATGCGACCCTCCTCAACATTCTGAACCGCGCTCTGCAGGAGCTTGGCCGCATCCGACCGGATGCGTTCTGGACGACTTTCTCCACGGACGACATCGTCGTCCCCGAGGTCGCAACGGTTGACCTCAGCACCACGTTCCCCCTCCCGATGCAGTTCTACCTCCCTGTGGTGAGCTTCCTCGTCTCGTGGTCGGAAGTTCTCGACGACGAGTTCACGCAGGACGGTAGGGCGGGCATGTTGCTCACCCAGTTCAAGACGCAGGTCATGGGTCTATGAGCGCCTCGATCGCAATCTGGCTCAAGGACATCCTCCCTCGCACTCCCGGCATCGTCCGGGCGGTCGCGAAGCGCGAGTTCCAGAACACCGCACGGGAGTTCTATCGGCAGTCCGGCGCATGGCGCGAGGTGATCGAAAGCACCTTCTTTGCCGACGGGGACTACCAGTACACCGTGCTGCCCGAGGCCGACGAGGGCGAGGTGATTCAGGTCACGTCGGTGGAAGTGAACGGGATTCCGCTGACGGCCAAGACGGAACGTCCGCTCGGCGATCGCGGAGACGGCACCCCCACCATCTGGTTCCCCACGGGACTGAACACCATCGAGATCTGGCCGACGCCGGAGCAGTACGATGACGAGGTTCGCATCCGCGCGATCCTCATCCCGACGGAGACCTTCACCACGCTGCCTGACTTCGCCTATGCGAAGCACTATGATGCCCTGCTCGACGGCGTCCTCGGGCGCCTGTATGGGCATCCGGCAAAGCCGTACAGCAATCCCACGCTGGCGACGTACCATCTCAACCGCTTCCGCAACGCCATCGGTGAGGCCGCAGCAGAGCAGAAGCAGGGCGGGTTCGCCGGACAGAACTGGCAGTACCCGCGCTTCGGAAAGTAGGAGTAGACCGTGGCCGCACAGAAGTTCGCCAACAACGCAAGCTCGCTTCTCGCAGCGTCGATTACCGACATCGAGACGACCGTCCAGCTCGATTCCGGGTACGGCGCATTGTTCCCCAGTCCCGGTGCGAGCGAGTACTTCGTCATTGCGCTGGAGAACAGCGCGGGCGACATCGAGATCTGTAAGGTCACGGCTCGTGCCACCGACCTGCTGACTGTTGTCCGTGGATGGGAGGACACCACTGCGCAGGCGTGGACGAATGGCGTGACCCGCGTCGAGTTGCGCAATACCGCTGGCAGCATGCGCCAGATGATTCAGCGGTCCGGCGATGTCATGGAAGGTGATCTTGACATGGACGGCAACAACATTGTCGATGCCGTGCTGAGCGGCGAGACGTTGATTTTGCCGGGGGCCGTCATTCAGGGTGCGACGTATCAGAATTCCAACGGCGATACGACCAATCAGTTCTTCATCCCGGAAGATGGCATGTCTCCGCCTACGGTTGGCGGATCACCCGTCCTCACGCAGTCGTCGTTCGATCCCCAGTCGGTGTTCGCCGCTGGCATGATCATGATGTGGTACGGCGACGTGAATGAAATCCCGGACGGGTGGGCACTGTGCGATGGCAACAACGGTCGCCCGGACCTCCGCAACCGCTTCGTTGTTGGTGTCGGGTCTGATTACGTCGTTGGTGACGTTGGTGGGGAGGGTATTCATTCCGGTCTGGCTACGTCGGCGAGCGGCGCACATAGCCACGGTGGCGGTAACACTGGGGTTACAGTCCTTACTGAGGACATGATTCCGCCGCACTACCACTGGATTTCCACTCGCGGATCGAATGCTAGTTCACAGGGCAATACGCAGCGTGACTTTCCCCGTAGCTATGGAGAAGGCGACTCGACGGTTACGGATAGTGTTCAGACCAGCACCGCCGGCACTGGCACTGATGGGCATTCGCACTCGGTCTCTGATTCCGCCGATCACACGCACACGGTCGGGTTCGACAACCGTCCGCCATACTATGCGCTGTACTTCATCATCAAGACCGATCCCGCTGGCGACTATGGCGGCGTGGGTGGCGGTGGCGGTGGCGACGGCTCGATGTATGACATGTACAACGAGAGCGGATGCACGACATTCATCGGTGGGCAGGCCACGTTGATGGAGGATGTTGCAGCTACCGCTTCGCAGGTCCAGATTAACTGCTGTGCATCGAACGTATTCAGGCATGTCTTGACCGGTAATGTTACGGTACTGAGCCCCAATAACCCGCTCTCAGGGCAGGTCATCAACATCATTTTGAAGCAGGGCGGTTCCGGTAGCTACACCGTGACATGGAGTTCAGCATTTAAGTTCCCCGGTGGTACACCACCTGCACTCAGCACTGGTGTTGGCGAAGTAGACATGGTGACATGCCAGTTCGACTCCGCCGACAACGTGTGGTACTGCACTTCGCTCGCTGCCTTCGCGTAAGGAGTAGCTGTGGGGCAGGTCATCAAGCTGGAAGCATTCGGGGGGATGGTCCCCCGTATGTCGCCGCGCCTGATCCCTCCGCAGGCGGCGACGCTCGCCCGCAATACGAAGATGCTCAACGGCGAGTTGCGCGGGTTTCGTGCGCCTCGCGAGTTGGCGGACCTGACCTACGAGTCGTTCACCGTCCGAAGGGCGTACCGGATCGAGTACAACGACCAGTATTATGGTGCTGGTGAGCATTGGCTCGCGTTTGATTCCAAGAATGTCGATGTTGTGCGCTCGCCGATCGTCAATGATCGGTTCGACCGTTACTACTGGGCCGGTGATGGGCGTCCCAAGTACAACCCGCTGAATCGGATCCTCCACGGACTCGATCCGTACTACCTTGGCGTGCCCGCACCGCAGACTGCGCCGACCGTGACGCCACCTGCTGGTAGCGCCGAGACGCGCACATACCTCGTGACGTTTGTCTCCGCGTATGGAGAAGAGGGCGCGCCGTCACCGTACAAGGTTGCCACGGGCGACGCCGGGACGTGGGCGCTCACTTCCTTGCCGACGACCGTCACCGAATCCACGTACCGTTATATTACGCATAAGCGGATTTATCGTACGGTCGTGGGGAACAACTCCGCGCTGTACTACCGTGTGGCGACCATTGCGCTGAGCGACACATCGTACGACGATACTTCGAACGACGACGAAGTCGTTCTCAACGAAGTGTTGGAGTCCACGACGTGGGCTCTGCCGCCGGATGATCTTGAAGGATGGGTGTTGATGCCCAACGGCTACCTCGTCGGATGGGAGGGTCGGCGGCTGTGCTTCAGCGAGCCGTATCGCCCGTGGGCGTGGCCCGCCGAGTACGAGCTGTCTACTGAGTTCGAGATCGTAGGGCTTTGCGTGTGGGGTTCCACACTCGTCATTGGAACAAAGAGCCAGCCTTATCTTGGGCAGGGTGTAACGCCAGCCTCGTTCACGATGCAGAAGATGGACGCGGTTGAGCCGTGCCTGTCCCGCAAAGGTATGGTGGCTACCGTCGCTGGCGCGTACTACCCGTCGATCAACGGTCTCGCGTTGCTGAATTCGTCAGGCGTGCAGATTGTCACGCAGGACATTCTCACGAAGGAGGAATGGGCGCAGTACAACCCCGCGAACATTTTCGCGGCGTCGCTCGGCCTGCAGTATCTCGCGTTCAATTCGACCAGCTTCGGGTTCCTGTTCAACCCGACGGAACCCAGCACTAAACTCGTGGAGCTGGATCGGTTCCAGCAGGTGAACGGGCTTGAGACTGACCGCTACACCGGCAACATCAACCTGATTATCTCGGACCGTGTCTACGACTGGGATCCTGAAGATGTTGAGCGGCTGTGGTGGCGATGGCGATCGAAGGAGTTCCATCTGCCCAAGCAGATCAATTTCGGCGCGGTGAAGATCAAGTTCAACATGTCCGACTATGATATTGGGGAGGACATCACTGCAACTTACGGCGCGTACAACGATGCGCGTTTCGGGGATGGCGAGCTGAATACTCTGGCGGGGCATCTGCTGAACGACAATCAGGTTGTCTATGAGGACGATCAGTACGTCGATGGAGAGTTTGTTGCCGAAATGAATTCGGAGCGTGTGTACGACCCGCTGATCCCGCAGTGGCGAACGCCGCTTGGCGGTGGTCCGATGTACCCCCTCACGTCGATGTCCACGCAGGTGGCTGGAGTGCGGTTCATCGCGTACATCGTGCGCGGGTCGGAGCGGATCAAGAAGTTCGACCGGGTGTTCTACGATGAGGACATGATCCGGATGCCCACGGGGTTCAAGCACGACGTGTGGCAGTTCGAAGTGTTTGGCAACACTCACGTGTACTCCATTCAGATTGGTGAGACGGGTAAGGACCTTGACAAGGCATGACGACGTTCAAGGCTAACCGGAAGTTTCCGAATCCGATCACGGTAACGGATGATCCGAAGTCGCACACGCTTGCGCTTCAGCAGATCATCGAGGCGCTGAGCATTGGCCAGCGTCGGACGAAGGAGATCAACAGTAGCTACGTTCGCGTCCACGAACTGGTGGATGCTGGGCTGATCGAAGTCGTTGGTAGCCAGCTCAAGCTGACCAACACTGGAGCGGCGGCGGCTTCTACTCCACAGGCTAATGGGGCCTCCATTTCGCGGGCTGGGTCTGCGCAGAGCGTCAGTAATGCCACGTTCACTGCACTGCAATTTGACACTGAAGATCGTGATGACGGAGGCTTTGCGGACCTCGTAACGTACAACACCCGTCTGACCATCCCGACGACTGGGTGGTATGCAGTACAGTACACCGTCGCGATTGCTGCCAACGCAAGTGGGCTGCGAGAATTTTCGATCCAGATGAATGGGAGTACTTCTCTACAGTATGGATTACAGCGAGTCCTTCCGGCCAGCGGAAGTGGCGCAAGTATCGTGTCAGGGTCGGCCATACTTTATCTATCTGCAGCGGACTACATCGAGCTTGTGGCCTACCAGTCGTCGGGGGGTGCGCTTGACGCTTCCGTTGCTGCAGGCTTGTATCCCCGGCTTGCAATTCATTCTTTCGGGTGAAACAGATGACCCCTTTTGAAAAAGCTCTGAAGCACACCCTTGGCATCGAGGGAGACTACAGCGACCACCCGGCGGACTCCGGTGGCCGGACCCGCTACGGCATCACGGAAGCGAAGGCCCGTGCCTTCGGCTATACAGGCCCCATGACGGCCCTCCCGATCGAGCTGGCGAAGCAGATTTACAAGGAGGACTTCTGGGACATCATCCGGCTGGATCAGGTCGCTGAGCTGAGTGAGGAAGTTGCGCTGGAGATGTTCGATACCAGCGTGAACTGCGGCCCCGGAGTCCCGGTCAAGTTCCTGCAACGGCTGCTGAACGCCTTTAACCGGCAGCAGACGGATTACGCGGATATCGCCGTGGATGGGGCGATGGGGCGGAATACCCTTGCTGCGCTGCGTGCGTTCCTCACTCGTCGTGGTAAACTGGGGGCACAGGTGCTGGTCGAGGCCCTGAATTCCCTGCAAGGGGCGTTCTACACCGATCTGGCAGAACGGCGTCCGAAGGACGAAGCATTCATGTTTGGTTGGTTCGCAAGCCGTGTTCTGAAGAGGGCGCAACCTTGACTCCTATCGTAGGCGGACTCATCACTGCGGCACTGGAAATCATCGACAAGGTGATCCCGGATCCGCAGGCCAAAGCAGCGGCCAAGCTCGAAGTCCTGAAGCTCGAACAGCAAGGGCAGTTCAAGCAGCTCGACGCCGATCTTCAGGTCATGCTCGCGCAGGCGCGCATCAACGAAGAGGAGGCCAAGTCGCCGGACAACTTCCGTGGCGGCTGGCGTCCTGCGGTCGGTTGGATCTGCGCAGCGGGCTTGGCATGGACCTACCTGCTCTCCCCCTTGCTCGGGTGGATTGGCGCAGCGCAAGGCTGGCCCCCTCCTCCGGCGATCGACACGTTCGATCTTCTCATCATGTTGGGCGGCATGCTCGGCTTCGGCGGCATGCGGTCCTTCGAGCGCATCCGTGGGAAGGCGTAATCATGGGCGACAGGATCATCGACTGGGGATGGAGTGTCGTCCTCCTCGTTCTCGGCGCTGTAGGCACCCTCGTTTCGAGGTGGCTGTCCATGATTCACAAGCACGAAAAGCAGCTCATCCTGCTTGAGGCTGAGCAAGCAACCCGCCTCGCTGCGAACGAAGCGATGGTCAAGAATCTGGCGGACTTGAACGCCCGACTCGACCTGCATCGGCAGGAGTCGATGGGGCGGATGGACTCGTTGCGGCGCGAGCTGCGGGAGGACTTCAAGACGCTGATCGAGTATCACAGCCGCATTGAGGAGAGGGAACGCTCCCGTGGCGGGTGATCTCACCACCGCCAACCAGACTGTCCTGTGGGAGTTCCTGCAGGAGCGCATCGGGATTCCGTGGAGTACCGACTTCATCGCCCTCGGGCGGGTCGCGGAGGGCAAGCTCATCGGGGTCGTCGGCTACAACAACTTCACCGGGACCTCGTGTCACATGCACATGGCCGGGGACGGGGGCCGGTGGATGAGCCGGGAGTTCCTGAAAGAGGCTTTCCGATACCCGTTCGGAACGCTAGACTTGACAATGGTGTTCGGAATCGTTCCTTCTGGTAACATCCGGGCACTTGGGATAGACCGCAAACTGGGGTTCCGTGAATTGATCTTCATCCCCGGCGCACATCCCGATGGTGGAATCCACATCCTTCAGATGACGCGCGACGAATGTCGCTGGTTGAGGAAACCCGATGGGAAAGAAGTCAACTCCGAAGTCGCCTGACCTGACTCCGTATGCCAATGCAATGGAGCAGCAGGGCGAGTGGGCGTTCCTGACCTCGCAGGAGCAGCTCGGATGGGCGCGAGAGCAGGATGCCAAGAACCGGGAGCTTCTCCAGCAAGTCCTCGGTCCGCAGCTTCAGGCTCAGGCTGACCAGCAGGAATGGGCGAAGAAGGACCGCGCTCGCTACGAGGGCGTGTACCAGCCCATCGAGGATCAGCTCATTCAGGACTTCCAGTCCTACAACACGCCCGAGCGGCAGGCTCAGGAGCGTGGGCGGGCGATGGCCGACGTGGCGTCGAGCTTCGATGCACAGCGGAGGAACGCTCTGCAGCGGCTGGAGTCCTTCGGCGTGGACCCGTCCCAGACTCGCAATGCGGCGCTCGACGTGGCCATGCGGACGCAGCAGGGCGCGTCAATGGCCGCTGCCGCTACCAATGCGCAGCGTGTCACCGAGGACAAGTCCCGCGCAATGCGCGCGGACGCCATCAACATCGGTCGTGGCATGCCCTCGCAGGTTGCCCAGTCGTATGGACAGTCCGTTGCCGCTGGCTCGCAGGCGATGGGTGGTGCTAACTCGACCTTCGGCACCTCCGCTGGCGCGATGGGCAACCCCACCGCGTGGGGCGGCATGGGTATGCAGGGTGTGCAGGGTGCGGCGGGGATCACCAACTCCGGATTCCAGAACCAGATGGCTGCGCAATCCATGCAGAACCAGCAGAATTCCAACCTGTGGAGCGGTATCGGGTCGGCTGTCGGTATGGCGTCAATGCTCGCCGATGGCGGTCAGCCGCTGCAGGCCATCCCGGACCAGCCGCCGGGGCCGGTCGCCAACGGCCCGACGGACGGCAGCGGCATCGACGATCAGGTCCACGCTCGCCTCTCGGTTGGGGAGTACGTCATCCCCGCCGACGTGGTGCAGAAGAAGGGCGTGGAGTTCTTCGACAAGCTGCTCGAAAAGTACCACACGCCCGCCGCTCAGCAGCGCGGCGCGATTCCGGCGTAAGGGGAGACCACGATGGGCTTCGGCGATTTCATGAGTGGTATGCAGGGCGGTATGTCCGCGATGGACGACCTGAAGAACTCGCGCCTCCGGCGCAAGCTCTACGATCAGGCGCTCACCGAGGGGAACATCGAGCTGGACGCGAAGGACTTCGACCGCGAGAAGCAGGGCCTACCTAAGTTGCGCCGGTTCGACACCAGCGACACCTTCGTCGGCAAGCTCGGCGACAAGCTCGATCCGGTCCTCTCCCGCTTCATGGAGAAGCTCGGTCGCGGGACGGGCGCGACCGAGTCGCCCGTTGCGGACACTCTCCCCACGGCGGCGGAAGTCAACCCCGAGGCAGTACCGCTGTCCGCAGAGGACTTCGGTGCAGCTTACGACGAGGGCATCGCGCTCGCCGACGGCAAGCGGCCCATCGACGAACTCGGTGGATGGGCAGACGACGAGGTCGCCGGGAAGCCGAAGAAGGAGCGGTACAACGCCGACTCCCCCGACGAGATCGCCAAGCGGGCCGAGCGTGCCCGCGCTGGCGGCGCTGGCCCCGCGCGGGAGGCGATCCCCACTCAGGTGGAGGGCGACCCGAGCAAGTACCGACCCGCCGAGAAGGGGCAGGTCGGCAATGCGGCGCGCAGAGGCAGGCCGGAGTTCACGAAGTACAAGGGCGTCGGCGGGCCGAGCATGACGGCGGCTGAGGGCGCTGGTGCGCTCCGCACTGGTGCCCGGAAGGTCGTCGGCGGTCTCGGTCGCGGCGCGATCATCGGCTCCATCCTCGCTGCCGGGTCCGGCGGCATCCGGGGCGCTGTGCAGGCTGACCAGCCGGGGGACTCCATTCTCGGCGACACTTGGGAGCGCGCGAAGGGCGCGGGCAAGGGCATCGTCACGGGGCTTCTGGATCCGCTCGGGGAACCGGGCAGGTGGGCAGGTAACGACGAGGAGGCTCCGGCCCCCGACGCTGCGCCGCAGGAGGCGATTCCGACCGCGCCGGGACAGCCCACGGGTCCGCGCTCGCGCCGGTATCGGGGGCAGGGCGCGGCCCGCCGCGCGGCTCCCGCCGCCGAAGCAGTACCCACCGCACCCACCGAAGTCGATCCGCTTGCCGGGTTCGACGTGACGCAGGTCAACGCGGCGGACATCCCGAACTTCTCGAACAACGACTGGGTCCAGCACCGCAAGGACATGATGGACTCCCTGATCATGCACGGAATGAGCTACGCCGAAGCGTGGGACAAGGTTGACCAGCAGGTCATCGCCACGCAGCAGCGCGGCTTCATGCATTTCGGCAATCAGGCCCGCGCCCTGCTGGCCAACGGCGACCTCAAGGGCGCTGCGACGGCGGTGCGCGCCGCGTTCCAGTACTTCCCGTCCACGACCGACCTGCAGGTCGGCGAGTACAACGGCCACCTCGTGGCCTTCGGCGTGGACGAGGATACCGGAGAGCAGGTGGGAACTCCGATGGTCGTCACGCCGGAGTTCCTCGACAGCGCGCTGATGAACTTCAGCGACCGCAAGGCGTGGACCGAGTTCGCGCAGGACAACCGGCGCATGGATCAGGCCGACACCGAGCTGGAGCAGGGTTCGCGCAGGCTCAACCTGATGGAGGAGGGCCTCGGCATCGAGCGTGAGAACGCCCTCACTCGTCGCCTCGACGCGATCGGCGGCGGACTGGGCGGGGGCGGCTCTGCGCTCAAGCAGAGCGACATCGCTGCCGCAGGCAAGCTAATCGACGACTGGGCTTCCCAGTTCGGCGGCGAGGACGCGGACCCGGCACTGGCGTCGGCACTCGCGGCACTCGCCGAGGCTGAGTTCGCACGCAAGGGCGGCGGGGAGTACCAGCTCCGTACGATCACGATGCGCCTCGAAGAGATGTTGAAGTCTCCGGGCGGAGCTGAGACGATCATCGCCGCCGCACGTCGCTTGGCCTCTGGGCAGTAAACAATGTCGGTACTCGACGAAATCTTTGGTCCCGCTTCTGCGGGCCGTTCCGCCGTTCCGACTGAAGCCGACCTCGGCACCGTGCGCCGCGCCGCGCTGCCGCAGGCGGGCGGTGTGGGGTCGAACGAGGCCATCGAGCGGCTGCTGGCACGCGAGGGCGGGTACTCGGACAACGCCGCCGACCGTGGCGGCAAGACCAACTTCGGCATCAGCTCGAAGGCGTACCCGAACCTCGACGTTTCCAAGCTGACGCGGGAACAGGCGGCGGACATCTACAAGCGCGACTACTGGGATGCAATCGGGGCCGACCAGCTCGACCCGGCTGTCCGGGAGATCGCCTTCGACGCCGCCGTCAACCACGGCGTCGGCACCGCCCGCAAGATGCTGGCGGAGTCCGGCGGCGATCCGCAGAAGATGCTGGCCCTGCGTCAGCGGCTGTACGACAACCTCGCAGCCAACGACCCCTCGCAACGGCAGTTCAGCGCAGGATGGCGGAACCGTCTCGCGGTCCTCAGCCCGATCGGCACCGCGCAGGCCGAGGAAGCTCCGTGGCAGACCTCGATGCCCATGCCGACGGCGCGCGGCGAATCTTCGAACGAGGTGCTGGATTCGATCTTCGGCGGCGACCTCCCGGAGCGGACCGCGCCCGAGCGTAGCGTAACCGGCGGCGACTTCGGCAGGGCGCTCGCTATCACGGCGGGCGACTTCGCCAAAGCCCCTGTGGCCGCGCTGGAGAACGTCCTTGGCCAGTTGAGTGGCGAGGGCAAGACTGCCGACGATCAGGCTCTGGCGGAGCGCCAGCGCGACCTCGGGGGCATTCGGCGCAGCATCAGCGAATGGCAGAAGGGCTTTTTCGCGTCCATGTCCCCGGAGGCGCTCGATCGCGCCAACCGCGAACTGCTGACGCTCGACCCGAACAAGACCATCTGGCAGGGCGGCGTCGGCGAGTTCATGTCCTCGATCGCGCTCAAGGGTACGATGTCCCTCGGCCCGACCATCGGCCCGATGATCACCACGGCACTGCTCGCCCGCCTCGGCGTCGGTGCGGCTGCGTCAACGCTGTACGGAACGCAGGAAGGTCTGATGTCGGCGGGCCTCACCGCTGCGCAGATCGCCGACGAAATCGAGCAGACCCCCATCGAGGAGCTGCGCAAAGTCGATCGGTTCCGCGCGCTGGAGTCGCAGGCGGGAGAGGCCGAAGCCCGTCGGCAGTTCACCAACGAGGTGCAGGGTATTGTCCCGGCGGTGACGGGCATTCTCGTCGGCTCGATCGCCAAGGCTGTCGGCAAGCCGCTCGACAAGATCTTCGGCACTGAGGGTGGCCTCCCGCTGCTCCAGCGCATCGGCGCAGGCGCAACGGTCGAGGCCGCTCAGGAAGCTCCGCAGTCGTTTACGGAACAGGTGACGCAGAACTACGCCAAGATGGCGTATGACGCGAACGTCAACCTGCTCGACGGTGCTGCGGAGCAGACCGTGCAGGGCATACTGCTCGGCGGCATCATGGGCGGCACCTTCGCGGGTGCGTTCGGCAATCGTCCCCAGAACAATCCGATGTCCTCGGACCCGGTTCCGGCGGACGTGCGCGCGGCGATTGGCGGCGCGGCGATCCCTACTACGCCCCCCGCAGGAACCCCGCCTCCGGCAAGTGGCGGCGGTCCGGCGACCGGCGGCGAGCCGCCCGGTGGCCCCCCGGCCCCTCCGGCCAGCACTACCCCGACGCTCGATGCGTTTGCAGCAGAAGGGCAGAAGTGGGACCCGAACGCGCCTGCGCCGTCACAGCCCCTGCCGGAGATGTTCGGCAGCAACGTCGGTGCGGAAGAGGTTGCCATCCCCGAGGTGGCCCCCGATCGTTCCCCCCTTGAGCGAGCAATGGCCAACCCGAAGAAGAAGCGGGTCAAGGAAGCCATCCCGTTGCTTCCGGCCACGGACGCCGTGGACGACTTCGCTGCCGAGCAGGACGCGCAGGCGGCGGCTCGCGGCATCCAGCTCACCCCCGAGGGGTTCCAGAATCCTATCCCGAGTGACATCGAGGCGGCACTGGGCGCAGTCGAGTCGCCGAAGTGGGACCCGAATGCACCGGATACGACCCCGGCTCCTGAGCTGGCCGATGTTCCGGACACCCGTCCGGACTTCGAAGTCAACCAGACCCGCGAGCCGAAGCACGGGCGGCGTACCCGCACCGAGCAGCTCGGCTACCGCGTCCGTCTCCGTGGGCCGAACGGCGAGATCCTGCAGAGCCAGCTCTTCGACACCGGCACGCAGGCCCGTCTGAAGGCGCACCAAATGGAGCGCGGCCTGCGCGGCACCAACGACGGCAGCTACGTCGAGGTGCTGCCTGCGCGCCGCACGTTCCTGAATGACCAGACCCCGACGGCGGAGCCGGTCAGCGACGTGATGGCCCAGATCCGCGACATGAACTCGCGGGACGCTCTGGACATGCGTATGGACAGCGAGGCCCGCCGGGGCGTGTACCTCACCCGAGAGACGCTCGACAACCTGCGCGAGGCCGGTCAGCTCGATCAGGCGCTGCGCGGCGGCGTGCCGATCCGCAACTTCGACACCTATGGCGGCATCCTGCTGGCGAAGGACGAAGAGATCGCGCAGGAGCTGATGCAGCTCATCGAGAACCCGAGGTCGAACATCGACGAAGTTATCGGCTACGCCACTGGCGCAGGCGACGGCAAGCCCGGTGGCACCAACCCGGTCGTGCAACTCCTCGATGGTGATGGGAACGTCATCCGCGAGCGGCAGGTCACGCCGGAGGAAGCCGAGCCGACCAAGGCTGCATGGGGGCCGATGGCTCGCGTCATGTCGCTGGAGCAGGCGCTGGCCATTCGCCAGAACCGCATGCAGCGGGAGAAGGCGGAGCGCAACGCCGCTGCCGAGCAGGAGGCGTTCACCGCCACCCGTCCGGACGAGCAGGTCGATGCGCTGTTCAACGAGAACCCGATCACCCGGCCCTTCGCTGAGAAGGCGATCGAGGCCGCGCAGCAGGGTGGGTTCGAGGAGGACATCGGTGGTCGCCTGACCGACCTCGCCGTCGAGCAGCGCGAGCAGGAACTGAAGCGCCGCAAGCTCGACAAGCGCATCCCGGCCCCCGAGGACGTGAAGTTCCGGGGCCGCGAAGTTGTCGAGAAGGGGCGCGAGGAAACTCGCCTGCGCCGGGAAGGCAAGACCGAGGAGGCGGACAAAGTCCGCAGCTCCATCGGCGGCGACAAGTCCACCCGCGAGAAGCTCGGCGAAGCCTACAAGGAGCTGTACGGTCGTGCGACCGATGCAGCCCTGAAGCTCATGGAGGCCCGGATCTCCGGCTCCGTGCAGAGCGTTACCGACGCCGAGGCAGAGTACGAGACCCTGCTCGGCGAGCTGAAGGCGTTCTACGACATGGAGGGCGGCTACACCAAGGCCGAGGCTATCCAGCGCGCCGCGAATCGTTACTCGCCGAAGGGCACGAAGGAGACCATCCGCGCGCTGGCCCGCGCTCGTCAGGAGCGCCGGGAGCGGGCGGAGCGGAAGGAAGAGGAAGAGCTGGAGCCGATTCGCGCTGAGCGTGAGCGCCGCTACAAGGCGGGCGAGACGCGCGGCGACGAGACGATTACTTCCCGTGGCGATACGCCCCGCGAAGAGCGGAAGCTCCGCAACATCGCCGAAGCCGAGAAGGTCTCGGTCGAAACGATGGCAGCGAAGCTCAAGCGCATCCGCAAGCACACCCAGTCGGCGGAAGGCCAGCGGCTGGTGGAGAACCTGTTCATGGTCCTGTCGCCCTCCGTGGGCCGGGATCTCGATCAGGTGGCTGATCACTTCGACGCCAGCGCCGAGATCGCGAAGCTCGACAAGATGCGCGCGGCGGGCAGGCTGAGCGACAAGCGGTACGAGTGGCGCAAGAAGCTCGCGACTCGCCGCGCTGAGGTGAAGAGCGAGAAGCACCGCGCCGCGCTGGCGAACGCGCTGCTGGAGACCAACCAGCTCCTGCGCCAGTGGCTGACGGACTACCGCACCGCACTGCGGTATGCCACGCCTGCTGGAGACAAGGAAGCGAGCAAGCGCAACTGGCTGCTCGCGCAACGCGCGGGCGAACTGACCGAGATGCTCGGCCAGCTCAAGGCATGGCATCAGGGCGACATCAGCATCTCCGACGACGCGGCGCGCTACCTCGCGCATCGCATCTCGCGCATGGTGGTCATCGGCAAGCGCGTGGGCGTCGGCACCGAGCTGGACATCGACGGGTTCTGGGAAGCATCGGCGAAGGGGCCGATGGCCTTCCGTGACTACCTCGCCGACACCGTGCAGAGCCGCGAGGACCTGCCGTTTCCGACCGACCTGACGGAAGAGAAGCTGCAGGGCGTCACGCTCGGCACGCTGAACGCGCTCTACGTCAAGGCCCTCGAACACCTCGACGGTAGCCGCGAGTCCGACGGCCAGCGCCGCGAGATGGTGAAGGCCCTCAAGAACGCAATCACCGAGCGCGTAGGGAACCTGAGCGACAAGCCTGAGACGATTACCGTCGAGCTGTGGGACCGCAAGAAGCACGAGTACGTCAAGATCAAGCGCGAGATCTCCCCGCGCAAGCTCATGGCCGAGACGTTCCGCCGCAGCTACGGGCTGCGCGGCGCGGACAGCCGCATGAGCATGGAGCAGCTCAAGGAGCTGTACCTCAAGGGTGGCACGCTCACCGTCTGGGACAACGGGTGGGTGGAGTTCGCTGACTCGTCGGCGAAGGACAAGCGCCACTGGCGGATGAAGGAAGGCTCGTTCAAGGGGAAGGGCAAGGCCAAGACCGTCAAGATCCCCCCGATCAGTGACAAGCTGCCCGAGCCGCTGCCGCTGAACGTCCTCGCGCGGCGTGTCACGCCCGAGAAGAAGCGCAAGATCATCCTCCGTGCTGTGCGGAACATGGACCGCAAGCAGTACGGCGGCAAGTCCCGCTCCACTGGCCTGACCCGCACTTCCACGTCGGCCACCGAGCGCGCACGCGCCGAGTCGAAGTACAGCCCGAGCGTCCTGCTGGAGGACGTGCGCCCGCGTGAAATGTCCTCTGAGCAGGAGACCGCATGGAACGAGCGGCGCAAGGAAGTCGTCGGCGACTTGGAGGAAATGCTGTCGCATGGCGCGACCTACCTCGCACAGACCGAGACGGCCAAATTCAAGAAGGCGTCGGGGGACCCGCAGGGGTTCATCCTTGCGCGGGCGTACTTCCGCTGGCTGGTCGAGTATGGCCAGACGCTGGTCAACGCCAACCTCAAGAGTTACGCCGCGTTCGACGAGATGAACCGCGTCGCGGTCGGCATCAAGGACATCGTCTCCTACTCCGCTGAGGAGTTCGTGGCGAACGTCGAGAAGCTGTTCCGCGCCGAGATGAACGAGCAGGTGTTCCGTGCTGTCTCGCTCGACCCCGTGAACCTGAAGGGCCTGAGCGATCCGAAGCGCCGCGCGGCGATCACTGCCGAGTCGCACGACCGTCTGCGCAAGCACCTGATGTTCCACAAGCGGCTGACGGAGATCTGGCCGCAGCACCCGCTGTTCCAGCAGCACATCGCCACGGTTCTGAACAAGATTGCCGAGTCGATCGCTGTCCGCCACCGGGGCGACTATCAGGAGAGCCGTGGCTGGCCGATTGCCCAGTTCACTCAGGAAGAGCGGGATCGCGTCATGGCGATCCTCAACGACTGGAAAACCGCCAAGGACGAGCGCAACTACGTCAAGGCCCAGAAGGTGTTCCGTGAGTGGGGCATCCCGCTCAACACGCTGTACGACGACTTCTACCTGCCGTTGTACGAGATGCTGCGCAACGCCGGGTTCATCGACCCCGATGTGGCACTACTCAAGCAGTACAACCGCCGGTTCTCCAGCTTCGAGGACCAATCCACTGGGCCGATCACGGTCGAATATGCGGCGGAGAGCGAGGACGACCGCCTCAAGCGGCTGTACGCAGGCGACGACAGCAAGGGGCCGACGCGCACTCGGTTCGTCTCGGTCGCTGAGAGCGACCCCGTCGCGCTGGCGACGGCTGAACTCGACCGCCGCAAGCAGGAGATGCGCGACCGTGAGCTGGTTGCGATGGATGACGATGAAGCCTCCGAGCTGAACAAGGCCGAGCAGGACCGTCGCAAGAAGTTGATCGCGTCGCCCATCGGCAAGACGGCAACGTCTGCGCGCAAGCTCCTCCGTGGCAACGAGATCATCTCGCAGTTTGCCAAGACGCTGGACAACCCCAACGCGAGTGTCCGCAGCATCGAGCTGGCGGAGAAGCGCATGCTGAGCCAGCTTGCGGAAATCGGACTGTACCGTCCGACCGGCGGAGACCTCGGCACCATCGGCCTGCCTGACGCCGCTCCGATCCTCGCAGACATCGAGCGCGAGCAGGAAGAACTCCAGACTGCTATGGAGAAGGTCAAGCGCGACGAGGAAAGCCCGACTCCTCTTCAGGACGACAAGAAGGCCAAGGAGATCGAGCGTCTCGCTGGTGAGCTGCAGGCGTCTCGCGAAGCTCTCGCCGAAGTCCGTGCGCTACAGCTCGGCAACAAGAAGGCTCGGACGATCGCGTACCGCAGCGTCGGCCAGCGCCTCGTTGCCGGTGAGTTGACCAAGGAGCAGGCGAAGCGCCTCGCTGGCGAAAAGCTGACGGGCTTCTGGATTCGTGCTGACAAGGCCAAGCGCCTCGGCATGACGGAGGCCAAGACGAAGGGCGACGCTCTGAAGGAGCGCGCGAAGCTGGAGGCATCCGGATACCGACCCGAGGAGGCCACGCTCCAGTTCGACATCTCGACGATGGAGAGCGACTACGGCAAGGCCAGCCCTGCCGAGTACGAGGCGTTCTTTGCGCTCCGTGATCGACTGGCGAACAACAGCAGCACGCTCGGTGAGGTTCTGGCCTCGCTCCGGGACAACCTCCCGGCGGACCACAAGTACCGCCCGCTTATCAACCGGCTGCTCGTTCACGCCGCGCACCGCCGCGTGCCGATCCGGTTCTCGCCGGGACTCGACGCAGAGACCACTGGCCAGCTCGCACTGGAAGGCGGCTCGCCGGTCATCCTGCTGAACGAGGACGCCTTCATGCAGACGGGCTTCAACCCGCTGCGCGCAATGCACGTCGTCCTTCACGAGACGGTCCACGCCGCCACGGTGCGCGCGATGGCCGAGAATCCGGCGGCGACCAGCGCCCTGAACATGCTCCGCCAGATCGCCAAGGATCGTCTGGGGAACGCTCACGCCTACGCGACGAGCAACGTGTTCGAGTTCGTGGCGGAGGCGTACACCAACTCCCAGTTCCAGAGTGCGCTGAAGAACATCCGCGTGGACAACTCCCCGCTCTGGACTCGGTTCGTGGAATGGGTGCGGAACCTGCTCGGGTTAAACCCCCAGTACGACAATGTGTTGGAGTACGTCATCGCCCTCGGCGACCAGACGTTCGGCCCCGCGCCGTATGACACGGCGTCGAGCCGCAAGGTCGAGCAGATCAAGCGCCAGCAGGAGGCGGACGACAAGCTCTCCGCCGCTGGCAGGGCAGCGGCAGCGGCGATCGACTTCGACCAGCACATGAAGATGGCAGAAACCATGCGGTCTCACCGCACGGGCACGTTGGACTTCAAGGCGGAACTGCTCACCCAGAATCAGAACGTGCAGGACCTGATGGCCCGCGCGAAGGCGATGACCGACAGCGGCAAGGAGAGCGGGTCGAGCCTGCTGCTCAAGGCCCTGTCCATGCGCCAGATCGCGCAGCTTTACAAGCGGCACTTCGGCATCGACAAGGCCAACCCGCTGGCCAAGTACATGGGCGCGTTCGAGGCCCGCAACTCCTACTCGTCCGAGCTGCTGGAGGACGCCGACAAGCTGTCCCGACGCTGGACGGCGCTGGAGGAGGCGGACGAGAAGAACAAGACCCACCACGCCACCGAGCTGTCGCGCCTGATGCACGACGCGACGGTGGAAGGTGTCCACGCCGATCAGGTTGGCACGTCGCTTCACGCCCGGTTCCAGTCGCTCAGCCCTGCGGCTCAGCAGCTCTACAGGGAAGTGCGCGAGTACTACAAGGCCACGCAGAAGCGCGAGGTCCAGCTCATGCTGGCGAACGCCCTGCGGGCCTCGAAGCTCTGGCCCGGTGGCGAGATCGACCACGAGACGATCGACCTCGACGGCATCACCAAGGGCGACTGGCTGCAGAAGAAGCTCGGCATCGACGTGAAGGCCGAGGAAGCCAAGCTCAAGGCCGATGCCAAGACGCTGGACAAGAAGGCGTACCGGGCGCGCGAGGCCGACATCGAGAACACGAAGGAGGAGCTGAAGCTCATCGCCCGGATGGCGAGCATCCCCTCGATACAGGAAGGCCCGTACTTCCCGCTGATGCGCTTCGGTGACTATGCTGTGAACGCCGAGCGGACGCTCAAGACCGAGGTGTATGCCACCCGGAAGGAGCGCACCGAGGCGATGGATGCGTGGCACGCGAAAGACCCGACGCTCCAGTTCAGCTTCCCGGAGACGGACGACGGCACCTTCCCGCTGACGGTGAAGGAGGTGGAGTTCCGCCTTGCCGAGACGCGCACGGAAGCCGAGGCCGCGCGGGCGGAACTGCAGCAGCTCTATCCGGATGGCACGGTGTCGCCTGTCCAGCTCAAGCAGTCGCTGATGTCCAGCTCCCCGACGATCGAGAGCAACAGCGCCCTGCAGACCCTGCTTGGCAGGTTGCAGGGGAACGCCGCTGCTCAGGCCGCGATCCGGGAGTTCTACATCAAGTCGCTGAGCGACCGCTCGTTCCGCAAGCGTGAGGCCCGCCGCAAGAAAATCCGTGGTGCCGACCCGACGAAGCAGCACCGGACGTTCGGCGCGTACTCGAAGTCGGCCTCGTACTACACGGCGCAGCTCCGCTACGGCCATGTCATGGCGGAGGCCAAGGCCGAGATGCGGAAGGCCGTGAAGGGCCACACCGACGAGAGCCAGATCTCGGCGGTACGGATGAACCAGATCGTGCAGGAGATCGAGAAGCGAGATGATCAGGCGGCGAAACTGACCGACACCCCGGCCTTTGTCCGCACGGCGGTGGAGACCGGCCAGCTCTGGCTGCTGCTCTCTCCGTCGTACTGGATGATCAACGCCACGCAGCCGTACATGGTCACGATCCCGTGGCTGGCGGCGCGTAGCAGCCTCCCCACTGCAATGGCAGAGATGGCCAAGGCCCAGTCCCTGATCCTCGACCCGCTGGTGAAGCAGGGCATCGAGTCGTGGGGTGGCCTGAAGGCCCTGAAGTCCCGCCTTGCTGCTGAGAAGGCGTTCTCGGTGCTGGAGAACGTCACTGGCTCGATCGAGAAGCGCATGCGCGACGCAGGGCAGGATCCGAAGCCTGTTCTGGACATGCTCACTGCACTGAAGCGCGAGTCGATCATCGACCTGTCGTTCGTGGCGGAGCTGCGAGACATCGCCGAGGGGCAGGAGCAGGGCGCGTGGAACAAGGTCATGGACGCCTCGCGGGTGCTGGCGCACCTGACCGAAGTGAACAACCGCATCACCACCGCCATCGCTGCCTTCAACGTGGCGAAGAATCAAGGGCTGGACGACAGCGCCGCGACGGCCTTTGCCAAGAACGCCGTGGCTGAGACCCAGTTCGACTATTCTGCTGCAAACAAGCCCCGGCTGTTCAGCGGCAACGATGCGTGGTGGAATCCCATCGTGTTCCAGTTCATGCAATACGTTCAGCACATGTACGTGCTGTTCATCCGGCACTTCGCCATGATGCTGCACGACCCGTTCGCCAAGGTGGGCGAAGCCGCAATCGGTCGGCGCGTTGTCCTCGGCCTGCTGGCCACGCACATGGCGGCGGGTGGCCTCCTCGGCGCGACGCCGCAGCTCGCGAAATGGGCGGTCGGTTTGGTCATGATGCTGCTTGGGGCCGGGGACGATGAGGACCGCGACTTCAAGAAGTGGGTCAGCGGCGACTACTACGACCGCACGATGGCCGACGCCATTGCGTGGCTGCTCGGCGACGGCAAGGCGGGCGAGGCCGCACGCGCGGGCCTCCCTCGGCTGGCCGGGTTCGATCTCTCCAGCCGCGTGGCGTTCCTGCAGAGCCACTTCGTGGACCTCGACACCAGCTCCAAGCAGACGCTGTACGGCTCAATCGCCACCAGCTTCGGCGGTCCGATGTTCGGCATCTTCGGCAACGCCTTCGACGCCATCGAGCTGATGGCACAGGGCGACGCCGACAAGGCTGCGGAGAAGCTCCTGCCGAAGCTCGGCAGGGACGCGGTCCGCGCGTGGCGCTACGCTGGTGAAGGCATGGTGGACAACACCGGCAAGACCATCGTCGGCGCGGACCAGATGTCCCCGTGGGAGATCTTCCTCACCTCGATGGGCTTCGCGCCCTCGCAGATCGCCGAGGTCTACGCCCGCAACGCCAAGGCGCGGGATGCCGAGTCCTTCGTTTCCCGCAGGAAGGCGGAGATCAAGGCGGCGTACCGCAAGTCGCGCTCGACTGGCGAGATCAACTCCGTCATGGCAGACTTGCGCGAGTTCAACAGGCAGTTCCCGAGGGACCGGATCACGCGGTCCGAGCTGATTCGCTCGATGCGCGAGATGGAAAGGGCAGAGCGCAACATCCGCCGGTTCGGTGTGGATGCCGGAAAGCGCAGCCGCGAGTTCGACGACGACACCTACAACGTGGAGTGACCATGTTCCCGACGTTCTTCATCCCCGGCTCTGCAGCCCCTTCGGACGATTATTTCGGAGACGTGGTGCTGCTCATCAGAGGAGAAGGGGCAGACGGAAGTACTTCGTTTGTCGATTATTCCAGCTATGGGCACACGGCAACCCCCAATGGTGGGGTGCAGATGGACACTGCAAAGATGCGGAATGGTCGCCCGTCGATATACTTCGACGCGACGAGCGACTTTATATCGTTCGCGAACCATGCCGGGTTTCAGTTTGGCGCTGAGGACTTCACCATTGAGGCGTGGGTGTGGAAGGACTCATGGGCAGCGGATTGCGGCCTTATCGACAAGATGTACACGTTTCAGGACTACCCTGCAGGCGCATGGGAGATCTACCACAGTAGCATTCTTGGACTCTCATTTGCGGCTTGGTCCAGCTCGGCGGTCGGACTTAATGTGCGGTCTGGTATCGGGGCAGGGGTACTGCCGACCGGGGAATGGCTGCATGTAGCGGTCAACCGGACGGGGGGGCTACTTAAAATGTACACTGGAGGGGTGCTTAGAGGTTCTACGTCTATTGGTGAGGGGGCTGAGTTTAACGCCGGAACTGACCCGGTGCGCGTCGGCGGATTTACGCTCTACAGCGGGACGGAGACGTTCGATGGATGGGTCTCTGAACTGCGAATCACTAAGGGCTACGGACGGTACCCGGCAGCATTCACGCCACCCTCGGAAGATTTCCCGCTTCAGTAAGGAGAAGCAATGGCACGCGACTACAAGAAAGAGTACGCCGAATACCACAGCCGCCCGGAGCAGAAGAAGAACCGGGCCGCGCGGAACGCGGCGCGGCGCGAGATGGAGGAGCGCGGCCTCGTCCGAAAGGGCGACGGCAAGGATGTGGACCATAAGAAGCCGCTCGACCGTGGCGGCTCGAACGACCCGTCTAACTGGCGAGTGCTGCCGAAGTCGAAGAATCGGGGCTACCGCCGGGACTCGAAAAACCAACCTCGTTAAGATCGACTTCGAGGGCGTAGACGCGGGGACCTGCATACGAGGTCCCCACTCCCAACACGCACCTGTAACGCTTCGCCTTCAGCTCGGTCTCCATCTTATCGACCGCGCCGTAGGCGGTCAGCTCCCGCTCCGCCAGCCACTGCGTGAAGTCGCGCGTGGCGAACCGCACCTTCTTGTCGTCGATCGCCACGACCACGACGGGCTTGCCTGACTTCGGGGACTCCTTGATACCGGGCAGGTAGTCCGTCGGGGGCCTGCCGCCGCACGGCCCGATGTCGGGGAACTTGTCGATGTAGAGCGTGCTGTTACCACGATCGCGGAGGTACTCCGCAAAGATCTCCTGCAAGGTGTGTTCCTCCGACATGGTGTTGGTGCGTCCCCGCAGCCGGTCGAGGTTCTCCACCAAGAAGCCGTGCAGGGTGCGGAGGTCGATGTCCACCAGCTCCAGCTTCTTGGCGAGCGAGGCACCGACCAACAGGATCGACATCATGCCATACCAGAACCGCTCGGCAGGCTCCATCGTGTCGCCCGACAGTTTCAGCAGCGTGTCCTTGACCTTCTCCTCGACTTCCTTCGCGTGCGTCGCGAGGTACTGCGCGTAGACACGCCCCGCGTGACCGTAATGCTGGCCGAGGGTCTCGAACAGCAACATCACTTCAGCGGACGACCTGCTGGTCTTGGGGGCCTCGGTCATCTCAATCTCGAAAGTGCGGACCATGCCAGCGTCAGAGCCGGTGGTCCGGCGGGCCATCGCTTCGAAAATCGACTCGTTCGACGCGACGATCAGCATGGTCTCCCATGACTGCACCTCGCGCAGGTTCGCTCCCGAATCGAGTCGCGAACGCTCGCGGCCCTGCGTGATCTGAAAGGCGAGGTTGCAGAAGCCGTCCACTGTCTGCTTGCCACGCAGCTCGTCCCAGAACGCGGGCAGGTTGTTCACGAAGCCGAGCTTCTTGGCAACCGAGCGGGGAGTGTCGTCAACGCTGTTCATCGCGTGGACAGGTGAACCCCATACGGCCTGCGCCAGCCTCAACACGGATGACTTGCCCACACCGCTGGCAGTAGACACGAGACTCAGAATGCCGCCCTGAATGCCCGTGAACCTCAGTAACGGCGCTCCAAAAGAAGCTGCAAGGACGGCGGTCAGGGCGGGGCTGTTCTGCTTGGCGATGAAGTCGGCGACGCGCTTCCATTCTTCGAGACCTCCGCGAGGCTCATACATCTTCGCCAGCGAGGCGAACTCTTTCGACGGACGCACGTCGTTCCGGATGCGGCCATCGGCGTGGAACACCGTGGGGGAACAGGCGAAGCCCGCCAGCTCCTCCCCGGCCTTGATCCAGCCGAGCTGGTCCGACACGTCGGCGACGCGCCGCGCGCTCTGCAACTTCTTCAGCCAAGTGGACATCAGTTCTCCAAACGGTTGTAGCTCCTTCGCCTTCAGCGGAACGCCGTAGGTGGCGAGCTGTTCGGACAGCTTGCGCAGGTTGCCCAACATGCCCATCGGCAGGACCACGTCCCACGTCTCGGTGTTCTTCAGCTTCACCGAGAGCAGCATGTCGTACATCCCCGTGGAGACCGAGCGCACCGGACGGAAGCCGATGGGAATGTAGCTGAACTGCTTCACCCACTCCTTCGACTTCTGGCCGTCCCCGGCCTCGATGATCATCAGCCGCTCCACGCCGCCTTCGTCCTCGGCGTAGCGCCAGCCCGTCGGCAGGCCCATCACGTCCTGCATGCCCTCGTAGCCGACCTGCAGCGGGGTCTTGATGAACCCGGAGTGCGGGCACTTCGCGCACAACTCAGGCCGGTACATCTCGAAGGTCTTGCACAGCGAGGGGCCTGCGCTGTTCGCCAGCCGCGCCTGCCACTTCGCGTCGGTGGCCGACTCCGAGTAGGTGGGGTGCCCCTTCGAGACCTCGTGGACGTACAGCGCGCCGTCCTCGCAGTGCTTCAGGAGCTGGAGGGTGGCCATCCACTCCGGCTCAGAGCAGTCTTTGCCCTGCGTGTCCAGAACCAACTTCGAGACGGCGCAGTGGCGGAGGACCTCTTCGAACCGGGACGGCTTGGCCTCCCTGTTCCCCACACCACCAGTGAGGTCGTCGTTCGGACCGGGCGCGGGGGCCGGGGCCTTCCGGGTCGGTTGCCACGGGGTCAGGGCCGCTTCGAGCTGGTCCGGGTCGTGGCGCGCGGAGCTGGCGGTCAGCAGGCGCACGTCCTTGGGGTTGGCCGGGTCCTTGAAGTTCTTCGTGCCGGGGGGCCGCAGGACGCGGCAGGCGTCCGCCGTGCAGACAAGGTCGGCCTTGAGACCGAGGGTCTTGGCCGCTTCCTTGAAGGCGTCTGCGAGCCTCTGCCAGCGATCCAGCGGCAGGGCGCGATCGAAGGGCCAGTAGACGTGGATCCCGTTCCCTGAGCCAACCACGATTGACGGAGAGGGCATCTGCGTCGATTTCAGGAACGCCTTCAGCGCCGTGACGGCGGCGGGGAGGTCGTGGTACTCCCCCTTGAAGTCGATGTCGAGCCAGAGGGCCTTCAGTTCCCGGACGTTCTCGCGAACCCGGACAACTTTCTTGCCCTTTTCGTTCTGGTGAAAGCCCTGCTTGTACGAAGCAAGGGCAAAGTACACGTCGTGCCCGCCCTCGACCAGCGCCTTGGCGGTCTCAGCGGCTTCCGTGTTCGTGCTGCAAACGTAATGGGCGAAGGTCTTGAACTTCGTCCCATCTGGCTTCTGCTTCCCCACCATGCGGGCAACGATCAGCTTGCCCGCCGGTAGAACTGCGTCGAAGAAGTCGGCCAATTCCATCGCGCCCCCGCGAAGAAAGAGAGGGGGGAGTAAGGGCCTCCCCCCTCATAGCCACGCCTACCCGAGCAGGGAGTCGAGGAGGTCGTCGAACCCCTTGGCCGTCGCGGGGGCGGCAGCGGCCTTGGGGGACGGCTCGTCGTCATCTGCCGGAGCAGGAGCGGAGGGCTTGGTGGCCTTCTTCTTGGCCTTCGGTGCGGGCGGCGCGGTCTCTTCCTCGTCCTCGTCGTCGGTCTGGGCCGCTGCCGGGGCGGTCGTGACTTCCACGTCCTCCTCGTCGGCGGGGCGGGCCTTGGGCTTGGGCTTGGCAGCGCGGGGAGCCGGGGCCGGAGCCGGGGTTTCTTCAGCCGCCTTGGCGGTTCCCTCGTCCCCGCCGGTAGTTCCGGCCTCGGCAAACTCAGGCGCTTCGCTCAGGATGCGGTGGGCATCCTCGCTATCACGCAGCTCGCAGACGGCCTCGTACTCCTCCTCCGAGAGGAAGCGGGGAGCGCCGTTCTCCGTAGCAACACGGAACGTGAGCTTCGGGTGCGACGCCGCCGAGTCGAAGCCGACGCGGGTGGCGACGGCGAAGTACTCGACGCCCGCAGGGCCGAGGACCTTCTCGGCGTAGTCCTTGAGCGGATTCAGCGACGCGGGCGGCACACGCATCAGGAACAGGTGCGAGTCGGTGCCCTTGCGACGCAGCTCGTCGGCGAACACCACTGCCATGCGGCGCACATCGGAGCAGGCACGCCCCTTCTTGCCGTCCTCGGAGATGCGGCTCCCCCACTGGTTGTGCGGGCAAGTGGCGCACGCAGCGTGCTGCGGCTCCTTCACGCCAGCGTCGGGCTTGATGCCGTCGCTCGACCAGCAGGTCGGCGGGGAGTTGTCGCCCTCCTTGAACTTGCTCTTGTAGAACGTCTTGGACGGCATCTTGTTCGACTTGACCAGCACCAGCTCGATGGACTGGATCGGGTCGCCGTTCTGATCGACGTAGTTGATCTCCTCGCCGGACTTGCGGATGCGCCACACCTTGCCACGGTACGAGATGATCGGGAAACCAGCGGTGACGCCAGCGGACAGCTCGGTGCTGACGGCGCGAGCGGTATCGGCACCACGGCGCAGGTGCGCGGGGAGCTGGTTCTTGTTCAGCGGGACGAGGTTGCTCATTAGGATCTCCGGATTCCGACGGTGATGATGGACGAGAACTTCACGCCGGGGAGCGGCGTGCCCGAGTTCGCACGATCACGCGCGACGGTCTTGTTGGCCTTCAGGTCAACGGCGTCCCAGTCGTTCGTGGATTCGAGGTACTCACGGAACTCCGCCTTGTTCTCGACGGTGGCGGAGTCCTTGTGGTTGCGGTAGACGGTGCCCACACCCTTCGCGGTGAGGGAGTCCATGCCAAGCTCGTCGAGCTTCTGCAGGAGGATCGACTCCAGCATCTCCATGAGCTTGTTGGTCTGCTCCAGCGACTTCTTGAACTCGTCCTGTGCGGCTTCCTTCTTGTCGCGGAGCTTGATGTACGCCTCCACCAATTCGGCGGGCGTCCTAGTCGTCACGGGTTGTGACATGCGATGCTCTCCTTGTGGCTCTATCGTTATTCGAACATTTCCAGCAGAGCGCCCTGAAGCGACGACTTCTGCTGCAGGCGTCGGTACAGCTTGCTCTCGACCGCAGTCCCAGTCAAGTGCATTATGAGCTGTTTCCTAGTCTGTCCGGGCCGGGTGATTCTAGCACACGCTTGCTCATAAGTTTCAAGCGAAGTCGAGGGCGAGAACCAGATGATGACGTTGGCAGAGGTCAGGGTCAGGCCGTGAGCCATGCACTTGGGGTGGGCGACCAGCACCCGTGGCAGCTCGGCGGACTGGAACTCCGTGAAGATCCTGTCGCGGGCCTGCTTGGGGGTTTCGCCTGACACCTGCTCCACACTGTAGCCGAGGGCCTTGAGCCGTTCGGCAAGCATCTTCGATGCGTGGATGAAATCGACGAAAACAATTACTTTCCCCTCAGCCTCGTCCAGCAGCTCGGTCAGAGCATCCATCCGGGGGGAGTTGTCCAGCTCGACGGGCGTCCCGGTCTTGGTGTAGACGAAGCCGGTGGTGATCTGCAGCAGCTTCGACATGAGGACGCCTTCGTTGGCGGCGTTTACCTCACCACTGGCAAACCCGACCTTCATGTGGCGAACCATCTCGTCGTAGATCCGCTTCTGCTCCTTCGTGAGGGGAGCCTCGCGCGTGTCGTAGACTACGGGAGGCAGCTCCACGCAGTCGTCGCGCTTGAAACGCACGGCGGGCTGGAGCATCTCGTACACCGTCTCCTTGGCGTCCTCGCGCGGGATCCAGCGGAAGGTCGAGACCTGCCGCATGGTGGCTTCCTTGAAGTGCTTGAAGTACTTCGGCGCTCGCTCGGGAGTCAGGAGCTTCGCTTGCCCCCACGCATCGGGAGGCTCGTTCGGGGTCGGGCTACCAGTGAGGCCCCAAGCGAAAGCGCGGCCCGACACCAGCGCAGCAAGAGCCTTCCAACGATCAGTACGGGCATTGCGAAAAGAAGCAAGCTCGTCAACAACCACACACTGAATATCGCTGCGTAGGCGAAGCTCAGCGCCGACAGTCTTAATGCCGTCGTGGTTAATGACGTAGATATGGTGGTCTTGCGCGAGGATCTCTCGCCGCCGCTTCCGGTCGCCATGTACTACCCCCACGCTCAGGTGATTGAAGTGACGAAAGACCTCTCTGTACCACACCGTTGTCAGGGTGGAAAGAGGTGCCACGACAATCGCCCGCTCGATCACACCGCAGCGGATCAGGAAGTCGATGGCGTAGAGCGCGGACCGGGTCTTGCCGGTGCCCATCTCCGACAGGACGTAGGCCCGTCGGTTCATCGTGAGCATGGCAGCGGTGATCTTCTGGGTCTTGAACGGAGAGTCGCCGTTCCAGTCGTACTGCGCCATGATGGGCGCAGGGGCCTTGAGGCCGAGGTTGCGCGCGAGGCGCACCACGTCGTGCGTGTGCGGCAGGACCAGCCGCTCGCCTTCGACGCGATGCTCCGGGATCAGGTTTGCCAGCGCCGCGTTGAAGGGCAACGTCAGCGTCTTGGCATGCCTGTCTACCGCGACAGCTTGCTCAGCCAATCAGAAAACTCCGCCGTGTTGGTTCCGTCGTACACGAACACCTTCGCGCCTGCACGCTCCATGTCGGCAATGGTGGTGAGCTGGCGCTCGGTCGGCTTCTTGCCGGGGGCCTTCGTCTCAATGGCGAAGAACTGCCCACGGAAGCAGCCGATGAAGTCGAGCGTCGGTGCGCCCATGCCGTTCTGCACAGGCATGTGGTAGTAGATCTCGTACCCCTCGTGGCGCAGGTACTCGAAGGCTTTCTTGACCTTCGCCTTCACCTTGCCCTCGGGGGTACTAGCCATTGTGGCACCGGAAGCAGGCCGTGGTGATCAGGAGCGCCATCTCGTCGATCGTCCCGACCTCCTGCGCATTGCCGCAATAGACCTCGACCTTGCCGTCCTCGATATCCAGCTCGACCTTCTTCCCTTCCTTGGCGGACTTCGCCAGCAGGACCATCGCTGCGCCGACGGAGGTGGTGTACCACTCGGTGTCGATGGCATCGGGGATCAGGTCGTCGTCCTCCCCGATATAGCGCGCAGCCCATTCGTTCAGCTTCGACTTGTTCATTGACCCTCCTACAGGTCGTAGACCATTCCACACGTTGCCAGAAACTCCACCGAGTCTAGGTTCTGCGCATCGACGGACAGCTCTCTGCCGTTCTTGAACATCACATGGACCTGTCCGTTCTGCTCGCAGCGAACCTTCTCGATGCGGTTGGGGAAGTGCTTGTGGAGCTTGAAAAAGAACAGCTCCCCTCGCAGGTTGATGCTGTCAATGCTCACAAGGATGTCCCTCTGCAGGCGGTCCCGATCTTTCGAGTCCCAATCATCGAGGAGCAGCTCGAAGCCCCGCACCAGCGAACCGTCGAACGGGTCCTTCCACCGGCAGCGCAGAGCGTAGCCCATGCGCTGCATGTCGCGGTGGCAGTCCACGCGGAACTGCATCGCTTTCACCAGACGCGGGGGGACGTTGTCCCGCTTGGTGACGTACTCGATAGCAGACATCGCCATCTGCACGATCGCGTTGTCGTCGATGCGGGATGTCAGCGCCATCAGCTACGCGCCTCCCAGTTCGGGCACTGCTTGACAGGGCAGTAGCCCCTGCACAGGCCGGACTTCTTCGCAGGGAAGTCGGTCGTCTTGAGCGCCAGCTCGACGCGCTGCGCGCGGGGGATGAGGTCCGCCCAGATGGCCTTCAGGTCATGCTTGGTGTACGACTTCCGGGAGATGTTCTTGTGCTTCAGCCAGACGAATGCGATGTCGAACGTCTCCAGCTCGGGCATGTACTGGCCAAGCACCGCAGCCGACATGGCGAGCTGCGTGAAGTCGTCCTTGATCTTGCCCGTTTTCCAGTCCACCACGATGGCGTGCGTACCACGCACGATGGCGAGGTCGATGATCGACCGCAGGTACACGTCGCTGGCGAAGAAATCGGTCGGCTCGAAGGCGCGGTTCAGCGCGAGCTTGAGTTCCCCGTGCTTATCACCGGGGGCACTTGCAAAACGCGCCGCCAGTGATTCGTAATGCCGTAGCGGCAGAGGGAGCGGATCTCCCTTCGTAACACGCTTGAAGAGCGCGGCGTGGATTGCGTTGCCTTCGGCTCCTGCTTCGGAGTCTCCGTATTCATCTTTGACATCCTTTGCGACGTTGATGTGGTAGTACTGCTTGGGACAGGACTCGTAACGCCCAAGGGCCGAGTAGCTCCATGCGAAAGGCTTAGACATCGGTGAAGATCTCGCAGAGTTTTGCACGGTAGCCCATGCGGTACGCGGCGGTGCGGTCCACGCCAGTGCCAAGTGGCTCGTGCGCCTTACTGAAGTTGGACCATGCCTCGGCTGCGGTCGCGCCGTGGGGGGTGTAGACGATCCCCTTCTTGCCGGGGGCGACGATGAACCATCGCCGGTCTAAGGTTACGAACCCGCTCATTTGCAGTCTCCAAAGGTCGGCCCGTACGCCACTTCGACCGCAACAGGCAGGTCACGTTCCACGGGGACAAGACCCCGCAAGCGGGCAACCTCGGCGTCCTGAATCATTTGCAGCTTGCCGCTATTGGGGTCCATGTCGTTACCTCGTGATGTGCTTGACGGCCCACATGACCGATTCTTCGGCCTTCGTCTTGGCGAGTGACAACTCTCGGCTCTCGCCCACGGAACCGATCAGGTTCCACAGCTCCAGACCCTTGTCCTTGATCGCCTGCATCTGCGCCTTCTCGTCGTCCGACAGGACGCGATAGGCGTGCCGCATCACGTTGTTGATCGTGCGGGCGTCGCTCGTTGAGTCTACGGTCGGCATTTCAGCCTCCTTTGGCTATTGGTGAATCGACAGTCAGTTCCGGTTGATCCGCCGTGGTCGGCGCGACATAAAGCGGTCGAATCTGCGGCCCGACAGGAGCGTTGTTGCAGGCGTCACAGCACGACGGCGACCTGAGATTCATTGAAAAATCATCACACTGTCGCCAGAGCGCGCCGCAGACGATGCAGGCGTGTGTCGGGGCGAGCATGGGGTGTTGCGATGCAAATTCACTCATTTGCAATCTCCAAAGGTCGGACCGTAATTGACTTCTGCCGCAACGGGGAGTCCTGCTGCCCACGTCGGCGGGACCGCCATGATCTCTCCGATCGCAGCGGCGTATCGGTCAGCCTGCGCCTCGGGGACCACATAGTCAAGCTCGTCGTGGACCTGCAGGACAGGCTGTAAACCAAGCTCTTTCCGGATCGTCAGCATGTTCTCCATGACGACGATGCGGGCCAGCGCCTGCACGATGTTCTCGGTGAGCTTGCCGCCGAACAGCTTTCTCCACTCGTTCCCGAAACGGTACCACCACTCGTCGTTCTCGTGAGTGAGGTCGTTGTAGTACATCGGCATGCCGTTGGGCAGGATCACCATGCCCTTGGTCAGGGCGACGGGGCCGATCTCAGCCTTGCCACCCGTCCCGGCGAGGATCCTGATCTTGCGGTCCAGCGACCACCACAGCTCGGGGATCTCCCGGTAGGTGTCTCGGTACACGCTCACGAAACGCTGTGCCTCGGTGAGCGGCACCTTGACCCCATCCTTGTTCAGGGTGGTCTTGAGCTTGTCGGCCCCCATGCCGTAGCCGAGGCCGAGGATGCAGGTCTTGCCGACGAAGCGGCGAGCGTCGTCCTCCGCGCTGCGCCCCTTGACCACCTCGACCTTGTACGCACGAGTGGCGAACGCCGAGTACACGTCTGCCTTGGCAGCGAACAGGTCTACGAGGATCTTGCACTCGGCCAGCCACGACACGATGCGCGCCTCGATCTGCGAGAGGTCAGCGGCCATCACGACGTGGCCCTTCGGGGCCTTCATGGCGTAGCGGATCTGCGCCCTACCGAGTTTCTTCACCACGCGCGGCGGGTTCTGCATGTTGATCTTCTGCGTGCCGCCATACCGACCCGTGTGAGCGGCGTAGTAGTTGAGCGGCACGCGGAGCTTCCCGAACTTCAGGGCGATGTCCAGCAGCCTGCCAGCGCGCGTCTCCTGAATCGTGGACTTCACACCGATCCGTGCCTCCAGCAGGAGGGAGACCAGCGGGTCGTCCTCGTACTCCTCACGCATCGCCTTGAACTCGGGGTCGCCCTTGGCAAAGGCGTAGGTCGGCTTGCCAGTGGTGAGGGAAATCTTCATCGGGGGATCGACCCCGACGCCCCGCAGCAGGTCGGCGAACTTGTCGTTCGACATCAGCACGTCCTTCGTGGCGATGCCCGACAGCTTCTGCAACAGCTCGGCCTTCTTGTTGATCTCGACCTGCTTGGCCTCGGCGAGCAGCTTGGCGTCCAGCTCCAGCTTCGGTTCCAGATACATGCGGTGAGTCATGTCCATGATCTGGAACTCGGAGCGGGGGAACAGCGGCTTCAGGTGCTTGAACAGCCGGTAGGTTCCTTCCACGTCGGTGCAGCAGTACTCGGCGTAGCGTTCCAGCTCCTGCCGGGACAGCGAGGCGTAGCTCCTGCCAAGCATGTTGTGAACTTCCTCGCCCTTGCGAAGCCCGTCGAAGTCGCAGTACTCAAGGCAGTACTTGAGGCCGATGCGAGGGATGAAGGGCCGCAGGTGCGCCTGCGCCATGCTGATCGTGTCGAAGATCACACCGGGCCGCAGGCCGTAGCGTTCCTGCAGGATCGTGGCGTCGAACATGGCGTTGTGGCACACGATGCCGGAGTTGGGGATGTCCAGCCCTTCGAGGAACGGCTTCACCGCCTTGCCATGCACCCAATTCACCGGGCCATCGTTCACCTTCGCTGCCACGAGGATGACGTGGAAGCGAGGGTCCGCGATGTACTCCTCGGTGGACATCTTCGACAGGGAGAACTCCCGGTCGTAGTACGTCTCAAAGTCGAGCGTGACGATCTTCAACGGAAGTACCCCTTGAGCTTCTCCATGAGCGAGGGCCGAACCTCGGCAGGTGCCGCCACGATCGCGTCGCGCAGCTCCTCGGGCGTCGGGCCACCGGGGAGTACCGGAGGCGGCGGGGCCGTAACACGCACCCTGTGAGCATCGACGAACGAGCGCGCCTGCTTGGCCTCCTCGCGCATCTTGTCAAGTTCGGCGTAGTCGCTCCAGACATGATCAGCCAGCGCCTGACCGTGGGTCGGAGTGCGAGTGTCGAGCCTGATGTTCATGCCGCTAAGGGTGGCCATCCTTCCGGTCACAAGAGACTTCATGACCTGCGGGCCAGCGCCGTACATCTGGGCCAGAGACGCCTGCTTCATCAACTGGCGCTGAGCGGCAGCGGAGGCGGAAGCGTTCATGAGCTGCGACTGCTGGCCAAGGCCGAGAGCGGAGTTGTACACGCCCATCTGGGCACGCATTTGCTCCATCTTGTCCTGCGCCTCGTACTTCGACTTCTCGCGCAGCACAGCCAGCTCGTCCTCGGTCAGCGCCTCGGGCGCAGAGACAGGGATGATCTCGCTCCAGCCGCAGCCCTTGCAGGCCACCGTGACCAGCGCGCGATAGTTGCGCAGCGGGTCCTCGCTGTACGAGACGTGAAGTTTCCGTGCCGCAACCAGCTCATCGTCCTCCTGCTCCTGACAGGCAGGGCAGAACATCACCTGCTGGTTTTCCTCGACCTCGGGCATGCACTCCCGCCGCACAATGTGGAAGTCGCGGTACTCCCGCTTGAACACTTCCTTGGGGTACAAGTCGTCGGCGGCGCGGGGACGGATCCGGGTCAGCCGTGCGCGGCGGAGTTCCCGCCCTTGCTCACTGTCGTAGTCATTCATGGAATCCTGCCCTCCTCAGTCGTGACATTGTGTTGCGAAGCGCCCGATGGTCCGACTCTGTACACCCGCACACAATCAGGTGCCTGCCGTCTGGGGAGTACATCTTGATATGCTTGTGCTTCTCGATTCTCCACCCCTGCTGACGCAGCCGTGGCAGCAGCTCACGCAGTGCGGTGCTCACTTGGCGTACCTCTTCATCAGGAAGCTAACCCACTGGATGGTGCTGACTTCCAGCTCGTCGAGAGAACCGTAGTTCTTCACCACGCCAGTGATGAGGTTGCGGGAGACGCCCGCCTCGGACGAGTGCGCAGCAACGGGAGCCACGCCCTCGCGGTCGATGCGCCACACGGTACCGCCTGCCTCGATGATAGCGGCGGCTTCGTTGTCGAAGCGCACGTCGGTCACGACCATGCGCGGCGATAGCGAGTGCCGCACCTCGTCCCATTTGCGCAGCATGAGCTTCACCCAGAGATCCGGGTGAACTAGCTGCCGCCCCCACTCTGTGCCAAGGGTCTGGGCAACCTGCCGGGGGGATTTACCAAGCCAAGGGATAACCGCTTCCTTACGCTGGCGGTCGTCCCACACACCGAGGTCGATGCCGAGCATCGCCTCCAGCCCCTTCTTGAGAGGCATGGCGAGCGTGTAGCGTGTGAAGCCACAGTTCGCCATGTGGCGGGCAACGGTGTCCTTGCCACAGCCTGCTGGACCGCAGAGACCGATCAGGATCTGTTTGCTCATCGGGTTGAGTCCTTGCGCAATACGAACTTCTTGTGGAGAAGCATCGCGGCGAGACAGCCGGTGCCGCCGCCGAGGCCGAGTGCTAGTACGAGCCATGCGTCCATCCCGTGCTTGGCGATTGTGTACACAACGTAGACCTCGAAGAATGCCATTGCATTGGAGGTCAGCACGACCAACCCGTAGTTGTCGTGGATCACGTTGCGCTGCTGAAATGCCTTGAGGCCGATGAACACGAAGTTCGCACCGGCCACGGCGAAGAACCCGATGATAGCGGTCAGCGACACGCAGCGACCTTGGCGACGTGCGAGGTCTTGTCCACCGCACATGCCGCTTCCCACGATGCGTTCCATCGCGTGGTCTCCCAATACTCTTTGGGAGCAGGCGTGTCGCGCGTGTGCAGGAAAGCGAACTGCATCGACGGGCGCATCGCGTAGTACATCGCGTTGAACACCCGCTGCGCTTCGTTCGACCACTGGCCCCATTGCTTCTTCGGGACCTTGTGCTTGTTGGATACCGGACGGCCTTTGCGAGTCATTGGATCTCCTTGTGTCAGTGTGCCCCGTATCGTGGGTGCTGACGCACCTGACTTGTCGCCTAGTATGCCCATCTTTCGGAACAAGTCAAGTGGGTACAGCAGACAAAAAAGGGGGCGGCAAAGTCTCAGGACTTTGCCGCCCCTTAACAGCCTGTTAAGTCATCCCATGAAGTTGACTTCCAATGGCCAGCGGTTATGCACTGCGTCCTCCTTGGTGTACACCTCGGGGAGACACAGCGACTCGGTGAGCCGATCGTCGTACCACTGCAGCGTCTCGGGCGTCCACTCGTCCTTGAGGCCGAGCAGCTTGTAGTTGCCCTTGGCATCGTCCCAGTCGGAGCTGCGCTCCAGCACTGCCTCCGGATACGGCGACCTGACTTTCGCCTCCGCGAGCTTCTGCTGCGCCCGCTCCGTCAGCAGCGACTTGACCTGCGGCCACACGCGCACCGCCTGACCAAGGGTGTTGCAGACATCGAACAGCAGTATGAACTTGGCCAGCACCTCCGCTGTCTCCGACTGGTGCGTGAGCCAGTTCCGCGCCCACTCCACGAGACCGTCCTGCATGTCCTTCGGCAGGGAAGTCAACTCGAACCGATGTATCGGGACGCCCCGGTAGACCGTCGTGGTCGGCATAGGCTCTGCGTTGGGGAGGTTGAGCGTGAGGAACTTCGCCTCGTGGATCTGCCCGTTTTTCGTGGTGATAGCGACTGGTCGGTCGAACACCACATTGACCTTGGATGTGCGCTCCAGACACGACGGCATGGTCATGTCCAGAAGCTGGATCGCCTTGTGCTGCCCATCTGTGAGCAGCGCATCGCGAATGTCCTTGGGTTCGAAGGGGTGTGGGGCCAGCAAGCGCCAGCGGTTGTACATCAGCCACGTCCCGTGCTGGAGCAACTGCTCACTGGTGAAGTCCTTGATGTTCTGCAGTCTATGTCCGCGACTCATGGTAGGTCCTCGTCGAATGAAGGGTACAGCCCGACCCACTGCATGGGGTAGGGGCCTTTGGGCAGCATGATTGCTGCGGCGAGCATGCTGGTGAACTCGTCCATCTCTCCCCCCTCGCCTAGAGGGAACGTGGACAGGATCTTCCGCCGGAGCTTGGGGATGCGAGTGCTGCGGGCCGCAGCCCTCACAGCCGCCTTCTCTGGCACGATGCCGGGGACTGCGCCGACCACCTCGGGCCACGCGAGCGCGAACTCAGAAGGGTTCTGAATGTCGCCCACTGCCTTGTAGACCTTGAGGGTGAAGTGGTCTATGCGCTCCTCCATCCGGTTCGCTGCGTTGTACCAATCGAGCAGCGGCTTGTTGCAACGCAGGGCCTCGGACAGTTGGAAGGCACCAACCACGTGGAAGGCACCCCAACCATGTGGGCTTACCACCTGATGGTCGAACCGGATCCAGAAGATCGCCCGGTCCGAGTCGTCTGTCATGGCGTCCAGTTCAGTCTGGGAGTTGAGCAGGAAATGGACGATAGGTCCCCTGTGTGTGCAGGCAACCATGTTGCGGTAGGCCAGCCCCCGACGTTTGAAGTCCGTCGGGAGCGGATCGAACAGCCAGTCGGCCAGCTTGGACTCCGGGAACGCCCCCCGATACACCTCCTTCACGTCAAGGGGGAACTCGATTGTGTGCCTCAGCCGTGGCAACAGCCCGGTGAGGGTCGTCCGTGCATGCTGGCGGAATGCCTCACTCATACTCGGACATCTCCACCTTGACCCTCTCGCCGAAGGGTGGCTCCACGTCCTCCGTCATTACCCAGATGACTGGGTAAGGCGGCGGCTCGTCCGGGAAGCTGCCGTAACCGTCGGTGAAGTAGATCAGCAGCACCGGGTTGATCCCCAGTTCCTCGACCTTCTCGAACACCGGCTCGAAGCTCGTGCCGCCACCGCCAGTCATTTCCGGACGCGACTGGTGAATGTCGTGGTAGCTCGGCAGCTCGTGGACGTTGTGGACAGCCGCATCGCACGCCATGAGCCACAGTTTCTCGGGCTTGCAGTTCATGATGATGTCCGAGAACTCCGCCCACGAGGCGTCGAACTCCTTCTGCCCCATGCTGCCGGAGGTGTCCGTGGCGCACACGATCTCGCCCGCCCCGAAGCCCGTGTAGCTCGGCAGGTAGATCTTCTGCGTGACCAGCCTACGACGGTGCGGGGAAGTCCAAGTCGTGGACTCACGGCTCACAATGCGTGTCACGAGCAGGCGCAGGCGCTCCTTCCAGTTGACCTGCGGGTGCAGGGTCTCCTCCACCCACCGCTCAAGGGCCGCAGGCATCTTGCCCATCGCCTTCGCTTGGTGAACCGCAGTCGCGATGGCGCGCTTCATCTCGGCCTCCGCGATCTTGGCAGGCTCGTAGACGTGCGTGTCCATCGGCGTCTTGCCGCCCATTCCCTCCTTGCTTGCGTTACCGTTGGATCCCTCCGGCGGTTGATCGTCGGGCTGGCCTCCACCCTGCCCATCCTTCGGATCGCCTTCACCCTTGCCCCCGCCGCTGCCTCCTTGCGGAGGCGGAGGTGGCTGCTGCTTCATGAGTTCCCGATACACGTCCTCAACCAGCATGTCGCCCGTGTACTTCCGATCGAGCAGCCCGTCCTTCGGCATGCGCCCGATGCCCGACTTGGTGAGCATGTCGTTTATGACGTAATCGGCTGCGACGTTGTACACGCCACGGTCGAACGGCTGGCCTTCGAAGCCGAGGTCGAGCCACTTCTTGCCCCGGTCCATGTGCATCCACATGCCGTGAGCGATCTCGTGGCAGCAGAGGAACACGGCCTCCGGCAGATCGAGGCTGGCGAGGAAGTCCTCGTCGAACCAGATCGTCTTGCCGTTGGTCCCTGCTGTGTCGATGCCACGGAACTTGCCGACCTTCGTGGTCATCACGTCCAGCAGCAGCGACGCGAAGAATGGGGTGTGCAAGAGCATCCCCGTCCGCATCTCTGTGAATCGCTTCTCAGCGAGTGGGTTGGTGCATTCGCTCATTCTGGATCTCCTTCTTCCTTAGCAGCCTGCTAACTGCGTTGATGTTGGTGGGGTAGACGAACCAGCACTTGTCGGTCTGGAGCGCCATGATAGTGGCACCCGGAACGACGTTGACGGAGGTGCGTGTTCTCCATACGACGGCCTGACGCTTGTCATCGGCTCCGTACACGATTGACCTGAGCGCCTTGAGGCCGAGGGCTTCCATGATTGCGCCGAACGACGATGCGGGCGACACAGTGACAGGGTAGCTCACCCCAACCATGCAGAGAGTCCCGATGACTTCCTCCACATACTCAGGGCGAACCACGAACGCTGCCGCCTTGAACGCCTGCACGTCGCGCCACAGGAAGCGTTCCCACTGGTAGATGGGCTTGAGCGTCCCGTCGGCGTTGCACATAGCCGTGCCTCGGTACTTCTTCTCGACGTTCTCGGAGATGAACAAGGCGAAGTCATCCTTGGACATCCCCGAGTCGATGCGCTTCAGCCGATGCTTGAGGCTGACGAGCATCACGGCGTGGCCGTCGCAATGCGCCGCATCTTCTCCAGCGCGTCCTGAGCGTAGGCCCCGACCTGTGCCCTGAGCGTGGGCTGCTTGCGCAGCTCATCCACCTCGTGCTTGGTGAGGTACTGCTCCACATACTGCTGGAGTTCCCGGATGCGCGGATCGTCCGTCACGTTCAGGTGCTTGAGTTGGTTGCTCACCTGCCGCACGTTATCCACGAGCGTGTAGTGAAACAGCTTGTCCGGGTGCGACAGCCGCTCCGCCATCCTGCCGATCGCCTCGTGCGCCCGCACCCACAGATCCTGCATGGCGTTCTCCACCATCTGCCGGGTCTTGCTCTGGAGAGCATTGGCGAGCGCATCGCACTGCTGCTGCGGCAGACCCTTGAAGTCCATGCCCTGCGGGATGGGCTGGAAGTCGAAGGTCAGGTCGAAGTAGTTGCGGATCGACTCCGCATGCGGGTACTCGGTCGGGTCGAACGAGCCCTGCAACTTCTTCTGCGCTTCCTGCACGAGGTGCGGGTAGAGCGGGACGAACTTGTCGAGCGCGGCGATCATTTCAGCCTTGCAGTTCCCCATCTCAGTGACGAACTCGAAGAACTGCGTGTTGGGCATGATGCGAGCGCCCGACCGGCGACCAACGTCCTCCAGTCCGGTCGTCGTCCACGGCAAGGTCATCGCGTAGTACTTCGCCCTTGCCGTGTCGATCGCCTTGTGGATCGCCTTCAGCTCGGTGTCCGCGCCAGCGAGCAGCCGCTTGCGGGTCTCGAACGCATCCTCATCGGCACCCGTGGCTGCCGCCGCATTGCGGCTCGCCTGCCGGTCCTTGACCTTCGCGTGCCAACGCTTGGTGTTCAGAGTCACCATCGTGGCGAAGTTGCGAAGGTCGAGCGCCGCTGCGATCTCGTCCGAGGTGAACGTCGGCATCGGCACAGGCGGTAGCGTGTAGTCCGTGCTGTCCGGAGCCGCTTCGGGCTGCGGGGCCTCGGGCATCTGAGCAGGAAACGCATCGAGCTGGCCCGACTGCTGCGGCTGGATCTCCAGTGCGTCGGTTAACAGGCTGTTAAGGTCCTTCGGCGCATCGTCAGCGGACAGGCTGTCGATGTCGGCGTCGATAATGCCTTGGTTCACCTTCTCCTTGTCGGCAGCGGACAGGTCATAGAAGGGTACGCCGCCGTACGTCTTGGGTTCGTCTGTGATCAGCGGCTCCAGCTCGGATTTCGGCTCCTCGACAGGTGCCGAAATGATAGTTGGTGCAGCAGTGGGGAGCGGCTTGCTGTCGTCGAGAATGTCGGCGAGCAGATCGTCGAGGTTGAAGTCAGTCATTGAGTTTCTCCTTCCTTGCCTGTAGGGCCTTGCGGTCTTTCTCGCTCATGAGCCACTCGCAGAGTATCGTGAGCAAGATGAGTGCCGTGCAGATGATGGCTACGAGGATTTCCCGCACGACGTGGGAAACCGCCATGAACAGCCGGATCACCAGCGGTTCTCGTTGCGACGCAGCTCGATCTCCTTGCGGAGCCGTTCCAGTTCGCGTTCGGAAGCCCGGTGTTCCGCCTCTGTGCGCCTGAAGCGCCGTTGGGCCTGCTCCAACTCCATCTCCAAGCGCCAGAGTGGGAGCCTGCGTTCGAGCCGTTGGACGTTCACTTGGTCATTACCTCCATTGCCTTCTTGTGGATGTAGGCATCCACGGTCTTGTCATCGAGGCGCAGCACTGGGCTGGCCTCACCTTCGACGAAGTGTCCTGTCAGCAGGGGAATATCGTCGAACTTGCTGTTACACCATGGGACGAGCCGCACCTCGAAGCAATCCTTGCCGTTCCAGTGGCGAAACTCCGTCACGATCGCCCCGGTCTTGGATGCTGCGAAGCAACGCAGTCCCGAGTCTTTGTTGCCACAGCGTGCGGCTTCACTGCGCGCACGCCCCTTGACTTCCCCGTAGAACTGGGACCATGCCATTACTTCTTCTCCAAGATGTTCGCCGCGTAGACCAGCTCCTTGTTCTCACGCAGCCAGTTGGCGAAGTCCGGCGTCTGGATCATCGTCGGGCAACGCTTGAGGACGGACTTGAGTCCCGCCACCTGAAACTCCTTGCCCATGCGCTTGAGGTAGGTGAACGCAGGCTTCGCCGTGTGAGCCTCGACCCGCTGCGAGACCATCTGCATGGCAGCATAGGTCGCGTCGGGCCGGTTCTCCGGCAGCTTCGCCCTGTCGGGCGCGGCCACGATGTCCTCCCACTTGGGGAGAGCATCGACCACGTTCATGTGGGTCATGAACTCCGCCGCCGCACCCTCACCGATGTAGCCCGCCGCCGCTTCGAGGAACAGGTCCCTCGGCAGACGATCCACGAGGTGACTGATCTTGACCAACGTGCGGGGAGTGCAGAAGGGACCCGGCTTCTCCGGTACCTTGTCCTTGAACACCAGCGACGGGTGCGACTTGGCGAATGATAGCGCCGCATGGTGGATGCCCTGCCGCTCACCCCAATCGAGGAAGGCATCGAGGTCGGGCTTGACCTGAATCTGCATCTTCCTGTTGTCGATGAACGCCAGCGATCGGCCCACGCCCGAGCGATCCGACTCCCGGTTGCTGGCAGCGATCACCATGTAGGTGATGGGAAGATGCGACTCACCCACCCGTCCACTGTGGAACAACTCCGCAGCGGGCTTCGCCACGTCCGGGTTCGCCTGCCCGAACTCATCCAAGAACACGATGCCGAACTCCGGGTCCTCCTTGCGAGGCATCCACGGAGCCTTCGTGAACTGCATGATTGGAGAGCCGTCCACGTCCTTCCCCGGCAGGCCGAAGCCCCGCACGTCCGGCGGCTCCACCGTCGTGAGGAAGAACGGCTTGACGCCGCACTGCTTGCCGAGCCGCTTGGCGATCTTGTCCGCCGCCTGATACACGGCTGCGGACTTGCCCAACCCCGGACCGCTCACCAGCTCGATGGCGAACCGCTCGCCCGTCTGCTGCTGAATGGAGAAGGTCTCGACCATGAGGTCGATGGCTTGTGTGATATTCATGCTGTGATCTCCTAGCCTTTAGCAGGCTGCTAATTTAATACAATCGTGTGACTAAATCAAATATAGATGGCTAGTCTATTGGACGCCCTTGCCTCCTCCGCCATGCTCTGGTGATAACCCACCATACCGAGAGTACGTTTTGCCCCTCAAGGTTAAGCTGCTTGGCCATGTCACTGAGGAACTCGGTCTCCCCCGGCTGTGTGTCGGCGGACTCAATAGTCTTGGTCCCGAAGCGCAGCAGGTATGCGCAAAGCCACTCGTCATCGTCCACGGCGGTTGACCCGATGGGCCGCGTGATGATAGCGACTCATGTCACTTCCTTGTAGGCACGGTAGGGCTTGTGGTTCCCGTCACGAATGCCAGTGATGGCATCGTCCTCCCTGAGCAGCACTGTGCTGCCGCGCGCACAGATGGACCTCACCAGCAGGAACACAGGTTGCCAGCCGGTGGAGATGGACACATACCCGTACTCGCAGTAGCGGACGTTGACCCCACGCTCGATCTTGATGCGGACGTTCTGCCCTTTCTCCCAGAACCGGATGAACTTCTCCGGGAGGTCGAGCGTGCTGAACCTCGGGTCCTTCTCCACCTTCCTCCGGACGTAGCTCCGGAACTTGGATGCGATGGGCGGTGCCCAGACGTAGCTGTCGCAGAACGCCGCCATCGCGTCCGGCTCGAAGCCCTGAACTTCCCGCTGCACGAAGTTCAGGTTCTGCGGCGCGTGCGCGAGCGAGGGGTTGAGTCCCTTCAGGCAGCGTGGAGCGAACCCGGTGATGCGGGCTTCCACACTACCCGAGAGGTCTGTCCCTCGATCACCCATTGGCAGGATGTCCAGCCCACGATCCTCGTAGTGGGCACAGTTGAGGCAAAGCCTAGTCTTGCTCATCGTCGTTCTCCATTGGTGTTGCCGTCCCGCCGATGATTACGTACTTCTTGCCGCATCCCTCGGTCTGGCAGGTGTAGATCAAGGGAACGCCCCAGTGCGCGTAGACATATGCGGGGTACTTCTCGAAGTTCCCACATGCCTCGCACGTCAGGCCATCAGGCAGTTTTCTCCTCGCCATTGGGTGCCTCCATCAGCACGACTTCATAGTCGACTGCCCTTGCCTCGCGCGAACGATGCTCGTCCCACCACATGTCAGCGGCGAGGACGGACTCGAACGGCCCGATGCACTCGAAGCCCTTGTCCAAGGGGCAGATCAGGACGAACTGGTAGTTCACCTCCTTCGGTTCCCCGAACGGTTTCATCATTGAGCCGCATCCCGAACACATCTCAGGGACTTGGGCCTCGGTGCCGCAGGCAGCGCAGATCCACATCACCGCGCTTCCCAGTTGTGGTTGCGGATCGCCTCGAACAGCGGTGCCACGTCACGGAAGGCTTCTTTCGTGTACGCTTCCTCAAGGTCCTGCAACGTCCTCGGGATGCTGCCACACGTACCTTCTATCGGCCCGTAGCACGAACAGTGCCCGAGATCCATGTCACACCAGCGCATGCCGTCGGTGCTGCACAGCAGGTGGCCTGCGCCTTCGTAGCTGCCTGCCCCATACCAGTACACAACGAACATCACTGCCCCGAGCTTGCGCAGGTCGCCTGCATCGAGCGGCTCCGAGTCGTAGCGACCCTGATACTCCACAGGCATCTCGGTTTGAATTACAAACATGATGAATCTCCTCGGCTTAACAGCCTGTTAATGAACTGATCATGTCCATCAGGTCGCTGGCGTCAGTCATAGCGGCGTCTCTCCTCTTGGTTGGTGAACACCACGCACTCGCCAGTGATGGGCGAGAACTCGGTGCAGGTGAAGGACTCCAGAGCGCCCGTACTGCGCGGCGGTTGTGCCGTCAGGCCGAACGTGATAGCGGCCCCGAGCGCGAGGCCCACAACCAGTGCCAGCAGCACGATGTCGAAACCGAACAATACCCTGTGTTTCATGGTTGCCTTACTCCTTGCTGTCGGGGATGCCGATGTGATTGATGACGGCCATGACTTCGGGCGGCACGGTCTTGGTCAGCTCTTCACTGCAACAGCCGCAGCCGCCAGTGACAACCTCCATGCCACCGGAGTGGAGATAGGCCAGCGCCTCGTTGTGGATGAGGTATGCCAGCGCCGCCATGAGCTGTTCGTTGGTGAATGTCATTTCGATTACTCCTTGGTGTGGGGAATTGTGAACCTGCCGTGCCGATCGACCCATCGGCTCGCCTCGCGGGAGTCCCAGTCGGGCTTGCGGTCTCTCGGGTGCTTGGCGTCGCGGGCAATGCGCGTTGCGTGCCGCAGGGCCGAAGGCTTCGCGAGGTGTCCAAGTGGTGTGGTCAGGTGCTTGCGTGTCATCGTCGTCTCCATTGCCCCGGACGGTTGTGCTATGGGGCCTTGGGGCTTTCGTGCCCATAGCGTGGGTGTATTAGCAGCCTGCTAAGGGAAACCGTCTGGACGGTTTCAGAAAGGCGGACGCTAATTTGGACGGTTTAATTCTAATGGAATCATGGGGTTAAGTCTAACCGTCTAACTGTCCGCGTATTTTCAACTACTGAGCCTATAAATATTCAGTCCCCCATGCTCCCTCCGGCCTCTCAAAAAATTTCCCGTGCGTACCTCCTGTTTAAAATAGTTAGACTGTTAGACAGTTAGTAGTAAGTATATGAATCTATTAGGATTAAACCGTCCAAAGAACCGTCCTGCCTAGCATGCCACAATCGGACGGTTCCAAACTCGTAGACGGTTACTCCGTGCTGTCCGTGCCGAGATGATAGTGGCCCCCGGCCCGAGGGCACGTTCCCAACACGGACCGCCAAACCTTCGGCCCTGCGGCTCCCCAGTGCCGTGGGGCCGAGGCTTAACAGTCCTGTTAACCCGACGTGTGCCAAACGAGGGGTACACGGGCAAAAGAAAGGCCGGACCGGGGCGAACCCCGGTCCAGCAATCGAGGGGCAAAGTAGTCAGATCTCCTGCCGAACGACGGCGAAGATCGGGGCCGGAGTCATCCAAGAGTTCAGCTGCTCCTGAATGCGCTGCGCTTCGAGCGCAGCAGCCTCGGTCTCATACGTGGCGATCACGATGACGTGACCACCATTGTGAAGCCGACGAAGTTCGAACATGGTGCTTACTCCAGTCACGACTACAGCTCGATGCCGCACGTCGCGGCGGCTTCGACGATCGCACCCTTCTGCTTGGGAGTGAAGAATTTGCCGTCGTCCATGTTCAGCAGGCTCTTGAAGTGCGACGTCGCCGACTTCTTGTAGTCGGGTGCCGACTTGCGTTTGAACTCCCGCAGCGACTTGGCAACGTCGCCGTCGTTCTTCTGGAGGCGCGTGCTGAACTTGCACAGCGTGCCCCACGAACCTGCAACCTTACCAGCGTCCTCACCCTTCATGCGGAGGATCTTCGGCATGCAGCGTGCGACCTTCACCGCATTGGTGACAAGCGGCCCGACGCTATCGGGCTTCACGGTCTTGCGGCTCTCGTATTCTGCGGTGAACGCATCCACGAGCATTGCCTTTGCCGTGTCGTCGAGCAACTCGTCCGGTGCGCCCTTGTACTGCTGAGCCAACAGGCCGCGCATCGTGAGGATCTGCCCGCCGTGGTCCGTAGCGTTCGCGATGATCTTGGCAATCGCCCCTGCAACGCTCTTCGTCAGTGTGAACTTCGCCATTGCAATCTCCGTGCAGCACTGGTGAGTTAACAGGCTGTTAAGTGCTGCGGCTTAACAGCCTGCTAAGGCTTTCCCCCTTGTGGGGTAGCCTCACTAAGCCGGTGCAGGGTGCAGGGGGGGTCGCTTCCAAGCTCGCAGCACGAAGGGCCGACGGGCCACCGGGGTACCGGGACACGGGGCGGGGGGGTGGGGCCGTGTTTAGGTACTTCGGCCCCACATCCCACCCGTTTGAAAAGCACACATAGATGGTGTATGATTCTCTACATGGACGCTCCTCCCATCGCTACGTTCCGTTGGCCCGACAGACCTATCGTGCGAACTCACAAGAGGTTCGAGGCCCCCCACGCCCCCGGTGTGTACGTTCTCCAGTTCGAAGATGGGTTGTACATCGGCTCATCGAAAGATCTTCGCAAGCGCCTTCATTGCTGGCAGACCAGACTCGGCATGCTCCCGAAGTTCAGGCTCATCGTCACCGACGACTACAGGTATCAGGAACAGCGGCTGATCGAACGGTGTCAGCGCCGGGGAATTCCACTGGCGAATAAAAACCGGGCAGTCCAGAAAAAATTATTCCGCCGTGATTGACACCCACAGCATGGGACCCCATAATCCCCCCATGAGTACGCGAACCGACCACCTGATGAAGGCCCTTCGGACCCTGCCCTACGGCGACATGATCAAGGTTGCGCAGGCCCTGTCCGAAGAACTCAAGGGCATCCACTCCGCTCACCACCTTGCCGATGCGCTGGTGAATGTGCAGGCGAAGTTCGTCGATGGTGACAAGCTCGACGCGCAGGAGGATGAGGCCCTGCGAGAGATGGTCGGTACGCGCTCGCGCGGCTTCGACGTGAAGGTCCGCCGAGTCGGCGCGCAGGGCGGGCACTGGACTGCGCACTGTGACCAGTTCAAGGCCCCGCACGCCGTTGGCAAGACGGCCCGTGAAGCAATCACGTTGTACCTCGATCAGGCCGTCACCGCCCACATCATGCTGAAGTGATGGACTACGACTCCCTCGCCACCGCATTCGCGCTGCTCCACGGCAACCCGCCGAGGTCGTTGCGGTATAGGGGGCGTTTGTTCTCCGCCACCGATGCGAAGGCGAAGCAGTACCGGGCAGCAGTCGAGGAGTTCATTCGTGAGCGGCACCCGCACGCGACGCGCACGCGCGAGCTGCTGAATCGCCGACGGAACGATGTTCTCCGTGCAATGTACAAGCAGATGGGAGTCGAGCCGAAGTGAAAAACCTCATCACGCCGATCAAGGATGCCGCCGAGCGCGTGGTCGATTTCATCGTCGAACACGAGTGCGAGGCGTGCAAGAAGCGTCGCGCCAAGGTGAAGGCGTTTTTCAACCGTGCGAAGCGCGACCTGATGCGCAGGCCGAGGCGCAAGTGATCAAGCACTATATGCCTAATCATCACTCACGCCCGTTCGCCGTCACCGAGGACGAGCTGCGGAAGGTCGAGAAGTTCTGCGCGGACAACGGCCTCGACGAGATTGGCCGGGTGTGTGCGGAGTTGCGGGTCCTGCGGGCCGAGTTTCTCCAGCTCTCGATCCGCATCGGCAAGCAGCGGGCCATGATCGAGACCCTTGAGCATGATCCGCAGAGGCGGTTCGCCAAGGAGCTGGATGTCATCGTCAACTACGGAGGGCACGATGCCCCGTCAATCCCTTGATGGACGCCGCACGCACCTGATCCTCACGAGGTATCAGGACCGCGACCTGCGCGTCCTCGCCAAGCAGACCGGCATGAACGTGTCGGAACACATCCGTCGTGCGGTAGACTACTACCTCGCCTCTCTGGCGGACCGTCTCTCAACGAAGGGGAAGCCCCAGTGACCCTGATGGCCCCCGTGTTTGAGATCCGCCAGCAGAACATGGACTCTCGCTGGCGGAAACTCCTCACGCACATCGAGATCCGGCGGGTGCAGAATGGCTTCGTGGTGATGGGGTTCAACGTCGCGCCGCGCGAAGGCGAGATGTACGCTGGCGGCGCGGTACACCTGCGGAGGGCGTGCTATGTCTGTGAGTCGGTCGAGTCCCTGCTGGCGACGATCGAGTCGCTGGCGACCGACTCCGGTGACTACGCTTGGGAGGCGAGCATTGACATGCCCATAACTGACCTGTACATGGAACGGAAGGTGCGAGATGAAGAAACTAAAGGTTGATTGGTTCCGCGTAGCGGTGATCCTCGCGCTTGGCGCGGCGGTCGTCTGGGTGTCGATCACCCTCGGTCGATCGAGCATCGGCTGGATGATTCCGTCGGCCAACGCGCAGACGGTGCCGCCTGCCGAGGTGCGCTTCCCGAAGCCCATCACGCTGCAGAACCGTAAAACCTACAGCATGGCGATCGACCAGACGCATCAGGTGTGCTGGTCCGATCCCAACTCGCCGCAGGCCAGCAAAATCAAGATCTGGCGTTACAGGGTTGAAGGCGGCGCGCGGACGCTGTACCTTGATCTGCCGAGATCGGGGTGGGTAGCCGACACGGTCCCCAACAGCTTCTGCAAGCAGGGCATCTCAGTTCCGAAGGCAGGACACTGGATCTATGACGCAGCTCTTTGCTGGACGAATAGCGGTGTTGATACCTGCTCTGACGTGGTCACTGCTTCTTGTGCAGCCGGTGTTACTGGTTGTTCTGGTGCTGTGGGCAGCAGCTCTCGCGGTTGGTGGATCTACGTTTTTCTTCCTGCCCCTTCTGGTCCTGTCGTTAACTGATCTGTTCATCCTCTGGAGGATTTTCGCAATGGCAAAGATCGTCTCACGCAAGCTCCGTTGGGATCCGGTCGCGGGTTCGAGCGGCTACAAGGTGTACTTCGAAGCGGCCACGCCGGGTGTCCCGTTCACCTACGAGTCGTCCAACGTCAACGTCGGCAATCCGCCTGTCGATGGCGATGGCAAGGTCGGCATCTTCTTCAACGCGGTGCCCGAGCTGGCCACGCTGCCGGAAGGCGTCTACGACTTCGCGGTCACGGCGTATGACGAAGCGGGCAACGAGTCCGACTTCGCCGAGGTCGAGTCGGTCCCTTTGGACCTGACGGCCCCGAATGCCCCGACGAACGTCGAGGTCGTCGCCGGGTAAGGGCCGAAGCGTGGCTCAAGGAAGGAGAGATCCTTCACGCCACGCTGTCATGGAGCCGGGGGAAGTAATTCCCCCGCGCTTCCAAAAAAGAGGCCCCCGTGTTAGGGGGGCCGAGGTGTCAGTCCAACAAGGAGATCGCGAGGAGAGTCTAGCATGAAGTTCGTTCGAGGCAAGCGCCAGTTCAAGCAGGAACGCATGTGGGGATTCGTCCTCGTTCACGAGACGTTGGCGGGAGTCAAGACCTTCGGGTTGATTCTCGGCAGGCACGTCTGGGGGTTCCAGTGGCCGATCACGAAGAAGAGATCAAGCAGCGCATTCGCGAATACTTCACGCGCGTCAAGCCAGAACACCGCGAACAAGTCCTCGAAGCCCTGAAGCGGCTCCGGACCAACGAAGAGAGAGCGAGCTACCTCCGTGGATGGACTAAACTACCCTGATGTCGTCGAGGAGTGGGCCACGCTGCTCAAGGTCCTCGACGGTAAGTCGATCGCACGATACGGCGACGGTGAGTTCAATCTTGTCCGTGGCGGCAACTGCGTGTCGCAGAAGCGGTACCCCGGCCTCCAGACGGAGCTGCAGAACATCCTGCACTCGGCGGACGACAACCTCCTCGTGGCGATCCCGAGGCTCGACAAGCGTTCGCCGAAGAACGTCAACTGGGAGAGGTGCTGCCAGCACTACGGGCAGTACCTTCGTCATGGCAAGACGTACTACTCGGCGTTCATCACCCGGCCCGACAGCGCGCCGTGGATCGCGACGCCGACGTTCTTCGACGGCATCGAGTCGTTGTGGGAAGGCAAGGACATCACGATGGTGTACGGTTCCAAGCGTAGCCTGAGCGCGGACTTCGGTCCGATGATCTCCGCGAAGTCCATCGAGGTCGTCGAGACCGACTACGCCCACACCTACCACAGGATCAACCAGATCGAGCGGGACATCGAGTCGCGCGAGCGCAAGGAAGTGCTGCTCATGTGCGGCCCCACGGCCACCTGCCTCGCCGCCCGCCTGTCGAGAAAGGGCTACCACGCGGTGGACCTCGGGCACATCGGCATGTGGTGGCGGGCGTATGCCAACCCGAAGCTGGTCTCGCAGTTGAGGATCGTCGAGTGATTGTCAAGCCCGAGCATTTCCGGTATCTGTACATCCAGCGGGGGGAGGTGTCGGATGCCTATAATCACGGATTCGATGAGTGGAAGAGGGCCTACGAGGCGTCGCTCGAAGCCGTCGTTCGTTCGATGGATCCGGCGCTCCCTGCGGACGCTCGGTCGATACTCGACGTGGGCGGTGGTATGGGTGGTCTTGGGGTTGTACTTGGGCGACGGTATCCGTCCGCTGGCTATTGGGTTCTTGATGGGGCAAGCGACGATCCCGAAGTGCGAAAGCACGCCGAGACCTTCAGCAACGCCGTCGTTGCGGCAGACTTTCTCCGAAGCAACGGACTGACGGAGTTCGGCTTCTATGAGCCGTGCGATGGGTTCGACCGCAAGTTCGACCTCGTCGTTTCCACGGCGGCGTGGTGTTTCCACATCGAGCCGTACACCTACCTGAACCGCGTCATGGCGGCGCTTGCGCCGAAGGCGACGATCATCCTCGACGTTCGGAAGTCGCGTGAGGATTGGATTGACGATCTGTGCGCTACGCTCGGCGACCCCATTCAACTCGAACTCGGCAAGAAACATTTGAGGCTTGCATGGCAAACCTGATCAGCGACGACTACAAGCGGTTGCTTCGCCACAAGCACGACGGCAAGCCGTGGGGCGGGGCGGGTAAGTCATGGGTCCCCATGATTCTTCCGATCCTGAACAAGCTCCCCACGGAGCCGATTACCATACTCGACTTCGGCTGCGGGCGCGGCACGTTCAAGCTCGCTATCGAGGAGCTGCACCCCGGCGTGGTTGCCACCGAGTACGATCCCGGCGTCGCGGGCAAGGACGTTCTGCCGATGGTGCCGGTGGACTACGTCGTCTGCACCGACGTGATGGAACACGTCGAGGAAAAGTACGTCGT